>Ga0105238_10008334_pt1 | contig 10368 bp, 25 predicted proteins | sample KBSC34metaG_FD_81526 | JGI IMG/M metagenome (GOLD analysis project Ga0105238, IMG submission 81526) | Corn rhizosphere microbial communities from Kellogg Biological Station, Michigan, USA - KBS C3-4 metaG | ecosystem: Host-associated > Plants > Roots > Rhizosphere > Soil | place: Michigan, USA...
AACAAGACTCTCTTCCCGCTTCCCTTCGAAGAATCCCATTCCGGGAGTGATTGTGTAGCCTTCGAAGTTCTGGCCTAGAATCTCCACAACCTTCTCCCGGTTTGTGTCTTCAACGTATATCTTGAACATTATGTCAGTCATATCTTCTCCTAGAAGATAGGGTTAGGGGTAAGTTCTATGTAACGAATTTGTGAACAACCATTATCCCAAAGACTCTGCCACTCATCTGTTAGCTGTTCGTTATAGTCACTTATCCGCTTATTTTTGTCATCTTCTCCACAAGTCTTAACGGAGAATTCCGCTGTCACTAGCTCGCCCGTGTGGGTAATATATACAAACTTACCCACATGGATTTCGCAGTTCGATTCAGGTTCGGGAAAAATCATCCTTCCTCCACTGGAACACCAAACAAAATATGCTCCAACAAGGTACCAAAGGCAATCTCTCCTCCCTTGCCTGCAAACCAGAGATGCAAGTAATGCTCAATTGCATATCCGGCTGCGCCGAAGATTACCAGTACGACAATCTTACGGCTGACAAACTTCCGCCAATGAATCTTACGGAAGTCAGTAAGCAACAGATGCTTACGGGGACCGACTACAGTAGGCATATAGAACTCCTTTCTGCTCGGTACTTTGTACCAAACTCGTTAAACGTTGAGGTTTACGCTGCCTTCCCAACCTGCGGGATAGGTAATCTGTACTGTCGGACTACCTAGAAAGTTGGCAGCAAGTTGAACACCTTTGATGAATGCTTCCAGTTCGATTTGTGTATAAAACGATGCGGAGATAGGCGAAACAATTTCGTTGTACTTCAGCTTGATAGTAAAGTCTCGCCTGCCATGTACCAATTCTTCGACTGTCGGGCCAAGACTCTTAGGAGTCTCCCGAACGTGTTTGCAGTTCGCACAGCGTTGATAGCCGTCTACCGTATCATGCCAATGGTGTTTTATTAAACTCTTCCCATACCATTCGCAAGGTGTACGCTCTGACTCCTCAACTGTTAAAACTGTTTCAGAGAGCATTACTTTCCTCCACTGCTACAGCGTAGTCGAAGCATCCCAACGGTCCCGCCAACTGCGGAACAAAGCGCCTTGGTGCCTGCTCTGCAATCTGCTCTGGTGTCAGATCACCAATCACCGCCGAAACGTAATGGTTATAGTCACGCCAGTCTCTGCGGGAATTCTCATACGTGTACCCTGCGGCAAGCTCTGCGCCCGTGATAAAGCTCTCAGGATCATGCATGTTGTGTCCCGTTGTCCGACGACTGGTAAAGTTATCCTTGTCAAAGAAGCTCGGTATGTCGAATCCTACAAACATTAGCGTACCTTTCTTGCCAAACTAACGGCAATAAATCGAATTTTGTCGTTCGGGTTTTCGTCAAAGAACCTGCGAATACCAACTTGCTCGGCTTCATCAAGTCCTGCTTGCATGTCAAACTGCCGAATGGGATAGTGATACTCTAGCATCTTGTCACTTCCAATTCTTACATCATATTGATCGTGCGGGAATGGTGAACTCATGTACCAAAACTCCTTAGCTGAAGTTATACTATCAAAAAGATTTCCACATGTCAACTACTATTTTACTCAATGCGAAATTTCCTCCCTTTTACCTCTACCGAAACAATCTTGTCTAGGTTAGGTTTGTCACCTGTCACAGTTCTAGCATTATAGGCTTCCGCTGTCAATACAACTTTGGTGTTAGTATCTTGGTCCATCTCTTCTAGTGTTACCCAATGCTTATGGTCTTCTTCTACTCTTGTAAAACCTTTTGCAGACTCAAGCAATACCGGGATAGTATGGTAAGACCATGACTCCGAACCATCGTATTCATGGCGACTGAGCCACCATGAGTCACCAACAACCACTAAGTCTGAGGCAATCTTTTGTGAACCATACCCAGAGTCATATTCGATATTAGCCATTTCGGTAAAAGCTTTCCAAGAAACGGCAAGCTTTCCATCGCCCGAACCAACCCACCAAACATCTTCCGGTTTCTTCTCGTGCCAGTCTAACGCACGGATGGTTTCTGTTAAAAGATTTGTCAGCCTGTCAGCCACAACACGTCAACCCTTCTGCAATTTCTCGCCTGTGCTTTGCTGCGTTGAACATCAGATACGGTCCTGTAGTTTCCTCACCAGTACCATACCGCCTTAGCCATACGGTGCCTGTGCGCGTCCCAGTGACCTTGTAGGCTGTCCCGGTCTGCTCATTAATGACGCGATCACCGGGATAGAGAGCTTCGTTACTGGCCGTCCGCATGTTCTCTCCGATACCGATAAAGGTTGTACAGCATGGTACCGTTGAAAAGCACAAACAGAGTAATTGATAAAACTTTCAAGAAGATCATCCCGATTACCTCCTACTCTCAAAGTTGGTTATAAAATCTATACGGTTAGAGTCTCTTTGGCAGGCTTTGGTTGTACAGTTCCTACTCTTTCTAGCCACTGCTCCGACACGGGAGCGTCTGGGTTCGAAAGTCCGCTAAGCAGCCAACCGTCATAGCCTCTATCGTTCTGTTCGACTACCTCTATGGCTGTCCATGGGCCAAAGGAAGCCTTGCCGTTAGCGTTGTACTCCCATGCACTGCGAGCAGCGGCGCGAATCTGTAGCCTGTCACCGGGCTTGAATTGCTGCTTTGGCAGCGTGTCCGGGAAAATCTCTGTCCATCTCATATCCTAAATTTCCTTCCATGATGAATTTCGAGTACCTTTGTAACAAGTTCTGGAACTACAATTGGCTTCACACTTGGCTTTGAGTCACTTTTCGCTAAAAGTTCGTAATACATGGCTTTGAACTCTTCATTGTTGGCTGTGGCTACTCTAAAAGGTTTCGGGTCGGCAATATACACGCGGCCTTGTGAGTCAAACCACTTCAGGTTAAAATGATCGTTGGCATAAAGGCATGTTGCAAAACCGTTTGTATGAATGTATTCCTGCCCATACCGCTGATAATCCGATTCTTCAATGAATCGTATCCCTTTACCACATGTACCACACACTTCGCTACTCATCTTTGAGTCCGGGCTATGTCCAGCAAGTACCAAATAGCTTTCGTTGCATTCCACCCATCCACTACCGCCCATAACCTTAAACGTTGCTTCGTCCATTGGTTCATCGAGTTGTATGATATCCCAACCACCTTCATCTCTGTGAACTATTTCCCGTATTACAAAGAGACGGTCTGGATGGCCTAAAATGTCTTTCCAAGTTCCTAGCTTATTGGGTTTGACCCTTACCGTGTCACCCTTCTTCAAACGTACCATGTCCTCTGGTCGCGGCGAAATATACTCGTCAATATAGTCGTAGTCGAAGTCGTCATTATCAAAATCAATCGGCTCGTAGTCAGTCATAGTAACCCCAACAAGCAGATGCTATAAAGCATTGTGCAAATTGCAGCCCACACGCTAGCGCCAACAAGCTTAGATTGCATCGCGGAATTTTCTACCTCTCGGTTCTTCGATTTGAACTACCGTCACCGTCTGCTTGGTCGCGGCCTGCTTCTTTTCAATGACACCTTGTACTTTGTGCATCCCTGCGGTATAGCCCTTCGCTTTCTTGGACTGTACCAAGTTGTCATAAACCTGTTTCGCAGTATAATAGGGTAGCGGGTTAGGAGTTTTAGTACCATGCTTCAGCGTACTACCAATTCGCCCGTAGGCAAAGTCAACATTCCACCCCTGACCATATGGGTATAACTCTACCACATAGGTTTTGTTGTGCTTCCCGGTAACCATAAACAACTCAATAGATTCTTTTGTTGCCATGGTTTAAATCTCCATGCCGTCCAAATCAGGATCGGGTAACTCATCGAAGTCCATCCGTCTTTCCTTTCGTGAGAGCTAGTAACGGAGTACCGTTCTCTACATTAGCCACAACTGCGTTCAAAGTCTATCACCTTTTAGTTGTAGCCTAGCCCTCACGATAGGACTAGCCTATCGAACCACGTAATGCTTGCGGAAGAACTTCGCCCGTTCCAAATCCCGTTTTGCGAAATCACCATAAGTATCAGGCTGCGCGTAGTACACTTTGAGATATTGGTCATATGTACCAAAATTCTTGTCAGCATTCTTGATTGACTTGTAGGTACCCGTTTTGGTATCAAAGTGATTATGTACATGCTCCAAAAGCCACATCATCCATGAGCCATAGCGAGCGTACCGCCAAGCCTGTTTGAGTGTCTTACCCTCTGCGTACTGCTTGGCAGGGGGACATGCGCGAAGCTTTTTGAGCAATCGAGCGAATGCAGTTGCCGACATATCCTTTATAACAATTGGTTCAACCTTCTTGTTCGTAGCCATGTCATTTCCTTTCGTTCGTTAAAGTTTACAGGGAAGAGTACCATACTCTTTGTCGAGCGGTTTTGCCCTTCCCCTGCCCTTGCGGGAACCTAGATTACCGGATAGGCTACACGGTGCCGTTTGGCTGCGTGTTTGGCCTGCTCACGGGGCATCAGTTTCAGAAAGATTGTCATTAAAGCATTGTGGAGACTAGGCGCGTCCTTGTGCGTCTTGTGAGCTTTGGTAATCTGCCCCTTGATAGCGGGAGAAAACTTGCGCTCGGTTTGGTGCTGCCGCATTCCTGCGTTCATGTCACGCTGTCGGAGGATTGGAAATGGGTTTCCCATCGTCAGCCTTTCTGTGCTTTTGTAGCACGGTTAGAAGTTCCTGTAAAGCTTCCAGCGACAAATCCTGAAAGCGAGTCTCACCGAACAGTCTTACCAGTCGCATTTTCTCACGCTTGGTCAGCCAGTTCTTATATGTAGTTTTGTTATAAGGTTCGATATATTGGAAACTGTAAGACTCGCCTGCGCCTTTGCGCCTGCCCGTCTTGGGATTATACAATGAGCTACCAACGCGAATGCTGCCGCTTTTAGTTATCTCTCTGACTGGGGAGTATATCGCGGAGTCATTACTACTAAAGCGAATGAGTACCGGATCACCAACCTTGAGTTGTGTTAAATCGTTCATCAGTTCACTCCCGGAATTGGCAACATCGTAAGCATTACAAAAACCATTACAGCAAGGACAAACCAAAATGTCAAGGGAACTTTGGTAACCTTACTCACATTTCCTCCAGAGTTGCCTTTATCTCTGCAACTGTTGGGAGGATTTCACCTGAAGTCTTCGACCCGTTAGCGCGATAGGCGTACCCATTGGCAACCTTGCTGATAGTTCCTATTAACTTTTTGTCCAAATACACATGGACGTTACCGTTTGGTAAATCTCTGTATTCAATCATCTCTTGTCTTCCTCTCGAATGCGATAAGGCCACACACCAGACGAACTAACAACCGCTTTCCATGCGTTATCCGCGTCTTCCCGGATGGTTGCTAGGACTCCCGGTACTGATTCGATTCCCGGATGAGTTGCCAGTCTGTGTATGATGTACTTCGCAATGAAATCGTGCATGTTAGCCACCTAGTAGAGATACACACCTGTCGAACATCTGTTTTATAGCAAAAAGCTTTGGTACAACTATACACAAAGCTAGGAGAGCAAGTACCACAAAGATGTATATGGCGAGCGGAGCACCCTTCCATAATGTGTATTCCCGCTCGCCTTTCATCTTACTTCTCCCTGAGCTTTTTGGAAGTTTCGATGGGAACTTCATGCAGAGAGATTGAGGAGATATCCTCCGTCTTCTCTGTGGACTCGAAAGCCGCCTCAGCTTCGAACTTGTCAGTAAACACCTGCAAATTGTTTCCGACAACCAAAGCCCCGTTCTTGTACGCGATCAGAATTACCCAAACCATTTGAGAACCTTTCTTGGTAAAGAATTTGTAGCTAAGGCTACTGTAAGCATCGGTATTAGCGCTTACAGTAACCCTAGTTCCTGTCGGTTACTGAGATGGGCTTTCCCCATCCTGTTAGCATAACACGCTCCCTTGCGCTCATGCGCTGTACCATGTTATTTGCTGGAAAGTCATTTTCACGTCCGCTTTCACAGTCCGTTTATTCTTGGTATAGGCTGCTTACTGCAACCAACCTAACTTCCCAACGGATTAAAACTAGGATAGCACAAGTACCGTATTTGTCAAGTGCTATCCTGTGGAAATCTTCTTTTTTACGCTTGTGCCGTTTCCTGTACAACTGTTGGGGAGATTTCACGAGCCTTCGCCAGTAGATGCGCGTCGGCCAGCGTTCCTACCATGTGCGATGCGGCAGTTGCGGAAACGTAGGCTTCTTCCAAAGCATTTGTGAAGATACCAACGTTCGCCATTCGTACTGTAAGCTTTACAGATTCATTTGCGTGAGCTTGCAGCGCTGCGGCGAGCGAAACCAACTCTTCCACATGTTCGAATTCTTTGACGTTAGACATTTCCATTCTCCGGGAAATCTTTTTCAAGAACTACCGTTGTGGTATAGCCTTTAGACTCCAAAGGCAGGATGGGATTTAGGATCACCCTTTGGTGCTTGCCTAGCATCCCTGAGAGTACCTTGATACCGTCTTGGAAGGCTTCAGCCTGTGCGTGAGTCTCAAAGTTCTTTGTCACCTTGGACCCCATGAATGTCATTTCCGCCATGTCTTGCCCTTTCACTACTAAGATTACAAAACATTCAAAAAGGTTGCAATGCAACTTTGGTGTTAGAAGGACAATTCTAGCTTAGTGCCTTCCGGGAGAATTTCAACATCCCATGCTGTGTTTGCTCCATGAGTTTGGTCCAACGGTTCCACGTTGACATGAGAATCCTGTAAGCCTGTCCATACGCGAATGAGTATACCATCGTCGGATTTGAACACAAAAAGACCATCGTTATCTAGGACTCTACCCAAGCGCAATTTCGGCAACTCTTTTGCCTTTACTACCGGATACTTCGTTGTGCCAAGTTTAACCGTGTGCGGCATTCCGTCTTCTCCTTTACTTGTGACAATCTTATCAGTACCATGTACTTTGTCAATAGTTATTTTGTACAACTTTAGTACCATACCACTTAGTACCAAACTTTTTACGAGTACCATACCAGTTAGCCGGATGTAAGTACCATATCATTAGGCGTGTTGTAAATACAACTAAAGTGTTAAGTAAGGTTATTGGCCGATAGTTATACAGGAACTTAGTAAGTTACACTAAATCGATTTAGTAAGTCAATCGAAAGGTAAATCGGTTTACCGCTATTTAGACCGTGTAAGGGTACACTAAGAAGCCAACGTGAGAAGTAAACCGATTTACCTTTGCAGGAAACTAGGTTCTATAAGCTTCCCGGATAGGTGATATAGAACGATTTACAGGTTATTGTGGAAATCCTATTGGCCTAAGTTATAGATTACAAAGGCTTTATTCACGCGCTGCGGTAAATCGATTTACCTTTCCAAGAAAGGGTATTTTAAATCAGCGTAGGGTATCACCTAAATTTAGGGTAACGCTCCCTAGCAGGCTTATAAATGCATTAATGCAGTTCTCCCGGACGTATTAACAGGACGGCCAATCCTCCCTAGAGAACAAAAGGCGAAACCTATAGACAAAGAAAAAGCGCTCCCCGATGACCTAGGGAGCGCTCAAAGTTTAGGCTGCTTCCCGGAACTTTCTTCCGGGAACTACTTCGGTAAGGCTTTGGAGCTTTTCAGATAGTTCCGCCATGGAGTCATGCAAGGATGTTTTAAAGCTCTCATCCTTCCGAATCACGTCAACGGACAAATCAGGGTGAATGAGCTTTTGTACGTCCTTCACCAGTGATTCAAGCTCTGAGTCATTGGTGATATTGCGAGCGGAGAATGTGGTAAGAAACTCCTGAATGTTTGTGACTGCGGAACTGAAAAGCCTTTTAGGTTTCCCGTTCGCGTTTGGTTCCAACGCTCCCTTTAGATGGTCAACCAATTCAAAGAGAGTTTGACGCATAAGCACTGTAATTTCTTCGGCTGCTTTCTGCATCTTTTCCGCTGCTTTGGCTTTTTCCGTTTCGTATATGCCCATGACCTTGAGAGTTTCAGGAGTTGCAAAGGTCACATATTGCCAATCGAAATTGAATTCCCCCCGGATTTCTTCTTGTGTCGGATAGTATTCTGGCTTCCAAAGCAAATCCATATCAATCTTCATTTCTTGCGCGAGTGATTGAACCTTTGTCTTGGCTTCCGTCAAACGTTGAGGGTAGGCTTCAACAAACTTGTCAATCAAGATTGAGCGCTCATCCTGAAAGGCTGAAAGCTTCTCTTGAACCTGTGAAAGCAACGCCAAGGGGAGCAACATAACTCCCATGTCATAGGGCAGGCACATATTGTAAATATACGTTCTGATTTGGCCGTCCGCTTTTCTGATAGCGTCAAGCTCCACCGATTCCAATAAGGTTTGGTTAATCTTGAGAAGCTTTGAGCTTGCATCGTTCTTGAGCACTAGGTTATTAGCAACTTTCCGCGAGTTGCCCATAACTCCGAATTTCACGCGGATAAAAACCGTTTTATCTGCGATGGTTCCCATTTTCTTTCCGAATGTTGGACCGTCAACAAGTTGAGCCATTTTGATTCCTGCTTTCTGCGAGCATCGCTCGCCATTGGTTTAGAGAAAATTCGTTTCAAGCCAAGCGATTTCCGCATCAATCGCCAATTGCCTATCCTTCCAAGTTCCCGGAAGGATTGGACCGTTTACAGGTTCTAGATTTACTCGCCATTGAATGCACCAACGGCGAGTAAAGCTCGCTACCCTTCCATACTCCCCGAACAAAAAGCGGAGAACATAGAAGAGTAAACGGAATGGAACTGATACAGGTTCAACATGGGATGCGCGTTTGACTTGGCTGCTAGCGTCTAGCAGGAAAGCGGAAAGCTCACTCACTAGGAACTTGCTTTCCCCCGTGCAATCATCGATTGAGACTGTGAACTGCTCCATTCCGTTACCCTCACTTTCTGAGTTGCTTTTGTTGAGATGCTGTGAACTTGTATTCAGGTTTCTCGACAACCTTTGTTGGTTCCGCGATTTCAGCAAAAGCCTTGATTACTGCATCGCACCCTTTGCCTTCAAAGCCTGTAAGGTCAACCGAAAAACTGCCGTCTGCATCGTTTACTTCCACCGTGACAAATTGAGTTTGTGCCATTGGCTTACGCTCCCATCCGTGCAAACTTAAGTTTGGTTTTTCCATTCTCTTGTCTTGCACCGACAAATCGAAATCCCTGCTTTGCTGCTTTTTGAATCACGGATTGGCGCGTATACGCTCCCGTTAGTTGCCCCATCCAACGGCTATTGACGTAACTGGAGTCATACTCACTAACAATCGCTGAATAACTCCCGTCCCCATTGCGGCGAAATCCCACATCGTTCGATGCTCCCCCGGACAAATGCCGATTTATAGCAGTTCTCCGCAGAATGATATGGGCTTTATCGCCGTTCTTATCCGTGTATCGCGTTGGACGCCCTTGAAAGTCAATCAGTTGCTGCGGTAACGTATGCTGTTCAATTTCGTTTGCATCAAAGCCCATTTCTCGCAATGCAGCAACCAACAAAGATTCGTCCTTGAACTGTGGTACTGGATTGGTACTATATTTGCTCATTTCCATCCCTTTCTAGGAGCGCTTTTACGCTCCCGGTAAATCGGTTTATTTGCGTTGGAGTCTATCGCATCTTACGTCCGATAGACTCCGCTGCTATTTCTTCCACGTTGGGACCGTCAAACTTATACAATCCCGGATGCGATGCGGCGAGATATTTACCGGATGCAGTTCTCCGCAAAGCTTCGATGCGAGCGGCGTTTGAAATCGTTACAGGGACTACATAACTCGCAGCATCCTGCAATGAGCAGCCAAGCATATAAGCCTTTTCACAGCAACCTTTAATTTCTCGTCCCGTCCATCCGGTAGCATCGGGCAACTGATCCGATGCAGAGATTTCAAACTGCTCCCGGTAAACTTTCCAAATGCTTTCCCTTTCCTCTGCCGTTGGAGCGTCAAAGAAAAAGGTTGCCAGTTGAAAACGTGATTGCAACTCAGGGGGAAGCCAATCAATGTTATTGCATGTCGCAATGGCTAGAACCTTACCATCCGATACCGCGTCAATAGTTGCCTGTGCAGTTCTCAAATAGCTACCAGAGTTACCAACCAAACTATCCTGCATAGCAGCCAAGTTAAAGTGTACAAATGGCCTGCCGTACTTGTTGCCCAAAGTTTTAGGCAATTGAGACTTTCCGACTCCCGGAACCCCATTAAACATTATCCCTTTAATGTTCTTATCTTCCATCCAAGAAAGCATTTGGCCTGTTAGTTCCGTTTTGACTCCGCTGCTATCCGTACCGTTTCCTGCAAAAGCTTTTTCAATTTCGTCCATGAATATGATAACGTTCGGAGCTTTCTTGCCTTCCATGATTTTAGTAAGAAAGCTTTTAACGTTCGTTAGTCCACCAACGTTATCGATTGAATCGCTCCCCGTGTAGACGGTCAATC
>Ga0105238_10008335_pt1 | contig 10368 bp, 7 predicted proteins | sample KBSC34metaG_FD_81526 | JGI IMG/M metagenome (GOLD analysis project Ga0105238, IMG submission 81526) | Corn rhizosphere microbial communities from Kellogg Biological Station, Michigan, USA - KBS C3-4 metaG | ecosystem: Host-associated > Plants > Roots > Rhizosphere > Soil | place: Michigan, USA...
AGCCAACGGAGTGGCTGCGTTTTGTGTGTCCTGAAGATGTGCCGTACCTTGACCAAGCCTTCGCCAAGGTAAGGAATGAAGGGGCGGACTATCATGCGCAATACCGGGTCCGATGGCCCGACGGTTCGCTCCATTGGCTCGAGTCGCAAGGTAAATGCCAACTCGATGCGCAGGGCAGGGTAGTACGCATCTTTGGAGTAATGGCCGACATAACGCACCGCAAGCAATCTGAAGAAGCGATGCTGCGTGCCGAGAAACTCGCCGTGGCTGGGCGCCTGGCAGCATCCGTGGCTCACGAGATCAACAATCCGCTCGAAGCAATTGCAAACATGCTCTACCTGATCACGATTTCCGATTCGGCAGAGCAAGCGCGTATCCAGGCAGCTAATGCGCTCGAAGAGCTGATGCGTATCTCGCTCGTAGCGCAATCGACGCTGAAGTTCCATCGAGAGTCGGGAGCACCCAGGGTTGTGCTTCTCTCCGAAATCCTCGATTCGGTGCTCAACATGTTTCACGGTAAGATTCAGACCACAAATATCGCCGTGCGGTTAAAGGCAGACCACGAGCTGCCCGTCATTTGCAGGATCAGCGAGACGCAGCAAATCTTCGCAAATCTGATCTCCAATGCCATTGAAGCTATGCCGTCGGGAGGAAAGCTCATAGTGCGTGTCCGGCCTTCGCGGGATTGGAGAAATGAAGCGCAATCGGGCATGCGCATAACAATTTGCGATACAGGATCGGGCATTGATCGGGCAATGGTATCCCGTATCTTCGAGCCGTTCTTCACTACAAAGGAAGATACTGGCACAGGGCTTGGTTTATGGGTCGTTGCTCAACTGCTTGAGCGTAATCAAGGCTCCGTAAGCGTCTGGAGTTCACAACGCCCTGGCGCCAGCGGCACGGCATTTTCTGTTTTCTTGCCGTTCGGCAAAGAACCTGCCGGTGAAGGTCCCATTGACAGTGAGGAATCAACCACAGACAGAAAGCCGCCCGGCAAAGTTGCCGAAACTGATACGCCGAGTTCTTTTATTCAGCATCTGTACGCGTGATCGTCTCTCAGTACCCGGCCGCTTTGCCGTAGTGGCTCCGATGATCCTGTCCTCCCTGGAGTTCACCCGTTTTCGGATCAACAGCGATACATTCGCCGTTCGACCAGTGGCCATCCCTCACGTCGACCGTGTATCCCATTTCTTTCAACTCCGAAAGCATCTTTGAGTTGAAGCCCGGCTCAAGGTAGAGCTTGTCGGGTAGGTATTGGTGGTGAAAACGAGGAGCATCCACAGCCTCCTGAATATTCAAGCCCCCATCCGATACGGACAGAAAGATATTCGCGACCGTGGTAATGATGCGCGCGCCGCCGGGACTGCCCAGCACATAACGAAGCTTTCCATCTTGCAGCACAATCGTCGGCGTCATCGAACTTAGCGGGCGTTTTCCAGGCGCAATCGCGTTCGCAGGCCCCTGGATCAATCCAAACATGTTTGGAACTCCCATCTTTGCTGCAAAATCGTCCATCTCATCGTTGAGCAGAAAGCCCAGCGATCCTGCAGTCACATGTGAACCGAATCCATCATTCAAGGTCGTAGTCACCGAGACCGCGTTGCCCTCCGCGTCAATAACGGAGTAGTGCGTGGTGTCCGGGGACTCATGTCGCTTGCCGGCGGTGGTCGGGGCCGGCGGTAGAAAGCCTGTCGGGCGCTTCAGATCGGCGCTGGGACTGGCTTTGTCAGGCAGAATGCTCTTGCGCCACGCTTCGGCGTATTTCTTCGCCGTGAGTTCTGCCACCGGGATCCGGTTGTAATCAGGATCGCCCAGGTACTCAGCGCGATCCATGTAGGCGCGTCGATATGCCTCGGTAATCAGATGAATCGACGCAGCAGACCGGTCGCCAAGGCTGCCCAGATCGTAGCCCTCAAGAATATTCAGCGCACTTAGGAGCACGATTCCGCCGGACGAAGGAGGTGGCGCGCTGATGATCGTGTAGTCATGGAACGTGCCCACCACCGGCTCACGCTCCACTACGTTGTATTGCGCCAGATCATCCAGTGTGAGCAGCGCTCCACCCTTCTTAAGATCGTCCACAAGTTCATGCGCCATCTTGCCGTGATAAAAATCATCCGGATCGGCTGCGATCCGTTCAAGAGTGCTTGCCAGTTCTGGCTGCTGAAAATTTTCGCCTCCGCGATAGTAGGTTCCGTCACGCTGAAACAACCGGCGCGAAGCAGGGAAACGGCTGAGATCGTGGTCGGTTAGTTCGTGTGCCTCTTCAGGAGAAAGCTCAAATCCATCACGCGCCAGTTTGATGGCCGACGCCATCACCCGCTTCAAACCCAGCTTTCCATATTTCTTTTCCGCATACGCAAGTCCTGCAACCGAACCCGGCGTAGCAATCGAGCGATATCCCACAACGCTGTCATTCGCCAGAACATTGCCCTTCGCGTCCTGGTACATCCTCTCAGTTGCGGCAAGCGGGGCCTTCTCGCGGTAGTCGATAAATGTCGTCTTGCCGTCGCGCATGCGCAGCAACAGGAACCCGCCGCCGCCAAGATTTCCCGCAACAGGATGAACAACCGCAAGCGCGAATCCGGTCGCCACTGCGGCATCTACCGCGTTGCCGCCCGCTCGCAACATCTCGATTCCAGCATCCGAAGCGAGATGATGCACGCTTACCACCATCCCGTGCTGCGCTTTGGCCGGTTGCTCTCCGCGGTATGAGAGCGCATTGGTCGTGACTTCCTGCGCGCAGGATGGGGTCGAAGAGACGAAGGCCAACGACGCCATGACAGCCAGGGCAAAAACGAGAGGAAAACGGCATGCGGTTTGCATAGCTGTCGACAGAATAACCCGGCCACGAGTCTGGGCATCAGGCAACTGTCCGCGTCAGAGAAGAACTGCCTGTGAGGGCGGCGGTGTCGGCGGAAAGACAATTCTTGTCCATTGAACAGACATCTGCAACGCCTTCAGACGCAAAGATGGGGCATACGGTTTTTCGCGTACGCCCCTTCAATGATTTAAAGCTTGCGTCGAATGTCTTACAGCGATTCGGCAATCTTGTGAATCACATCATCCTGACGGACCGGCAGCAGCGCTTTGGACGGCGCGCCACCCATCACGTTACGCCTTGGCAGCAACCCGAGTTCCAGCAGAACTGCCAGGCTTACTTCGTCGCGGGAGCCGAATGCTCGATACTCCGGATGCTGATAGTTATTCCAGTTATCTGACAGGTTGGCAACGATCGTCTCCGGCGTCGAATCGGCGCTGACAATTACCACCATGTTGAGGAGCGAGATTTCGCGATCGGTGAGGCGCACCGTTGGCGATCCCTTCTTCAACTCATGCGCATATTGTTGCAGTTGCTTCTCGAACTGCGCCTTGATTTCCATCCAGCGTGCCAGCCCCAGCCAAGTCGGTGGTTCGTCCGGCTGCGGGATGATCAATTTGTGGAGTTCGCCCACGAGGTAAGGGATGCCTGAAGTCAAGTTGAAAATATCGTCGATCTGCTTGTCCGAGAGAGCAATCCTGAAAGTGTCGCTGAACCACGCCCTCAGATGTTCGACCGTGAAGCGCCGTACGGATGCGATCCCCTGAAAATTGCGCTCTGAGGGCTGCAGGAGTCCCCAACGCAGCAGATCAGCTCCACCCGTCAGAAGCGGCAGGCCGTCCTCCTGCGTGATGAACTGCATCACGTCGCTCGGAGCAACGTAAACCGGCTCGTTCGTCGGGGGATAGTCTGTAAGCGCGCGAATGCCGCATTGGGCATGCGTCATCGGATTTTGATCCTTCGGCTCGAGCCAGTGCGAAACCGCCAGCAGGGCACGGATCGTCCGCGTATCCTTGCGCTCGACTTTGCCCTTCTCAATCCTGCGCGTGAACTGCTCAACCTGTTCCCACGGGAAGAAAGAGATCTTGCCTTGCTTGTTCGGGCGCAGATTCTCCGCCGACAATTCGATAATTTCACCCTCGATGAACGGCGACTCATCGACGGAGATTAGAGGTTCGGCCTCGTTCGCCTCCGGTGCCTCAGAAACTTCCTCTACCTGGTTCGCCTCTTCCAGCATTGCTGGCGGGGGCTCCATCACTGGCAATGAAGTGAGCACTTCGTCCACAACGGCGGATGGCTCTTCCACGGCAAGCTTATCCAGGACGACCGAATGCTGCGCAGTGCCGTTTCCGCTTCCGTTTCGAGATACTCGCGAGCCATTCGAACTGTTGCGCGTCCCGGCGCCGTTGCCTGCAGCAGGGCGCTTGGGGCTAGACTCCGGGTCTGGCCCATTGTGCCACCAGTCGATCTCTAGCTGGCGTACGAAGTCATCCAGGCGCGGAAAGCCATTTTTCAGCTTATGCAATTCCGGCTCATTGGCGTCATCTTCCAGCGAACATGCCCATTCCAGCCAATCTTTTGCTGCCGGCCCCGGTAATTCCGGCGGCGCAGCCTGCTCCGAGACCTCCATCAGTTCAGCAACTGCTTTGTCGCGGAGAGCGAGGCGCTCCAAACGCGTGCGTTCGCGGCGATGCGAGATGGTCCCGGCGGCAAGCACTCCGGCAAGATCCAGATATACGCGCCTTCTTGCGGCGGCATCATCAAGCCGGCTGACTAACTGGCTCAACTCGCTACGCGTGGACCAGTTGGCGGCGCTGTCTTCAGAGAGGATCGCATCACGCAGGTTCTGGCAGGCATCCAGCAGTCTGCCAACCTCATAAAGAACCTCTCCTCGATTGAGGCTTTGACCCGCTTCCAGTAGATCGATCTTCTCGTGGCAAATTTTGGCGTGATCCGACAGGCTGCGTAGAGTTTCCGCGACTACGCTTGGACCGAGTTTTGTGTCTTGGGATACGTTCACGACTGGCTCCATCTAACTGACAGCTAAGATTCTCTGGCTTCGGAACATCCTATCGTGGATTCGGTACCCAAGTTAACCCTCCGCAAGACTTTGGTAACACGCATGTCACATTACTTTAGATGGCACATTCTTCATTCTCATCTCTCAAGAGCCATAAGGCGGAACCTGGCGATAGCCTCGCGGTCAAGGCGGAAGTGCGGGATAACACCCCGCCTTCTCGTTTAAACTTGATCCGGCCTTCTTAGAACATATTTGCCTCCATGGAGAATCAATGAAAACGTATGCATTTTTCGTTTCCCGCGTCGCTCGTCGCGCTTGGTTGAGTACGCTGATAGTCACGCTTGGCGCATCAACGGTCGCATTTTGCGGTCCGATTCACGATGCAGCGCGCAAGGGCGACGCGAACAAGATCAAAGCATTGCTTCAGACGGATCCCAAGTTGGTCTCCGATGTTGATAAAAATGGCGACACGCCTCTGCATGTTGCATGCCTGCATGGCCAGTTGGCTGCAGCCCAGGCATTGATTGATGCTGGAGCGGACGTAAATGCCAAGAACAGTTACGGAGCCTTCACACCTGACGATCTGGGTGGTGTGTTTGCTTCGAGCAATCACCAGGATCCCGTTAGGCTGTTAACTGTCCACGGCGTTGATACACGAGACATGAAAAACGGCTACACACCGCTGCATCTGTGCTTGTTTGCGAGCCGGCACAAAGAGATCATGCAGTTGCTCATCGCCAAGGGTGCCGATGTTAACGCCCAGGCCGCCAGCGGGGCCTCGCCACTATTTTTTGCCGTGCTGCGCGATCAGCCTGACGACGTGAAGTTTCTCATCGATAAGGGCGCGAACGTGAATGCCGCCGATGCCTATGGCGATACCATCCTCGACGCTGCCCTGCACCTCCAGTACGGCAGCATGATCCAGATCATCGTTGATCGTGGGGCGGACGTGAATGCAAAGGACCAGAGCGAGCACCGTCCGTTGTTCTACGCCATGCAGATGGACGATCACAAGTGGGCCGACCTGCTGAAAAAGCACGGTGCGCACGACTAAACCTCTCCGCGGCGTTTCTCTGGCTGATAATGGACTGCGAAGGGAGTACTGCGTGCCCACTGTCCGTCTTGGTTTAACCCGATCAGTCTGCGTTCTTCTTGCGATCTTTTTCTGCACCATTGCAACTACCCCGTCGTTTGGGCAGGGCGCACTTCCGCCTGTGCCCCACACCAAGCAAGTGCATATGAAACATGTGCTGGTGATCGGACAGACCAAGGGCTTCGAGCATGACTCGATCAGCGCTGCCATGGTCGCGGTCTACAACATGGGCCAGGAAAGCGGCCTGTGGGATGCGACATTGCGCACTGACACGGAACTGCTCACCAAAAAGGATCTGGGCCGGAATGCCAAAAACCTGAACTACTTTGATCTGATCGTCTTCACCAGCACCACCGGCGAACTCGACTTGGATGCGGACCAGAAGCGAGACATGCTGGCGTTCGTCCACGATGAGGGCAAAGGTTTCGTTGGCATCCATGCTGCGCTCGATACTAACTACAACTGGCCGGAATACGGAGAGATGATCGGCGGCTGGTTCGATCAGCATCCGTGGATGACATTCAATGCGCCCATCATCAACGAAGCGCCCGAATTCCCAGCGGTAAGCCACTTTCCCAGGGCGTTTGTAAAGTATGACGAAATCTACCAACCCAAGGCTTGGTCTCGCGACAAGGTCAACGTGCTGCTCAGCCTCGATCCCGGCCGCCTCGACTACAACAACAATCCTCGCGTTCATCGCACCGACCACGATTTTGCCGTGGCCTGGAGCAAGATGTACGGCAAAGGGCGCGTCTTCTATTCAACGCTCGGACACACCGAGGAAGCTTTTCAGGACCCTGATGTCCGCAAGATGTACTTCGAGGCGATTCGCTGGGCCCTGGGCATGACAGACGGAAGTACGGCGACTCATCCGCGGCCTGCCGCAAGCACGACTCCCTGACGATTAGTGATTGGCGATAAGCATCATCGGGTCCGGCGTCACGCGGCAGACGCTGGATCCGCCGATCTTCCATACCCTGCCGTCCCCATAGGAAACGTCAAGCAGTTCGATCGAACTGACCGAGGTAAAACCCGGTACGTAGAGATCGCTGGAAACGCCGTCCGGTTTCTGGACGAAAGTGATTCTCATGATCCTCACTCCGTCACCGCCTGCGTTCCCGACGGAGTCGGTCTGCAGCATCCGATTCTTTCCGGTGAGCCCCCGCACTTTAACGGTGGCGGACACAATCGGCGAGGGACCTGTAACCGAAAGGGACAGAAATATCCGCTGCCCAAAGGGCTGAACGGTCCGCTGGTGCTTCCCCTCCCGAACACGAATGGTATGGTCCCAGACTCCCTGGCTTGCGTGCATCCCAATAGGACAACTGTTCCCGATCACATTTCCGTTGAATACCACGACAGGCTGGTCGGGCCTGGTGGCGTTTTGCGCTGCTAAAGTCAATGGGCTGACAAGAAGAGCAAGAACAATGGCAAGGGATTTCATGGCAGACTCCTGGCGGTGCGAACCTGCGTACAGCAACAAAATACGCCCGATACTCTCTGCCGTGCAACGGTGGGCATCACATCGGCCAACTAGCTGGCACCGAGCCTGCGGCACGCACTGTGTTACCGTTTGAGTACGGCGTCCCTGAGCTGGTAAAGCGGCAGGATTCGGGGGCAGCGTTACGAGCCCTGGAGAATGTCAAACCATCCGGAATTCCTATCACCCAGCATGACTCCTAGCCCAGCGCCGATCCCCGAAAACTTGACCCGTCCCGCACCGGACCCGAACGTCCTGCAGCCGGCAGCGGAACATAATCCTCAGCAGCGTATTCCGCACTGGCTGGTGCGCACCGAGCTGTATCTGCGGGTTCTATTGAGGATGTATATAGGTCTGGCGATCTGCTATGCTCCGTGGTCGCAGCTTTTCTGGGATCAAAACCCGATCTTTGTGCAATTCCCCACGCTTTCGATCTACGCGGCAAACGGCGCCGTGCGCGGCATCATCTCAGGAGTGGGATTGCTGAATATCTGGATCGCAGTGCAAGACGCCATCCGGCATCGAAATGGGTAAGGCATGAGCGTGGAAGAAACGAAGGGCGGGGAATCGGTCCCCCCTAATTCTGTTGAAACAAGTTCGCCAAGTCAGCCAACCGGCAACTCCGTTCCAGCAGCAACTCTCCCTCCCAATGGTGCTCCGCCCGCGCTTACATCCGCACCTCTTGCGTACGAGAATCCATCGTTCCTGAACGGGCCTGACGGACGCTTGATTCGCATTGTTTCTGAATACATGGAGCCCCTTGCGCGCATCCGCCACGAGCACATCCAGGACACGGTGGTCTTTTTCGGTTCCGCCCGTTTTCGAGGAAGGGAAGAGGCACACCACGCTCTTGAACTCCTCGACAACACCGGATCTCGCCACCCGGCGCCAAGCGATGAGCAACCTGCCAGCGTGCCCGATATCGCCGCCGGCAAGGCCACCGATTTGCAGCGTAAGCGCGCCGTCGCTGCCGTAGCCATGGCTCGCTACTATGAAGACGCCCGTCGCCTCGCCCAGATGCTTACCCGCTGGGCCGCCAAAATTCCATCGCGGCGCCATCGCTTCGTTGTCACCTCGGGTGGAGGCCCCGGCATCATGGAAGCCGCCAACCGCGGCGCCTACGAAGCCGGCGGCAAAACCATCGGCATGAACATTCGACTGCCCTTCGAGCAGTCACCCAATCCCTACATCACCCCCGCGCTCAACTTCGAGTTCCACTACTTCTTCATGCGAAAACTGTGGTTCGCCTACTTAGCCAAAGCACTGGTCGTGTTTCCCGGCGGCTTCGGCACACTCGACGAGATGTTCGAAATTCTCACGCTGGCCCAGACGCAAAAGCTCGCCAAGAAGATCACCGTCGTGGTGTATGGATCGGATTACTGGAAGAAAGTTTTCAATATCGATGCGCTGGTCGATACCGGGGCCATTTCTCCCAAAGATGTCGAACTATTTCGTTACGCCGACACCCCCGAAGATGCCTTTGAGCTATTGCGCCAGGGATTGACTGAAAACTACCTCATCCCCGAAGCCAAAGCCGCCGCCGAAAAGTCCCCGCAAGAGATCATGCATGGGTCTACGTTCGACGATTTCCTCGGGCCCGAGATGGCAAAAACAAGCATGTAGAACGCCGCCGGCAACTGCAACCAAACCGTTGTCTGATATGCATCAGAAAACGTCGGTCCCCGTTAAACGTCAATCCCCGTTTCGATGCCTGCGCAAGCCGCGGTTTGGCGTGGACTTCGCCTGCACAAATTGAAGTGCAATTCTTCCCCTCTTAATCTCCCGTTGACAGCCCCATCCGACACTGGACTGTAAGAATCCGAAGTCAGATCGCGAATTAGGAGGGGAAATGGCCACTTCGACCGTTTCGTACCTGTGGCGCGACCACGATGCATGTAAAGGGTTCTCCGCCGGTGTTTCGCTTCACAGCCACACCAACCAATCGAAAGAAACGCTGGATTTTCTCGCGAATCTTGGCCAGAGGTATGCCATCATTCGTCCGATTCTGGCTCGCTTGGAGCGTCGGGCAAAAGAAGAGTTCGGCCTGCGCGTAAATTATGCCGCCGCGTATTGGACTCCCCCCATGACTCCCAGGCTTGCCTTCGATCTCGAGAGCCGGCAAATTGAAAAGCTCGGCTTGTACCCGATGGTCTCCCTCACCGACCACGACAACATCGAGGCGCCCATGCTGCTGCGCACTATACCGAGCGCACGCCGCATTCCTGTTTCGGTAGAGTGGAGCGTGCCCTACGGCGGCGTGCAGGACTTCCACATCGGCATTCACAATTTGCCTTCGAACCGCGCAAGGGAATGGATGCGCAACCTCGCAGAGTTCACGGCCTGCCCAAAACAAGAGCGGCTCAAAGACATCCTTGTGGCGCTGAATGACGAGCCGAATGTGCTGGTCGTCTTCAACCACCCCATGTGGGATCTTTTTCTTGTCGGCAGGGAGAAGCATCAGTTTCTAGTTAACGAGTTCCTGCAGAAGTACGGTGCGCACCTCCATGCGCTGGAGTTGAATGGCTTGCGCAACTGGGAAGAGAACCGCTCCGTGCGCCGCCTTGCACAGCAATGGAACATGCTGCTGATCAGCGGCGGCGATCGCCACGGCGTGGAACCGAACGCCAACATCAACTTGACCAACGCAACCAGCTTCACTGAATTTGTGCAAGAGATACGCCGCAAACGCGTGAGCAATGTGCTCTTCATGCCGCAATATGCCGAGCCGTGGAAGCATCGCCTGCTGCAATCCACCCTCGATGCGATTCGTGACTATCCCGATTTTCCGCAAGGATCGCGCAAGTGGGACGAGCGCGCTTATCACCCTGACGCCAATGGAATCATGCGCCCGCTGAAGGAAATCTGGCCCCACGGACGCACACCATTTTCAATTCATTGGACCATCAAGGCAGTACAGATGCTCGGTAACGGACCTTTATCCGGCGGCCTTCGCG
>Ga0105238_10008336_pt1 | contig 10367 bp, 8 predicted proteins | sample KBSC34metaG_FD_81526 | JGI IMG/M metagenome (GOLD analysis project Ga0105238, IMG submission 81526) | Corn rhizosphere microbial communities from Kellogg Biological Station, Michigan, USA - KBS C3-4 metaG | ecosystem: Host-associated > Plants > Roots > Rhizosphere > Soil | place: Michigan, USA...
CGAAGTCGATCACGACTTCCGCCGCTGGCTGACCGCGATCGGCAAGTTCACCTACGGCACCTACGACTACCAGGGCGACTTTCGCAGGGACAAGACGTATTCGGTCGAGGGTGACCTGATCTACAAGATGACGCGCAACCTCTGGATCAAGGGTTCGCTCCGCCACGACATCCTCGACTCCAACGTCCCGCTGGCCGGCTCGCAGGCGACCATCGTGATGCTGGGGGTCAGGTTGCAGAATTAGCCCGGGCCAACCCTCCCCCTTGCGGGGAGGGTCGGCGCCAAAGGCGCCGGGGTGGGGGTCCTTGCCGGATCGCGCACTCGCGCACGGCGGATGCATCGCATCAGATACAAATGTCAAACAGCGATCTCGTCATTGCGAGGAGCCAACGGGTCCGGCCCAGTTGGGCCGGCCCGATGACAGGCTCCGCGACGAAGCAATCCATCATCCTGAAAAAGAAAGAATGGATTGCTTCGTGGAGCCTGTCATCGGGCACGCATTCGCACGACCCGTTGGCTCGCAATGACGAGGAGGCACATTTCCTCATTCTCGCGGCGCTGATACGTCCGAGTCTTGCGAGAAGCACGTCCTCAAAAGGAGAGGGCGCAGGGAATGCCGGGTGTTTGGCTGCACCCGCAGCCTCGCGTGCAAATGAAAAAAAGCACACGAGCATAGTCACTACAGGTTGGCCGAAACATCGGCATTCCCTGCGCAACGGTTTTAACGGCTGCTTCGTGCTCTCCCCGGAGTACCGGGCTTGCTAGCCTCCGTCCCCCCGGGCTCTTGACCCGGGGGTTGATCCCAGCGTCGGGGGATCAGGACCACACGACTTGGCCGTCCGCACCACATCGCAAGTCTGGCAATGTGATACGTCCGTCGCATCCCGCGCCCAACACTCGTGACGACCGCGAAGCGCCCCTCTTGCGGGCGCGGGACGAGTTATGATTAGCAGAAATTCGGAAAAATGGAAGGGGAATTTTCGGCCCTGGCTGAGATGGTGGCTCGGAACCTCGCGAAACGCGGTAACTGCGCCCAACCACACCGCCTCCAAATACCTGATCGGCCTGCGATTTTTCACCGCGGGCGAGGGAATGTGTGTGATTGATGTGTGACGTACCTCAAAGACCCCGTTGAACGGATCCGGCATTCATAGCGACTGCTGCATGAAGCTGATGAATTGCCATGAAGAACCATTTCCCATTGCTGGATCCGCTGCGCTTCGGGGCCGCTCTCCTCGTCGCCGTTTTTCATCTGACGTTCTGGTCCTGGGCCTGGCGTTCGCTCGGCGTTGCTCCAGGTTTTGAGCACTACGTCGCCGCCGATCTTCAATTCCAGTCTGCCGCGCCGTTCACGTGGTTCGGGTGGGTGGGAGTCGAAATATTTTTTGTTATCTCCGGTTTCGTCATCGCGAATTCCGCGCGCAACGTTTCGGCGACCGAGTTTCTTCTCGGTCGCGTCCTCAGGCTTTATCCGGCGGTCTGGGTTTGCTCCACCTTGACCTTCATTGTCCTGCTTCTCTTCGCAGGCGGGTCGGCATCCAAATTTGTCGGCCCCTGGCTGAAGGCGATGCTGCTCGTTCCCAAAGGACTCAACGGTCAATGGCTCGACTGCATCTATTGGACGCTGGCGGCAGAAATGGCCTTTTATGCGCTGGTGTTTTTTACGCTGCTCACGAAGAAAATCACTCTGCAACACCTGGCCTGGGGTCTCACGCTCTATAGCGCAATGTTCAACGCCTTTTCCCTGCTGGTGCTGTCAGGCGTGATAAAATCCGAAATACTCTACTTCGTCGTCCTGATGTTTCGGGTGCCGTGCGCAGCATGGTTGTTGAATCACGGCTGCTTCTTCGCACTGGGCATCTGGCTGTTTACTTCCGCGAACAGAAAGCTGACGGCGCACGAATGGCTCGCCGTGGCCGTGACGGTTCTGTCCGGGTTTGCAGAAATCTACTATTTCGCCGCTTACTTCTTGACGGAAATCCCCGCCATCGCGGGTCAATCACCTTATGTGCCGGTCTTCGTTTGGGCCGCAGCGGTGTTGCTCATTGCCGTCGCCGCGAACAGGAGCAGGCGCTCGACCGGCGTCGTCACTCCTGATGCTGCGGAATATGCGAGAACGGATTATTTGAGAACGGACTATTTGAAAACGGACTATTTGAAAACTCTTGGGCTCATCACCTATCCGCTCTATCTCACCCACAACGTCGTTGGCTCGGCGATCATTCGTGTCCTTGTTGATTCCGGTCTGGATGATTCCCTGGCTGTGGTGGCAGCCCTGAGCATGCTTGTGCTGGTCTGCTGGTTCATTTGCGCGAAGATAGAGCCCGCCATCAGGCGTCAGCTCAAAGCCATCGTTTCAGATTTCGGACGGCTTCCGAAAACAGAGCCAGCGTCGCGCCTTCCGGGTCCGCATCCCGGGCTGCGCCCGCTGCCCGTCCGGGCAAGGGCGAACGTCATGCCGCGGTAGCGCTCCTCGACCGGATGGGCCGTCAGATGATAGGGTTCTCCTTCCAGGCGGGAGGAGATCATGGAAATCCGGGCATTCGGCTATCTCGGCGTAGGAACCTCGAAACTCGACGACTGGACGGCATTGGCGACGAAGGGCCTTGGCATGGAAGCCGTCGATCGCGGCGGCAGCACGCGCGCCTTCCGCATGGATGACCGAAAGCAGCGCCTTGTGCTCGACGGCGCCTTGCCCGGGGGTGCGAACTATTTCGGCTGGGAGGTCGCGGACGCCAGTGCGCTGGAGGCTCTTGCTGCAAGGCTGGAGCAGGCCGGCGTCGCCGTGCGGCGCGAGCCGGCGGCGCTTGCGGACCAGCGCTTCGTGTCCGGCCTGATCTCGTTTCGCGATCCGGCCGGGAATCGTCTGGAAGCGTTCCATGGCGCAGCGGTTGCCGATACGCCGTTTCGCCCGGGCCGCTTGATTTCGGGATTTCGCGCCGGCCCGCTCGGGATGGGACATGTTCTCGTCGCGGTGCAGGATATCGATGGCGCACTGGCGTTCTACCGCGACCTGCTCGGCTTTCGCATCAGCGATTATGCGCTCGCACCGATCAAGGCCTATTTCCTCCACGTCAATCCCCGGCACCACAGCATCGCCCTCGTCGCGGCGCCGGTGAACGTCCTCAACCATTTGATGGTCGAACTCTATTCGCTTGACGACGTCGGCCAGGGTTATGATCTGGCCCAGATGGATCGCGAGAAGATTGTCGCCACGCTTGGTCGTCACAGCAACGATCTGATGACGTCGTTCTACATGCGCACGCCGTCGGAGTTTTTTGTCGAATATGGCTGGGGCGGCCGCGACGTCGACGACGCCACGTGGCAGCCGCACGAGGTGGACACGCTGGCAAGTTTCTGGGGCCACGACGGACTGATCCGCGCTGTCGGCGGCGAGGATCCGCCCCTCGAGGTGCGGCATGATGCACAGAACCGGCAGAGGCGGGCGCCGGTTCAGGTGATCGACGGCAATTACGCGCGCATCAAGGGCGTCTGCCCCTGGTGGGATGCCGTCAAGGCGCAGGACCGGGAATGACGATCGGCTTGGCGCGCCGCGCGTCAATGCTCGCCAGGAAACCCGCAGGGCGACTGCGGACACGGAGCCGATGAATTATCGCTCACGCTCGGGCTGGCTTGCTTTCGGCGGCATGACGATCGCTCCAGCGTTGGGATGATGATCGTCGGCGAGCGCTCCCCGCCGGACGCCATCACCTGGCATTCGTCCATCAAACAGGAAAGGCCGTGTTCCATTCGCGCCGGCAACGGCCGGGGTTTGCGATTGTTCAGACCTGATATCTTGCGCGTTGGCCGCGGTCGCGGCCAGTATCAACACGAACGCGATTGCTGGTCTCGACATGACGGCTCCTGCTCTTGCGCGCGGGGCAAACGTTCGACGACAGGACTCAGTTTCGGCCACGGTCGGGAAGAAACCGGGCTTTAGGATGGCGGCCATCTCCTCCGACTTCCGCAATGGCCCAAAGCCGGCATGCAGCGGGAAGGGCGGGAAGGGCGGCAATTCCGCTTTTGACCCAAAGCCGACTTCGGTCCCGCCCAACTGCTCTACCGATGGTCGGTTTGCTGGCGTTGGCGTGATCTTTCCATCGCCCCAGGGTGCGCGGAATCTGCGACAAAAACAGCCTTGAGTTGATAAAAATCAAGTTATCAGCGAACCGTTGGCCCCCCTATTCATCCAATGCCCGAGCTTTTCCGATGCGGGCACCGGCACTGAGCCCCAAGCACGGGCGCAGTTGAGAGGCCGTGACGATGTCAAACGTGATCGATTTCCTGATCGGGCTCGACGTATCGCTTTACCGCGCTGTAAACAATCTGTGCGGTGTGAATCCGACCCTCGATCGCATTGCGATCCATGCTCAGATTATCCAGGGAACGCTCTTCGTCGGGGCCGTCGGTGCGCTATGGTTTTGGCCCGGGGACAGGAAGCGGCAGCGCGAAACAATCGTCATTACGATCCTGGCGATAGCCGTATCGCTGATCTTGAATCGCACCGTGTCGACGCTGTTGCCCTTTCGTGATCGGCCAGTGTACGCCCTCGGCGCCAAGGCCCCAAGTTTGCCATGGCAGGCGGACCTCGAGCATTGGAGCAGCTTTCCCAGCGACACGGCTACGCTCCTGTTTGCGATGGCCGCCGGTTTGTGGCTGGGTTCAAGATGGTTGGGCCTGGTCTTCGGGATTTTCGCGATATGCACGTCATTGGCTCGGATATATCTCGGCATCCACTATCCTTCCGACATTTTCGTCGGTGCGCTGCTCGGAATTGGGACAAGCGTAGCGCTCAATCGTGACTTCATCAGGAGCAAGATCACAGCACCTGTCCTCGCGATCGAGACGTACTATCCGCCTTATTTTTACGGGGTATTCTTTATCGTGCTTTCCGAGCTCGCGGATGGATTTCCGGTCGCGAGGCGTATTGCGGTCGCCGTTGTACACTTGGTCAGGGGATACAGCCGATAGATGAGGCGGCCTTTCAGCGGGCCGTCGCGCGGCCCGGTCGCAGGTTGCGTCGTGTGGCAGTGCGATCAGCGGGCGACCTGCCGATTCAACAATCGCCCCCCGGGTTCTAGGGCGCGTAGTCATAAATGCTCAGCGGCCCCGATGTCCGCTCTTGGGGGTGGAGCGGACAGGCCGCCCCGAGCCGTGAGGTCCGCTTCTGACCCATAACGGACATCGCGGCAATCCAAGCTCTTCGAGCGTGTTGTGTGAGAGCGTGCCATACCTTTTTGAGGGTAGGACACGCGGCGAGAATTCTGGATCATCATTGACGCTTGCTGTGGCATTGGCAATTCAACGGGACGAGACGTTCACGGTGATTGCTCGCTCCTCTGGCCCTCTCAAGGCTTCGAGAAGTTCTTCGGCCGAGAAGGGCTTGGTCAGGACATAGACACCTTGCGCAGCAATCGATTCCACCGTCTGCGCTCTGGTCTCGCCGGTCATCACGATGGCCGGAACGTTTCCGCCAAGCGCGGTACGCAGCTGCCTGATGGTCTCGATACCATCTACTGAGCCACGCAGGTTGTAGTCACACAACAGCACGTCTGGGCGCAGACCCCGCTCCTTGATCAGAGTCAAAGCATCCGTCGCCGTTGAAACGATGATGGCGTCGACCCCTTTCGTCTTCAACAGTCTCCCGAGCGCCGAGCGCACGGACGCCTCGTCCTCGATCGCGAGAACGCTGCCCAGGAAGGCACCATTATGAGAATGCATCGGCGGCGCCGCTTCCCGCACCCTGACATCGGATCGAGCGCGCGGAACCTCAATGAAAAATCGTGTACCCTTCCCGGGAATCGAGCGCACCTCGATTTTGTGATCTAGGATTTCTCCGAGCCGCTTCACGATCGCAAGGCCCAACCCAAAGCCACCTAGTTCCGCACCCCCGGTCCCCTGATAGTATTCATGAAATATATGAGGCAGCTGGTCTTCGGTGATACCGATGCCACTGTCCCAGACTTCAATGCGAACATTGTCGCCGGCTCGCCGGCATCCAAGCAGAATTCGTCCCCTGTGGGTGTATCGGACCGCATTCGACAGCAAGTTACGGATCATCTCCGCGAGCATGCGCCTGTCGCTGCGGATGATGAGTTTGGAACGAATGACGCGCAGTCGGAGCCCTCTTTCCTGCGCAGACGCGAGGAAGTCTCCAGAAAGCGGCTCGAAGATTTCGTTCAGCGGAAACTCGCTCACGGATGGACGCAGGTTTCCGGATTCCAGCATGTTCACGTCGAGCAGGCTCGTCAGGATGCCGGTCATGGTCTCCAGCGACTCTCCGATTCTAGCGACAAGTTTGCGTGCCTCGCCGCTAGGGTGATGCGGCTCAAGCGCCGCCTGCAGGAGTTTCAGGGTCTGTAATGGCTGTCGCAAGTCATGGCTTGCGGCAGCAAGAAAGCTCGATTTGGCGCGATTGGCCAATTCTGCTGATTTCCATGCGTCGTGTAAGCGGGTCTCCCTCTCCAGAATCGCGCTTTCGTGAAGCCTCCGCTCGCTAAACAGGGCCGCAAGAACCAAGGCGCCCAGTGAGATCGCCAGGATGGTAGCCTGGGCTCCCAGCACACGGTCTGCTACCGACAGCTGCAAGTCTCCGAAAACGCCGATCGCGAAGATTGTTGTCCAGACAATCGTGATCGCAATGATGAACGTGGCAACCGCTGTGAATGATGAGCGAAGGCGAGACGCGATCCAGAGCAGAAGTGGACAGAGCGCGCCGATCGCCAATTCCGCGGTCCACGGCTCATTGGGCAAGAAAACCAGCAACGCACATACAAGGGACACCACGGCAAGCGCCAAGACGCCTTCCACGATCTCGCGCCGCGGCGGCGGGTTGCGTGTCATCGACGCCAGCCCAATCGCGAGCGGCGCCACGGCAATGGTACCGAGCGCGTCAGAAGAGAACCAGTGAAACCAGATCATCAGTGGAGACGCGGCAGCTCCCTGAAACAGTACAAAGCCTACCGTACCCGCAATTCCGGAGAGGCTCGTTCCAACTATGGTCGCGGCAAATAGTGCCAGCACCCTTCGAAGTTCGTTCAACTCGAATGGAGAACCACAAAAGCGGTGGATCAGCCCCGCGACGATGACGGCCTCGCCCGCGTTCGCGACAGCAGAGGACACCGAGTTCCAGATATTGCGGTCACCGAGCAAATTGGCTGCGATCGTCGCAGCTATCACCCCGACCACGACAGGCCAACGAGCCCGCGAACCTAGAGCGATCAAAATCCCCGAGGCTACCCCCGCGGCAGGCCAGAATACGGCAACACCATCGACCGGTTCGAGCAACACGAGGCTCAGCCGCGCGGTGAAAAAGTAGGCTAGCGCCACTGCGGCGGTCGAAATAACGGTTGTCCCGCCTGCGAGCGAGTGGCCAGCCAAAACGACCGTCTGTTTTGAGGCAGTGCCCAAGCTTGCCTCCTTGCACGGTCGCCGCGGCATCGCTGATGCGGCAGTTCTAGCGACAATCGACCCGCATTTCCGCTCAAGATACCATGTTGCGACGCATTAGTCTCCTTTTGGCCCAAAGCCGACATGCCGTGGTCACCCGGCGATGTTCGCTTTGGGGGGGTAAAGCCGACATGGCGGTTTTATGAGTACGCGCCCTAGCGGTGGTGAACCTCAAGGCCGCCAAAGCGCCAGGCGTGTACGCTCGCAGCCGCGGCCAGGCGGAAAGCGTCGCCGCCAGCGCCGGTCAAAATTCCTGGCTGGAATCCAGATGCACCGTCTGGCGACCGCCGTTCAGCGCCTTGAGCTGGTTTACGTATGTTTCAGGCATCGTCAGGAGATGGATGGGGGTCTTCAATCCCATGAAGCTCGCTATGCGACCGATGAAAAAAATGCAGTTGATCGTCTCCGCATTCCATACCGGCGAGGTAGCCTGAAGATGCTTGATATAGCGGAAGACCTTTTTGGCGTCCGCCTCGCTCAGGTAAACCCGATAGCTCGCCGTCAGATATTGCACATCGAGATCGCCATAGCTCGCCCCCGTTTCAGCGGGCACAAACGTCAGGTGTCCCAACATGTACGGCAGCACGTCGCCCCGCGGATGCAGACCGGCAACCTCGACCTGCTTTTCGCTCGTCTTGCCGTACCACACAAACGCATGTCCGTAAGATGCTGCCGTGCGCGCGCGAAAATCCACATAGTATGGTCCTTTGGACGCGAGCCCTCGGACCGGCTTTACATCTGGTGTGGTGGGCAGCGTGCTGGGGGAAGCAGCGGCCGTGGCTGTACCAGGCCTGATTCCCGGCAAGCTGCTCGGCTTCTGCTGATCGGTGTGCGCAGCAAGTTGTTGAGCGCTAGCGCTTCCGAATCCAGAGCCCGCCGCAGCCGCAGTTGCAAATGCAACAACGACAACAAATCGCAGGGCGGATTTTCTCCGAACCACTGTCATGACTCTTCACGCCCTCGTGCTGCCAAGACGGCCGATGTCATAGGTGTAGTCCGCGACCCAAGCGACTGCCCCCTCCTTAAAAGGCGAAGGGCATCGCTCGCTCGCTCGGACTAACCTCTGGTTGTAACGACCGGAGCCTTGCCCAGAGGGGTCTTGCCGACAGGGAACTTGCCGACAGGGAATTTACCGATTGGTCCGGTCTGCACGACCGGCTGCGGACGAGGCATGTCCGCCGCAACGGCTGATCCGACAAAGGCCAACGATGCGGCGCCAACGATGATGTATTTCAACACGGGACTCTCCATCGCTACTTGAGATTCCAGCCCGGCCAAAGCCTAACCCGGCAATCATGATGCAAAAATGGATAGACCGTCCAACAACCAACGGTGGCGATGCTTTTTTGGCGAATGTTGCCGAAACGACACGTGATGCGTGCCAATTTGTCGCAGGACGCAGCAGTTACTTCGCGTATTTGCCTGTCAATTGCGGAGTGATCTCGGGATAGAGACCCGCGGTCTTCTCCTTGGCCTCCTCATGCATCTGGAGGCGGGTCTTGCGCGCCCAGGTCCGCTTCAGCTCATCCTTCACGCCGAATTTCAACCGGCCGAGCCCTTCGGTTTCGAGTTCGATCGTGTCGCCGTCCATGAACGGGTTGAGCCCCCGGTGATTGGTGCCGGTGGCGACGATGTCGCCGGGCAGCAGCGTATGGATCGACGACAGCCAGGCGATGCACTTGGCGATCTTGTGGCCCATGTCGTCGGTATTGAAGTTCTGCATCAGCACGCCGTTGTTCCACAGCCTGATCTGCAGCTTCAACGGGTCCTTGATCTCGTCTGATGTGACGAGCCAGGGGCCCATCGGCGCAAATGTGTCGCGGCTCTTCATCTGGAAGAACACGTTGCCCGGCGGCGGCAAGCCGCGCGCCGACCCATCGACGAAGTTCATGTAGCCGAAGACGTAGCTCATCGCATCACGCTCGCTGACATTGCTGCACCTCTTGCCGATGACGACCGCCATCTCGGCCTCGCCCTCGAAGATCGTGGCCGGCGCGTCAGGCAGCACCATCGTGTCGCCATGTCCAATGATCGCGCTCGGCGATTTGTGGAAGGCGTTGATCGGCGCCGGCGCACTGCGCGTGCCGTCTTCCATGTAGTTGACCGCCATGCAGTCGATCGTGCGCGGGCCCGGCACGGGGGGACGGATGCGAACGTTCGACACCGGCATTCCGGCGCCGCGCGCGACCGCCGCCTCGAGCCGTGGCTTGTAGCTGCCCCAGCGCTCGATCAAGCCGTTCATCAGATCGCCCGGGCCGGTATGCGGGATGTCCTTGACCTCGGCACTGACATCGACCACGGCCTCGCCCTTGAGCACGCCGAGCTTGAAATCATCGAAATAAACCAGCTTCATCGTTCGCTCCCCGTTTTTGTTTTTGTGCCGGGCTTTACGCCCGGTCGGTCGTTCGCCGCGCTGGATCGGCCCGCGCCAGTGCGCAATTGCGCACAAGGCGGGCGATGACAATCACCGCGGCAGGTTGGTCGTCCCCATCAGGAACTTGTCGATCGATTGCGCGCAGAGCCGGCCCTCGCGGATCGCCCACACCACCAGCGACTGGCCGCGGCGCATGTCGCCCGCCGAGAACACGTTCGGCTTCGAGGTCTGATAGTCGACGAAGTTGGCGCGGACGTTGCCGCGCTGGTCGAGCTCGACGCCGAGCGTCTTGAGCAGGCCTTCATGCACGGGATGCACGAAGCCCATCGCCAGCAGCACGAGGTCGGCATCGAGGTCGAACTCGGTGCCGGGCAGGGGCTTGAACCTGTCGTCGACCTTGACGCAATGCAGCTTCTTGACCTTGCCGTCGCTGCCGGAAAACTTCTGCGTCAGCACGGCGAACTCGCGTGCCGCACCTTCGGCCTGGCTCGATGAGGTCCGCATCTTCAGCGGCCAGTTCGGCCAGGTCAGGCCCTTGTTCTCG
>Ga0105238_10008337_pt1 | contig 10367 bp, 11 predicted proteins | sample KBSC34metaG_FD_81526 | JGI IMG/M metagenome (GOLD analysis project Ga0105238, IMG submission 81526) | Corn rhizosphere microbial communities from Kellogg Biological Station, Michigan, USA - KBS C3-4 metaG | ecosystem: Host-associated > Plants > Roots > Rhizosphere > Soil | place: Michigan, USA...
GCCCGTGCCGACGTAGACGATATTCGGATCACTTGGCGCGATGGCAATCGCACCGATCGACGTGAAGGGCTGCTTGTCGAAGATCGGTTTGAAAGTGATACCACCGTTGATCGTCTTGATGATGCCGCCGTTGGCGCCCGCGACGTAGTACACGTCGCGGTTGCCGGGCACACCCGCAACGACCGATACGCGACCGGCGTTATTCGCTGGTCCGACCGAGCGCCAACGAAGCGCTTTGAGTTGATCGGGTTGTTGTGCGGCGAGGGCGGTCGCGAAAACGAACGGCGCGAGGTAGAGGCGGCGCATTGGTATTCTCTCTTTGGCAGGACCTGACCGACAGAATTTGCCGTCTCCAACCGGACGGGACCACCCTTCAACCGATCTGGGCCTTAGTGACCTAGATGACAACGAGAAGTCGGATTTCCTACTACCGTCAGTGACCTCAAACTGGATGTCGCCATGGCACTCTGGAAAGAATCCAACTCCGCCAACAAGGACGCGCCGCCGATCATGACTCCGCCCCCTGCCGAAGCAAGCCTCAAGCGAGAGCCCGAGCCGGCTCCGGACATCGCGCCCCAAGCCTCTCGGCGAGCGGCCGCGCGCGACGTGAAGGAGTCAGTCATCGCCGCCGAGCTTACGATCACCGGCAAGATTGTCGGCTCTGGTCACGTTCGCATCGCCGGACGCTTCGAAGGTGACGTCCACATCGAGGGCGCTCTCACGATCGACCAGGGCGCGAAGGTCACGGGCGGCATTCGCGCGGAGTCGGTCGCGATCGCGGGTGAGATCGAGGGAAACATCGAAGGCGCCGAGCGAGTCGAGTTGTTGTCGACTGGAGTCATCAACGGCGATATCAAGGCGGGCACCCTCACGGTCGCCGCCGGCTCGAAGATGCGTGGCCGAGCGGATTTCGGATGGGGTGAAGATCATGCCGCGACGCCACCGCTGACGCTCGGATCTCGACACGCCTCGTGACGACGGTTCGCCGTACTCCGGCAGGCGCGACGCGCACGTGTCCGCACTGCCGGGCGGTGATCCTTCAGAGCATGACGTCATGCCCGTCATGCAAGAAGCACCTGCGATTTGCGCCGGCCGCGGAGGCACTGGAACCGGCCGCGTCTCCGCTGCGTGTCGAGGGATCGATCCGCCCGCCAGAAACGGGCGAGGCGTGGGAGTACGCGGTCATCGTGACGATCACGAACGACCGCGGCGAGGAGATCGCACGTCACCTCGTCAACGTCGGTGCGCTGCAGCCAGGTGAGACGCGCACGTTCACATGCGCCGTAGAGGTATTCGCGCCGGCGGGAGATCACTGATCTGCGCGCCTTCGCCGACGAGGTGCTCGCCAGACTGCGCATGATGGCTCTGGTAGACGGATGGCGGTAGTATGAAAGGACCGCAACGATAAACCAGTCCCACACCGGCGAGTACGCGCATGCTGAAACTGGCGTCCTTTGCTTTGCTGAGCGCCTTCGCCACTCCAACGCTCGCGGCCCAGACACCCGGCGCATTTGGGACGTGTGTTCCCATCGCAGAGCGCGCCGGACAAAACGTCGGCTGCTTCATCATCACCGAACAGAAACTCGGTCGGATAGACTCGGCCCGAGCATTCTGGCATGTCTCGCGCTTCGACACGCAGCAGGCGGCCGAGGCGGCGAACAGGGCCGCGACCATTAAGGGGACCGCGCTCGACGCGTACAAGACGCACTGGCTGCTCACCGTCACCGATTCGAATTGGCGTCCCGCGACTGGCAATCAGGTCGCGGTGATCGGTCCACTGCCCGTCAAACCCGGCGTCGAGTACGCGGCGCTCTACATGGAAGCGAGCATGACGCCCGGAATGAAGTCGAAGATCCATCGACATTCCGGGGCGGAGGCATGGTACACGATGGCAGGCGAGACGTGTCTCGAGACACCGGGCGGAACGCAGGTCGGCAAAGTCGGACGCCCGGTCATCGTTCCAGGCGGTTTACCGATGGAGCTGACCGCGACCGGAAGAGAGCTCCGCAAATCGTTGGTGCTCATCCTTCACGATGCGTCGCAGCCACCGACGTCGATGGAGGCGACATGGAAACCGAAAGCGTTGTGCTCGCGCTAGCGTAGATCAGCCTAGTTTCAGCTCGCGGAGCGCCCGGCGCCGCCGATGTTGTCGAGTCGCATCTCGGAATACTTCCGCGAGAGAAGCACTCCATGCGCGCCGCCTTCGAACGCCGCCTTCACCGACAGATAGACATCGTCCGGCGTCGTCTTCTTGCTCCTGGCCGCCGTCGGGATGTCGACGTCGATGCCCGGCCAGACCTTCATCTTCGGCCCCGCGCTCGCGACCGCACGCTTCGTTTCGCGCAACACGTAGTCGGGCCCAAGTCCCTTGGCCGCGAGCTCCTCGAGCGGCACGTCGCGATACTGCTGCATTCCGTATGTGAGGTCGACGGTCCATGAGATTCTTCAGAGTAGTCGCCGATAGACGACGAAGCCGGAATACTCAGCGACCTTGTCATATAGTGTTCGCGCCGTTGCATTGGTTTCGTGCGTCTGCCAGTACACGCGCGGAGAACCTTCGGCCTTCGCCCGCTCATACACGGCTTCGATGAGCGCTCGGCCCACACCCGTTCCGCGAGCCGCCTCGACCGTGAACAGATCCTGCAAGTAGCAGTTCAGTCCAATCGCCGTCGTGCTTCGGTGAAACAGAAAGTGCGTCAACCCGACGATTTTATGATTTCGCTCGGCGACGAGGGCGTGTACCGGCTCCGCGGGATCGAAGAATCGCGCCCAGGTCGTGCGAGTGATTTCCTCTGCAAGCGCGGTGTCGCCGTGGCGACCATAGAAAGCGTTGTATCCATCCCAGAGTTTTCTCCACTCGTCGTGGTCTTCTTCGCGGAGATCTCTGACTAACACTGAGTTGGCGGGCATCATTGGTCATGCGCAGGAGGCTAGAACATACGCGCGTTCATCGCGGGAGGCACGTCCCGCCGAACGACCCTATCGAGGCACGAGCTGCGAGCGCCGTTCCCTGGCGCGATCTCCACGTGAACCACAGCTTCCAAAGTCGATTTCCCGCTTCAACGAAAACCTATGATTTCTCGTCGTACATTCATCGATCAAAGCAGCCGCCTGGCCTTGGGACTCGGCGCCTTGAAGGCGACTGAGCTCGTATCACCGATTCTCACTTCGAGCGCCGGCGTGATACGTCAAGGTCGCGATCTCGCCCTAGAGAACTCGATGATAGCCGCGGCGTGGACCGTCTCCAATAACTCGATTCGGCCGACGAAGCTCACCGATCGCATTCATAGCGTCGAGTTGCCGGTGCCGGCGGAATTGTTCTCGCTGACGGTCGGCGCCGCTCCATCGGCGACGATCATTCCGGCGAGCGCGTTCCGAATCGTCGGCGACCCGCGGACGGAATCGCTCGAGCCGAATCTGAAAGCGTCCCGTCTCGCCGAGCGTGTTGGTGGACGCGCTGTCTCGGCGACGCTGCGGGATGCAGAAGGGCGTCTCGAGGTCGCGTGGCGAGGCGTGTTGCGGGATGGATCGAGCTACGTTCGGCAGGAGCTCTCGATTCGCGCGCTCGCAGGCGACCTCCCGCTGCGCGAAATCTCACTCCTCGACTTTACCGGTCGTCGCGGTTGGGTGAGTGGGACAGTCCGCGGAACTCCGATCGTCGTCGGCGACGCGTTCTTCGCGTTCGAGCATCCGCTCGCGAACAATGCGCTCGACGGCGAACGCGTTCGCTGCCGGATGGCTCGTACACTTCCGCTTCGTCAGGGCACCACGATCGATGTCAGCTCCGTCGCCGGCGTAACACGCTCCGGCCAGCTGCGTCGCGACTTTCTCACGTATGTCGAGCGCGAACGCGCGCATCCGTATCGCACGTTCTTGCACTACAACTCGTGGTATGACATCGGCTACTTCTCGAAGTACAACGAGGCCGACGCGCTCGCGGCAGTCAACGCGTTCGGCACGGAGCTGCACGAGAAGCGCGGCGTCACGCTCGACTCCTATTTGTTCGACGACGGCTGGGACGACCCATCGACGCTGTGGCGCTTCCACTCCGGCTTCCCCAACGGATTCACGGTTGTGCGCGATGCGGCGCAGAAGTACGGCGCGGGTCCCGGCGTGTGGATGTCGCCCTGGGGTGGCTACGGCAAGCCGAAAGACGATCGAATCGCATTCGGCAAACAGCAGGGCTACGAGACGAACAACCGTGGCTTCGCGCTCTCGGGCCCGGTCTATTATCAGCGTTTTCGAGAGACCTGTCTCGAGATGATCCGAAAGTACGGGATCAACCAGTTCAAGTTCGACGGAACGGGCAACGCCGCGAGCGCGACAGCGAACAGCGCGTTCGACAGCGACTTCGATGCGGCGATCCACTTGATCGGCGAGCTCCGCGCCGAGAAGCCGGATCTCTACGTCAATCTGACAACGGGGACGTACCCGTCACCGTTCTGGCTTCGATATGCGGATTCGATCTGGCGTGGCGGTGAGGATCATGACTTCGCCGGCGTCGGATCGAGCCGGCAGCGGTGGATCACGTACCGAGACGCCGACACGTACGAGCATGTCGTTCGCTCCGGCGCGTTGTTCCCGCTCAACGCGTTGATGTTGCACGGAATGATCTACGCGAAGTCGGCGCACAACTTGAACGTCGATCCCGAGAACGACTTTGCATCCGAAGCCCATTCGTATTTCGGAACCGGAACGCAGCTTCAGGAGATGTACATCACCGCGGGCCTGCTCAAGCCGGAGAACTGGGACACGATCGCGCAGTACGCGAAGTGGTCGAGGGCCAATGCGGAAACTCTAAAGGACTCGCATTGGGTCGGCGGCGATCCGCTGCGGCTCGAGCCCTACGGCTGGGCGAGCCTGTCGCCACGCAAAGGAATTCTCACGCTCCGGAATCCGAGCGATCGGCCGCAGTCGATTGGCATCGACGTCGCGCGCACTCTCGAGTTGCCCGAGGGAGCGGCGAAAGCGTTTCGCTCGCGTGACCCGTTCGCGTCGGGTGCGGCCCTGCCGAAGGAATTCCGCGCGGGCGAAACGGCGCGCGTCTCGCTCGCGCCGTTCCAAGTCGTTTCCCTCGAGCTCACACCAGCGTAGGGCTCGCAACGGCCAGTCACCGGGCGTCAGGGCTTCCGTACAGCGGCGTTAGGTAGCGCACGAGCATCGCGACGAGTTCGCGGTTCAGACGCTCGCGATCTGGACGACCCACGCCTGCAGCGCGGACGAGCATCGTGTTCATCGTCTCGGCGACCATCACGGCGTGCATTCGACGCTCGCGCGGAGGCATTTTCGGTTTCCGCTGCTTGAGCTTCGCATCGACGTTGTCGATCACAGGCGAAAGCATCTCAGAGCCGCCGAACTTCGCCGTCGCCTGAACGCTGCGGGCAACCGCCGGGTACGCTGGATTCGCATCCATGAACTCGGTCCACGAGCGAACGCTCCGCTCGACGATCTCCGGAATCGACCATTTTGCGGGGTCCTCCGGCGACCAACTTGACCGGTTGGCGAGCATACCGGCCGTGATCATGCGCTGCGAGAGCGCCCAGATCAGCGCGTGCTTGTCATCGAAGAACTGGTATAGCGATCCGACGGAGGTGTTCGCCCGCGCGGCGATCGCATTGGTCGTCGCGGCTTCGACCCCCACCTCGGCAACGACGTCGGCGGCCGCATCGAGCAACAAGTCGACGCGCTGGTGACCACGCGCCTGTCGTGGTGCACGGCGCATCGGCGCGCCGGCGGAAGCTGCTTTCGGCATCGGTCGAAGATATCGATGTCATACACCGCCGGACAACTCGTGCGCCGCGTCACGCACCGCGAAGCTCATTGCATCCGTACCGTCGAGAGAAAGCAACAGAGCGCCGCGTTGAACTGCTCGGGACATTCTGTTGGTAGGGCATGATGAGAATCCGGAATCACGACGACCGACGCATTTCGGATTCGGGCGGCGTAAGCGCGCTTCCGCGCAACCGACGTCTCGTCATGCTCGGCGGCGAGGACGAGAGTCGCGCAATCGATGTCGCCCAGCCGATCGGCGACGCTCCAACCGACCATCGCGTCGAAAGCGCGGAGGTACGCGCGCTCATCGTTCCGCGACCACCGCGCGACGAATGTGTTGCGACGCGATTCGTGTTCCGGACGCGGAAGCAGCTGATCGGCCAGCGTCTGTCCCATCTTTGGCAGTCCCATCCCGCGGACCATCAGCTTCTGCTTTGCGATCGTGAAACGGTCGCGCAGCGTTCGCGGGATCATCTCCGGGCCGCTGTTGACGATGACGAGGCTTCGCACGGCGTCCGGATAGTTCACGGCGAGCTGCAGCGCAATCATTCCACCCAATCCGAGCCCGACGACGTGCATCGGCCCAAGCCCGAGCGCAGTGATGAGCTTTACGGCGTCATTCGAGAACTGTGACATCGAGTACCCCTCGGCCGGTTTGCCGGACTTGCCGTGGCCTCGCACGTCATAGGTGACGACGGTGAAGGCACGGCGAAGCGTCGGGATCTGCCATTCCCAGTCTTCCATGCTCGATCCGAGATCGTGAATGAACAGCAGCGGCTCGCCCTCGCCGTACGTCTCGTAGTAGGTGCTGAGGTCTCCGAGTGTGATGGTCGGCATGCGAACGCCTCATGCCTTCGGCGCGACGCCAGGCGCCCGGCGCGTCGTGATGATCGGGAACATCCTGCAAATCTCCTGGCAGCGCTGGGCTGCTGTTGAACACGATTGAGAGAGTGGCGGACAGCGAATCGCGCCGCGTGACCGGTAGGCCAGCGAGCAGGCGCGCGCCATATGTGAGCAATCATTCACGTTTGTCGGACGAAGTCTACTCGCATCGGCAAATATGAGCAATGGCTCATATTTAGGTCATCGAGGGGCCCCGGCGTGCGCAAACAGATGGCCGTCGCGCGCGACGCTACCGAGCCGCCAAGGATGTTCGCAATCGTTGATTCGTACTATCGAATCGTTGGGCGCTCGATGCGCTCGAACACTCCGGCAGTGCGATTCTTTCGAACGTCGTCCCACGGAAAGCTCTTTCCGTTCATCGCGATGTAGACGCCGGCCGGCAACGCCTGCACGAACGACAGCGCGGAGCCGAGGTTGAAAAGACCGTCGGAGCTTCCGAAGGCGTACGGCACCATCGCGCCGGTGAGCACGACGGTCTTGCCGCTGATCCCGTCGGCGATCGCACGTGCCGTCTCGACCATCGTGTCCGTTCCGTGCGTGATGACGATCTGCGCTTCGCCGCAGTCGCGGCAGGCGCGCACGATCATCGCGCGCTGTTCTTCGGTCATGTCGAGGCTGTCGACCATCATGAGCGTTTCGACATCGACCTCGAGCCCACACCGACCGCGCCGGAGCATCTCGTCGACGTGCGTGTTGCGGAAGAACAGCTTTCCCGTGAGCTCGTCGTATTCCTTGTCGAACGTGCCGCCGGTCACAAATACGCGAACGCTCATGGCGCGCCGGAGGTCGGCGTGCCGTACACGACGATCCGGCTCTGCTGCGCTCCGCCAGGCCACGTCGGCGATCGCATCCCGGCCGCGATTCCGACGAGCGCGCGACCGCGTGCGAGATACGCGACCACCCCGCCGCCAATCGACTGTCCGGTATCCTTGTCCCAGAGCACGCGACCGGTTTCAGAATCGAGCGCGTACACGTGGCCGCCCAAATCGGCGGTGAACACGACGCCGCCGGCCGTCGGAGTTACACCGGCGAGAATCGGCTTGGCCGCGCGCATTTTCCAGCGCGCGGTCCCTGTCTCGGCATCGATGGCCGTCACCCAACCTCGCGACGAATCCGGCGAATCGATCACGCGGCCGCCCGGTTCTTCGCCCATCCACTGGCGGCCGGTCGTTGGCACCGTGACAGTGTCTTTGCGCAGACGAACGGAGATGCAGCGATCCACTGCGCCGACGTAAATGAGATTGGTGACCGGACTATAGGCCGCGCCGTTCCACTCGACACCTCCCGTGATGCCGGGACAGAACCGGGTGAGCGTGTCACGGCTCAGCGGCACGTTCTCGTTGAGGCGCGTCGCGACCGCGGTCTGCGACCGAAGCGGAATGATCGGCGGAAAGGCGGCGTCGTTCCGTTGGTCGTGTGAGATCGTCGATCGGTCGAGGATCGAAAGCAGCGCATCCTTGTTCGCCGACGCGATGATGCGCTTGCCCCCACGTGTATTGACTAGCGTCGGCGGCGCGTCCACGTCCCAATCGTGCGCGTCGCGCTTGACGAGCTGGTTGTACGCGAGAACGCGGCCCGTCTTTCCGTCGAGCGCTATGACAGAATTCGAATAGAGGTTGTCGCCTTTGCGGAGCGCGATGTCGAAATCCGGCGCTGGATTGCCCGCGGGCACATACAGCACGTGCTCGTTCACGTCGTACGTGAACGACGTCCAGAACGCGGCGCCGGACGGCGGAATGCGAGGATTCTCCCACGTGGCGCGGGCCGGTCCGCGATCGGGAATGACATCGAAGCGCCACACCACGTGCCCATCGCCGGCGTCGAGCGCGAAGACGTGTCCCGTGACGCCGGCATTGTCCCCGCCTGCATTGCCGATGAACACCAGTCCATCGGCGGCGATCGGTGCCATTGGGTACGTGATTCCCGGCCCGCGCACATCGAGCGTCTGATCCCAGACGACGTGACCGTCGGTGGCCCGCATTGCCAGCACATGACCGTCGGTTGTTCCGCGAAAGAGACGTCCGTCGAGCCACGCAAAACCGCGGTGTACGAGCGATGCGTTTCGCCCGCTCGGCCGCGCGACCCGCCACTTCTCCTGACAATTCGCGCCGTCGATTGCGTACGAGATCGTGTCGGTCGTGAAGTACATCGTCCCGTCGATCACGAGTGGACCCGTCTGAAGCGGCGTCTCCTCTGGCAGGTTGTACGTGCAGACCACTGACAGCCGCGCGACGTTCGTGCGGTCGATCTGCGTGAGCGGAGAGAACCGATCGCCGGCGACTGTACGCCCGTACGACGGCCAATCGCCGCTCGGCACCCGGTCCATCGGCGTGGGCGCGCCCGTTGCATGGCACGCGGCGATGAGAACTACGGAGAGAACGAACGCGCGGGTGGCGTTCGATTTGTTCGTCATGAACATGGCCCGATGATTAGTGCGGCGGTCACCGCGGCGAAACTGCCGTCGTCCGCGCCCAATCGCCAGGCACCCGCGACTCTATTTCGGCGGCATCACCGCGGATTCACGCACTTGCATGACCGTTGGCTGCACCGACGGCGCCACGGCAATCACGACCGACCGCGCGAGATAGGCGGTCATCGGAATTCCGACCCCGGCGCCGAGCAGGAGCGCGTTCGCCGCGACGAGTCGCCCGGTCCAGCGGTTCACCAACTCGCGACTTCGCGTTTGAATCACGACCGCGAGAGCGATCACGTCGATCACCACGAGAACCGATATGCACGTCCAGAAAGTCAACGATCCGATTTGATCGAGCAGTTGCGCGATGGAATCGAACATTCGCCTCTCCTGTGGGAATCGAGCGGTCGCATGAAGGGTCCGAAACATCGATATAAGGTCCGACCCGGCTGCTGTAAAGGACAGGACGGTCCACGCCGGACGGCTTGACGGCGTCTCAACCGGGGCGAATCGAGCCGCGCAGCGGCGTCTGGCGCCGCCTGGCATCACCATCTATGCTCTTCGCGCCCCCCACTTCGTCTTTCACCGAGACACGTATGGCAAACGGTTCGTCGGCGCCTCTCCTCGAGGCGTCTGCCGAAGGCACTGTCGATTTTCGCGGATGGAAGACCTGGTATCGCATCACCGGGAGCGTCGATTCCGGCCGAACCCCGCTCGTCGTCGCGCACGGGGGACCGGGCGGCACGCACGATTATTTGCTCACGATCGCGGACATCGCGCAGTCCGGACGCGCCGTCATTCACTACGACCAACTCGGCAATGGACGGTCGACGCATCTTCGCGACAAAGGCGCCGGCTTCTGGACCGTCGACCTATTTCTCGACGAGCTGGCGAATCTTCTCGACCAGCTCGGCATAGCTGACAATTACCACCTGCTCGGCCAATCGTGGGGCGGCATGCTCGGCGCCGAACACGCGATCCGACGGCCCAAAGGATTGCGGAGCCTCGTCATCTCGAACTCTCCGGCGTCGATGCCGCTCTGGCTTGCGGCCGCCGCGGAAATGCGCGCGTTACTTCCACCCGACGTTCAGGAAACACTCACACGGCACGAAACGGCCGGCACGACCGACTCGCCGGAGTACGCCGCGGCGATGGAAGTGTTTTACGCGCGGCATGTCTGTCGAGTCGTACCGCATCCGCCGGAAGTCGCGCGAACCTTCGCTGCGATCGGGGAAGATCCGACGGTCTATTACACGATGAACGGGCCGAGCGAATTCCA
>Ga0105238_10008341_pt1 | contig 10365 bp, 8 predicted proteins | sample KBSC34metaG_FD_81526 | JGI IMG/M metagenome (GOLD analysis project Ga0105238, IMG submission 81526) | Corn rhizosphere microbial communities from Kellogg Biological Station, Michigan, USA - KBS C3-4 metaG | ecosystem: Host-associated > Plants > Roots > Rhizosphere > Soil | place: Michigan, USA...
ATGGCGCTTCATCTCGTGGCTCTGCAGCAAATCGGCCGTGACGGTAGAGCCGACAATGATCGCAAGAAGCAGCCAGGCCTTCACGTCGATTCTCCCGTGTGCGGATTCCCCAAGCCCACCAGGATAATTCCGCCCACGATCAGCAGCGTGCCTGCCCAGCGTTCCGGTGTAACGTGTTCGCCCAGAAATAAACGGCCGAGTAGCGCGTTGAGCACGTAGCCAAATGCGGTTACCGGAAGAACGTAGCTCAGGTCGGCCCAGCTTAGCAGAAACATTCTGCTGATCATCCAAGTGATCAGGAGACAAATCCCCAGGGTCACCCAAGGGCTGAAAATCGCGTGCAGGAAGGAGATCGGCGACGCCGTGAGCTCTTCAGTGCCGTTCCGCAGACCCCAGGTCAGAGAGAGATTTCCAAAGGCATTACTAAGGATGACGATGGCGGCGAAGGCCCGCGTCTTCCACCGCAGTCGTGGATTCATCCGGAAGGTTTGCCGAAGCGCTAAACCCGCTCGCCGGCTCCGCTGAGTGCCGTGGCTTTCTCATCCGCGACGTATTGCTTGCGCTTGGAGCGCAGGCTCATGTACGACTTGGCCTCTTTGTACAGCCGTTTGCGTTCGCTGCCGTTGAAAATGGATTTGCGAACGATGCGCCAGGCGGCCTTGGGACGGAAGTAGTACTCGTCGTAGAAACGATCCACCCATTCCATCATTTCACCCTTTTCCAGAATGCCAGGATAGACGACTTGCGGGAGCTGATGTCCTTCATCGTCGGCCATCTTGAGCTGGACCAAGCCATTCTCTTTGGCGTAATCGTAAAACTCGGTCCCGGGATAGGCGTGAGCAATCGACACCTGGATCGTTTCGGTATCCAAACCCTTGGCGAAATCGATGGTGCGGCGAATGCTTTCGCGCGAATCGCCCGGAAGGCCCACAATGAAATCGCCGTGGATCACCAGGCCCAGGCTGTGCGCATCTTTCGTGAAGCGGCGCGCGCCTTCGACAGTGGCGCCCTTCTTGATATTCCTGAGGACCTGCTCGTCACCCGACTCGTAGCCCACGATCAACAGCCGGCAGCCGGCTTCCTTCATGGCCTTGAGCGTTTCGTAATCGGTGGTGACGCGCGAAGTACAACTCCAGGTGAAGTTGAGCTTCTTCAGCTCCGCGCACAATTCCAGCGTGCGCGCCTTCTTGTAGTTGAAGGTGTCGTCGTCGAAAAAGATTTCCTGCAGGCCGGGGAAATTCTCGAGCACATAGCGGCACTCGTTGGCGACGTCCTGAACCGAGCGCAAGCGCCAGCGATGGCCGGAGTGCGTCTGCGGCCACAGGCAGAACGTGCACATCGCCGGGCAGCCGCGCGACGTGTAAAACGACATGAAAGGATTCAGCAGAAAAGGAACGTTGTACTTGCGGAAATCCAGGTCGCGCTTGTAGACTTTCGAAACCCACGGCAACTCGTCCAGATTTTCGATCACCGGGCCTTCCGGTGTGTGGATGATTTCGCCACTCTTGCGGTAGCTCACGCCGGGCAGTTCCGAAAGCGGTGTGCCCTTGGCATAGGCTGCGATCTGATGATCGAATTCGCGGCGCACTACGAAATCGATGGCCTTGGTCGCGTTCAGGGCCTTCTCGGGCTCGATGGTTACGGGCGGTCCGACGAAGGCCACCTGCAGCTTGGAGTTCGCGTCCTTCATCATTTCCGCGATCTTCACGTCCACGTGAAAGCCGGGCGACGAGGTGTACAGGACCAACAGTTCGAAATCCTTCGCCATGGCGACGGTCTGCTCGATCGAGATGCCGTGCGGGGGCGCATCGACCACCTTGCTGTCTTCGAGCATTCCGGCGGGATAGCACAGCCACACCGGGTACCAATACGATTCGACTTCGCGAGTGGAGGGCCAGCGCGATCCGGCGCCGCCGTCGAAGCCTTCAAACGAAGGTGGATTTAAAAAAAGCGTTCTCATGAATTAATAATTCCTTGGTTTATGGGACGCCTGCGCCATTGGCAGCCTGTTCATCTTCTTGCCACGTCGGGTTGCTGTAGCTGGCGTTCAACTCGGCCTTCCCGACCACGCGTACATCCACGGTACTTTGCAGATGCTTCAAAATCGATATGCCGTTGCGCATTTCGTAATCGCGCACGAAGCGGATACTCTTCAGCCACGCGGACCCGCTCTTGACCATCTGGCCGGTTTCCTTCAGGGGCATACCGGTAGCGCCGTCCAGCCACAGCTCGCCTTTGAACAATCCCACCGCTTTGCGCTTAGGAGTGAGCTTGAAAATGTAGGTTTGATGCTGCTCCTCGGTAATGATGGCGTTGATCTGGAACTTGTAATTGGTAGGCGTAATGCCGATCGACCCTTTCTGGCGCTCGTCCTGCTCCAGCTCCAGGTACTTGCCGATAACTTCTTTCTTCACAACCGGATCGCCGATAAACTGCCCGATGGGCTGGAACGTGATCTGGCCGATCTTAGTAATCATCCTGAGAACCTTAAGCTTACCCTTCTTTTCAAGACTGGGAAGCTGGGCGTCGATATCGACTTCCATCCTGGCTCCGCGCATGGCTTCCTGCTGGGCTTGCTGTGCGGCCAGATAGCGCTGGATGACATTGCTGAGATTATCGGGCGTGGCGTAGTTCGGCGAGACGTCGGCAGCGTGGACGGCTACTGTGAGAACCGCGGACGCGAGCAAAAAGAAAGGTAGACGCACTAACGATGCCTTTGCGAGCGCGAAAATACGCAGCCGTATGGGACTTATTGTAACAAATCCAGCGGAAAATAAAGGCCTTCAGTGGTTCCCAGCCAAGACTGGCTCTCGAACCACAGGCGGCGGCCGTCGGTGCGGGCGGTCACGCGGCCGTCTAGATCGGTTCGAAGGATGGCCGCATGCCGGGCCGAGAGCCGCGCCAGCACATCCGGGTGGGGGTGGCCAAAGGAATTCTCAAAGCCTGCCGAAACCAGGGCAACCGAGGGCGATACAGCATCCAGAAACGGCTGGATGCTGGAGGTACGCGAGCCGTGATGGCCCACTTTGAGGACGTCGGCGTGGAGATCGGCTCCGGAGGCCAGGAGTTGGGCTTCGATGGCTCGCTCCATGTCGCCGGTGAGCAGAAAGGATCGCGACCCATAGCTGATCCGAAGGACCAACGAGTCGTTATTGCCGGGCTTGCCGGCGGCGTAGTCGCGGGCCGGAGCCAGGACTTCAATCCGCGCGCCCGACAGTTCGAACGGTCCGGTGGGATGCTGCCGGACTGATGGGATTGCCAGTCGCCGCGCGGTATCGAGTAATTCCGGAGGCGGATTGGCTCCCGTCCAGAGAGCCTTTGGCCGAAAGTTCGACACCAGAGCGGCTAAACCTCCGATGTGGTCCTGATGGGCGTGCGTGGCGACCATCACGTCGATGCGGCGAATACCGCGATTCCATAAGTAGGGTGAGACCACATCTTCGCCGATGTCCAGGTTGGATTTGCGCTGCCGGCCGTAGACCAGGCGTCCGCCGCCATCCACCAGAATGGTTTCACCCTGCGGCAGAACGACCAAAATGCTGCCGCCTTGTCCGACGTCGATAGCGGTGACTTCGAGCGTGCCCGTCGCCCACGGGTGAAGCCAGGGCTGCCAGAGCAGCAGAGCGAATAAACCAAGTACTGTTGCGATCGCCGGCCATCTCCACACGCGGCGACGAATCACAACGGCGCAAGCGATGAGAGCGGCTGCAAAGGACAGAATCAGCCACAGGGGCGGATCGGGAACTCGCCAGGCTGGCTCAAGATTGGCGTGCCACCCCGCGACACGAGCGGAGAATCGCAAAAGCGCGCCCGCCAGCGATCCAGTCCACTGCCAGCCGGTGAAGATCGCCAGAAAACCCAGCGGAACGACGGCATTCATGGCCGGAACGATCAGGAGATTGGCGCTCAACCCGGTGAAGGAGACGCGATGGAAATATTCGGCCATGGGAAGCGCCAGGCCGATCTGGATGGTGGCCGAGATTACCACCATCTCAAATAGGAAAAGCATCAGACGAAGTCCCGCCGCGAGCGATTCCTGCACCCATCGCAAAGGTATCCGGGTCCACAGCCAAACTGCTTCCGCTACAAGGCGCAGTTCCACGCGAAACTGCGCGATTCGGGGTTCAAGGTGCGCGTCCAAGTCCGTACTGGCGATTCCGCGAAGGCCATAAGCGTAAGGCGCGGTGGTGGATTCAAGCAGAGGCGCGGCCAGCGAGCCTATGGCTGCTACCGCCAGGAACGATAACTGGAAGCTCGCTTCAAAGATCTGTTGCGGATCCCATGCCAGATATACCAGTGCCACCAACGCCAGAAGATTCATCACGCGAGCACGCCGAAAGCACGCCCGCGCCAGCGTATACAGCGTGAAACCACCAGCGGCACGCACCACGGGAGCAGAAAATCCGGAAACCAGTGCATACAGCCAGGCCGACGCTGCGGTCATCGCGAGAGCGCTCAGCTCGGAGACAGGCAGCCAGCGCAGCAGAAACAACAGCACGGCCGCGAGCACCGTGACGTGCACTCCGGAAATCACCAATGCATGAAACGTTCCGGTGCGGCGGAAGTCATCGGTCCAGATGCGATCCAGACGGGCTGTTTCGCCGATCAGAATGGCATCCATCATTCCAGAGTCGTAATGGTCAGCGTAAAGCCGGTCGATTCGATCGAGAGCCGCAGTACGCAGAGCAAAGATAAGCGCGAGAAAACGTGAACCGCAACGGCCCGGCATCACGGCGACCGGTGTATTGCGCGTCATGCTGGCGGTCCAGAAGATGTGCTGGCGCGCAAGGTACGTCGCGTAATCGAAGGATCCTGGATTATTGAAATTGTGCGGCCGGCGCAGTCGCGCTTCGATCTCGACTTTTTGCCCGTATGACAGCCGAGGGGGCAGAGGATCACCGTCATCAATCGGAATCAGCACGCGCGCACGAGCACCGGGTTCGAGTTCCAGCGTGAACTGCGCGCGATCTTCGGCCAGGACCGACGGCTCGATCACACAGCCTGCCAGGATCACGATCTCCTTGGACGTCGCGTCGATTTCGGGCGCCGGACCGGGCCGATGCCAGGCGCCAACAAAAGCACCGGCCATTAACATCGCCAGCAGGACCCCAGTTCTCTTGATCCAGACCGAGGCAGGCAAAACAGCCAGGACCGCGAAGGCAGCACACGCCAGGAGCGCTTCGCGCGTGGTGAACGGAAACGCCTGGTCCAGCAGAATGCCCGCGGCGAACGCGACCAGCGGGAGTATGAGCGGTTCACGCACGACTGAAAAAGACTAGTTCTGGCCGGGTCCAAAAAATCTCTGCGTTATCATGGCCTTTTGCGCCTCATTCCAACCCTTCTGCTGTGCTGCGTCCCCCTATGTGCGCAACAAAGCTCAGTACCTACCGATGTCCTTGATCGCGATCTTCCCCCTTGGATAAACTTCGCCGGCGAAGCCCGCCTGCGCCTGGAAGGATTTTCGGGCGGCGGCTTCCGTTCCGGCAATGACGATCTCTATTTACTCGAGCGCTTCCGTCTCGCGATGGCGTTACGGCCGGTAAGCTGGCTTAAGATCGTCGGCCAGACGCAGGACGCCAGAGTGTGGGGGGAGAATCAGCACCCACCCAGCGCCTCGCATCAGGACACCTGGGATCTTCGCCAGGCGTATGCAGAAATCGGAGATATGGAAAAGAGTCTGGTCGCGGTTCGCGTCGGCCGCCAGGAGATGAGCCTGGGTGGCGAGCGATTGGTGGGCGTCAGCACCTGGACCAACGTATCCCGAAGTTTCGATGCCGCACGCGCGATCTTTCGCTTCCGCAATCTCAAGCTGGACGCCTTTGCCGCGAGCATCGTGGTCTTGCGCGACGGCCAGATCGGCAGCGCCGATGCCGGCAACAATCTGCATGGGTTGTACGGGACCATCACCAAGCTTCCCGGAGGCTCTATTCTTGAGCCGTATTTTCTATGGCGATTAGAACCGCACGATAAAACCGAGGCAGGAGCCCCCGGCAACCTGGACATGAAAGTGAGCGGCGCGCGCTGGCTGGGCAAGATCGGCGGCTTCGAATACAACACCAGCCTGGTCTTCGAGCGCGGCCACTTGGGCACGGACGGGGTGAATGCCTGGGGCGGTGGATGGCTTGTGGGTTACACATTCGCTAGTGTCCGGGGAACGCCTCGTGTCGCGGTCGAATACAACTACGCCACCGGCGACGGAGATCCGCACGATGGCCGCCGCAATACGTTTCAGCTGCTGTATCCCACGCGGCACGATCTGATCAGCCTCTCCGACCAGGTCGGCTGGATCAATATCGAGCAGGTGAGGGCCAGGGTGGATTTGAAGCCTAGTCTCCACTGGATGGTTACGCCGAGCTATAGCGCTATGTGGCTGGCCGATTCACACGACGCTCTGTACAATCCTTCCGGTGCAGTAGCAATAGCGCGTGTGGCCAACGGGTCCGCAGGCCGGTGGGTCGGGCAGGAGGTGGATCTCGCGGCGCAATATTCCCTGACGCGAGTGACGCAGATCGGAGTCGGCTTCGCGCACATCTTCCCAGGCACGTTTCTCGAACGAGCCACACCGGGGCACGGGTATAGCTACCCGTATTTGCAGATCAGTACGAAATTTTAAGATTTTACGCGTCGTTACCGCGGAACCGACTTCGCGAACACTTCGATCTTGCCGACGTCCGACCAGCCGCCGGGACCATGGCCGCTGCTGGGCATCAGATCCGCAAATCCGATTTCGTCCACTTTGCTCAAGTCAGGATTGTTGATCCAGGTGCCGGAAGTGACCATCCGAGTGGGATCGACGCGCAGCCAGCGGACATCGCTAACCGAGAATTCGCTCTCGATCCAGTCGGTGAGAGAACCGTCCGTGCGATCGCCCACCAGCCACAGGCCTTCCGCCGTCTTGATCAGCGGACGGACTTGATGAAAGCCGGACGTCTTCGTGACCAGGCGGATGCGGGCCAGTCCAGTCAGATCCGCGTAGTTAGTCTTGTGCTTCAGCGTGAAGGCGCAGGGCGTGGTGCACATGCCGGTCCAGAGATGGATGGGATTGCTCTCGTCGCCGGCGGCGCCCGTGAGCAGCATCTCTTTCGCGGTGGACCCCACCAGGTTCAGGACTAGATCCGGATTTCCGACGGACTCGGGCAGTACGGCATGTTCGCCACCGGCGGGCGTTTGCTTCCATTCTTCGCGGAAGAACAGCGGCGGCCTCGCAGGACCTTTTGCTTTACCGGCCTTCGGGGCGCCTTCAGGACCCTTTGCGGGCTGCTGGGCACTTGCGGTAAAAGCCGCCGTGTAGACCACACCAAGGATCAGCGCGCAATTCAAAATCGAAAATGTGACCATGCGTCGTGACATGACTAAAGCCTCCTGAACGGCTGTCAGTATAACAAAGAGCGCAGGGTTAACATAAGAGCAAGGTGCCGCGCAGCCTACTACTAAGTGTTCTAGTGGCGTCCTCGGCCTTCGCCGCGGATTGGACCGAATACCGCATGGGCCCGTTCCGCGTGATCAGCAATGCGGGCGACCGGGCCGCGCGCGAGCGCCTGACCGAGATGGAGCAAACCCGGCACGTTCTGGCCGGGATGCTCGGCAAGACCGAGTTGCAAGCTGTCTGGCCGATGGTGTTGGTGCTGTTTCCGAACCAGCGCGAATACGGGCCGCGCGCCGTTCCGCAGCCGTTCGTTCCAGGCGGATCGTCCGATCTGAGCGCCTGGGCTGGCGATACGCCTCAGCCACAGGACTGGCGGCGCGAAATCGTACGCCGTCTGATCGCCGATAACGCCGGACCTCTGCCGGCTGTGACCTTGACGGCGCTCTGCGACCTGTTCTCGACCATCGAAGTAAACGCTACCCGCGTTAAGCTCGGCGCGCGCCCTTCATCGTTGCCAGCCGATCGCGAGCGAGCCTGGGCCAAGATTCAGCTCCTGGCGACAAATCCCGAATACGCAGGGCGATTTCGCGTGTACCTGGGCAATCTCCAACAAAACAGTGACGAGAGCGTGGCGGCGCATAACGGGTTCGACCTGACTCTGGAAGAGCTGAACAAGCGCGTGGACGCGTACTATCGGGCGGGAGTGTTCGAAGCGTCTCCTATGTCGGGCGAAGCGCTGAATCCCAATCGCGATTTCATCGAGAAGCGCCTTCCCCAATCGGACGTAGAGGATTGGTTGGCCGAGCTGAAGGCCGCAGGCAAGACGTTTTCCCCAGTCAGTCCGCGGGGACTTGTGGCGTCCGGGACGGCAGTTTCTCTCGAGCAAGCGGCCAAAGCCAATCCACGCTGGGCCGAACCGCACGTTCGTCTGGCGGCGCTCGAGACCAACAAGCTGGTCAAGGTCAGCCGGCTGAAAACCGCGACCACACTCGAGCCTAACAATTCCGCTTACTGGCAACTTCTGGCAGAGGCGCAGGCGGCCGCCGAACAGCCTGCCGATGCCGCGAAATCCTGGATCGCCGCGGAACGCACCGCACCCAGCGACGCCGAACGCGCGCGCATTCACCAGGTCCGCATGGATGCCGAGCAACGCCGTATCGAATTCGAAATCGCCGCAAAGAAACGCGAGGCGGACGAACGCGCGGCTGATCTGCAGCGGGTAAAAGACGCGGCTGCGGCCGAGATTCGCGCGGCGGAGACCAGGGCCAACCGCGAACAGGGCGGCCTCAAATCCGGGGCTACTCCTGTGCCCTTTTCGCAGATCTCCGGGGGCGAAACGGTAACAGGAACTCTGCTACAAGTCGATTGCCTCAACGGGCCGCGGCGTTTGACCATCCAAGAAAGCGCGAGCCTTACGGTGAAGGTCCTGGTCCGCAGCACCGACGGATTGAAAGCCACGGATTTTGCTTGCGGTGCGCAGAAGCCGCCTCGCCGGGTCATGGTGATCCACGATGCCAAGCCCGACGCGAAGCTAGGCACCGTCGGGAACGTTCACACCTACGAGCTTCGTTAATGCAGGCAAGGCCGGAGCGGTTCCCGCTGCGCTGGGTGGCCGTCGGCGTCTTTGTGTTGTCGTCCTCCTTGAACTATCTGGATCGCCAGCTTCTGGCAGCGCTGGCGCCAACTTTGCGGGGCGAATTCCAGTGGACCAACCAGCAATATGGACTGGTCGTGTCGGCATTCGCGATCGTCTACGCTCTGGTGGCCCCCGCAGCTGGATGGTTCATCGATCGCGTGGGGTTGAATCTGGGCGCGGGAATCGCCGTAGCGGTCTGGTCGATAGCCGGGTCACTCACAGCGTGGACGCGAAGCTTTTCGGAATTACTGGCATGCCGAACGATATTAGGAGCTGCCGAGGCGGCCGGCATCCCCGCCGCTGGAAAGGCGAGCGCCACGTATTTGGAGCCGCGCGAGCTTGCGCTGGGAACCGCCTTCAACCAGGTGGGAATCACGTTGGGATCGGTAGCTGCGCCGCTAATCGTAGCCGCTATGGCGCCGCGCTACGGGTGGCGATCCACCTTTGCGCTGTGCGGCGCTCTCGGATTCCTATGGATTCCGTTGTGGCTGTTCACGGCCAAACGGATTCCGGCGCGACCGGTTGAAAATCGCAGTGTCCCGACGCATGCATGGGATGTGATCCGCGACCGGCGAATCTGGGGACTCGCGTTGGCCAACGTGTTCGTCATGATGCTCTACTCGCTCTGGAGCAATTGGACCACCCTGTATTTCGTTGAGGAGCGTCACCTCACGGTCGATCAGGCCAATCGGGATTTCGCCTGGATTCCGCCGGTATTCGCCACCGCGGGCGGATTCTTCGGGGGCGTGGTCACCTATCGTTGGATCCGGGCCGGTATGGACGTGATCCGTGCGCGCATGCGGATCTGCTGGATCTCAGCCGTGATTCTGCTGGCCACGGCCGCGGTGCCTCTCATGCCTCACCCGGCGCTGGCCGCCGCAGCCATCAGCTTGAGTTTTTTCTGGACGCTGGCCATCAGCACCAATGTCTACGCGATGCCCATCGACCTTTTTGGACCGGCCCATGCCGGTCTGGGGGTCGCCGCACTCACATGTTCCTTTGGCTTGATGACCGCATTCCTATCTCCGTGGATCGGCAGCGTGGTGGATCGAGTAGGATTCGCGCCGGTGTGCGTTGTGTTATCGGCGATGCCCCTGGTGGGAGTAGGTTTGCTCCGATGGACGGTAACGAAGTGAGTATTCGTCCTGCGACGCCGGCGGATCTCGCAACCATCGCGGCGATCCAGGCGGCTTCACCCGAAGCATCGCAGTGGTTGCCGGGCGATTATCTAGGACATGACTGCGTGGTAGCGGTCGCAGAAGGGCGTGTTACAGGATTCCTGGCCTCCCGCCGGGTGGCGCCAGATGAACGCGAGATCCTAAACGTGGCCGTGGATCCCGCCCAGCGCCGTAAAGGTATCGCA
>Ga0105238_10008343_pt1 | contig 10365 bp, 9 predicted proteins | sample KBSC34metaG_FD_81526 | JGI IMG/M metagenome (GOLD analysis project Ga0105238, IMG submission 81526) | Corn rhizosphere microbial communities from Kellogg Biological Station, Michigan, USA - KBS C3-4 metaG | ecosystem: Host-associated > Plants > Roots > Rhizosphere > Soil | place: Michigan, USA...
CAGGTGACGTTCCTGCGGCCGGCGGTGCTCGGCGACGAGCTGGTCGCAAGGGCAACGGAACGCGGTCGTTTCGGCCGAAACGGCATCTACGACGTGACAGTGAGCCGAACGGACGGTGTTGTCATCGCGGAGTTCCGGGGCCAGCGCCGCCAGACTCAGACCTGAGGCGCGACGGCCTCGGTCCAGCCGCGCAGCGCCTTCTCCAGCGCCACGGCCGAATCCGCGCTGTCCATGGCCGACGCCGTGCGGAAACCACCGGCCACCAACCGGGTGCGCAGCTCGCGGTCCAGCATCAGCCGGACCAGCGCCTCGGCCATGCCGTTCACGTCGTCCGGCTCGACCAGCAGGCTGTCCCGGTCGTGCTCGGCGAAGTCCGCCAGCGCGCTGCCCCGAACGCCGACCACCGCCGAGCCGCACGCCATCGCCCGGGCGGCGCTGGCCGCGGTGCCCAGGTGGACGGCGTCGCGCTGGTACACCTGGTGCACCAGCTCGTAGGTGGGCAGCGCCCGCAGGTAGCGGATCCAGCTGGGGAGCTGCTCCGGGCGACGACCGGCGCCGAAGGCGGTGACCTCCATGGTGGGCAACAGCGCCCGGGTCCGTGCCAACGCCTCCAACGCGGTCGCCGCCCCGGAGTCCGGTTCGACCGGCACGCTCACCCGGTGCCCGCGCGGTAGCGCCGGATGTGGCGGCCGGAAGACCGCGAGGTTGAGCCCCTGCGACACGACTGTCACGGCGGAGCTGGGCACACCGAGTCCATTCAGGACCCCGGCGATCCGCTCCGACGTGGCGATCTTGGGCACGGCCAGCCGTAGCTCAGGGTCCGCCCCCCACTGCTCACGGGACTGAACCAGCTGCCCTGCCCGGCCGTGGCGGTCGGACAACGCGGGCAGCAGCTTCGACGTGCTGGCATCGGTCGCCAGCACGACATCCCCGTCCGGCACGACGTCCGGGGACAGCCGTGCGGTCGTCACGACCCGCACCGAGGACTGTCCGCGTCCCCTGCGCGACCAGCCGGGCACCCGCAGCCCGGCCCGATCCCGCAGCCGGACCACGCTGATCTCGTGGCCACGGGCCGCCAACTCGTCGGCATATCCCTGGATCACCTGCGCACCGACAACCGGTGTCGGACACACAAAGGTGACGCGCATACCGGCACTCCACTCCACTAGAGACGTCAGATGCCCCGCACATCGAGCCCGGGGCCCCGACGTTACGACCCCGTGGGGCCGCACCCGGTTCAACTGCGCCGCCCCTGCCCGGGTTATGCGGCCGTTCAGCCCAATCCGCGACCACACCGGCCGACCGGTTGTCACCGCCGGTAATCGACCCGAGGGTTGTTACGGCAATTGTCCCAATCGCACTGGTCTCAACAGCTCAACCATTCCCTCGTGCGAGTGATCACCCGGGGATTTGTTGCCAGCAAAGCGAAACAGCCGCTGTAACGAGGCAGCCACCAAAGCCGAGAAGGATCGTGGACGTCCACCTCGTTCTCCAGATCCATCCACAGTTGACGTAGCGCCGATGGCGGCGCGAGGTCGTCGCAGTCGGTCCTGCACAAGGGAATGTCGATGAGAGGGCAACCGAGGGGGACCCCAAGGATGGCACTGCTGCCGCACGAGCAATCCCACCTGCTGACCGTCACGTCCGCCGGCTTCCACGGCCGGCACCGCAACCACCGATCGCCGCTGGCCGTCTGGGAGGGCCGCTACCGCACCGCGGTGATCATGTCCGACGTGCTGGCCACCGCGCTGGCCACGCTGCTCGCGACCGTCCTGATCGGACGCGAGCTGCCGGACTACCTCGGCCAGCTGCCGCGGCTGGTCAGCGTGGCCGCTCTACTCATAGTGGTTGCCGCGCTGCCGGCCAACCGGGCCTGGGACCCCAAGATCCTGGGCCAGGGCGCCGAGGAGTTCCGAAGACTCGGCAAGGCGCTCGTCGCGACCGCGGTCACACTGTCGGTGGCCGGCGTCGCCTTCGAGCTGACGCACCTGCGGTTATGGGTGTTCTTCGTGGTACCGGCGGTCGGGGCAATCGCGTTCCCCGGCCGCTATCTGCTGCGCCGGCTGCTGCACAGCCGCCGGGGCAAGGGCGAGTGCCTGCTGCCGGTGATGGCGGCGGGCAGTGTGGAGTGGGCGGCCGACCTGATCGCCCGCACCCGCAAGGAGCCGCACAACGGCTGGCGGGTCGAGGCCGTGTGCACGCCGGACGGCTTCGGCACCGACGGCACGCAGGAGGTCGCCGGTGTGCCGGTGGTGGGCGCACTCGGGGACCTGACCGAACGGGCCCAACCGGGTGGCTATCGGGTCGTCGCGGTGGCCGCGGATCCTTATTGGACGCCGCGCCAGCTGCAGCGGCTGGCCTGGGAGCTGGAGGACACCGAGTCGGAGCTGGTCGTCGCGCCGGTGCTGATGGAGCTGGCCGGGCCGCGGCTGCACGTGTCCGGCGTGGTCGGCCTGCCGCTGCTGCGGGTGCAGGCGCCCACGTTCGGCAGGGCCAAGCGGGTGATCAAGAACTGCGTCGACCGGCTCGGCGCGCTGATCCTGTTGACCCTGCTGGCCCCGGTGCTGCTGGCCATCGCGGTGATCGTGAAGACCGACGACGGCGGTCCGGTGCTGTTCCGGCAGAAGCGGGTCGGCCAGAGCGGAAAGCCGTTCACCATGTGGAAGTTCCGCACCATGGTGGTCAACGCCGACCGGCTGCTCGACGAGCTGCGGGCCAGCAACCAGGGCGCCGGGCCGCTGTTCAAGATGCGCCAGGACCCCCGGGTCACCGGGCCGGGCCGGCTGCTGCGGCGGTACTCGCTGGACGAGCTGCCGCAGCTGATCAACGTGCTCACCGGCGCGATGTCGCTGGTCGGGCCGCGGCCGCCGCTGCCGCACGAGGTCGAGCAGTACGGTTCGGACGCCGGACGGCGACTGCTGGTCAAGCCGGGGCTGACCGGGCTGTGGCAGATCAGCGGACGCAGCGACCTGCCCTGGGAAGAGGCGCTACGACTGGACCTTCGCTACGTCGAGGACTGGTCGCTGGCCCTGGACGCGATCATTCTGTGGAAGACCGTGCGCGCGGTCTTCAGCGGTCAGGGGGCGTACTGAGGTGGCCGGCTGGCTGGGGGTCAGGGCACTGGTTACCGGGGCGACCGGCTTCATCGGTTCCCATCTAGTAAGACGGCTGACCGGGCTCGGCGCGGTGGTGCACGCGGTGAGCCGGCACGTCCGCGAGCACGTGGCGGCCGGGGAGACCTGGCACGTGGCCGATCTGTGCGACGCCGATCGGGTCAGCTCCGTGGTCGCGGCCGCGGAACCGGAAGTCGTGTTCCATCTGGCCAGCGAGGTCACCGGCGCCCGCGAGGTGCGGCTGGTGCGGCCGACGCTGGAGAGCAATCTGGACAGCGCGGTGAACCTGCTGACCGCCATCGCCTCGGCGGCGCCGGCCGGTCGGGTGGTGCTGGCCGGATCCGTGGAGGAGCCGCGGCCCGAGGACGGCGCGGTGGCGTGTTCCCCGTACGCCGTGGCGAAATGGGCCGTCGCCGGCTACGCCCGGATGTTCCACGAGCTGTGGGACGTGCCGGTGACGACGCTGCGCATCGGCATGGTGTACGGACCGGGGCAGCGGGATCTGCGCAAGCTGATCCCCTATGTGACAACGGCATTGCTCCGGGGGGAGTCGCCGGAGCTGACCAGCGGCACCCGGCTGGTGGACTGGGTCTACGTCGACGACGTGGTCGACGCCTTCCTCGCCGCGGCGCTGTCCGAGCAGGCGCCGGGGCGGGAGTTCGACATCGCGTCGGGCACCCAGCTGTCCATCAGGGACACCATCGAGTTGCTGGCGAAGATCGTCGGGGCGCACCAGCTGCCGCACTACGGGGCGGTCGCGGACCGCCCGCTGGACCGGCCGCAAGTGGCCGATATCGGGCCGGCCGGTGAACTGCTGGGCTGGCATCCGCGTACGTCGTTGGAGACGGGGCTACGCCGGACAGCCGACTGGTATTCCTCTACCCTGTAACGAATTCAGGCGTTACGTCCGATATTCCCCTCGAACCAGGACAGCTCGCTGGAGGTGGGGACGGTCATGTCTCAGTCGGTGGTCAACCTCACCGTGCACGGGATCGGGCCGACGGAACGGGCGATGGAGCCGGACGAGGACAAGACCTGGGTCAGCGTCGAGCAGTTCGAGCAGGTGCTCGACGCGGCCATGGGCAAGCCCGACGTCCGGCTCACCTTCGACGACGGCAACGCCTCCGATGTCCAGATCGCGTTGCCCCGGTTGATGGAACGCGGACTGACGGCGGATTTCTTCGTGCTGGCCGGACTTCTCGGCGAGCCCGGCCGGCTCGACCGCGGCGACGTCCGTGAGTTGCAAGGGTCCGGTATGCGGATCGGCTCACACGGTTGGGCCCATCGCGACTGGCGGCGGCTGACCGATGAGCAGGCCGTCGAGGAGATCGCGCACGCCAGCCGGGTGCTGGGCAAGCTGACCGGGGATCCGATCACCGAGGTGGCCATCCCGTTCGGCTCCTACGACCGGCATGTGCTGCGGCGGCTGCGGTTGGCCGGTGTGCATCGCGTCTACACCAGTGACGGCGGCCGCGCCAGTGGCGACTCGTGGCTGCAGGCCCGCAACAGCCTGCACCACGACGTCCAGGCGGCCTGGGCGCACGAGGTGCTCACCGGGAAGCCGACATTGCCCCTGCGCGCCCGTCGGCAGGCCGCGCGTGTGGTGAAGCGACTACGGGGTTGACCCGTTGGGACGCAACGGTAACACGCGCTGAGCTGGGCACGATGACGTGCACATGAAGGCTCGGACCGCGATCGTGGTCGTGACGTACAACAGCGCGCCCGTGCTCGGCGACTGCCTGCGCTCGCTGCCGGGCGGCGCCGAGGGGGTCGAGCTCACCGACGTTGTCGTGGTCGACAACGCCTCCCGCGACGGCACCCTCGAACTGGCCGCCACATTCACCGAGCTACCGGTGACCACCGTCCAAATCGGTCGCAACGCCGGCTACGCCGCCGGCATCAACGCCGGCGTCAACGAGCTGGATCTGGCCACGCTCGACTCCGTGCTGGTCATCAATCCTGACTGCCGGTTGTCGCCGGGCGGGTTGGCCGCGCTGCAAGAGGTACTCACAGTGCCTGGGCGCGGCATCGCGGTGCCGCGATTGGTCAATCCGGATGGAACTCTGCAGCCCTCGTTACGGCGTAAGCCCACTGTGGGTAGAGCGCTGGCCGAAGCGGTGATCGGCGGCACCCGGGCCGGCCGGATCGGCACGCTCGGTGAGCTGGTCACCGATCCCCGTGAGTACGAGCGGGCGGCGCCTGCGGTCTGGGCCACCGGGGCGGCGATGCTCATCTCGGTGAACGCCCTGCTGCAGACCGGGCCGTGGGATGAGACTTTCCTCCTTTACAGCGAGGAGACGGAGTTCGCGCTCCGGGCGGCCGACCGCGGCTGGTCGCTGTGGTACGAGCCGACCGCGGTCGTCGAGCACATCGGCGGCGACGCCGACACCAATCCCATGCTGGCCGCGCTGTTGACGGTCAACAAGGTCCGGTTGTTCCGCCGCCGCCGCGGTTTCGTGCCGGCGCTGGCCTATTACCTGGCCGTGGTGCTGGGCGAATCGGCGCGGGCGCTGGCCGGCCGGCCCACCGCCAAGGCCTCGGTCGCCGCGCTGCTACGGCCGTCCCGCCGCATCCAAAGCCTGGCCAGCTGATGCGCTGGTTGACGTTCGACGCGTTGGGGCCGCGCGAACTCGAGGCCTGGCACCGGTTCCGGGCCGGCAACCCGGCGTTGGACAGTCCGTACTTCCACCCGGGTTTCGCCGCCGCCGTGCACGCGAGCGGACGCACCGTGCACGTCGCGGTGGACGAGGACAAGGCCGGCCGGATCCGGTCGTTGCTACCCGGTCACCGCGAGGGCTCGACGCTGCGGCCGGTCGGGTGGCCCGGCGCCGACTTCCAGGGGCCGATCGGGGAGTCCTTCTCGCCATTGGGTTTGCTCTCCGGCGGCGTGAAGTCCTTCGAGTTCGACCATCTCGTGGACGGACTCGGCGAGTTCGAGCCGTGGATCCAGTCCCGGCGGGTGTCGCCGTACGTGGACGTCAGCGGCGGGCTCGACGGTTATCTCGGCCGGGCGACGAAGTCGGGGCGGGACAACATGTCCCAGGCCCGCCGGCGGATGGCCAAGGCCGAGCGCGAACTGGGGCCGGTCAAGTTCCAGGTCGACGTGGTCGACGCGGACCTGTTGGACCAACTGGTCGAACTCAAACGCGGCCAGTATCGGGCAACCGGCGCAAGGGACTTCTTCGCCGAACCGGACCGGCTCGATCTGGTGCACCGCCTGATGAACACCCGTGACCGGGAGTTCGGCGGCATACTGTCCACACTGCACGCCGGCGACCAGTTGATCGCCGCTCACTTCGGCATCCGCGCGGATTCCGTGTTGCACTGGTGGTTTCCGGTCTACGCCCCCGAGCACGCGAAACTGGCCCCGGGCTGGATGTTGCTGCGCGAGCTCATCATCGCCGCGCCGGCGCTTGGCATCGACCGGATCGATCTGGGCCGGGGCGACGACGAGTACAAGCGTCGCGCCAAGACCGGCGAATCCACCGTGTGTCAAGGAATCGTCACCCGTAGTTCCAGCCGGCTGGCCCTGCGCAAACTGGGCGACTCCGTGGTAGCGACGGCCAAGAACTCCGTACTGGCGCCGAGCCTGCGCCGAGTGGTGCGAGGGTTGCGCAAGCTGAACAGGTAACGGGTCGGCGGCCTCCCCCGATCAAAGGGGCGCGCGCACGTCGAGCGCGATGGAGGCATCGCAGATGAAGATCAGCGTGTTCGGGCTCGGGTACGTGGGCTGCGTCTCGGCGGCATGTCTTGCCGCACAGGGGCACCGCGTGGTCGGCGTGGACGTCAACCAGGTCAAGGTGGACCTGATCGCCGCGGGCAAAGCCCCGGTGGTGGAGGAGCGTATCGGTGAGCTGACTGCGGAAGTCGTTGCCAGCGGCGCGTTGCGGGCCACCACCGAGGTGGCCGACGCGATCGCCGACAGCGATGTCTCGCTGATCTGCGTCGGCACCCCGTCGGCGCCCAACGGCAGCCTGGCCACCACCTACCTGGAGCGGGTGTCCGAGGAGATCGGCGCGGCGCTGGCGGCGAAGAACAGCCGGCACACCATCGTCTTCCGCAGCACCATGCTGCCGGGCACCTGCCTCGACCTGTTGCTGCCGATACTGGAGAAGTCCTCGGGCCTGACCGCCGGCGTGGACTTCGGCGTCGCGGTGAACCCCGAGTTCCTGCGCGAGGGCACCAGTGTCCGCGACTTCTTCGACCCGCCCAAGACCGTGATCGGCGAGTTCGACAGCGCCAGCGGCGACGTGATGGCGGCGCTGTACGAGGACCTGCCGGGCGAGGTGTTCCGGGTGCCGGTGCCGGTGGCCGAGATGACCAAGTACGCGGACAACGCCTTCCACGGCCTCAAGATCGCCTTCGCCAACGAGCTCGGCTCGGTGGCCCGCGCGCTGAACGTGGACTCGCACCGGGTGATGGACGTGTTCCTGGCCGACCGCAAGCTCAACGTCAGCCCGGCCTACCTGCGCCCCGGCTTCGCCTTCGGCGGCTCGTGCCTGCCCAAGGACCTGCGCGGCCTGGTGTACGCGGCCCGCAGGGCCGACGTCTCGGTGCCGCTGCTGTCGCACGTGCTGCCGTCCAACGAGGAGCACCTCAAGCGGGCCTTCGAGTTCATCGCCGCCACCGGGCGAAGACGAATCGGCCTGTTCGGCCTTTCGTTCAAGCCCGGCACCGACGACCTGCGGGAGAGCCCGCTGGTGGAGCTGGCCGAACGGCTGCTGGGCAAGGGCTACGACCTCCGCATCTACGACGCGAACGTGACGCTGTCGCGGCTGATGGGGGCCAACCGCGAGTACATCGAAAGCCGGCTGCCGCACCTGGGCGAGCTGCTGTCCAACTCCGTCTCCGATGTCATGGCGCACGCCGAAGTCTGTGTCATCGGGTGCCGGGACGACGCCGTCCTGGCCGCGCTCGACCCCGAGGAATTCAACACTGTGGGTGAGCGCGTCATTATCGACCTCGTCCGCCTTCCCGACGCCGAGCTGCGCCGGGACCGACCTGGATACGTGGGCCTTGGCTGGTAAAGCACTCATCCTGGTGGAGAACCTGTCCGTCCCGTTCGACCGGCGCGTGTGGCAGGAGAGCAAGGCGCTGCGCGACGCCGGCTGGGACGTGCACGTCATCTGTCCACAGGGGACCAAGCAGGACCGGGAACCGTACGCCGAGATCGACGGGGTGAAGATCCACCGGTATCCGCTCAAGGCGGCGACCGGCGGGCCGAAGGGCTACCTGTTCGAGTACTCGGCGGCGGTGTGGCACACCTTCCGATTAGCGCGCAAGATCGGGCCGGTCGACGTCGTGCACGCCTGCAACCCGCCGGACCTGCTGTTCCTGGTGGCGCGCTGGCTCAAGCGCGGCGGCGCCAAGTTCATCTTCGACCAGCACGACCTGGTGCCGGAGCTGTACCTGTCGCGGTTCGACCGCGGCGAGGACTTCCTGTACCGCGGCGTGGTTCGGCTGGAGCAGTCCACCTACCGCGCGGCCGACGTGGTGATCTCGACCAACGAGAGCTACCGGCAGGTGGCGCTCAAGCGCGGCGGCATGAGCCCGGACAAGGTGTTCGTGGTGCGCAGCGCGCCGGCCGTCGAGCGGTTCCACGAGGTGCCGCCCGAGGACGAGCTGAAGCAGGGCAAGGCGCACCTGTTGTGCTACTTGGGGGTGATGGGCCCGCAGGACGGCGTCGACTATGCGCTGCGCTCGCTGGCCCGGATGCGGGACGAGCTCGGCCGCACCGACTGGCACGCCGTGTTCATGGGCGGCGGCGACACCTTCGACCAGATGGTCGCGCTGTCGCACGAGCTCGGCCTGGACGACCTGGTCGAGTTCACCGGCCGGGTCAGCGATGCCGACCTGCTGCGCTACCTGTCGGCCGCCGACGTCTGCCTCGCGCCGGACCCGCTCAACCCGCTCAACGACGTGTCCACCATGAACAAGATCATGGAGTACATGGCGATGGCCAAGCCGATCGTGTCCTTCGACCTGGTCGAGGCGCGGGTGTCGGCCGACGAGGCGGCCGTGTACGCGGTGGCCAACGACGAGTCCGAGTTCGCCCGGCTGGTGGTCAAGCTGCTCGACGACCCGGCCGAGCGCAAGCGCATGGGCGAGCTGGGCCGGGCCCGGGTGGCCGGCCCGCTGTCGTGGGAGAACTCCCGCAAGGCGCTGCTGGCGGCGTACGCTGCGGCACTGACCTGAGCCGACCCCCGGCTTGACTGACGCCGCTTCGGTGACCACCGTGGAACCACCATGACCAGTGTTGTCATCCCCGCCCACAACGAGGAGGCCGTGCTCGGGCGCTGCCTGAGCACGCTTCTCGCGGACGCCGACGAGGACGAGTTCGACGTTGTCGTCGTGCCCAACGCCTGCACCGACGACACCGCTGCCGTCGCCCGGCAGTACGGCGTGCGCGTGGTGGAGACCCCTTACGGCGGCAAGGCGCACGCCCTGCGGCTCGGCGACGACACCTGCCGGGACTTCCCGCGGGTGTACCTGGACGCCGACATCGAGCTGAGCACGCAGTCCGTGCGGGAGCTGGTGTCCGCGCTGCGGCGGCCCGGTGTGCTGGCCTGTGCGCCGGTGCCGCGGTGGGACCTGTCCGGCGCCAGCCGGATCGCGCGGCGGGTGCACCGGGTACACGATCGGTTGATTGCGCCGAGCCGTGTGCTGGCCGGCGTCGGCGTGTACGTGCTGTCCAAGGACGGTCACGCCAAGGCCTTCCCGCTGCCCGACGTCATCTCCGACGACGGCTGGGTGCACCGGTCGTTCACCCCGCTGGAACGGGTCGTCGTGCCGTCGGCGCACTCCGTGGTGCGGCCGGCGCGGACCGTGCGGGCCCATCTCCGCCGGCGCAAACGGGTCCGGCAGGGCAACCGCCAGCTGGCCGCAATGGGCCGGCCCGCGGCGGAAGGGCGGCTCCGGTTGAGCTCCCTCGGTTCGCTGATCACTCGGCGGTCGGTGTCCCTTGTGGACGCCGCCTGCTATCTCACCGTGCTCGTGGTCGACAAGTTCCTCGCGCGCCGTAAGGCCGAGGTGGACTGGGCGGCCGACGCGAGCACCCGTTGACGGGACTGGGAATGCGTGTCGTGCAGGCCGGTATCGCGGGTGTGCTGCTGTTCGTGCCCACCCCGCACCGGGACGACCGGGGGCTGTTCACCCGGACCTACGACCTGGCCATCGGCGAGCAGCACGGCGTCGGCGACTTCTTGCAGGACAGCCAGTCCCGTTCACGTCGCGGCACCATCCGCGGCATGCA
>Ga0105238_10008346_pt1 | contig 10364 bp, 7 predicted proteins | sample KBSC34metaG_FD_81526 | JGI IMG/M metagenome (GOLD analysis project Ga0105238, IMG submission 81526) | Corn rhizosphere microbial communities from Kellogg Biological Station, Michigan, USA - KBS C3-4 metaG | ecosystem: Host-associated > Plants > Roots > Rhizosphere > Soil | place: Michigan, USA...
ATCTCGGCGCCTGACTCCGGCTCCCAGCGGTGTCGCCGAGCTGTCCTTGCGCGGGCCGGCGCGCTCACGATCGTGCTCGTCGCGATGGGCTGCGGGGTCGATCGGCACACCGCCGTCGACGTGGCCATGGGCAGCGCGTATCGGCCGCCCTTTCCGGCGCTCGATTTCGGGGAGCCCCGACCCCCAGCGCGTCGAGGCGGCGAGGGCGCCGCGACCGCGCCCGGCGCTGCGACGGCGCCCGAGCCGTACCAGTTGCTGGCGGGCGATTTCCACTGTCACGTGAGCCCGCCCGACTGGGACCAGGAGGCGAACCGCGATCTGGCGGGGACCGTCCGGCTCGCGAAGGAGGAACACCTCGACTTCGTCGTGCTGACGCCCCACGTGGGCGCGCGCTTCTTCCTGGACGAGGACCGCCGCCGCGACGAGCTCGAGGCGCTCCGGGGTCTCCGCGACGAGATCGCCCGCCAGGCGCCCGGCGGCCCCCTCCTCGTCGCCGGGTTCGAGTACACGGACCACCGGCAGGGCCACCTCGGCTTCTCGTTCGCCGATCTCGACGGCTTGCTCGCTCGCCTGTCGGCCCAGCACCTGGCGCGGCGACCGCAGGACTTCATGCAGGGGTGGGTCGAGGCAGGCGGGCTCATCGTGGTGAACCACCCGCTCGTCACGCCGCTCGATTCGACGTTCGCGATCGCGCGGGCCGATCTGTCTTGGCGGCCGTGGACCCGGCCCGACGCGGAGACCGGCGTCTTTCCAGCCGAGATCGTGGCGGCCCACCACCTGGCCCAGGCCTTCGAGGCCTACAACCTGACGGCGGCGCACATTCGCGATCGCTACCTCGGCCCTCCCGGCGCCGGCACCTACGCCGAGACGCTGTCCCGCCTCGACGGGGAGATCCTGGCCCAGCAACGCCGCATCATCCCGCTCGGCGGCAGCGACAGCCACGAGAACCACCTGCGGGCCACCACGTTCGTGCTCGCGCGCGAACGAACGATCGAGGGCGTTCGCGAGGCAGTCCTGGCCGGGCGCGTGTGCGTGCGCGACTGGCGGGCGTGCACGCTGCGCGCCCGCGTGGCCGGTCTGCCGAGCGGGCCGGGCAACGCCTGGCAGCCGCCCGGCGCCGCGTTCTCGAGCGCGCGGGCGCTCGAGGTCCGGGCGAGCGGCGCCGACGTCCGCATCCTGGTCAATGGCGAGGCGGCGGCCCACCCGCGCGCGGGCGAGATCGCGCTGCTGCGGCTCGATCCGGATCGGTGCTCGGTCGTCCGCGCCGAGATCGACGGCGGCGCCGCCGCCCCGCTCTACGCGAACTGCTCGTTCGTTCGATGACGGCCCCCAGGCCGCGCGACGGACATCGCGGCGTCGATCGTGTATGAATGATGCTCCGAGCGACGACCGCGATGACCACGGCCACCACCACCCGGCTCTACTACGAGGATCTTTCGGTCGGACAGAAGTTCCAGACGCCTTCGTTCCAGATGACGGCCGAGGCCATCAAGGCGTTCGCGGCCCAGTTCGATCCGCAGCCGTTCCATCTGGACGAAGCCGCGGCGCAGTCCTCGATGTTCAAGGGATTGGCCGCCAGCGGATGGCACACGGCGGCCGTCGTGATGAAGCTCCTGGTCGAAAGTGATCTGAAGCTGGTGGGTGGCACCATCGGCGGCGGGGTGACCGAGCTGCGCTGGCCGCGGCCGGTGCGACCGGGCGACGTGCTGCGCGTGGAGGGAGAGGTGATCGAGATGCGACGATCGCGCACGCGCCCCGAGATGGGGATCGTCACGGTGCGATTGACGGCGCTGAACCAGGCCGGCGAGCCGGTGCAGATCTCGTCGCCCGCGTTGATGGTGCCCACGCGCGATCCGAGCGCCGGCTGACGGGCGTCGTCCCCGATCGAGAGCCGTTGGACCGCATCGGCCGATAGCGGCCCCCCCTCTGCTCGAGCGCGGGGAGATTTTCGTCACGCGCGCTACCCGTGAAGGAAGCCGCCTTGGAGCAATCTTCCTTCCAAGAGTGGCTTTTCATTGATAGCCCGCACTCGCGCAAACGGCGAAAAGGAATTATCTTGGCCAGACTGCGTTCTCCGATCGTGCGGGGCGCCCGGCGGGGTGAACCCGGATGACGGGAGATTCCGACCTCGAGAAAGGGGTAACTTATGATCAGTTGGCACGGAGCGACGCGTGGAACGTCACCGGCGAGACGGGAAACGGGAGCTGGACGTGGTGCTGACGAGCCCCGACGGCCTGCACGGCGAACCTCCTGGACGTTGCGCGCGCTTTTCGCCGCCTCGCTGGCTGGTGCGTGTGCGGCCAGCGCCGCGGGTTGTGGCGTCAGCAAACCGGCCGGCGGCAAGGCGGGCGCGGGAGGCGCGCCCGGAGCAGCCGGCGCTGGTGGTGGCGCGGGAGCTGCGGGAACGAGCGGCGCCGCAGGCGCGGGTGGGCCGGTCCAGAAGCTGACCATCCTGCACACGGGCGACATGCACTCGCACCTGATGGGTCATTCGCCCGAGGCCGACTACAGCCCGGCGAGCCTGGCCGACGACACCACAGTTGGCGGGATGGCGCGCCTGGCGACGGCCATCAAGACCGCGAAGGCCGCGGCGACGGCCGCCGGCACCCCCACGTTGCTGCTCGACGCTGGCGACTTCACGATGGGCACGCTGTTCGAGCTGCTCGAGACGTCGCAGGCCCCCGAGCTTCAATTCATGCAGAAGCTCGGCTACGACGTCGCGACCATCGGCAACCACGAGCTGGACTGGACCCCGAAGGCCCTGGCCGGGATCCTCGACGCGGCCACCAAGGCGGGCGTGACCATCCCCCTCGTCGCGAGCAATATGAAGTTCAGCGACACCGACGCGGGCGACGACGATCTGGCCAAGTTCGCGGCCGCCAACGTCATCCGCAAGTCCTTCGTGAAGACGGTGGGGACCCTGAAGGTCGGGTTCTTCGGACTGCTCGGCTCCGACGCGGTGACGGTCACGCCGCAGGCGGCCCCCCTGACGTTCGACCCGATCGCCACCGCTGCCGCCGCCATGGTCGCGGAGCTCCGCGACGTCCAGAAGTGCGACCTCGTCATCGCGCTGTCGCACTCGGGCGTGGCCGCGAACGGCAAGGGCGAGGACGCGGAGCTCGTCACCGGGGTGACCAACGGCGCCGCCGGGGTGGCCGGCATCGACATCATCATCAGCGGGCACACGCACGTCGCGCTGGAGCAGCCCGTACGGGTCACCAACCCATCCACTGGACGGGGCACCTGGATCGTCAGCGCCGGCTCGTACGTCGAACGACTGGGCGAGCTGAAGGTGACCGTCACGCCCGCCGCCGTCGCTGGTGCGCAGCCGACCGTCACGGTCGACAGCTACGTCCTGCACAAGATGGACGACACCATCCTGGGCGACACGACCACCCAGGCCGCCGTCGACGCCTACATCACCGGGCTGGACAGCACGCTCATGACCACGGCCGGCGTGACCTACAAGACGGTGGTCGCGACCACGGGCGACAATCTGCCGCTGCCCGAGCACCAGGAGGCCCCCGTCGGCAACCTGGTGACGGACGCGTACCGCACGATCGCGGCGGCGCTGGAGCCGAGCGCGCCGGCCGTCTTCGGGTTCGAGGCCAACGGTCAGCTCCGGTCTCCCATCCTGAAGGGGACGACCGGACAGATCTGGTTCGCCGATCTGTTCCGGATCACGCCCATCGGAATCGGCCCCGATACGGTCCCCGGCTATCCGCTGGTGACGTTCTACTTGAACGCCAAGGACATCCGCTCGGGCCTCGAGCTGGGCGCGGCCGGCGAGCTGTTGCCCGACCAGTACTTCCTGCAGATCTCGGGGCTCAAGGCGACGATCGACATGTCGAAGGGAGTGTTCGGCCGCGTGACGGGCCTGGCCATTCCCGGCGTCGGGGGCGCCCCGGACACGGCGCTCGACGTGACCGACACGTCGAAGTGCTACAAGGTCGTCGCGACCAACTACGTGGCCGGCCTGCTCGGCGTCGTGAGCACGTTCACCTCGAAAGCGCTCGAAGTGACGGCCAAGGACAAGGACTGCGTGACGCCGGTCGATCCGACGATCCGCTTCGTGGACGCCGACCCGACCAAGGCCGGTGTGCAGGAGCTGAAGCAATGGCAGGCCGTGGCGAAGTACGTCTCGATGTTGCCGCCGGCCACGGCCGGTGGTCCGCCCGTGATACCGGCCGCCTACGCCACGGCCCAGGGCCGGATCGTCGTGAAATGAGCCCCGTGGTGAGGCGTGACAGCGTCTCCGCGCGGTTCTGCCTCGACGGAGCTCCCGCGGTCGTTGCGAGGGCCACGCTCGCCACCCTCGCCCTTGCCGCTTCGGCGGGCTGCACTCCCGACGTGCCGAGGGATCCGGTGCCGGAGGAGATGATCTACGACCTTCAGTCCCGGCCCCCCAACGTCCCTCAGCCCACCGTGCTGGTCATGAACAAGACCACCCGACGCATCGACTTCAGCCAGGCCGGGGTGGTGCTCCCGACCGACTGCTCGATGCTGATCGACCCGCCGATTCAGGGGCAGCCGTGGAAGGCGGAGTGCGAATTCGATCAGTACCTTCAAAAGCTGGACGGGTTTCCGACGGTGACTCCGGCCACCGCGCCTGCGTCCGCGGCGCTGGATCCGGCGACACTGACGGCAGCGAACGTGGTGGTCATCAACGCCACGACGGGGGCGGTGGTCCCCGACGCGAAGGTGGCTTTCGACGCCACGACCGGCCACCTCGTCGTACGACCGGCGCGCACCTGGTCCATCGGAGCCACCTACTGGATCGGCGTGCGGGGCTACGGCAACGGCGTGCGCGCTGCCAGTGGAAAAGTCGTCGTCGGCTCGACGACGCACGCGTTGCTCAAGCAGGAGACGTCCCTGACGTGCGGAGCGAAACGCCCGGGCCCGATCATGCCAACCTGTCCCGGCCTGGAGCTCCTCAGCCAGAGCTACCCTCCGGATGTGGCGACGGAGCTGCTTTTCCAGCTAGAGCCGCCGTGGGAGATCTATGCGGATGGCGGCGGATTCGCGTTGATGGCGACGGCGGGCCTCCCCCGCGAGGAGCTGGCGGTCCTGTGGGGGTTCCCGGTTCACTCGTTCTCGGTGGCCGAGCTGGATCCCACGGCCGGCCTGGTCCCGGCCGTCGTCGCGCCGAACGAGATCCACGTGGCGGTGCAGGGCACGGTCGACCCGGCGTCCGTCAAAGCGACGGTCTTCATGGGAGACATTGGGACCGTGGTGCTGATGGACCTGACCGCGCTCGGGGCCATGGACCTGCCGAAGAGCATCCCGCCCGCCGAGGCCAGCTACACCGCGGGGAACATCGTCATCAGGACGGCCGCGCCGCTGGTGGCGGGACATCAGTACGGCATCTTCATGGCGAACGGCCTGGTCGATTCGATGGGCAGGCCATTCGTCCCCTCGCCCATCTCGGTCCTGCTGTCCCTGCAAGGGACCCTGGTCGATGCAGCGACGGGCCACAGCACGATCTCGACGGTGGCTGACACGGATGCCGTGCAGCTCGAGGCTGGACGCATGCAACTGGCCGCGATGTTCGACAACGCGGTGCTAAGGCAAGTGACCGGCGTCGGCCGCGACAACCTGGTCTACGCCTTTGCGTTCGCCGCAGGAGGCACGCCATGACGCGGACGATGAAGCGCACCATCGCCACCGTCGCCGCGGGCGTAGCGGCCAGCGTCGCGCTCGTCCCGCGCGCCGCGCTCGCCAGCGGGTTCCTCATCTACGATCTCTCGGGCGAGGCCATCGGCCGCGCGTCGGCGGTCAGCGCCGACACCTCGGAGCCGGCGGCCGTGTGGTTCAACCCGGCGCAGCTCTCGTTTCAGGAGGGCGCCTCCGCCTCGGCGGGCGGCGTGCTGGTCACCGCCCGCTCGACGTTCACGCCGGCGGAGGCGGGCGCGTCCACGACCGACAGCAAGCGCGGTGTGTTTTTCCTGCCGACCGTCTTCGCGGGCGGCAAGGTGAACGACCGCGTGGCGCTGGGCATGGGCATCTACACGGCGTTCGGGATCGGCATTCACTGGCCCGACGACTGGGTGGGCCGCGAGGACGCCATCAGCGCGTCGCTGCAGACGCTGGCGTTCAATCCGACGGTCGCCATCAAGCTGCACCCGCAGCTCTCGATCGCGGCCGGCTTCGACGCGGTCCGCGCGACCGTGGACTTTCAAAACGGGTTGCCGTCGATCGTCGGCGGCGACGTGCGGCTGGTCGGCGGGACCTGGGGCTTCGGCGGCAACGTCGCGGCCCTCTACCGCATCATCCCCGAGCGCCTGCACGCGGCCCTGACCTACCGGTCGCGCGTGAAGCTGCACTTCGACGGCAACGCGGACTTCAGCCCCGCCAACCCGGACTTCGACCGCATGCTGCCCGATCAGCCGGGCACGGCGTCCATCACCCTGCCCGACATCTTCACGGCCGGCATGATGGGCCGCGTGATGCCGAACCTCTCGCTCGAGGTGGATGCGAACCTCACCCTCTGGCAGACGTACAACGAGATCGACATCCGGTTCTCCAACCCCGCCACGCCGAGCCGCACGCTGCTGCCCGACGGGCACGCCGCGCTCACCCTGCGCGCCGGGGCCGACTGGGCGCTGGCGCGCGCGCCAGGCTTGCACCTGCGCGCCGGCGTGATCTGGGACGGCAGCGCGCTTCCGGCGGACGGCGTGGGCCCGGGCCTCCCCGACTCCAACCGCATCGACGGCACCCTCGGCGTCGGCTACGCGCGTGGGATCTTCAAGGCCGACCTCGGCTACATGCTGGTCACCTTCCTGGGCGCCGACGCGAAGGGCGGCCACGAAAGCCCGCCCGGCACGTACAAGACGACGGCGCACCTCGTCGGTCTCACGCTGGCCGCCCGCTGGGGCGCCGCCGCGAGACCGTAGCAGCGCCCGTCGATCTCGGGCTTCCAGTGTCTCCCCACCCCTCGCCTCCCGATCCGTTCGATCTGCCGATGCACCCGGGAAGCTGAAATTGAGCGCGGGCGCGCCCGGCTCACTCGCAGACGTCGATCAGGTTCTGGCAGGTCTGGCAGCCGCTGGCGGCGCCCGCCTTGCATTTCGAGCCGCTCGGGCACCCCGCGCCGCCCGAGCAGGCCGTCGCACAGAAGTAGCCGGCGCCGTCGTGAATCCACAAGCAGGTCTCGCCCGCCTTGCACGTGGTGGTGTCGGTCTCGGCGGTGCAGGGGACCCGGCTCGGCGTCTTGTCGCACGCGGCGTGGACCAGACCCAGCGCCAGCCCGATCACGGCCGTCATCCGCGACATGTTCAGCATGGACACCACCTCCCGTCTCTTGCCGCTCTCGGCCCGAGATCTTACGGCATGACCGAGGCGTTTGCGTCCACCCACGGGCGGTTCGTCTCGGCGACGCCACAGCCCACGTCGACGTTCACCGTGGTTGCCGCGCGCGAGATGAGCTTGGACTGCAGGCCGGCCGGGTTGCCGACCAGGGTCGGATCGGCGGCCAGCACCAGCCCGGCGATCCCGGCAACGGCCGGCGACGCGAACGAGGTGCCGTCACCGGTGGTGGTGCCTCCGCCCGGCTGCAGCGATCGCCAGGCGTCGCCTGGTGCCCAGATGTTGACCACGGGCGCGCCGTAGCACGAGTAGTCCGAGTTCTGCGTGGACGAACGGGTGGCGCCGACGATCAGCACGTTCTGGGGGATGACGGCCTGCAATGGCTCCTTCGGGACATGGACGATGTTGGGATCGGCCAGGTTCAGCTGGCTGTTTCCGCCGCTGAACACATACAGCACGCGACTGGTGGGGTTCCCCATGGCGTCGGTCCACGGCGGCATCCTGAACGCGTTCTGCGCGGTCGTGTTGCCGTTGTCGAACTGCGACTGAGGCACGCCGGTCGTCGTCTGGCGCTTGCGGTCGGCGCAGCTCAGGTTCGCGTTCTCGCTGGCGACCTGCCACCCCATGCTGGTGTTGACGATGTCGATCCCCTCTTGCTCAGCGTAGATGGCCGCCGAGATGAACGAGACGTCCGTGATGAACGCATTGGCGCCGCTGACGTTGCTGATCGACGTGGCGCTCATCGGCACGATGGACGCGATCCAGTTCGCGCCGGCGATGCCCGACCCATTGTTGCCGATGGCGCCGATGATGCCGGCCACCATCGTGCCATGCTCGGCGGACGGGACGCTGCGGCTGTTGTTCCGGAAGTCCCAGCCGCACAGATCGTCCACCAGCGTCGAAGGATCGGGGCCGTCGACACCGTCGGCCCAGGTCGCGCTGGAGGTCAGATCCTGACAATCGATGTAGCCGTTGCCGTTGGCGTCGGCGGGCGCGACCGCCGCGTTGGCGGGGTCGTTGAGATCGACGAACGAGATCAGGCCGTCGCCGTCCACGTCGGTCAGCATCGGAATCAGCGCCATCGGGATCTCGTTCTGGTTGATCGCGATGTTCAGGAAGAGGTCGGGGTGGGTGACGTCGATGCCGCCGTCGATCACGCCGATGCGGATGCGCCGGCTGCCCACGGCGCCCGCGGCGGTCTGCACCGCCTGCCAGGCCGCGGGAAGGTTCGAGGCCTGCTGGTTTGCCTGCGCGCCCTCGTTCGGCAGCAGATCCTGCTGGCCATAGTTGATCGCCGGCAAGACGCCCTGCACCTCGGGCCGGCCCAAATAGAAGTTGTAACCAGCCTCGAGATCCACGGCGGTCGGCAACTTGATTCGGTACGCCGTGCCCAGCACGGGTGGGATGGCGACCGTGGCACCGATCTGGGCGTTCACGGTCGCGACGTCCAGAGGGCTCACGCCGTCCTTGAACACGACGGTGAGCTGGTCCATGTACAGGCCCTCGCGGTCCTCGGCGTTGGGCAGCAGCGCGAGATCGAAGTCACTCTCGAGGCGCAGCTTCAGCAGGTGCAGGGGAGCACCGCCCGGTTCGAGGACGTCGGCGCTCTTCATGACGGTAAGCTTCTGGTTCGGATCGAACTGGGAGACCACCGTGGTCGTCTGATCGGCGGCGATCTGGATAATCTCGCTCGGCCCCGGAATCAGCCGCAGGACCGACAGCTCGGGGCGGCGGCCCGTCGTGGCATCGGCGGGGCCCAGGCAGGTGACCTTGGGGGCGATGGACCCGTGAAAGCCGGCCGCGTCGCCCGGCATCGTGTGTCCGTCGGTCGTGGTGACCAGCACGTCCTTCACGAACAGGCGAATCTCAGCGACCGGTCCCGGCGAGACCGGGAACCCGCCCAGGAAGGCATCGCCCGTGGAGGTGAGCTCGAGACGGACGGGCGTCTCGGGCAGGGGCGGGATGACCGCGCCTGTCAGATCGCACAGCGTGCACGGCTCGCGGCCCTGCTGGGGCGGCGGAGCGTGAAAGACGGCGACCTGGGACAGCTTGAAGTCGACGCGCGACACCAGAGCCCCGGCCGCCGCGCGATCGATGTGCATCACCAGCAGCCCGTCGCCCGGTGGATCGCTCGAGCAAGCCATGGTCCCGGCGCCGAACGCCAGGAACGCGGCGGACACCACAATGGCTCTCACGCCGGTCATCGCACACACCCCTTCTGCCAGACCGAAACCCGGCGGCCCCACTCGACGGTGCCGGCCGCGGAGGTGGCCACCGCGCCGCCGCCGTTGCCGGCGAACCAGCGCAACACCCCTCCGGACGCGATCAGCAGGTCTTGCTTCCCGTCGCTGTCGACGTCCAGGTGGTCGGCGTCGATCGCGGCCGAGAGCCCGGTCAGGCTGCCGGTCAAGACCGGGGCGGCGAACGTCAGGTCGCCGCGCCCCTTCAGGAAGAGAAGATCCCCGCCCGCCAGGATCCAGAGATCCGGCTTGCAGTCGCCGTCGAAGTCGCCGGCCGTCATCGCGTCGATGCGGCTGCGGCGCGGAATCAGCGACAGCAAATCGACGCTGGCCGTCGCGTGCGTCCCGTAAGGCGCACCGATCTGGCCGCTGTTGCGAAACAGCTCCAGCGTGTCCCCGCACGCGGCGTTGCGCCGCAGCCCGACCGCCAGGTCGGGCAGGCCGTCCTGATCCAGGTCGGCGAGCGCCTGGTCGACCACGGTCACGCTCTGGTAGTCGCTGGGCACGGTCGACGTCGCGAACTGCGTGCCGTTACCGTTGTTCGTGAACGACAGGATGTCGAACGACTCGAGGACTCCGCGCGGGTTGGCGGTCAGCACCAGGTCGTCGAACCCGTCGCCGTCCAGGTCACCGCCGTTGAGGAGCCGCGAGGCCCGCAGCGCGGCGGCGGTGCTGATGCCGAGCGGGTGGTCGAGGTCGTAGCGCGCGGGCGCACCGTTCGCGCGGCGGATCCATTTGAGCGCGGCGCACTCGCCCTCGATGAAGGCGGCATCGGCGAAGCCGCTGTCATCGAGGTCGGCGGCCGCTACCTGGGACACG
>Ga0105238_10008348_pt1 | contig 10362 bp, 10 predicted proteins | sample KBSC34metaG_FD_81526 | JGI IMG/M metagenome (GOLD analysis project Ga0105238, IMG submission 81526) | Corn rhizosphere microbial communities from Kellogg Biological Station, Michigan, USA - KBS C3-4 metaG | ecosystem: Host-associated > Plants > Roots > Rhizosphere > Soil | place: Michigan, USA...
CCGATCTGCAAGCCAGCCTGATACCAGGACGGCTTGTTGTTGGTGTTGCCACCAGCCGGGGTGTACTGCGTGAAGGCCCACTCGCCACCGCCGCCGGCCGTCAGATTCCAGCCGCCGAAGTCGTGGGTATAGTCGACGCCGACCGACAACACGTTGTTGCCGGCATTGCCCGGCCCGGGGGCCGTGACATCGGTGCCGTAGGACAGACCGCCACCGGCCCGGCGCTGACCACCCGTCGGCGTGTAGGACACGCCAAAGGTGAGACCGCCGAAGGACGGCGAGAAGTACATGACTTTGTTGCCCTTGCTCTCAATACCGTAGCAGGTACCGATCGAGCCCATGGGCGCAACGCCGAAGGTGGAGAAGTAACCAGCCCCCGAGTTGCTGACGTTGTTCGCACCCAGAGCCTGATTGCGGACCTGAGCAAAGCCGACGTTGCTGAACGACTCGTTCGGGCTGTTGACGCCGAAGTTGGACGTCACGTTGCCCGGATCGACGACGCAGTCGGTGACCAGGGCCGAGTTCGCCTCGCCGACGCGGACCAGACCGAACTTGCCGCTGAAATCGGCATAAGCGCGGTTGACCTGGGTGGTGCTGCCGGATTTGGCGACGTTCTCGCCGTTCAGACCGACCAGGACGCCAACGGTGATGCCGTTGTCGAGGGTGGTCTGGCCGGTGAAGTTGATGCGGATTTCCTGCCGCATCGACACGGCCTGGCGGTTGAAATTGCCGAGGCCGAAGGTGGTGCCGGCGGGGCCGACGAAGTTGCTCGTCGGGCTATTGCCGAAGCTCCCGCCGATCGCATTGCGGTAGAAGCCCGTGATGCCGAGCTTCAAACCGCTCGCCGCCGAGGCCTCGTTCGCCGCCAGACCGCCCGCAACCAACCCGACGGCGACCAGCGCCGTGGTCCCATACAGACTCGTCCTCATTGTGAATATCCCCCCAAATGTCGCCGACCATCCCCCAAGGCCGCGGTCGGCTGGCCTCCAGATATCATCCGGGCCAAGCTCAGTTTCACAGCAGCCGAAAAAAAGCTCAATCGGTAAATGCGCCGGCAGAGCAAAATAAATGGACAGTGTGGATTTCGCGAAATCGTCATCTTGCGGCGATCAATTCCAGCGATTGTCGGTGCGCCCAGGCGCGAATACCTCCGTCGTGCGATCCGGACGAAGCGATCGAGATTCAGAGGGATGCGACTGGCGGGGACCGCCCGGGAAGAAATAGCTGGACATTCACCGCCCCGGCCTATCTGTGGTATTAATGAATTGTATCGATCAGTGGGCTCGCCATGTTCTCGGTCCTTCGTCGCCGTCGCCGCGCAGCTGAGATCTCGGTGGGCGCGCGCTATTGCCGGCGCGACACCCCGAATCTCGTCTGGGAGGTCTATTCGCTGTTCACCGGCACCGACGGCATGTCCTATGCCGGCATCTTTTTCGTATCGGACCCGACGCGTCGCAAGACCGTCTCGCGATCCGTCCTGGAGCATGACGGGCAATACGCCCGGATAACCGAGGATTAGCTGACAGTGGCACCACGAACGCTGAGCCTGGATGGCAGGCTCTATGACTATGTCTTGTCGCATTCGGTCCGCGAGCCGGCGGTCCTGACGGAGCTCCGGGCGGAGACCGCCAAGCTTCCCCAGGCGGGCATGCAGATCGGCCCCGAGCAGGGGCAGTTCATGGGCCTGCTGGTGGAGTTGCTCGGCGTCAAGCGCGCCATCGAGGTCGGGACCTTCACCGGCTACAGCTCGCTTTCGGTAGCCCTCGCCATGCCGGCCGACGGTCGTCTCATCGCCTGTGACGTGAGCGAGGAATATACCAATATCGCCCGGCGCTATTGGGCCAAGGCCGGGGTCGCCGGCAAGATCGAGCTGAAGCTCGGGCCGGCCGTGGCGACCCTCGACGGGCTGCTCGCCGCGGGTGGCGCCGGCAGCTACGATTTCGCCTTCATCGATGCCGATAAGCCCAACTACCTGCAATATTACGAGCGCTGCCTGAAGCTGCTGCGCCAGGGCGGCCTGCTGGCCATCGACAATGTGCTCTGGGGCGGCGATGTCGCCAATCCCGAGGAGAACGACGCCGATACCACGGCGATCCGGGCCCTCAATGACAAGGTCGTGGCCGACGAGCGGGTGAGCATCAGCCTGTTGCCGCTGGGCGACGGCCTGACCCTCGCCCGGAAGCGCTGAGGGCGCCTAGCCGCCGGTCCCCAGCGACGGGCTGTGGACCATATCGCCCGTGTGGATGCCCAGCCGCTCCGCCGCGCCGCCATTGATCTCGAGCACGGCCCGGATCGGATCGCCGGAGGGGATAGGGTTGGTGGAGAGCGGGATCGTGCGCTCGACGATGCGGCGGATATGCCCGTCGGCGCCGATGAACAGCATGTCGAGGGGGATCAGCGTGTTCTTCATCCAGAAGGCAACCGACTGCTCGCTGGAATAGACGAACAGCATCCCGGCATCGGGGGCCAGGTTCTGGCGGAACATGAGGCCGAGCTCCATCTCGGTCGGCGACCTGGCCAGCTCGACCGTGAAGCGTTGCGGTCCCTTGGAGCTGTCGATGGTGAGGGTGCTGGTCTCGGCGGCTTTCGCCAACCCGACCAGGGCGAAGAAAATCAGGAAAATCCAGCGCAGCATGGCCGGGAGACTAGCCTTCCCGGCCGCGCCGGTAAACTGAACCTTCGCTCATTTCCCGATGAGGCGATTGACAAGCGGCAGCGGGACGAAAAGGCTGCGCCGTCGATCTCTGGGGAAAGCCGCGGCAGATGAGCACAGCGCCGGCCGCCGTCTTGGGCCTCGATCCCTTCTGGCTGTCGCTGGCCCTATTGCTGGCGACCTATGCCATCCTGACCCTGGACCGGCTCAACCGGGCGATCGTCGCCCTGTTGGGGGCGGCGCTCATGATGCTGACCGGCATCCTGGACCAGGACAGCGCCGTGGCCGGCCAGGATTTCAACACTCTGGCGCTGCTGATCGGCATGATGCTGCTGGTCGCCATCGCCCGGCCCTCCGGCATGTTCCAGTATCTGGCCTTCTGGTCGGCCAAGGCCGCGCGCGGGCATCCCGGATATCTCCTGGCCCTGCTGACCCTGATCACCGCCGTGCTCTCCGCCGGCCTGGACAATGTGACGACCGTGCTGCTGATCGCGCCGGTCACCCTCGTCATCACCCAAGAGCTGAAGCTGCCGGCCTTCCCCTTCCTCTTCAGCGAGGTACTGGGCTCCAATATCGGGGGCACGGCGACCCTGATCGGCGATCCGCCCAATATCCTGATCGGCTCGGCGACCGGTCTTTCCTTCAATGCCTTCATCATCCATCTGACCCCGGTCGTGCTCGTCGTGCTCGCGGTCCAGATCGCCACCGGCCATCTTCTCTGGGGCCGGCGGCTCCGGATCCCGCCGGAGGCCCGGACCCGGGTTCTGGCATATCGTCCCGCCGATGCCATCACCGACGGGCCGCTGTTGGGCAAGAGCCTTCTCGTGCTCGCCCTGGTGCTTGTCGGCTTCGCCTTCGGCGAGAAGCTGGGGCTGAAACCCGGCGCCACCGCCATGATGGGCGCCGCCCTTCTGCTGACGCTCGACAACTGGCACCGCCCGCCCTCGGAGCAATCCCGCCGGGTGCATGCCAGCTTCGCGGAGGTGGAATGGATCACGATCTTCTTCTTCGTCGGCCTCTTCGTCATCGTCGCGGGCGTCGCCCGGGCCGGGGTGCTCGAATGGTTCGCCGGCGCCATCCTGCGGGCGACCGGGAGCAATCTCACGGCCGCCACCTTGCTCGTCCTCTGGGCCTCGGCCATTCTTTCCGCCCTGATCGACAACATCCCCTTCGTTGCCACCATGATTCCCGTCATCAAGGGCATGGCGCCCAGCCTGGGTGGCGAGGAGGCATTGCGCCCCGTCTGGTGGGCGCTGTCGCTCGGGGCCTGCCTCGGGGGCAATGGCACGCTGATCGGCGCCAGTGCCAATCTGACGGTCGCCGGCATTGCCGAGCGCAACGGCATCGCCTTCGGCTTCCTCACTTTCCTGAAATACGCTCTTCCCATGATGCTCGGCAGCATCATGATCGCCATGGCCTATCTGCTCCTGCGCTATCTTCTCTAGGGCCCGGCGCTGCTTTCCCCCGATCGGCAATCGGGTGATACTGCGCGCCGCCCAAGCCCTGACGACCGGACGAAAGGACCCGAGCCATGGACATGACAGGGGAATTCCACATCCCCGCCCCGCGCGACACGGTGTGGAAGGCACTCAACGATCCGGAGATCCTGAAGCGGTCGATCGCCGGCTGCGAGGAGCTGGAAAAGACCTCCGACACCGAATTCACCGCCAAGGTCACGGCCAAGGTCGGGCCAGTGAAGGCGCGCTTCACCGGCAAGGTGACGCTGAGCGACCTCGATCCGCCCAACGGCTACAAGATCACCGGCGAGGGCCAGGGGGGTGCGGCCGGCTTTGCCAAGGGAAGTGCCGAGGTGCATCTCGAGCCCGAGGGCGACGGAACGCTGCTGAAATACGTCGTCCATGCCGCGATCGGCGGCAAGCTGGCGCAGATCGGCGCCCGGCTGATCGATGGCGCGGCCAATAAGATGGCCGGCGAGTTCTTCTCCAGCTTCGCCAGCAATGTCGTTGCCCTGGCCCCGGCCGCGGCCGCGGCCGAGACAGCCCCCGCCGCCCCCGCCGAGACGGTGCGGCCCGCGAGTCCGGCGCCCGGCCCGGTCGTCGCGCCGGAAGCCGCAGCACCCTCCCGGGGGCTTCGGCCCTGGGTCTGGATCGGCGGCCTGATTGTCATCGCCATTGTTTTGCTGCTCTATTTCGGACGCTAGGCTCGCGCCAGCCTAGCGATCGCCGCTTCGCGGTTGAAACGGCTGGCGCCGAACGATAGCCTTTCAGCATCACGCTTCGAACATGGGGTCTGCCATCGGTGACCGGCCCCTAACAACAAAGGGGAGGATCGGAATGCCCTCTGTAGCCATGACGGTGAACGGCAAGGCCGTCACCGGTAACGTCGAAGGCCGAACGCTGCTGGTGCAGTTCCTGCGCGAGCAGCTCGGCCTCACCGGCACCCATGTCGGCTGCGATACCAGCCAATGCGGGGCCTGCGTCGTCCATGTCGACGGCAAGTCGGTCAAGTCCTGCACCCTGCTGGCGGTCCAGGCCAATGGCGCCGCGGTCACCACCATCGAAGGGCTGGCCCCCAATGGCGCGCTGCATCCGATGCAGGCCGCGTTCCGCGAGCATCACGGGCTGCAATGCGGCTTCTGTACCCCGGGCATGGTCATGAGCGCCGTGGATCTCGCCAGCCACAATGGCGATCCCAGCGAGCAGGAGGTGCGCGAGTGGCTGGAAGGCAATATCTGCCGCTGCACCGGCTATCATAACATCGTCAAGGCCGTGCAGGCCGGCGCACGCGCGATGAGGAGCTGACCCCATGGCTGACACAGGGATCGGCGCCGCCGTCCAGCGCAAAGAAGATTTCCGCTTCCTCACGGGCCGCGGGACCTACACCGACGACATCAACCGGCATGGCCAGACCTATGCCTATATCCTGCGCTCGCCCCATGCCTCGGCGAAGATCAGATCCGTCGACACCGCCAAGGCCAAGCAGGCTCCCGGGGTCGTCGCCATCTTCACCGGCGCCGACTATGCGGCGGACGGCAAGGGCGGGCTTCCCTGCGGCTGGCAAATTCACAGCAAGGACGGCTCGCCCATGGTCGAGCCCCCGCACCCGCCGCTGGTGGCCGATTTCGTGCGCCATATCGGCGATCATGTCGCCATCGTCATCGCCGAGACCCGGGCCCAGGCGCGCGACGCGGCCGAGCTGATCGCCGTCGACTACGAGGAGCTGAAGCCCGCGGTCGACACGGCCGACGCGCTGAAGCCCGACGCGCCCCAGGTCTGGCCGCAGGCCAAAGGCAATCTCTGCTACGACTGGCATCTCGGCGACAAAGGTCCCGTGGACGCGGCCTTCGCCAAGGCGGCCCATGTCACCAAGATCGACCTGGTCAACCAGCGCCTGGTCGCCAACGCCATGGAGCCGCGGGCTGCGGTCGCCGAGTTCGACCGCGCGACCGGGGAATACACGCTCTTCACCACCACCCAGAACCCCCATGTCATCCGGCTACTGATGGGCGCCTTCGTCCTGCAAATCCCGGAGAGCAAGCTGCGCATCGTCGCCCCGGACGTGGGCGGCGGCTTCGGCTCCAAGATCTTCCACTATGCCGAGGAGGCGCTCCTCACCTGGGCCGCCGGCAAGATCGCCCGGCCCATCAAATGGACGGCGGACCGCAGCGAATCCTTCATGTCAGACGCCCAGGGCCGTGACCATGTCAGCCATGCCGAGCTGGCCATGGACAAGGACGGCAAGTTCCTGGCGCTCAAGGTCAGCACGATCGCCAATATGGGCGCCTATCTCTCCACCTTCGCGCCCTGCGTTCCCACTTATCTCTACGGGACGCTGCTGGCGGGGGTCTATGCCACGCCGGCGATCTATGTCGAGGTCAAAGCGGTGTTCACCAACACCGTCGCCGTCGATGCCTATCGCGGCGCCGGTCGGCCGGAAGCCACCTTCCTGCTGGAGCGGCTGGTCGACAAGGCGGCCCGCGAGATGAAGATGGACCGGCTCGACATCCGCCGGAAGAACTTCATCCCGGCCGATGCCTTCCCCTATCAGACGCCCGTCGCTCTGCAATACGACAGCGGCGACTATCAGAGCACGCTGGCGATCGCGGAGAAGAAGGCCGATGTGGCCGGCTTCGAGGCGCGCCGGGCCGAGGCGAAGAGCCGGGGAATGCTCCGCGGCATCGGCTTCTCCACCTATCTGGAGGCCTGCGGCATCGCCCCCTCGGCGGTGGTCGGGTCGCTGGGGGCCCGGGCGGGGCTCTACGAATCCGCCAGCGTCCGCGTCCATCCCACCGGCTCGGTGACGATGTTCACCGGGACCCACAGCCATGGCCAGGGGCATGAGACGACCTTCGCCCAGATCGTCTCCTCGACCCTGGGCATGCCGATCGAGAACATCGAGGTGGTCCACGGCGATACCAACAAGATCCCCTTCGGCATGGGGACCTATGGCTCCCGCTCGCTCGCCGTCGGTGGCTCGGCCCTGGTCAAGGCGCTGGACAAGATCACCACCAAGGCCAAGCGCATCGCCGCCCATCTGATGGAGGCGAATGTGGCCGATGTCGAGTTCAAGGACGGCGTCTTCACCGTCGCCGGCACGGACAAGTCCATCCCCTTCGGCCAGGTGGCCCTCACCGCCTATGTGCCCCACAACTATCCCATCACGGAGCTCGAGCCCGGGCTGGAGGAGACGGCCTTCTACGATCCCCTCAACTTCACCTATCCCGGGGGCTGCCATATCTGCGAGCTGGAGATCGATCCGGAAACCGGCGTCACCAAGCTGATCAACTTCACCGCTGTGGACGATGTCGGCCGGGTCATCAACCCGATGATCGTCGAGGGCCAGGTCCATGGCGGGCTGGCCCAGGGCATCGGCCAGGCGCTGCTCGAAAGCGCTGTCTATGACAACGCCACGGGCCAGCTCCTCTCCGGCTCCTATATGGACTACTGCATGCCGCGGGCCGACGACCTCTGCTCTTTCCACGTCGAGACCCACAACACGATGTGCACCCACAACCCGCTGGGCTCGAAGGGCGTGGGGGAAGTCGGTGCCATCGGCTCGACCCCCGCCGTCATCAACGCCGTGCTCGATGCCCTGCTGCCGCTGGGCGTCCAGGACATCACCATGCCGGCCTCGCCCCACAAGGTCTGGCAGGCGATCCAGTCGGCCACGCCTGCCAAAGCGGCCGAATAAGGGAGGATGCGATGTACGATTTCACTTATCACCGCCCGGCCAGCCTGGCGGACGCCGTCAAAGCCCTGGCCGGATCCTCGGACAGCAAGCTGATCGCCGGCGGCATGACCCTGGTGCCGACCCTGAAGCAGCGCCTGGCCAACCCGGCCGACCTGATCGACCTCGCGGCCATTGCCGAGCTCAAGGGCATCAAGGTCGACGGCACGGGTGTGACCATCGGCGCCATGACGACCCATGGCGAGGTCGCCCATTCCGCCGAGGTGCAGAAGGCGATCCCAGCCCTGGCGGTATTGGCGGAGCTGATCGGCGACCCGCAGGTCCGCAACCGCGGGACCATCGGGGGATCGATCTGCAACAACGATCCGGCCGCCGATTATCCCGCTGCCCTCGTCGGCCTCGATGCGACGGTTCAGACCAACAAGCGCAAGATCAAGGCCGATGATTTCTTCAGGGGCATGTTCGAGACGGCGCTGGAGGACGGCGAGATCGTGACCGCCGTCAGCTTCCCCAAGCCGGAGAAGGCGGGCTATGCCAAATTCCGCAACCCCGCCTCGCGCTATGCCATGGTCGGGGTGATGGTCGCCAAGACCGCGGGCGGCGTGCGGGTCGCGGTGACCGGCGCGGGGCCGGTGGTGTTCCGGCACAAGGAGATGGAAAAGGCCCTGGCGGGGAATTTCTCCGCCGATGCCCTCAAGGGCGTGACCACGGATTCCAAGGGCCTCAACAGCGACATGCATGGGAATGCGGCCTATCGCGCCCATCTCGTGGGAGTCATGGCACGCCGCGCCATTGCCGCCGCGAAGTAGCTGCCTCTATCTTAGGGGCGGGGACCGGCGTCGCCGGTCCCCGCCCCTTTTCTTTTGAGGCCCGCCTTCATGCCGAGATTCACCTCCAATCTCTCCTTCATGTTCCCCGAGTTCCCCTTCCTCGAGCGCTTTCAGGCCGCCGCGGATGCGGGCTTCACCGCGGTCGAATTCGCCTTCGCCTATGAGCATCCGCCGGAGCAGGTCGCCGCGGCGGCAAAGCAGGCCGGGGTGGAGGTGGTGCTGATGAACCTGCCGCCGGGCGATTGGAATGCCGGCGAGCGCGGTCTGGGTGCGCTGGCGGGACGCCAGGCGGATTTCCGCACGGCGCTTGCGACGGCGATCCGCTATGCCGAGGCCAATGGCTGCCGCCAGCTCCACGCCATGTCGGGCAACGGGCCTAGCGCGAACGAGGATGTCTTCGTGGACAACCTCACCTGGGCGGCCGCGCATCTGGCACCTCTGGGCATCGCCCTTCTCATCGAGCCGATCAATGTGATCGACATGCCCGGCTATTTCCTCACCCTGCCCGACCAGGCGCGCCGGATCATCGAGCGAGTCGGCCACCCGAATCTGCATCTGCAGCTCGACCTCTATCACTGCCAGATCATGCGCGGCGATCTGGCGCGCCAGATCGAAGCCCATCTGCCCCTGGTCCGGCATATCCAGATCGCCGGCAATCCGGGCCGGCACGAACCTGATGTCGGTGAGATCAACTACCCCTATCTATTTGATTTGATAGATAAGCTGGGGTATCGCGGCTGGGTCGGCTGCGAGTACAAGCCAGCCGGCGCGACGGCCGCCGGTCTGGGCTGGGCCACGGCCTATCTGCGGGCGAAAGCAGGTTCTCGCGCTTAACCCTCCCTTGACGACTGCCCGGAACCAAACTAGAACATGTGTCGAAGTTTGGGTTTTGTTCCATTCCTGGTAGGTGCCCTTCGGCCCACCGGGCGGGATAAGGGAGACCGAGCCGATGCTGACCAAGAAGCAACATGAGCTGCTGCTCTTCATCAACAAGCGCCTGGGCGAAACCGGGATCTGTCCTTCCTTCGACGAGATGAAAGAGTCCCTCGGTCTCAAATCGAAATCCGGCGTGCATCGTCTCATCACCGGTCTCGAAGAGCGCGGCTTCATCCGCAGGCTCGCCCATCGCGCCCGCGCCCTCGAGGTCGCGCGCCTGCCCGAGAACATGGCTGCGACCCCGGCGCAGGCCGCGGTGAAAGAGGCTGCCGCCCGCCCCGGCTTTGCGCCGACGGTGATCCGCGGCGATTTCGGCGGCGCGCTGCCCGGCGCCTCCGTGGCCGAGCCGGCGGAGACCCTCCAGCTTCCCCTCTATGGCCGGATCGCCGCCGGCACGCCCATCGAGGCGCTGCGCGACAACAGCCAGAGCGTCGATGTGCCCGCGAGCCTGTTGAGCCGGGGCGAGCATTACGCTCTCGAGGTGGACGGCGATTCCATGATCAACGCCGGCATCCTCGACGGCGACACCGTGGTGATCGAGCGCTGCGAGGTCGCGGAGAACGGCACCATCGTCGTCGCCTTGATCGACAATGCCGAGGTGACCTTGAAGCGGCTGCGGCGCAAGGGCGATTCCATCGCCCTGGAGCCGGCGAACCCCGCCTATGAGACGCGCATCTTCGGCCCCGACCGGGTCAAGCTGCAGGGCCGCCTCGCCGGGCTGATCCGCCGCTACTGAGTCCCGGCCTATTGATCGGTCTCCGGCGAGGCGGCCTCGCTCGCCGGGGTCCAGGGCCG
>Ga0105238_10008351_pt1 | contig 10361 bp, 8 predicted proteins | sample KBSC34metaG_FD_81526 | JGI IMG/M metagenome (GOLD analysis project Ga0105238, IMG submission 81526) | Corn rhizosphere microbial communities from Kellogg Biological Station, Michigan, USA - KBS C3-4 metaG | ecosystem: Host-associated > Plants > Roots > Rhizosphere > Soil | place: Michigan, USA...
CGCCAATACACCGAGCCCATCAACTCCGCTGCCACCATGGAGCGCCGATCCTCCGGCGGCAACGTCTCGCGCGCGAGTTGGTAAAAGTGCCGCGCCCGTTCCGCCACGCTTTCCGCGAGCGCGCGGAAGCGGTCCGAGTATTCAAAACTCAAAATCTCGCGCTCGGTCACATTGAATCGCGCCATTTCGGATCGCGGCAAATAAATCCTTCCGCGCTCGGCGTCCGTGCGCACATCGCGCAAAATATTGGTCAATTGCAGAGCCTTCCCGAGATAAATCGCATAATCACGGCTCCCGGGATTTTTATATCCAAAAATGTCGATACTCAACAGCCCTACGACTGACGCCACGCGATAGCAGTACAGTTCCAGTTGCTCGTAAGTCTCGTAGCGCTTGATCTCCAGATCCATTTCGCAGCCCTGGATGAGTTCGTCGAACAACGAGAAGGGCAGATGAAATTGTTTGGCGACCGGTTGCAACTCGCGGTTCACGGCGAATTGCGGGATGCCGCCCTCCGTGGCGCGGCGCACGTCCTCGCGCCAGGCGCCCAATCGTTCGCGCCGCTTTTCCGCCGGCACTTCATCCTCATCCGCCACATCATCCACTTCCCGGCAAAACGCGTACAATACCGCCATGCCGTCACGGCGGGCTTGCGGCAAAAAGAGGAAGCCGAGCGTGAGATTCGACGCGCTTTTTTTGGTGATGGCCTGGCTCTCTTGCATTCCTCAGGAGGGCGGGCGCTGTTCATCGCGCCGAGGCGGCAAGCCGCCAACTTGGGCCAGGGTCGGATTTACCGGTTGCTCCCGCGAATGCGAAGAACGTCGCCGCCGGTGGCGTTTGCGGCCAAATAAACTTCCTCCGCTGGATTTTCTGCGGCGCTTCGATCCGCCGTGGCCGCCAGTCAAGTGGTCGTACGTGTGACGCATCTTTTTTGGCCGCCGTACATACGCCGCCCAGATGAAAAATATCGCGGCAATGACAATCACCGCCCCAATCAACAGCAGCACCTCGCCCAGGGATGAGCCGGGATTTTTGAAAGCAGCCAGCGGATCATCCGATTGCATGAACATCACACTCATCATTGTAAACCTTCCTTCCCCCCGCCGCTCTTTTCGTCGTCCGACTCACCCGGCAAGGTCAAATTCAACCGTTGCATCCGGTAACGCAAGGCGTGCCGGCTGATTTTCAACTGCTCCGCAGTTTTGCCGAGATTGAATCCGTTGCGTTCCAAAATATCGGCGATCAGTTGTCGCTCAAAGCTGGTGACCAATTCGTCCAGAGATTCGCTGCCGGTCATTTTCGGCGTGGCGGATTTGTGCAACTGCGCCTCCACCTGGAAATCCGGCAGACTCGACGCCTGGATCTCGTCCGCCCGCTCCAGGATCAACGCGCGCTCAATAACGTTCTTCAACTCGCGCACATTCCCTGGCCAGTGATGCGACTGCAACATGCGTGCCGCGGCGGGTGAAAGCGCCTTCACGCGCTTGTTCATGGTCATGCTGAAATGCGCCAGGAAATGCTCGGCCAATAATGGCACATCATCCTCCCGCTCGCGCAACGGCGGCAAACGGAACTGCACCACGTTCAAGCGATGAAACAAATCCTCGCGGAAATTGCCATCGCGAATCGCTTGCACAATATCTCGGTTCGTTGCGGCAATCAGGCGCACGTTCACCTTCATTTCCTGCGTGCCGCCCACGCGGGTGAATGAGCCGTCTTCCAAAAATCGCAGCAGCTTGGCCTGAAGCGGCCGGCTCATGTCCGCGATTTCATCCAAAAAAATCGTTCCGCCATTGGCTTCTTCCACGAGTCCTGGCTTCTGCTTGACCGCGCCCGTGAAAGCGCCTTTTTCATAACCAAACAGCTCGCTCTCCAGCAGATTTTCCGGAATCGCAGCGCAATTGATCCGCACATAACGCGCCTTGCGCCGGTTACTGAGGCTGTGGACGGCGCCAGCCACCAATTCCTTGCCGGTGCCGCTCTCGCCGAGAATCAGCACGCGCGCATCGGTGGGCGCGATCGTCTGGATCAGCTCCCGCACCGCGCGCATTTTCGCAGCTTCGCCCACGATGTCCTCCAATTGCGAGGCCCCGCCGGCCCGGGCGCGCAAATCCGCGTTTTCCTGCAGCAACCGATAGCGCTCCGCGCAACGGCTGACCGCATGCAGCAATTCCTCCGGCGCGAATGGTTTGGGAAGGTAATCAATGGCGCCGGCCCGGATGGCTTCCACTGCGAGTTTCGGCGTCGCGAACGCGGTGATCATCAACGCCGGAATTTCGGGCCACAGCTTGTGCAGATTCGCGAGAAATTCATACCCGTTCATCCCCCCCAGCCGCGCATCCGTGATCACCATGAAAAACGTCTCACGCGTCAGCATGACCTGCGCTTCCTCCGCCGACTCCGCCGTCTGCACGAGATACCCGTCGTCGCTCAACATCGTCTTGAGCGACAATCGCATGTTTTTCTCGTCATCCACGACGAGGACGGGCGGCAGCTTCATAGTCCAGCGTCTGAAGTCCAAAGCCCAGGGTCCAAAGTCAAAAGTGTGGCCCGGCATATCGTCGAAAGAAAAGGAGCATCACACGAACCAAGACCGTTCACATGACACAACTTTGGACTTTGGACTTTGGACCTTGGACTCATGCTTGGAACTTTGGGCTAATCATACTTTCATCACAGTTTTAGGAGGGAAGGTTAGAATAAATCGCGCGCCTTTTCCAAGCTCAGATTGCGCGCGCACGCGACCTGCGTAGAGTTCCACGTTGTGCTTCACAATCGCCAGCCCGAGGCCGGTGCCTTTTTCTTTCGTGGAATAATATTGCTCGAAAATTCTTTCGATCTTCTCCGGCGCTATGCCCGGCCCATTGTCCGCCACGACGATTTCCACCGATTCATCCCGTCGCACGGACACGGACACCGTTACTTTGCCTGGACCGTTCAGCGCCTCCCGCGCGTTTTGCAGGATGTTCACCAGAATCTGCGAGAGATGCTGCCGCTGCATCAGCAAGGGCGGCAAATGCGGCGCGTATCGCCGCTCGATCCGCACCCCGGTTTCCACCGCCGCCGGAAATGTTTCATCCACCGCGGCATTCACCTCGTCCACCAAATCGAGTTTCTCCACGTGTCCCTCGCTCAACTGCGCGTAGCCCATGATCTGCGTGATGATTTTGTCCGAGCGTTCCACTTCCTCGCGGATAATTTCCAATTGCGGTAAAATATCCGTGCGCCCTTCCTTTACGGCGCGTTGCAGTGAGTAAACCGCATTGTTAATGATCGCCAGGGGATTCTTGATCTGGTGCGCAAATTCCGCCGAAAGCCTCCCGGCGTACATCAATTGGCCTTCGCGCACCGCAAACTCCCGCGATTCATCAATGATTCGCCGCAGCACCTGTGCGCCATAACAGCAAATCGTCAGCAGCCAGAGCATGAAAAGTTTTGGGAAATCCGGTTGGGCGTCAATCTGATCCTGCTTGGTGGGCGGCTTATTGGAACCGATCGCCTGCGCCAAACGATTCGTGCCGACAGTCGTTCGCGGAAGGTTTGTCGATTGTAGGTGCGTCGGCATGATCGTATTCGTGACGATTGCCGGCGGCTGGTTCGTCCTTTGCCGAAGCAGCACGGAAGTATCGTATTCGGGCAAGGGAACCTTGGGATACAGCAACCCGGCGCTCAGGTAAAAGAATCCGAGGAGCATATTCAGCACGAGTTGCGGCGCTGCGAGCGGAATGCTAATCGCGTTGATTACGATTAAAACTGGAAAGAGCCAGAACGCGATGCTCGCGAAGCCATCAGTGATGATGATCAGCCCGGAAACAAACAACCCGTCCAACAAACCCAGCACGAACACGAGCCATTGAAACAGCCCCGGCGGGAGATGGCGCCAATACAGAAACAGCGCGCCAATGGCCGCATTGCACGCGCTGTAAACGAGGAAATATCTCCTTAGGTAATCAAGCGCCACGTCATGTGCGCTCGGTGCCTCCACTGACCAGCCGGAAGTGAAGACGTAGGCCAGCACCACCGCGATGATCCCCGCCTTGACCGGCAGAACAATCCGCAACTGCATGTTCACGATGCGTTGCGCCTGCTGCTCCGGTTCCGGCCGGAATGTCAACAGCCCCTTTACCCATCGTGAATCAGCAAACTTCACAAAAATCTATTTTGCCGCTGCGCTAAACCGAGTGCGTCCAAATGAACTCGGCTCGTGAACAATTCCCCCTCTCCCATTGGATGGGAGAGGGCCGGGGTGTAGGTTCCGATCATTCGATGTTCGGCGTTCGATGTTGGATGTTCGATGTTCCCAATCTCCGCCCGCACTTTGTAACGCTTAGCGGTCGGTTATTATTTCCATCGCCCGCTCCGCCACTTTATCCACCGGCCAAAGCCGTCCGATTCCCTCATAGCCGCACGAAAGCAATCCCTCCTCCGGCCCAATAAATTCCACGCCGCGGCTTTTGAGCGTCGATACATTGTGCTGCGTGGCGGGATGCAACCACATTTTTCCATTCATCGCCGGCGCAATTAAAATCTTAGCGTGCGGATTCAGCGCCAGCGCTATGCACGTCAACGCATCATCCGCAATCCCCAGCGCCAGTTTGGCGATGGTGTTCGCCGTTGCGGGCGCAATTAGCAACAAACTCGCCTCGTCCGCCAGTTTGATGTGCGTCGGTTTCCAACCTTCCTCCTCATCATACAAATCAGTCACGACGGGATGGCGCGAAAGCGTCTTGAACGGCAAAGGTGTAATGAACCGCAGCGCGTCCGCCGTCATCACCACATGCACCTCGCCGCCTTTTTTGGTCAGCAAGCTCGCCAAATCCGCCGCCCGATGCGCCGCAATCGAACCCGTCACACCGAGCACGATGCTGCGTGCTTCCGGCGTGGGACTTTGGATTTTGGACTTCGGACTCATAGTTCGGGCGCCACTGCCCGCGCCGTGCGCATTTTTTCCGCCTCAATGATGAATTGCGTCCGGCGCAAATCGTCTTGAATCGTGTCACTGATGATCAGGTAATCGAAATTTTTCCACTGGCTGATTTCCTGCCGCGCCACGCTCAACCGTTTTTGAATCACCGCCGGTGAATCGGTTCCGCGCTTTTTCAGCCGCTCCTCCAAAATGGCAATCGACGGCGGCGTCAGGAAGATCGTGATTAACGATCGCTTGAGCTCCGGATCCTCCTCCGCCCGCGCGCGAATCGCCGCCGCGCCCTGCACATCGACGTTGAGCAACACGTCCTTGCCCTGTCGGAGCTTGTTCACCACTTCGGATTTCAGCGTGCCATAGCTGTTTCCGAAAACCGTGGCGTGCTCCAAAAAATTTCCCGCCTGCACGCGCTTGAGGAACGATTCCGCATCGAGAAAATAATAATCCACTCCGTCCTTCTCGCCCACCCGCGGCGCGCGCGTGGTGCACGTGATCGCCCGCGTCATATCCCGCCGCACCGCCAGCAATTGATTGCAAACCGTCGTCTTTCCGCCGCCCGAAGGCGCCGAAATCAACACCAGCAACGGGCTCACCGTCGGGTGTTTGGCTGGATGCTCGGGTTTCAAGCTCTCACTCTTTTTAGCCGACGCCGACGCTGGCAGTTCAGCTTTCATTTTCGTTTTCTCCTGGCGTTTGGAGCTCATTCCACATTTTGCGCCTGTTCACGAAATTTTTCCAACTCCGCTTTCAATGTCACCACCTCGCGTGAAATCAGGCTGTCATTCGCCTTCGAGCCGATGGTGTTGATCTCGCGGTTCATTTCCTGCGCCAAAAAATCCAGTGTACGTCCCACCGGTTCGGCGGTTTTCAGGCAATCATCGAACTGTTGAAAATGACTCTGCAACCGCGTCAATTCCTCCGTGATGTCCGAACGATCCGCAAAATACACCACCTCTTTCAGCAATCGTTCGTCATCGGTGGCCGGTGTCGGCAGATTGGCCTCTTTGATGCGCTGGATCAGTTGATCGCGATACCGCTCGGCAACTTTCGGCGCGTGCGCCTGCACCTGCGTCGCCGCCTTGCGCATGATGGCCACGCGCTCCGCCAAATCGCGTTTCAAATGCGCACCCTCGCGCTCCCGCATCTTCACCAGCGCCGCTAGCGCCTTGTTCAATGCCTTCTCCACCGCCGGCCAGAAATTCTCCTCTTCCGCGATCTGTTCGTCCGTCTGGAAAACACCCGGTGCGCGCACCAAATGATCCAGCGTCACCTCGCCCGAAAGTTTCAATTGCTTTGCGAGCTTGTTTAACTCCTTCGTGTAAGCCTTGGCCAGCGGCACATTCAAGTGCATCCGCGCCGCCGAATTCCCGCCCGAGTGCAACGTCACCCGTGCCGTCAATCGCCCGCGCGCGATGTGCCGGTTGATGGCATCGCGCATCTGCGCCTCGAGCATCTCCATCTCCCGCGGGAGATTAATGGAAATTTCGCTCTGCTTCCGGTTCACGGAACTCAGCTCGACAGTGATCTTGAAACCATCCTGCGAGCAATCCCCGCGACCATATCCCGTCATCGACTTCATTACATTGGAATATGGAAAATGCCCGGGTTTTATGCGAACAAATTCTTGCCGCGGCAACTTGAGTCTCCGGACTGCGAATCGCGGGATTATCTCTCCACCGGCGCCTCAGCCTGTTGCGGGGCCAAACCTGCCGGCGTTACCGCCACTTCTTTTCGCCGAATGAACGACCAGAACCGCGCCGGCCAATCTCTTCGCATAAACGGCCTTTCAAATACTGCAAAGAGCGCTGAACACACCAAAACGATCAGCACAGCCACGATCAAATATTGAATTATTAAATCCTGCCACAAAATATTCGTTTCAAATGGAATGGCCGCGCGCATCGCCACACTGAGCAGATGGTAATGATACATATAAATCGTGTAACACATCCCTCCCACCGTGGCGATCAAGGGCCTGCTCAAGAACCATGAACCTACTCGCCCATGAAAACCGGCCAGGCATCCGATTAAAATCGCCCATGGAAATAAATAAAACGACCAGACTGATTGGCCTACGCTGACGATTAATGCAAATACTGCCAATGAAACCAAATCCCACCTGAATCCACGCGCGGAAAAACTGAAGGTTTTGGTGAGATAAAAGTCGACCAACAAGAATCCCGCCAGGAAGTACTGAATGTGCGCCAGCAGCCAAGTGCCTGAAAAAATTCCCTTGTTGATATCAGTGGAAAGAACCGATGCCACGATCATTCCCGCAGCAATAATCGCCCGCCGCTTTCTCGCGCTCGAGATTCTGAAGACCTGTGCCAAAAGAGGAGCCACCAGATAGAATTGCACCTCAATCTCCAGGGACCATAACACGATGTTTAGCGCCGGATGCCCTCCAAAAATAAACCCGGACGAGTAAATCAAGCTCGCCAGGAGATGGCTCCCAACATACCCAAGCCAATGCGAATTCTGTGACAGGGAATAGTGCACATCCGGCGGCAAGCGCCGGAAGATAAGCGCGCTCAGAAGAAACAAAAAAATCAGATGAATAATATACGGCGGCTCGATCCTTGTGATCCTCCTCAAATAGTAATCCTTCAACCGTAAGCTGTTCGCCTCATTGGAAAGCATTCGCTTGGCAAACGGCAGCGCCAGAATGAATCCACTGATCGCAAAAAAAAGCTGCACGCCATAGTGCCCAGCCTCCAATGTCCTATCTACGGGACCAGTCGATTGATACACCGGCAAACCATGGTGAAAGATCACAAAATCCCGGGCGTGGCAGGCAATTACTCCCATGATCGCCACAAACCGCAAACCGTCAATTTGTGGGATAAAAGTCCTTCCTGGATTGGTGACTCGCGATAGCTTAGCCAGCAGCTTCACGGAGTCACCTCTGGGGCCCCTCTAAATGACAGCTCGCCGCCTCTGTTTTCCGCGTTTGACTTCACCACCTGAAGTATCCCAATAGATCAATGGAACGTCGAGCAAAAATCCCTTTTCGATGTTTTCGGGCAAGAAAGCGCGAGTTGTCGATTGACGGCGCTGAACCTCGATTGCCAATCGCAGGATTATCTCTCCACCGGCGCCTCAGCCTGTTGCGGGGCCAAACCCGCCGGCGTTACCGCCACTTCTTTTCGCCGAATGAACGACCAGAACCGCGCCGGCCAATCTCTTCGCATAAACGGTCTCTCAAAGACTGCAAAGAGCATGGCGCAAATTGGAATGGTTATCAGGGCGACAATCAATGGTTGAATCACAAAATCCAGCCATAAAATGTGCGTCTCAAACGGTCTGGCTATGCGCAAAACCACGCTGAGCATCACGTAATGATACAAATAGATCGTATAACACATGCCCCCTATCGTCGTGACAACCGGCCTGCTGAGAAACCATGAGCTAATCCGTCCCCGGAAGCTGAAAATGCAACCAATCAAAATCAGCCAGGGTAAAAAATTATCGAAGTACCAGTCAGACCGCCTGAAACCAATCACGCACAGAATAGCCGCCAGCGGAATCAAATCCCATTTAAACCTTCGATTTTCCAAACTAAAAACTTTCGAAAGATAAAGGTCAACCAACAGAAATCCCGCCAGGAAATAGTGGATATACGATAATAAAAAAGCGCCCGAGAATAATACGCCTCCATGGTGACGATTGAGTAATGGCGGAACGACCATGCCTGCCGCAATAATCGCCCGCCTCTTCCAGGCGCTGGAAATACTGAACACCCTCGCCAGAAAAGGGGCCAGAATATAAAACTGCACTTCAATTTCCAGCGACCATAACACGAGGTTGAAGAATGGGCGGTCTCCAAATATGAACCCATTGGAGTAGATGAAGCTGGCAAGGATGTGGCTTGACGTAAATCCCAGCCAGTGGGGGTTCTGAGATAGGGAATAATGTGCGCCCGCGGGCAGGTGACGGTAAATCAGCACACACAGAAGAAACAAAAAAATCAGATGAATAACGTAGGGCGGTTCAATTCTGGTGATTCTTCTTAAATAATAATCTTTCAGCCTCAGCTTTCGGGGCTCGTTGAACATCATTTGCTTTGCAAATGGCAGCGCCAGGATGAAGCCGCTGATTGCGAAAAACAGGTGTACGCCAAAGCGCCCCGCCGCCAGCGTTCTTCCCATAAAATTAACCGGCTCTTCGGGCGGCAATCCCAGGTGAAACATCATGAAGTCCCGTGTATGCCCGGCCACCACTGCCATGATCGCCACGAATCGCAACCCGTCGATTTGCGGGATGAACGTCCGCCCCGGATTGGTAATGCGTGAGAGATTGGAAAGCAGTTTCAAAAGGACACCCCCGTTTCCCCGCAGACGTCGAAAAACTCCCGACGATTTTCCGCAAATGAGTTCACCCCGTTAAATATCCCGGGCACTCGGCAAATCGTCGAGCAAAATTGGCAAGGACATCGCCCTGCAAGGTCTGCGCGCCGTAGAGCAAACACCCTAATTGTTCCACACCGCCATCCAGCCGAGCCTTCCAGTGTCATCGGAGCACATGCGCAAGCACAGGGACACATTTATGGGACAAACCAATTTTGCCGGGCCACACCCCCCCGGCGTCACCAGGCGATACTTTATGAAAATGGCAATTGCAACCGGCGGACTCGCGGCCATGAGCCCCCGCGTGTGGGCCGCCGAAGGATCCAGCGAAATCCCCCAACGCGAACTTGGCCGCACCGGCGAACGCGTCTCCTGCCTCGGCCTCGGCGGCTCGCACATCGGCAAAGTCCAAGACGAAGCGGAAAGCCTCCGCATCATCCGCAACGCCATCGATCGCGGCCTCACCTTCATGGACAACAGTTGGGACTACAACGACGGCGATGGCGCCGGCGAAACCCGCATGGGCAAAGCCCTGCGCGACGGCTACCGCGACAAAGTCTTCCTCATGACCAAATTTGACGGCCGCACCAAAAAAGTCGCCCTGCAACAGCTCGATGAATCCCTCCGCCGCCTCCAGACCGACCACCTCGACCTCTGGCAACTCCACGAATGCATCCGGCTCGAAGACCCCGACCGCGCCTTCGCCGAAGGCGGCGCCATCGAAGCCCTGGAGGAAGCGCGGAAAGCCGGCAAGTGCCGCTTCGTCGGCTTCACCGGCCACAAAGACCCCGCCGTCCACCTCCGCATGCTCGAAATGGCCGCCCAGCACAACTTCCACTTCGACACCGTCCAAATGCCCCTCAACGTCATGGACGCGCGCTTTCGCAGCTTTGAAAATCAGGTCCTGCCGCGGCTTCTGGAGCAAGGCATCGGCGTGCTCGGCATGAAATCCATGGGCAGCGGCGTCATCCTGCAAAGCAACGTCGTCAAACCCATTGAATGCCTCCACTACGCCCTCAACCTTCCGACCTCCGTCGTCATCACCGGCATCGATAGCCTGAAAATCCTCGATCAAGCCATCGAAGCCGCCA
>Ga0105238_10008356_pt1 | contig 10356 bp, 7 predicted proteins | sample KBSC34metaG_FD_81526 | JGI IMG/M metagenome (GOLD analysis project Ga0105238, IMG submission 81526) | Corn rhizosphere microbial communities from Kellogg Biological Station, Michigan, USA - KBS C3-4 metaG | ecosystem: Host-associated > Plants > Roots > Rhizosphere > Soil | place: Michigan, USA...
CGGGTTCATCAGCGCCGCCGCGGCATAGCTATATTCATGGCAGAAATAGGCGCCGATCAGCTGGCGCTTCTCGTCGCCGATCTCGCTGCCGTCGAGTCCGAGCATCTCCTCGATCTCGTCATAGCGGGTCATGAACACGCGCCGCGTCTGCCAGTGGCGCGCCTCGAAATCCTTGAGCACGATTTCGAGCTCACGGCGCGTCTCGGCCGTGTCGAGCTCCATTACCTCGCGGACGAGGCGCTCGGTACGGCTGCCGCCATTGCCAGCCCAGGCAAGGTGAAAAGGCCGAACCACAACGCGGGACGGATCGGCGTGCAGCCGCAGTGCATGGTGAAACAGTTCAATCAACCCAGATCGCCTCGCCCCCGAGATACGCTCAGCGCGGCGACGCAAGCGAGGCTATGCGACGGCGCGATCCGGTCCTGCCATGCTTTCGGCCCGCATTGAAAGCCCAGAAATGGCGCATGAGGCCAATTGAAGTGCCAGAATCGACTCGGCGCCCTGATTGCGGTTGAGGCCGGTCGGCATCAGGCCGTCGAAACAACCGCCGTCCTGCGCAGTGGCAAGCGGCAGATCGAGATCGTTCTGGCCGAGATACCAGCGATAGGCGCGCGTCGCCTCGTCGATCCAGCGGATATCGCCGGTCGCCTCGAACGCGGTAGCGCACGCATCGATCGTCGCCTGCGCCTCGAGCGGCTGCTGGTCGAACGGCAGCGGCTCCGAATAGGCGCGGCCGAAGCTCTCGGTGCCGACGGCGCGGAAACGCCCTTCAGGCGAGGTCTGACGGTCGACGATCCAGGTAAGTGTCTCGATGCCGCATTTGAGCAGGTCGTCGCGCTTCAAGGCAGTGCCGGCGCGGATCAGCGCCTCGGGCAAGCGGGCATTGTCATAGGCAAGGACGATCTCGAACCATTCCCATTCGGGGCGGCGCGCCTCTTCGAGCAGGACGAGCAACTCGCCCGAGAATCGAGTCAGAATGGTGCGCGCGAGCGTGTGGCCAGGATAGGCATCCAGAATCGCCGCCGCGCCGAGCATTGCGAACGCCTGGGCGCGCGGGCTGCCGAGATCGAGCGCAAGCGACGCAGTGAGATCGAACATCGAGACAGCCCAGTCGCGATGCTTGCGCAACCCGGCATCGCGCGCGGTGACGCCGAGCGCCCAGAGCGTGCGGCCGTTCGAATCCTCTGAGCCGGTTTCCTCGCACCAGGTCCGATCGAAGTTCATGAAATTGCGGAAACGGCGCGCCTCGGGGTTCCAGGCATATTGGATGAACGAAGCGTAGATCGTCATCCATTTGTCGGCGGCTTCCTCACTCAGGTCTTTCATCCGGCTGACCAGCATCAGCGCCCGGGCATTGTCGTCGATGCAATAGCCATGGCGACGATCCGGCACTGAATAGATCGAGTGCTGGAGCATCCCGGTCGAATCGCTCATCCGCTCGACCGCTGCAAAATCGGGGGTGAGCGGCGTGAAGGACAGGTTGCTGCCCACAAGGCGATGCGGCTTCGCGGCGACCATCTCGACGATCTCGCGCATTGCCGCTTCGGCGAGCCGCGGCCAGATCATCGTCCGACCACGGGCATAAGCGCGCTCGGACAATCTGGTCCGGTTGCGCTCGCTGCCGAGCAAGGCGTTGATCTCGCGGGCGAACGCCGCACTGTCGCCGAAATCGACCAGTACGCCGTGCCCGTCAGCCAGGATCTCGGTGGCATGGACATAGGGGGTGGAAACAACCGCCTTGCCGACCCCGACCGCATAGGACAGCGTGCCCGAGGTGATCTGCGCCGGATTGACGTATGGCGTCGCGTAGATGTCGGCCGCCTGCAGATAGTCGATCAGCTCGTCATGCTCGAGAAACGCGTCGATGAACTCTACGTTGCCCGAGACGCCACGCTCGGCGACCAGTGCCTTGAGCCGGTCGCGATAGGCTTCGCCCTCATGCGCGACCAGATTGGGATGAGTCGCCCCGAGCACTGCGTACAGCACATCGGGATGCGCTTCGACGATTGCCGGCAGCGCTTCGATCATCGTCTCGATGCCCTTGTTGGGCGCGAGCAGGCCGAAGGTGAGGACTGTCTGGCGGCCTTCCCAGCCGAAGCGGGGCTTCAACACATTGGGGTCGATGAAATCGCGATCCGGCACGCCATGCGGGATCATCCCGATCATCCGTGCGCTGGCGCCATAGACACGCTCGAGGATCTCGCGGCCGCGCTCTGCCATCACAACGACCTTGGCTGCGCGGCGGAGCAGGCCCTCCATCACCCGGCGCTCATCGGCGCTCGGCTTTTCGAGGATTGTGTGGAGCGTGACGATCACCGGGATCGAAACCCGATCGAGCAAAGCGAGGATATGCTCGCCCGCCGGGCCGCCGAAAATGCCATATTCGTGCTGGAGCCAGATCGCCTGGGCGCCGCTGCCCTCGATCGCGCGCGCTGCGCTCGTATAGGCAAGCCGGTCCTGCTCGGGGATGCTGAGCGTCACCTCGGGCGGATACTCGTACAGGCCGGGATGATCGTCCATCGCATAGACGTCGATCTTCAGATCGGGGAACCGGCCCTTCAGCGCAGTGAAGGTATCGGTGGTATATGTTGCAAGGCCGCATTTCCTCGGCAGAAAATTGCCGATCAATGCGAGATGATCGATCGGGGTTACCGCCTCTGCCGAAAGAACCATCGCCTAGAACCTCATGTGAAACGGGGCTGGGAGCCCCGAAATTGCCTCCCACGAACGGCCAAGTTTCAATATGGTTGCAAGGATGCTGCATTGCAACAAAAGATTCGCGCTGATCTCGATCAACTTTACGCTGAATCGAGCAAATCAGCCCCGGCCGCGATAGCCCGGCACGTCCTGGGGCGGGAGCCACAGACCCTCGGGCGGCGGCCCGGATTGCCAGAACACATCGATCGGGATGCCGCCGCGCGGATACCAATAGCCGCCGATCCTGAGCCAGATCGGCTTCATCTCAGCCGTCAGCCGTTCGCCGATGCCGACCGTGCAATCCTCATGAAATGCCTGGTGGTTGCGGAAGCTACCGAGGAAGAGCTTGAGCGACTTGGATTCGACGATCGAGTCGCCGGGCGCATAGTCGATCACGAGATGGGCGAAATCGGGCTGCGCGGTCACCGGGCAGAGCGAAGTGAATTCAGGCACGGTGAAGCGCACCAGATAGGGCCGCCCGGGGCGCGGATTTGGAACATAATCGAGGACCGCTTCGTCTGGCGAAGACGGCAGCGCGCTGGACTGGCCGAGATGCTTGGGGGTCATGATGGCCATATAGGGCGCGGTGGGGCCTGCGTCACCGTCAACGCGATCCGGTACTGTCCCGTTCGAATCGTGCTATCGGCTGGGACCTCGAAAGCGCGCGCACCTCATAGTCCCTATTTTCGATCGTACAGCACATCGCGAGCGAGCCGATCGCTTCCGTCGAAATTCGTGATGCGGGTTCTGATCTTCTTTTCTTCTCGCTCAAGACGCTCGAACGTCGCGCCGCGACCTCGACGCAACACGCGCACGACCGAAGACAGCCAGCGCCAAGCTCCGTTGCGGCCAGCGATAGTCTGTAAAGTCCAGGATCGAACGGCGTTTCTCATTTTTCCACAATATCGAGCCGGCCCGTCGAGAACAACGGACCCATCGACCCGTTCGCGCGTAAGATCGTTCCGCGATCGTCTCGACGCCGCCGCCGCCGGTGGCTAGGGAGGCAGCAACGTAAAGGAGCATGTGATGGACTCGCTGGTAACGACGGAATGGCTCGCAGGTGAACTCGGCGCGAACGATCTGAGGATCGTCGATGCAACCTATCTGTCGAGCCTCCCTGGCGCACCGGCGGGCGACCCGGCGGCTGAATATGAGGCGGCGCATATCCCCGGCGCCGTGTTCATGGACCTGGCCGAGCTTGCCGACACCAACACCGATCTTCCCTCGATGCTGCCCTCGCCCGAAAAATTCGCGAGCCGTATGCAATCGCTCGGGCTCGGCGACGGCAGCCGCATCGTGCTTTATGACAGCTCGCCCTTTCACACCGCGGCACGCGCCTGGTGGATGCTTCGCACCTTTGGCGCGCATGATGTCGCCATCCTCGATGGCGGCCTCGCCAAATGGCAGGCCGAGGGCCGCGCGACGACAAGCGGCAAGGAAACGCTCCGTCACCGCCACTTCACCGTCTGGGCCGATGACAAGGGCGTTCGCAATCTCGAGCAGATGAAGGCCAATGTCGACAGCGGCGCCGAGCAGGTGCTCGATGCCCGCTCGGCCGCGCGCTTCACCGGCGAGGAGCCCGATCCGCGCGCCGCCACGCATGCCGGCCATATCCCCGGATCGAAGAACCTGCCTTATGGCCAGCTATTCAATGCCGACGGCACCTGGAAACAGGGCGATGCGCTGAAGGCCGAATTCGAAAAGGCCGGGATCGATCTCGCCAAACCGCTCGTCACCACCTGCGGTTCGGGCATCACCGCCGCTGTGCTTGCATTCGGCGCGCATCTGCTCGGCAACGAGGCTGCGCTGTATGACGGCAGCTGGTCCGAATGGGGCGCCGATCGCTCGACACCCAAGGCAATGGGCCCGGCGTGAGCGAAGACCGCACCCATCCCAAGGGCGATGCGACCCGCGTCGTCTCGGCCGGGCGGCGCGCGGAATGGACTCAGGGGATCGTCAACCCGCCGGTGTGGCGGGCATCGACGATCCTCTATGATTCAGTCGCCGAACTGCGTGAAGCCGGCGGGCGCGACACCCATCACCGGCTGTTCTACGGCCGGCGCGGCACACCGACTCAATGGTCGCTCGCCGACGCGCTGACTGAGCTGGAGCCCGGCGCTGAGGCGACCTTCCTCTACCCGTCGGGCGTGGCGGCAATCGCTGCGGCTCTGCTCTCGGTGCTCTCGCCGGGCGATGAGCTGCTTCTGCCCGACAGCGCCTATGATCCGACCCGCTCGATGGCGACCGGCCTGCTCAAGCGGATGGGGATCGCCACCCGTTTCTACGATCCGCTGATCGGCGCCGGCATCGCCGATCTGATCGCCGACAACACCCGCGCGATCTTCATGGAAAGCCCGGGCAGCCTGACCTTCGAGGTGCAGGATGTGCCCGCGATCGTCGCCGCAGCGAAGGCGCGCGGGATCGTCACCCTGCTCGACAATACCTGGGCGACGCCGCTGTTCTTTCCGGCGATCGAGCGCGGCATCGATCTCACCATCCTTGCCTGTACCAAATATATCGTCGGCCATTCCGATGTGATGCTCGGCTCGGTGACCGCAGCGCCAGGCCATTTCACCAAGCTGCGCGACACGAGCTTCCAGCTCGGCCAGGTCGCCAGCCCTGACGATTGCTGGCTCGGCGCGCGCGGCCTTAGGACGCTCGCGATCCGCCTCGCCCAGCATCAGTCGAGCGCGCTCAAGATCGCGCGCTGGCTGAAGGAGCAGCCCGAAGTCTCGGCCGTGCTGCATCCTGCGCTGCCCGATTGCCCCGGTCATGAGCTCTTCGCGCGCGACTTCAAGGGATCGTCTGGCCTCTTCTCCTTCGTCCTTGCCGACGCGACCGAAGCGGCCCGCGCTGCGCTGATCGACGGGCTTGAGCATTTCGGCATCGGCTATAGCTGGGGCGGTTTCGAGAGCCTTGCGCTGCCGGTCGATCCGGCGCGCTATCGCACCGTGACGAAACGCAATGACGGCGGCCTTATCGTCCGCCTGCAGATCGGCATCGAGGATCCCGACGACCTGATCGCCGATCTTGCTGCGGGGCTCACCCGGTTCCGGACCGCACTGGCATGACCCCGGTCCTCGCCTGGCTGCAAGCGCAGGGGCTAGGGACGATTTCGCAATCCATACTGATCGAGGCTGCGATTGCCGGCGGCTTGGTGATTGCCGCGCTGCTGACCGGGCTGATCGCCGGACGCACGCTTGGCCCGCGTGTCGAGACCGAATGGAAGCGACGGCTTGGCACCCAGGCCGAGAGTTTCGGCAACCGGCTGCATCGCATCGTCCGCCACGGCACCGCCGCGCTGCTGCTCGCGATCCTGCTCAACGCAGTCCATTGGCCGCCGCTTGCCGGCTTCCCGATCGGGCTGGCGCTCGGCGCGGCCACGGCGCTGATGAGCGTCTCGATCCTGCGCGGGCTCGGCATCCCGCGCTGGATGGCGCGCGCCGTCGCGCTGATCCTGTTCATCGCTCTGTTCAGCCATGCGGTCGGCGGACTTGCCCCCATCTCGCAGACGCTCGAGCGGATCGGCTTCGACATCGGCACGCGCCGCTTCTCGCTCCTGTCGCTGATCACGATCCTGGTGACGGCAATCGCGCTCTATGCCGCGGTCAGGCTGGTCAATCGGGCGACCGCCCACTGGATCGGTAGCGCGCGCGGACTGGACGCGACCCAGAAGCTGCTCGCACAAAAGCTCGCTGCGATAACAATGGTGGTCATCGCATTCTTCTTCGGGATCGACTTGCTCGATATCGACCTGACCGCCTTTGCGGTGTTCTCGGGCGCGTTCGGGCTTGCGGTCGGTTTCGGACTTCAAAAGACGATCGGCAATCTGATTGCCGGGATCATCCTGCTGATGGACCGGTCGATCAAGCCCGGCGACGTAATCGTCGTCGGTGAAAGCTTCGGCTGGGTCAACCGGATCGGCATCCGCGCCGTTTCGGTCCTCACCCGCGACGGCAAGGAGCATCTGATTCCCAACGAGAATCTGATGACGAATGAAGTCGAGAACTGGTCCTATACAGATCGCAACGTCCGAATCCGGATTCCGCTGGCGGTTGGCTATGGGTGCGATCTCAAGCTCGCCCAGGACTTGATGTTGCGCGCCGCTGCTGAAAGTCCGCGCGTGCTCGACAGTCCGAAACCCAATGTCTGGCTCACTGCCTTCGGCCAGAGCGGCGTCGAGCACGAAATCCTCGCCTGGATCAGCGACCCCGAAGGCGGCGTCGGCAGCGTCCGCTCGGATGTGCTCAACCGGGTCTGGTGGCTCTTCAAGGAGCATGGAATCGAGATCCCGTTCCCGCAGCGCGAAGTGCATATCCGGACCTGACTCAGACTGATGGAACCGCGGTGCCGTAACGGCACAGACTGTTGCGCCGGCGCAACATGCCTCGCAAACTCTGCGCGACATGACAGAATTAAGTTGTGCGCTGCAGCGCGTTTCGGCAATCTTAGTTTACCGAACGGATCAAGCGGCACGGAAAGCTCCGGTTTTCGACAGATGCCCAGTCCGCCGGCTGCAGGTGGGGACCCGATTTTTCTTTTGAAAGGGACACCCATGCGCTTTTCGACGATCAGCCTCAGCGCGCTGATGCTTGCCTCCGTTGCAACGCCGGCTTTTGCCGACGATGCCCCGACGGCGCCGCCGCCCGCGATCACGATCAACGGCACCGCGACGGTGGTTACCGATTACCGTTTCCGCGGCGTATCGCAGACCGCCAAGAACGTCGCCATCCAGGGTTCGATTACGCTCACCCATGAATCGGGCTTCTATGTTTCGGTCTGGGGCTCGTCGGTCGACAGCTATGTGACGGCGTCGCAGGCTGGCCATCAGGAAGTCGATGTCATCGCCGGCTATTCGAAGACCTTCAGCGGCACGAAGATCGACGGCGGCGTACTCTATTACGTCTATCCGAAGACGAAATTCCTTACCGGCGACGGTTCCAGCTCGAACTTCTTCGAGCCCTATTTCGACATATCGCACACTTTTGGCCCGATCACGGCCAAGGCGACTGTCAATTATGCGCCCAAGCAGAAGGCACTGGCCCTGGACCAGGGTTTCGCTTCCGGCAGCAGCGCGAAGGAAGACAATGTCTATCTCGCCGGCGATTTCTCGGCAGCGATCCCGCACACGCCGGTCGGCCTGACGGCGCATATCGGCCATACCTGGGGTCCGAGCTGGCTGGCGACCGATGCCACTGGCAGCAAGGAATATACCGACTGGAGCCTTGGCGCGACCTATACCTACAAGGTGCTGACGTTCGGCCTCAGCTATGTCGATACCAATGCTGATTTCCGCAGCCCCTATACCAACGGCAAGCTCAGCAATGCCGGTGTTGTCGGCACGATCGGCGTCAGCTTCTAAGCGGTTTTTCGTCCCGGACGCCAATCGGACGGGCGAATTCCAATGTTAAGGGGGTGGCTTTGCCGCCCCCTTTTCATTTCCAGGCGCGATCAGCGGCTGGCCGCGATCAAGGCCTTTGCCGCCGGCGATTGCGGCGCCTCGATCAGCTGCAGCGATGGCCCTTCCTCGACGATATGCCCCGCCTCCATCACCGCGATCCGGTGGCAGAGCCGGCGCGCGACCGCGATATCGTGGGTGATCAGGAGGATCGCCAGACCGCGCTCGCGCTGCAAGCGCGCGAGCAGATCGAGGATTCGGCCGGCGACCAGTACATCGAGCGCCGATGTCGCCTCATCGAGGATCAGCAGATCGGGTGCCGCCGCCAGCGCACGGGCGATCGCGACGCGCTGCGCCTGACCGCCCGACAATTCAGCCGGGCGGCGATCGGTGAATGGCGCGCCGAGCTCGACTGTCTCGAGCGCGGCAATCGCACGGGCACTGCGCTCGGACGGGGTCAGTTCGGGCATCAGATAGCGCAACGGCTCGGCAACGATCTCAGCCACCCGCCATTGCGGATCGAGGCTTGCGACCGGGTCCTGGAACACGGCTTGCATGCCGGCACGATGGTCGCGGCGCATGCCACGCCGTGGCGGCAGCGCCGCGCCGCGCCACAGGACGGTACCGCCGTCGCACGGCCCGATCCGCCCGATCGCCCGGGCGAGGGTCGACTTGCCCGATCCCGACGCGCCGACAATCGCAAGCGCTTCCCCTTCGGCAATCGCCAGCGATGCGCCAGCCACGGCGGCGATCCTGCCACCGCGCCATCCCGGTGCCCGGAAGCCGACATGCACGTCGCGCGCCTCGAGCAACGGACCGCCCACCTTTGGCAGCGCAGGCACGGGATCGCCGAGCCGGGGGCTGGCCGCGATCAGTGCGCGCGCAGTCTCGCTCGCCGGATGGGCAAGCAGCGCGCCGGCCTCGCCCGCTTCGGCTACACGTCCAGCGTCCAGTATAACGATCCGATCGGCATAGCGTTCGACCAGAGGCAGGTCATGGCTCACCAGCAACAGCCCCATGCCCTGGTCGCGGAGCCGCGCCAGCACGTCCATGATCGCCCGCCGCAGATCGGCATCGAGCGCGCTGGTCGGCTCGTCGGCGATCACCAGCTCGGGCCCGTGCGCGATCGCCGCCGCGATCAACGCGCGCTGCCGTTCGCCGCCTGACAGACGGTGCGGATAGCTGCCCAGCACGCCCGGCTTGTGCAACCCGACCCGGCCGAGCAACCGCTCAAGCGCGCCTGTATCGGGGCGCGGGCCGCCAGTCTGCGTCGCAGCCTCGACAAGCTGTTGCCCGATGGTGAGATGCGGCGTCAGCGCTGAAAGCGGGTTCTGGAAAACGAAACCGACACGCGCCCGCAAGGGGCGGAGGGCACCCTCGGGCAGTCCGATCAGCTCGCGCCCGCCGAGGCGCGCCGATCCGCTGGCGACGCCCTTGCTCAGGCCAAAGGGCGTGAGGCAGCTCATGCTCTTGCCCGATCCCGAAGCGCCGACCAAAGCCGTGCAGCGCCCTGTCTCAACGGCGAAGCTCACCGCCTCGACCACCGCCCTATCGCCGATCCGAACCCCAAGCCCCTCGACCGCGTAGAGACTCATCGCGCCAGCCGGTCGCGCAACCGCTCGCCGAGCGCGGTCAAAGCGAGGATCAGCCCGACCAGCACCCCGCCGGGCACGAGCAGGGCGAGCGGGGCGACATCCATATCCTCGGCGCCATCATGGACGAGGATGCCGAGCGAGGTGAGCGGCTCCTGCACGCCGAGTCCGAGAAAGGAGAGGAAGCTTTCGACCATCACCACCTGCGGCACCGTCAGCACAAGCCAGGCAAGCGCGACGCCCGCCACATTCGGCAGGATATGCCGCACCAGGACCGCGCGCGGCGGCGCGCCCGCGGCCTCGGCAGCGAGCACATAGGAGCGGTGGCGCAGCGCCATCACCTGCCCGCGCACAACCCGCGCCATGGTCAGCCACTCGACCGCGCCGATGCCGAGAAAGACGAGGACGATCGACCGGCCGAACGCGACCATCAACAGGATGACGACGAACATGAAGGGCAGCGCATAGAGCGCGTCGACGATGCGCATCATCGCCTCATCTACCCGCCCGCCGATCCAGCCTGCCGCGGCACCCCAGGCGGTACCGATGACGAGCGCGACCAGCGCGGCCGCCGCGGCCACCGCCATCGTCACCCGCGTGCCGACCAGGGTGCGGGCGAGCAGGTCGCGCCCGACGCTGTCGGTGCCGAGCGGATGGCCGGGGCTGAAC
>Ga0105238_10008357_pt1 | contig 10355 bp, 7 predicted proteins | sample KBSC34metaG_FD_81526 | JGI IMG/M metagenome (GOLD analysis project Ga0105238, IMG submission 81526) | Corn rhizosphere microbial communities from Kellogg Biological Station, Michigan, USA - KBS C3-4 metaG | ecosystem: Host-associated > Plants > Roots > Rhizosphere > Soil | place: Michigan, USA...
ATATCGGCGATGCGAGCGCCCTGCCGAACCTGGAGCGGATGCTGTCACATAAAGGAAGCGGCGTCCGAGAAGCCGCACGGCAAGCGATCGCCGCGATCAAAGAACGAGAGCTACAGGGACCGAACTTGGCGCAGGGCAGCCTCGCAGCGGGCTTACAGAATAACGCCAGCCCAGGCGATCCCACAGATTGCCGGCACGGAACCTCCAAATGACCAACTCAAATGGAAAAGACAGTGACGTGTCGGACCGGCGTAGCCTCCTCGTCTGCTTCCTGATTTTCGTATTCGTGTCGGTCTGCGTATCGCTTGCCGTGGCGACGTTCTACTATCGGCATGAAGTGCGCACGAACGTGTTTCATCTGGCGAATTATCTGGGGCCTGTCACTTATGGATTGGCGACAACCGGCAAAATGGTCATGTTCCGGTCTGGACCTCCTTATGTCGGGACAGTGCCGTTCTATGGCGCGCGAATGCCGTTCCCCGTTTACCTTGTCTTCGCATTATCCAAGGTATTCGGAAGCAAGTTCCTCTTGATAAAGCTCGCCAAGACCTTATTGCTGCTTATTCCGCTCCACGTCGCTGTATGGATCTCGCTCGCATCAAGTTCCCAGGCGAAGCGAGCCGCGGTCCTCTGCTTCGTCTCGCTGCCTTTCATCATTCCGAGTTTCTTGTTGATCTCGACAAGCCTGCAGGTCGAGGAGGGATACTTCTATTCTTTTCTTGCTGTGGCTTTCGCCCTCGTGATCTACGAACGCCAGCGACTCCTGCCGCCGTGGTGGGTGGCGATCGCGTTCGTATGTGCCGTCGATCTGGTGTACCTGACCAAGAGCTCCATGCGCCTGACTTGCTTATGCCTGATTGCCGCGATGCTCATCCGGCAGTCAAGCCGATCCATGCGGATCTTCATCGTCGCCGCGACTATGATCGCCCCGATTGCCTGGGGATCATATCTCTCCAGCACGTCCGGGCGCTTCAGCATCGGCAGTTCAGTGGACGGTTTCAATTTCCACAAAGGGAATTACCCGCAGTTTATCGATCGGTATCCCCCTATCGGCGACGGGAACCTGGACCAATGGGACGGCACACTTACGGCGAGCGCGCCGATTCATTCCGAGTGGGAAGACAATGACGACCACATGACGCAGGGCCTTCTCTTCCTCCACAACCCGCAAGCATTGTCGAAGGCCTTTGTAGCGAAAGTGGTCGTCTTCTTCTTCAGCCTGGAAGATGTCGGCACGGGGCACCGAAACGACATTTATGCGAAGGTAAGCCTGGTGAATATGGCGCTGTTTCGCCTGTTGCTGCTCGGCGCTATAGTCTGGTCGATGGCCAATCTGATCCGAAGACGGGAGCGGTTCGCAAGTCTCTGCTTCTTGTCCGTGGTGCTGGCCACGGCGGCGCCCTATGTCATCGGATTTGCCCTGACACGGCACGCGACGGTGCTGATATTCCCATCCGCCCTGGCCCTGGCCTATTACTCCAGCCGCGGCGCACTGCACAACCGTCGAACGTCAGGCGCCGCAAACGATCCGGTGCACGCCGGGACTGGCTGACAAGGATTACCTCCGGCTTCATTCCGGATTTCATTTGGATTTCAAAATCTTTCCAACTTGATAAAAATAGGATGATTCCGTGTTACACTCGTCATTATGAGCTACATTCTGAGTCGTCGTGATCTGGTTCGACTGGTATCTGCTATGCTGGCCGGCGGTCTGGCGCCAAAATCTGTAAGGAGTGCGAAATTGGAACCGGTAATGCATGGAGACGTGACCATTCACGATCAGAGGTGTGAGTATACGCTTAGCCCACTTGGCATCGATGAGCTGAAGCCGCGTTTGAGCTGGACGGCGCAGTCCAAAACGCGCGCGTGGACGCAAACTGCTTATCAGGTCGTTGTCGCTTCAACGGCGCGGGGCGCGGCGGGCGGACACGGCAATCTGTGGGACAGCGGCAAGGTTGCATCGAGTGCCACATCGCATATCGAATATCAGGGTGTGCCGCTTACGGCGGGGCAGCAGGCTTTCTGGAGCGTCCGTGTCTGGGATGCCGCGGGCGCGCCTTCCGAGTGGAGCGCGGCGGCGCACTGGGAAATGGGGCTTCTCAGCGATGCGGATTGGCATGGAAGCGCCTGGATCGGGAGAAAGCCGAAGGCGGCTCAGGAAGTCCTGGACACACTCGCGGGATCCTCGTGGATCTGGCATGCCGAGGCGGGCGTCAATCCCGCGCAGTCGGCCCCTACGGGCACCCGATGGTTTCGCCGAATCTTCACAATCCCCGCCGGCAGCACCGTTAAATCGGCCCGATTGGCATTTACCGTGGATGATGCCTATGATGTCCGCATCAACGGCAAAGAGGTAACCGCAGGCGGTCAGGAGGACGACTGGCGTGGTATGAAGGCGCTGGATGTCACGTCGTTTATTCACCCCGGCGCAAATGTGCTGGCTATTGCGGGCACCAATGTCAAGGATGCGGCAGGGCTCGTGTGCCGTCTGGTCATTACTCCCGACGCGGGCGATCCGATTGAGATCATCTCGGATGCCGCCTGGAAGTCATCGGGGACGGAAACGGCCGGTTGGGATACCGTGGGCTTTGACGATCACGCATGGCCGGCGGCGCAAGTCGTCGCAAAGATGGGCGATGGGCCGTGGGGAAATGTGACCGCGCATGCGTCGATGGCCGGTGAGCCCGCGCCTGTTTTGCGTCGTGAGTTCGACCTCAAGACAGCCGTCACGAAGGCGCGAGTTTACGCATGTGGAGTCGCCTATGCCGACGTTTACGTTAACGGCCACCGGTTGGGAGGCGCATCCGAGCGCGATCCCGCCTATACCGCCTTCGATAAGCGCGTGCTGTATGTGACTTACGATGTCACTGCGCTGGTCAAGCAAGGGCATAACGCCATCGGCGCGATCCTGGGAACCGGCTGGTATGATGTCATCGACCTTGCCACCTGGAACTTTGAGAAGGCGACCTGGCATGGGACGCCGCGTCTGCGACTACTGCTCGCCGTCGAATATGCGGACGGCCATGTGGAGCGCATCGTCAGCGACGATTCATGGAAGAACGGCGAAGGCCCGATCCGCCGCGACGGCATCTACAGCGGCGAAATCTATGACGCACGCCTTGAGATCCCGGGCTGGGACCATGCCAGTTTCGACGACAAACATTGGGAATCTGCGACGTTGCTGCCCGCGCCGGCCGATAAAGTCATTGCGCGGATCTGCCCGCCCGTCGAGATCACGCGGGACCTTGCTCCGAAGGCGATCAAGGAGACGAAGCCGGGCGTCTATGTGGCGGACTATGGCCAGAACGTTACGGGCCATGTCCAGCTGCGCGTGAAAGCCCCTGCGGGAACGTCGATCACCGTGCGCTATGGTGAAAAGATCCACGCGGACGGCTCCCTGGATGCCTCGAATATCGACTACTATATGACGAAGACGTCACCTCCGCAGCTGTTCCAGACGGATACTTACATCTGCAAGGGCGGCGGCGAGGAGATATGGGAGCAGCGTTTCTCCTACAGCGGCTTCCAGTATGCCGAGTTCACAGGGCTGCCGGCGCGCCCGGAGCCTGGCAGCATTACCGGCCGGTTCGCGCATACGGCGGTGGAGTCGGCAGGCGATTTCACATGTTCCGACGAGATGTTGAACAAGATCCAGAGCGCCACGCGGTGGTCGTATCTGGGCAATGCGCAGAGCATCCCCACGGACTGCCCGCAACGGGAGAAGAATGGCTGGACGGCCGATGCGCACCTGGCGGCCGAGGCCGGCATCATAAACTTCCATACGGCGACCTTCTACACCAAGTGGCTCGACGACATCGCCGACAATCAGCTTGAGGACGGCCGTGTGGGCGATATCATTCCCAGCGGCGGCTGGGGCGTCGGCGGCTGCCATCCCGCATGGGACAGCGCCTACGCGATTATCGCCTGGGACCTTTACAGATATTACGGCGATACGCGCATTCTTGCCCGGCACTTCGACCACATTGCGCGCTATGTCGATTACCTCGTCGGTCGCACGGAAGACGGGCTTATCCCATTCGACAGCCTTGGCGACTGGCTGCCCTGGAAGACCGAGACATCCAGCAAGTTGACGTCCACGGTATTCTTATTCCACGACGCCCGTATCCTCGCCGATTCGGCGCGCCTTCTCGGCAAAACCGCCGAGTTCGATAAGTATGCCACCCTGGCGGCAAAGACCAAAGAAGCATTCAACGCGAAGTGGTTCAACTCCGAGCATAATATCTATGCGGGCGGCGAACAGACCGCGCAGGCAATGCCGCTGTTCTTCGGCATGGTTCCCGAGGACCGGCGCGAAGCCGTATTCGCGGCCCTGGTGGCCGATCTCGAAAAGCAGGGACATATCGACTCGGGCATTCTCGGCGCGAAGTATATCATCCGTGTCCTCGCCGAGCATGGACGCTCCGACCTTGCCTACAAGATCGTGACGCGTAAGGAAATCCCAAGCTGGGCGTACTGGATCGAGCAGGGCGCGACGACGCTCTGGGAAGATTGGAAGGGCGAGGCGTCTCTGAATCACATCATGTTCGGCGACGTCAGCAACTGGTTCTATCAGTGGATCGCCGGCATCGGCCTGGACCCAGGCGCTCCCGGCTTCGGCCATATCCTGATCCAGCCGCAGCCGGTGGGCGGACTGACCTGGGCGAAGGCTCATTATGAGTCCCTGCATGGTACGATCTCATCGGACTGGAAGCACGATGGCGGCCGCTTCCAGCTGAATGTCTCAATTCCGGCCAACACGACGGCGACTGTCACACTGCCGGTTTCGGATCGATCGAAGATCACGGAACATGGCAAACCTGCGGACCAGGTTTCGGGGCTACATTTCAAGGCGCGCAATAAGGGGCAGGCGGTCTATTCAGTGGGTTCGGGAGAGTATTCGTTCGAGGTTCAAGAAGAGTAGGTTATTTGCGTGTTTCAGCTGCCGGTATATTTCGACTATCCTGCGACATTCTTATGGGCTGTAAGCGGCGCGATACTGGCAGCGCGCCGCGGCTACGATATAGCCGGAATCTTTGCGATTGCGCTGGTTACGGCAACGGGCGGGGGAGTTTTCCGCGACGGCATCTTCCTGCAGGGAGCGCCCCCGGTCCTGCTGCGCACGCCCATCTATCTTGAGATCGTGGCGGCGGGCGCTGTGCTCGTCATGCTGGTGGGCAGATATATTCACCAGACTCCCCTATTCATCCGGTTGATCGGCGCTGCCGATGCTCTGGGCCTCGGCGCGTATGCGGTTGTCGGGCTGCAGCTTGCGGCCTCCAAGGGAATGGCCCCAGCCGCTCTCTGCCTGGTGGGCGTCGTCAATGCGGTGGGCGGCGGCGTGTTGCGCGATGTGCTGATGCGTCAGGAACCGGAAGTCTTCCGGCCGGGCACACTCACGGCAAGCGCGGCCCTCGCAGGCTGCCTCCTCTATCTCCTTCTGACACGCACCTTCAACATCGATGCAACACCGGCCGGATGGAGCGCGGTCCTGCTGACCTTCGTGGTACGCGCGGCATCCATCTTCCTGCATCTGGAGACGAGGCCGGTACGCGGCATTTACAATCCGCCGGAGTGAAGGTCCCCAGCTAAAGCTGAGGCCTGTCACATTGGTAAGCCCTTCGGGCTAGGAACGGATCGGCTGCCATCCTTAGCCCGAAGGGCTTTCCATATCTATAGGCCTCAGCTTATGCATTTTGCCAAATTAATGACGTAATTTCGTGCAGACACCTACACCAGGGCGCCTCCTAAAGCCCCTCTCCTTCGGGGAGGGGTTTGGGGAGGGGAGCCTGCGATTGCGCTATTAAATTGGCAAAATGCATTAGCTGGGGTTCCCTTTTACGGCAGCATGGCCTTCATCACATCAGCCACATGGTGGTTGTGCGCTTCCGGTGTGGCTTCAAGGCCGGCGATCACTCCCCTTCGATCGCCCTCAGAGCGGTTCTGGCTCATTTTCACCTTTCCCTCCAGGCGTGTGACCTCGATCTCGAAACCGACGATGGCCTTCATCAGTTTCTCAACATAGTCCTGAGGAATAGAATTCATTTCCCATGGATTCTCTCGCGGGGCTTCATGCTGCAAAACCGTGGCTTTCAGGATGTCGTACAGGCCAGCGTCGTCGACAAGGCGCGGGATGCCGTAGGCATGAACCACGGCATAGTTCCATGTTGGAACGGCGAGCTCGGCCTCATACCAGGAGGGAGATATGTATGTGTGCGGTCCCTGGAAAATGACCAGCGCTTCTATCTCATCCTGGAAGTGCTGCCATTGTGGATTCGGGCGAGCCATGTGAGAGCGAAGCATTGCTTCCGTGCCGGTTCCGGTCTCGATCAGGAATGGAAGATGCGTTGCAAACGGGACTCCCTCGGCAACCGTAATCAGGGTGGCAAAACTGTTTTCCAGCATCAAGTCCCGAAGCTTGATGGGATCGGATTCTTTGAAGAAAGGTGGTGTGTACACGGTGAAGCTCCGGTGTAAGTATACCGGCTGGCCGATATCATGACTTCCTCAATATACTCATCTTCGAGATCTTCGTTTTGCGGGTAGATTGATCAAACATGACGATGAAAATGCCAATCCTGCAGCATTTGGGCGCATTTATCTCGGCGGTGCTTGGCGCGGTCGCAATGACGGCTCTTTTGATCGGCTATCACTGGCTCTTTGCGAGGGCATTGCTCTCCGATGGGCAGTATGTATTCTTTGTCTTCATCTCAGCTCCCAGCGGCGTGGCCGCGGGATTGGGCACATTCGGTGTCGTTCTAGCAGACCGATCGGACCGTAAACGCCGGGCCGCGCTGGCCATGCGCAGAGGTCTTTCGACGGTAGCGCTGCCGCTGCTGTATTGCGCGATGACAGGATCTAATAGTGCGGATATGGGCAGCAGCGCGGTAGGAGGATTCATGCAGACTGCGTTGGCTCTGCTGCCGATCTACCTCTGGGGCGCTGCGCTCTTCACTGCCGGCATCTATCTGGAGCAAAAGCGCTGAGATTGCCGTAAAGGCATTTGAGGCGAATACGCCTTACGGGCGACGAATGCCTACGTCGAAGCCGATACTGTTGTCGGAAAGGAAGTTATTGTCTTCGTCGGCCCCGTGACGAATGCTGATGCCGGCCGATGTGACGAACCACACATGCACGGGGACACGCAAACGCATTTCATATCGGCCTTCCCACTGCCGGCCGTTGATCCACCATGTTTTGACAGCAAGGGAGAGGTTAGGCGTATCCTCTATCGTGGCAAACTTGCCTTTCGGCAGACCAAGATAAAATGGCGCGAGTTTGACTTCAACGGATGGATCATAGATACGCTGATCCGATATCGCGGAGTCCAGGCGCGAATCGATGCGATATCGGTACTCGAATTGCAGCGGATTGAACTGCACCTCGGGAATGATCGATGCCGCGATATTAGGCCGGGCTTCCCAGTTCAAAGGACGTCCATAGAGGAGCGTGCCGAGAGAAAGTCCAACCGCCTGGTTCGTGCCGGCCTGATTTCCATGAAGGCGCATCGATACGGATTCATTGGGAACGCGGTCTAGGGCGACGGGCTTCTCGCCACGAACATATCCCACAGCAAACGACACTCGCGTGCTGATATCGTTGTTATTTGTGGACAGCCTGTCGTCCGTGAAAAACCGGACGTGAGTGCTGCCGCGAGGCGCAGCCGTGGGAAAGCCGAAGTGCAGAGGAATGTGAACGACCGCCGAGGAAGAACCGTCGAGCATTCGCTGCTTTGCGACATAGCCCGCAGAGGCATTGGCCTCGATGGGGCCTCGTTCGGATGCATCAAATTCCGGTATTCGTCCCTTTAGCTCGAACCGCAGATATGCGTCTTCCGGCGAAGAGTTATCCGTTGAATGCACCCGCATCTCGACTGCCATATGCGGATCATCGCCAAGGCCGCCAGGAGGAACTTCCCAGGTAACGCGAGCGGACGGCGCTTCAGGCGGCGGCTCTCCCGCAATAATCGACAGGACAGGCAGTTCGGTCCAGTCGTGCCCGCGGGATCGCACGAACAGGTGAACATCCGGCAAGGAATCTGCCAGCGTGGGTGACCAGGCGCAGCCTCTAAGTGAGCGTGGGTCCAGCGGAACACGCAGATATGGAGCAGTGCGGCCATTGGGAAGCGGTGTCGTTTCCCATGTGGGCTTCCAGTTCGGGCAAGTTACTACAGGAATTGGAGGATTGGCCGGGATGGCGGAGGCGGCAGGCGCCTGCTGCGCGACGGCAGAATGCAATGCCATGACGGCCAATAAAGCTTGTCCTGCGATAAGACTGCGGCAGACGCCAATGTTCAGCATATGATCGATCTTACCCCATGCCTGTCGCCTGGCGGTCAAATATTGTCCAGCTAAATCCATCGAACATGTATCCGGTTCTGCACAGATATGGAATACACAGTCACGGGGCGCAAAACCGCGATGAATGTACGGCAAAGTCGGGTACATTGGTGGTATCCCAGAAGTGAAGATACGTGCCGGCGAGGCCAAAGAAACACAACATGACACACAGCATAGCCGGCCGCAACAACATTAAGATCCTCGGAAAAGGCTCCCAGCCAATCTTATTCGCGCACGGTTTCGGATGCGATCAGAACATGTGGCGGTTTGTCGCGCCCGCATTTACGGATGATTACAAAGTCGTGCTCTTCGACTATGTAGGCTGCGGGAAATCGGATATGGGCGCGTATGACCATGACCGGTATTCCAACCTTAACGGTTACGCTCAAGACCTGATCGACATTATCGATGCGCTCGATCTCACGGACATTGTCTTTGTAGGTCACTCGGTCAGCAGCATTATCGGGATACTGGCTGCAATTCGCCGCCCGGAGCGGTTTGCCAACCTGATCCTCATCGGACCGTCTCCGCGTTACATTAACGAGCCGCCGGATTATGTGGGAGGCTTCGATCGCGCGGATATTGAGGGGCTGCTCGACATGATGGACAAGAACTATGTCGGATGGGCTAACTTCCTCGCGCCGGTGATCATGAAAAACTCGGATCATCCTGAGCTTGCCGGGGAGCTTGAGGCCAGTTTTTGCTCTACCGATCCTGTTACCGCGCGCTCCTTTGCCGAAGCGACATTCTATTCTGATAACCGCTCGGATTTGGCAAAGGTTACGACGCCGGCGCTCATTCTGCAGTGTTCGGACGATGCGATCGCTCCATTTGAGGTGGGCGAGTACGTTCACAAAATGCTGCCAGGCAGCGAGCTGCGCACCATGCGCGCAACCGGCCACTGCCCCCATCTGAGCCATCCTGATGAAACGATCGAGTTAATTCGGGAATACCTTGCCGCGCGTCCCATGGGTCTCAAGTCAACGGCGGCAGCTGTCTAGTTAATGGACGGAATCATCGAACATGCCCCATGCGGGTTCCTCTCTTTTGCAGACTCCGGCGAGATCCTGGCAACGAACACGACCCTCGCCGAGATTCTGGGCTACGATAGTCACGAACTCGATGGGCTCTCCATTAGAAGTATCTTCACGGTCGGCGCTGTCATCTTCTATCAGACACACCTCTTTCCACTGCTGAAGCTTCACGGCAAGGCAGAGGAGATGTACCTCAGCCTCAAGTCCAAAGACGGCCAACATATCCCGGTCTTCGCCAATGTCGTGCGCAGAATGAAGCATGAAGATGCTGTCAACGACTGCGTCTTCATGGTCATGCGTCAGCGCAGCCGATATGAGGATGAGATCATTGCCGCCAAGAAAGCAGCCGAGCAGGCAACGCGCGAAAAAGCAAAGGCATACGAGGAACTGAACACAGCACATACGCAGCTCGAAGAGCAAGCGGTGGAGCTTGAACTGCAGACAACGGAGCTGGAGGCGCAGCAGGATGAGCTTATCCGGCTCAACACGGAACTTCAGAACGATCTTATCGCCCGCAGAAAGGCCGAAGCGCAGCTTCGGGCTGCGGTAGCGCGCGAGGGGCTAATCAATGATATCGGGCGGGCAGTGCGGGAATCGACCAGTATAGAGGCCATTCAGCAGACGGCGATCAGCAGACTAAGCCAGGCATTGCAGACGGATCGATGCTTCTTCACACAGTACGATCCTGCTCATGACCGCGCGTGGATCGATCTCGACTGGAAGCGTCCCGATCTCCCGTCTCTCGCCGGAGATTTCCGAATGTCCGACCGGGATATCGATCTGGGCAAACTTTACACGCCGAATGCGACGCTGGTGATTGCCGATATCGATAATGACACGCGTGTTGCGCCAAATGCCGTTCGCGCTCTGCGGTCCGTAGGCCTGAGATCCGTCGTGGGAGTGGGCTTATTCGATAAAGATCAGCTGGTGGCCACAGTAACCGCCGGCATGGCCGAAGAGGCCCGTAACTGGACGTTCGAGGATG
>Ga0105238_10008361_pt1 | contig 10353 bp, 7 predicted proteins | sample KBSC34metaG_FD_81526 | JGI IMG/M metagenome (GOLD analysis project Ga0105238, IMG submission 81526) | Corn rhizosphere microbial communities from Kellogg Biological Station, Michigan, USA - KBS C3-4 metaG | ecosystem: Host-associated > Plants > Roots > Rhizosphere > Soil | place: Michigan, USA...
GATAAGGGATCGTACACGGGCACTTTGTCGCTCGGGCGCTTATCGTCCGCGAATAGCCACCCGATAGCCCAGGGACCGACCTTGCCAGTCAGGCGCACGCCATATTCCGGATCCGCGATACGGCGCGTGAATACCAATTGCATGGGCGTATCGAAGTAGCTGGCGTTCTCCTGAAAGAAGGGCCTCTTTTCTGGAAAGAAGACTTCGAACCGCTGATTGACCGTGACTTGTGGATCGTCAGACTCGACTTGAGCGAAATCAGGATTGATGGTCGCATCGAGTACCAAGGCATCTTTGATGATTACTTTGGAGTCGAGTCCTATGCGGCCTTGCGCGTGAATGTCCTGAAAAAAGGCGTTGTTCGGATCGCGATCATCCAACGTGCGAAAAGAGCGGAAAGAGGCGTAAGGGATGAACTGCAAGTTGCGCCCGGGCGAAATGTTGGATAGACCATCCGCCTCCGTCTCCTGGCTGAGAAATCCTTGCGCGTTGCTGGTGATGCGCGGATAGAAGGAGTATTCGTTGTTCCGCTTAATATCGCGCTCGAAGAACAGACCCCAGGTCTGTTCCGCGGCCGGAGAGAACCGGAGCGACTTAAACGGGATTTCGAACCATGCAATGTACCCGTTTTCATTCAGCTGAGCGTCTGAGTTCCAAAGCAAATCAAAGGAATAATCGGGCTCGGTTGCATCATTCCAGATGCCATCCTGTTGCACGCCCTCGGGGTTGATATAGAAAAAAACACCGTGTTTCTTGTCGTGAAAGGTGTCAAGCACGAACCCGAACTGATCATCATCGTTGATCAACTCGCGACGGCCCAGACGAGCACGAATTTTGTTCGGCTCATTGTCGAAACACAGACAAACCACATACAAATTTTTATCCGTGTACCCGAGGTAGATCTCAGTCCTTTGGGAGATAGGCATTCCATCGTGCGGATCGCGTTGCGTGAAGCCGTCGACCTTAAGCATTTGCCGGCCAAGTTCGGAGGACACGCGCATGGCGGCGAAATCGCGGATACCCGGTGCTTGTTGCAGGCGCGGAATGTGCAGGCGAGCAAAGGAGGGCGCGCGCTCGACGGCTCCCATGTTCTCAGAGCGAAGCGATTGTGCAACACACGCCGTTGCAAGCAAGCCTAGTATTGCGACTCGCACAGCATGTTTTATCGACAAAGCCGCACGCAGCTCTTCACTTCCCACGCAGCACACATATCCAATTCGTTCCGTCGAGCGGGTGGGCTCCGCTGGCCCACTCCTCCTGTTGGACGCTTTCTTCCAACAAACGTTAACACGGTCTGCTGGAAATGACGGGTGCTCAGAAAGCTATCTGATTGGAAGCAAACGGCAGAGTCTAGGTTCCGAAACGCGCTTAACGAATTGCTCACGAACGACTGTTACCCTGGATTGAATGAAGGAAGTTCCTGGAAGGCTGATCCGCGCCAAGTAGTCGTGAGATGGAGTTAAAGCGGCGGGTATCGACCAAAATTTGAAGGGCCGTGACATTGGTTATGCTCTAGCCGCCAGCTCCTGCGAGGGAGTTAACAGCGTGGACGCATGTACCGTCACAGCCCCTGATGCGATCACTGCTTTCGCAGTTCCAAACCCCAACTGCTCCTCGCAGAGTCCGTTGGTTTTTTCGGGTCTGGTTGCTTAACGAGTTGCCTCGCTTAGCAGATCACCCAGTCTACTTCGGATCGGCAACGTTTTATTTTCGCCAACCCTTTCGACCGTCGACGCGAGTGACAGTAAACGTTAGCCTTGTCACTGTCAATGCCGCAGGACTGTGCAACACACGAATTTTCTTCCACAAACTGTGGACGAGATAATGCGTTGGCTGGTTGAGACTTCATTGAGGCGCGCTGCGTTTGGTCCTGCTTTTCCACAGTGCTTTGCACAGAATGACCACTGCACGCGGAACCATCAATGATCTTGCAATGAAGCTCATCTCGAAATAATGTTGCAGGTGAGACCGCGCGAATGTCTGATTTTGTGGCCTATGTCGATGGAGGGTCCCTCGGGAATCCTGGACCGTCAGGAATTGGGGTAGTGTTGGCCGGCCCCGAGCAGGATGCCATCCGAATTGGGAAGTGGATTGGCCGACAGGACAACAACGTGGCCGAGTATCTTGCGCTCTTGGAAGCTCTGCAATGCGCCGTGGCCTTGAGGGCGAAAAAGCTGCACGTTTACTCGGATTCTCAAGTGGTAGTGAAGCAGATGACCGGCGAATACGCCTGTCGAAGTTCCCGCCTATATTCCCTGAATTGGATCTGCCGCAAACTGGCGCGCTCGCTGGCGTTCTCCATCTCCCACATTGAACGGCAGGAGAATTCCGAGGCGAATCAACTGGCTGGCGCCGCTGCCAGGGGCCGCTCGTTCAGTGAGCTGGCCGTGCCCTAACCGCCGGCCCCGGTTGAAAAGCAAAGCCGACCTCCTACTGCACCCAAACGGTCTTGATATTCACAAACTCGTGAATTCCGTGAACCCCCAATTCGCGACCGTGGCCTGACTGCTTTACACCGCCAAAGGGCACGCGCGGATCGGATGCAACCATTTTGTTTAAGAAGACCATGCCGGCTTCCAGTTCGTTAATGAATCGTTCGGCTTCCGATGGATCATTGGTCCACGCGCTTGCCCCCAGACCAAAGCGGCTGTCATTGGCAATCTCGATCGCTTGATCCATATTCTTTACCCGAAAGATCGACGCTACAGGCCCAAAAAATTCTTCCCGGTAGGCCGGCGAATTCTTGGGTACGTTGGTAAGAACCGTGGGAGCGTAAAAGTTGCCGGGACGTTTCAACCGCTCGCCACCGGTCAGAAGCTTAGCCCCTGCGCTCACGGTCTTTTTCACGTCCGCGTCCAGAGAAGACACGCCTTCGGCATTCGCCAGCGGCCCGAGCTGCGTAGTCTCCTCGAAAGGATCGCCAATGCGCAATCCAGCCATACGGCTCACGAACTTCTTCTCGAATTCATCGGCAATTGGCTCGGCCACGATGAAGCGCTTCGCAGCTATGCAGGATTGGCCATTGTTCTGAATTCGTGCCTCAACCGCCGTTGCAACCGCCGCATCAAGATCGGCGCTCGGCATCACAATGAACGGATCGCTGCCTCCTAGCTCCAGCACAACCTTCTTGATACGCTTGGCTGCGGAGACGCCAACTTCGACGCCGGCTTGTTCGCTTCCGGTAAGAGTGGCGGCCGCAATGCGCGGATCATTCAGAATTCCATCCACCGCACCCGCCCCGATCAGCAGAGTCTGGAAAGCTCCTTCGGGGAAGCCGGCCTTTCGAAAGATTTCTTCAATTTTCAAGGCACATTGGGGAACATTCGAAGCATGTTTCAGCAACCCAACGTTGCCCGCCATCAGTCCTGGAGCTGCGAAGCGGAACACCTGCCAGAAAGGAAAGTTCCAGGGCATTATGGCAAGGATAGGGCCGAGCGGCAGATATCGAATGAAAGTGCGCTTGGCTCCCGTCTCGACAACTTCGTCTGCCAGAAAACGCTCAGCATTCTCTGCATAATAACGACAGCCCGTCGCACACTTTGCCGCCTCGGCAACAGCGGCGCGCAACGGTTTACCCATCTCCAGAGTCATCAACCGGCCACACTCTTCCTTTTCCTTTTCCAGGATCTCGGCCGCACGCACCATCATTCGGGCTCGTTCCGCAAACGAAGTCTTTCTGTAACTCCGGAAAGTTGATGTCGCTAGTTGAATCTTTTCCTCGATCTTCGCCGCAGAAAGCGGTTCGAAGGTCTTCAGCACTTCACCTGTGGCGGGGTTAGTGGTGGCAATTGCCATTGTTTCGAAATTCCTTTCGGAGGCTGATCAGAGATTCAAGGGAACGACTTGGTAGACCCACACGCGATAAGGTCCGAACAATGCTACTACAGGCACCTTAGCGCTGTGTCCCATACAAACGGGAGTACCCGTTTCCATATCGGACAGTTTCGATAGGATTGGCCATTTAAGTGGCGAACGCACGTGTGGATCGACCAACGACAGTCCCTGGAGCAGTAAATCCATGCTCAGAGTGGCATCGCGTTCGCTTGCAGCCGAGAAGCTAAACCGGCATGCGCGATTCATGCGCGACATGCCGGTTTTCTTCAGTGATCAGCTTTTGATGGTTTTGGTGGACGCGTCCCAATGCACACCTTGCTGGCGGAAGTACGATTCATTCGCCATGTGGCAAGCCAGTGCCGCATGGTGGCCGAAAAGAGCATCCTCAACCACCGGCTTGCGTGAGCGCACAGCCTGGAAGAAGTTCCACAGGTGTGGTTTCACATCATCAAAATCAGGGCCCTTGAAAGTAAGCGATTCCGGCATAGGCTCCTCACCTAGCTTGGGAGTGTTCTCCTCACGCCATTTCTTCTCATAAGCCTGGCGCATGGCGTGGGGAAATCCATTGGCATAGTAGCTCGGAGCCGTATCTTTCCCGGATTGCAGTGTAAAGCTGAGGCCAAACTCCGTCATCTCCAAAATGCCCTTCGAGCCCTGGAAGCGATAGGTTTCGGGCATCTCGGTACCCAGGTTCAGGCGCATGTAAACCGGAATATCACCGTATTGGAACAAGCTTGCATGAACATCGGGCATGTTCCTGCCGTCCTTCCAGCGCAGAATGCCGCCCATGGCCATGGCGCGCTTTGGTGGCTCGTTCATGCCAAGAACGAACATCATTCCGCTGACAAGGTGCACCAAAAGGTCCCCAGCGACCCCGGTGCCGTATTCCTTCCAGCAGCGCCAGCGAGCAAAGATCTTGGGATCAAATGGCCGCTTTGGTACTTGGCCTTGCCACGTGTCCCAGTCCAGGTTTTCTGGTGAGAGGTCTGGGGGCGGTGGATATTCCCAGGCTCCCGTCGGGTCGTTGCGGCCCAGCCAACCTTCCACCAGCATGAGATCGCCCAACATCCCTTGCGAAACCATCTCCTTGGCTTTCTTGCAAATCAACGAACTCACACGCTGCGAACCGATTTGCACGATGCGGCCTGTACGCTTAGCGGCATCGGACATCTCGACACCCTCAGCAGCGGTGTGGGACATGGGCTTTTCGCAATAGATATCTTTTCCCGCCGAAACTGTATCGACGACGAGTTGCTTGTGCCAGTGGTCGGGCACGGCTGCGACGATGCAATCGATCTCTTTGTCAGCAAGCAATTCCTGATAGCGCCGAGTAACGGGCAGGGTAGGCTTGGCCGTGATTTCACGCGCCAGAGTGTGTCTGCCATCGTAGAGATCGCAGGCCTTCACGCATTCCACGCCGGGCAATTCGATGGCATTGGCCAGCAATCCAGACCCCTGCATTCCAATACCGATCATCCCAAAGCGCACGCGATCACTGGGCGCAACCGCTTGCAGGGAAGCAAACAAAGGCTCGGGATCCAGAAAAATGGTTTTCGCGGCCAGTGTCGCTCCCCCGACAGCTGCCCCCATGCCGAGGAACTCACGACGTGAAAAGGAATCTTTTTTCATTAGGTCTCCTGAGATTTTTAGATCGTCCGGTCAGCCCCTCTCACTGCTTTAGTCGGAGCGAGAGTGAGCAGCGCTCAACCATGGCGGCGCACAGGTTCGGTTTAAGGATTTTCTGCGTTTTACATGAGGAAAGGCACGATGGGTTACAAAAAACGGCCCAAACGCCCACGGCATCATCCCGCTTGCAGCCTCGGACGTCAAGGACCAGCTGATAAATGCGTACGGGGACAGCGTATCCAGAAGCTCAAATTAAAGTGAGTGCACCATTCGAGGACAGGCCAAAGTACAAATCGGTGGATATATCGCACTCAATATTAATGGCCAGTGTTTTGACAATCGAGAATCTGCTAAGGTTTAAGTTCTGCTTTGGATCGAACGTGTCCTTGGTAGATTCTCGGAGCAAAATCCGCTCGGCAACCGAACCAAGCTGTGGGACCGTGCATCTATTGGGGTGCCGTAGCCATTATGTCAGCATCTTAGTCTTCGGCAGCCAAGCTGGAGTGGTACATGAATCGTTCGTTGTCGCCGTTTGATCTGCAACGCGAGAGTAACTTGTTTCAGGAAGAGTTGCAGCAGGTGCAGGACAGTGAGGCAGCTGTTCAGCCCAGCCAACTTCGTACCAGCGATCCACAGTGGTTGCTCATCGATGAGGGATTCACTCTTGCACGTGAGCATGAGACCGAGTCGCTGTTTGCAATTGCCAATGGTTACGTTGGCAATCGCGGATCGTTGGCGGAGGGGAGTCCACTTTCTGCGCCCGCAACTTTCGTAGCCGGAGTGTTTGAACAATTCGATACTCCAGGTTCGGTTCCGGAGTTGATGGTGTTGCCTGACTGGACAGGCGTAAGAATTTGGATTAACCGCGAGCCTCTCAGCATGCAGCAAGGGGATGTGCTGGAGCACCGTCGCATCCTGGATTTCCGGCGCGGAATACTTTGGCGCGAATGGCGCCACCGCGATCCTGCCGGAAGAATCACCCGAGTTGTGGCATTCCGATTAGCGTCGTTGCCGGATCGCCATCTCCTGCTGCACTCGGTCAGTCTTACCCCAGAAAACCATAATTCGGTGATCCGGTTTGAGAGCTCGATGGAGGCGGATAGAGCCGTTTCGGTGTTGGCACCCGAATGGAGAGCGCGCAGAGATTCGGCTCGCCCCAATGTCCTGCCTTTGGGATTGGTCGTGCCAGGCAGGGATACCACGGTAGCTTTCGGCCTGACAAGCCAACTGCTGCATTCCGCGCCTGGCGCAGGCTGCCGCACGATGCGCATGGACCCAGGCAAGATCATGGAGCATTGCGACATCGAACTCGAAGCTGGGATGCAATGCCATCTACATCGCATCGTGTCTGTCTTCACTTCTCGCGACGGCGGCGATCCATTCAAGAGGTCCATGGACCACCTCGCGGATGTTGTTCCGAAAGGCATTGACTCGGCGGTTTGGGCGCACGTGTCGGCCTGGGAATCACGGTGGAAAGCTGCGGACATCGAGATTGAAGGCGACGAGTCACTGCAGCGAGCATTGCGTTTTGCTGCCTATCACTTGATCAGCGCGGCCAACCCGGACGATGGCCGCGTTTCCATTGGCGCCCGCACGCTCTCTGGCCCTGGCTACAAAGGGCACGTGTTCTGGGATACGGAAACCTATATGCTTCCGTTCTTTATCTTCACCCACCCAAGGGCAGCGCGCGCGCTTCTCGAATACCGCTACCACACCTTGGATGCGGCCCGAAACAAGGCGCTCACCTCCGGATTTCGCGGCGCGATGTATCCCTGGGAATCCGCCGATACAGGCGATGAAACCACGCCTAAAGCGGTGATTGCGCCCAACGGAGAGATCCTGAAAATCCTTAATGGTGAGATCGAGGTCCATGTTACGGCGGACATCGCATTTGCGATATGGCAGTACTGGCAGAACACCGGCGATGATGACTTCTTTTTGAGATACGGCGCGGAGATCATGCTCGAGACTGCCCGTTTTTGGGCGAGCAGAGGCACCATTGAGAATGACGGTTTTTATCACATCCGTCACGTAATTGGTCCGGACGAGTATCACGAGGACGTTGACGATGACGCGTACACCAATCTGATGGCTGCCTGGAACCTGCGCCGCGGGGCCGAGACCGCCAAGTTGCTGCAGGAACATTGGCCGGAGCGCTGGCAGGACCTCGCGGCTCAGCTCCAATTGACGGATGCAGAAGTAAGCGAGTGGCAAAAGCTCGCGGCGGCCATGTTCATTGCCTTCGACAGCAAAACTCTTCTGTACGAGCAGTTCACTGGTTATTTCAACAAAGAACCCATTGATCTGAAGCGCTATGAGCCACGTTCTGCAGCCATGGACACCATACTCGGACACGAACGCATTCAAGAAACTAACATCGTTAAACAGGCTGACGTGGTCTTAGCAACTTTTCTGCTGTGGGATGAGCTTGGCGCGGACGTGGCCGCAGCCAATTTTCGTTACTACGAATTGCGGACTGGGCACGGTAGCTCTCTTAGTCCTTCGATCCATGCCCTGATTGCGGCTCGAATTGGCGACAATGAACGTGCCCAGTCCTATCTGAAGCAGGCGGCCGAAATCGATCTCGGTAACAATATGGGCAATGCGGCGGCCGGCGTGCACGCTGCCGCACTCGGAGGCTTGTGGCAGGCCATTGTGTTCGGCTTTGCCGGATTCGAAACACATTGCGATGGTCTCAGCCTCGCGCCCAGGCTCTTGCCGCACTGGCGGCGACTGTCGTTTCCGATCGAATGGCGAGGACGCAAACTACACATCTCGATCGAACATGAATCCGTGCAAGTAGACGCGGCAGGCACCGAGCCATTCCAGCTGCGACTGGAAGGTGGATCGGAAATTATCGTAACCCCTGGACATGAGTATGTGGCGGAAAGGACCGAATCGGGCTGGGGATCTTGGCGAATGGCTCACCCGAGCAGCAAAGGAGATTTATGACTGCAGCGTCACCCGATTGGAATCGCGCGATCCAAGCTGAACAAGGCCAGTCTGATTTCTCGATCAAGAGCATCGTCCTTCCGCTGGACAATTATGAGAAATCCCGCACAGCCATTCCAGTTGCACGCGCCCTCAGTGAACTGTATCGCTGCGAACTCTACATGACGTACGTGGGAGAGGGGCAGTTCGACATGCAGCACTTCGCGGGCCAGCTAGCTCTGACCCCCGAACAGGCCCGTGACGCAGTTTCGGAACAACGCCACAAAAAGCCGGTTGGAGCCGTGGCCTCGGCGAGCCAACACCCAGAAGGGCTGCTCGTCCTCTCGACTGCTCTGGGGGAGCAGGAATCAGAGAAGCGTTTCGGAATGTTGACGGAGGCATTCCTGGCAACAAAGCCTCAGAAGGCAGTATTGGTAAATGCCGCAAGGGGCGACAAACCCTGGAGTTTACATCGGATTTTATTGGCTCATGACGGTACTCCAGTTTCAAATCCCGCGGTTATCGCGGCGGCCGATATGGCGCAGCGCGCCGGCGCGGAAGTAATCGCTCTCCACGTTGCTGCGCGGGGCGAGGAGCGGCCCGAGGCGCGTGGGAGCATTGCGGCTCCACTCTACGTGGACCAAGCGCATCATGAATGGCCTGCCTGGGCCGAAGAATTTATGAATCGTGTGGTCGCGAGCGGGGCGCTCAGTTCTGGCGTGCATTTCCAACTCAAAGTCACCGGAGGCCAGGCAGGCTCCGAGCTCGCAGAGGTCGCTCAGCAATGTAACGTGGACCTCGTGATCATGGCCTGGCATGGCCACTGGGCGGAGCACGAGGATTGTGCAACGAGGGTTGTGATCAGGAATGCTGGATCTCCTGTAATGCTCGTGTATTCGGGGAGCTAAGGTGTTTGCGATGAAAAGCGATCCTGAAGCCATGATTTTTGATCTCGATGGCGTGATTACTTTCACCGCCCAGGTGCACGCAGCGGCTTGGAAGCAATTGTTTGACGAGTTCTTGAAAGAAAGATCTGCCGCGCTTCACGAACCCTATCGTGAATTCACGATTGAGGGCGATTATCTGACCTATGTCGATGGGAAGCCGCGCTATGAAGGCGTTGCCAGCTTCCTATCTTCGCGGAACATTTCCATTCCATACGGAAGTCCTTCCGACAGTCCTACCAGCCAGACTGTTTGTGGGCTCGGAAATCGCAAAGATGACCTTTTCAACCAGAGAGTCCGGCAACATGGCGTGGAGATTGACCGGGATGCGGTGAGATTCGTACGTGAATTGCGCGAGCGAGACATTCGTATTGGTTTAGCCTCTTCGAGCCGCAATGCGGTGCCAATCCTGGAGCGAGCTGGAATCCGCGATTTGTTCGATGAAGTTGTCGATGGCGTGGTTAGTGATCGGCTTCATCTACGCGGCAAACCTGAACCCGATATTTTTCTGCAGTGTCTTTCCCAACTCACCTCTCCCGCCGATCCTCGCAAAGCCGGAATCGTGGAAGACGCGGTTTCGGGGGTCATGGCCGGTGAGCGCGGCCACTTTGCGCTGGTACTTGGCGTTGATCGCCATCACACTGGGAGTTTAGCTAGCAATGGGGCGAACTGGGTTATCAACGATTTCAGCAATGTCACTGCCGACCAGGTGATCGCATTCTTTTCTGATCCTGCACGCGCCGCCTGAACACGAAGTTTGAAGCGCAGGCAGAACTCAGCGTCTTCTATCTGCCGGAAAGCTCAAACTTGGTCCAGAGAGCCGCGCGTCAAAGGCCGTGTATACAGCCTTCCTGATGAGGTGAGATCTAGGCTTGGTAGTCCCAACGCCAGCGAAATCGAACTCAGCCACGTGCTGATAAACGAGTGGCCGAACGTGGTGAAATGGCTGAAAAACTTCGATTTGCTCAGGTCTGTGGGATTGGAACCCCTGATTCTGCGCGTCTGAACGGCGGCGAGA
>Ga0105238_10008362_pt1 | contig 10352 bp, 8 predicted proteins | sample KBSC34metaG_FD_81526 | JGI IMG/M metagenome (GOLD analysis project Ga0105238, IMG submission 81526) | Corn rhizosphere microbial communities from Kellogg Biological Station, Michigan, USA - KBS C3-4 metaG | ecosystem: Host-associated > Plants > Roots > Rhizosphere > Soil | place: Michigan, USA...
ACGGGTCGAAGCGCTCGTCGCGGCTCATGCCGTAGACCTCGGAGGTCGACGGGAAGAGGATGCGCTTCCCGTACTTCACGCAGCTTCGCACGATGGGGAGGTTCGCCTCGAAGTCGAGCTCGAAGACCTTGAGCGGCTCGCGGACGTACGTGGCGGGCGTGGCGATGGCGACCAGGGGCAGGATCACGTCGCATTTGCGGACGTGGTACTCGATCCACTCCTTGTTGATGGTGATGTCGCCCTCGAAGAAATGGAAGCGCGGGTTGTCCAGGAGGTCGGTGACGCGGTCCGAGCTCATGTCCATCCCGAACACCTCCCAGCCCGTGTGCGCGAGGATGCGCTGCGAGAGGTGGTGGCCGATGAAGCCGTTCACGCCGAGGATGCAGAGTTTCTTCATGGGGAGTCTCCGGGCCGGACGCCTTCGCGACCGTAGCGCCCAACGAACGATGTGGAAGTGAGGGGCTCGCCGTCGAGCTCCGCCTCGAGGATGTGGAGCGTGCCGCCGCCCGCGCAGCGCGCGACCAGGCGTTCGCGGGAATCGACGGCGAGCCAGGGTCCGCCGCCGGCGGCCGCGGGCTCGAGCACGCGCGTGCGAAGCACCCGCAGCTTCGCCCCGCCGAGCGTCGTGAAGGCCCCCGGATAGGGCGGGGCCACCGCGCGGACGAGGTCGTGCACCTCGCGCGCGCCCTTGGACCAGTCGATGCGGCCGTCCTCCGGGCGCCGGCCGCCGAAATACGAGCCGGCCGCGAGGTCCTGCGGCTCCAGCCGCGCGCTGCCTTCGAGAAGCGCGGGCAGTGCGCGGTGGAGCACGAGCTCCGCCGCGACCGTGACCTTCCGGAAGACGTCGACCGCGCGGTCGTCGGGGAGGATCGGCACGGCCATGCGCTCCACGATGCGGCCTGCGTCGGGCTTCGCCACCATCTCGTGGAGCGTGGCGCCGGTCTCGCGCTCCCCGTGGAGGATCGCCCAGTTCACGGGCACGCGGCCGCGGTACTTCGGCAGGAGCGAGCCGTGCATGTTGAAGGCGCCGCGCCGCGCCGCGGCGAGGACGGCGGCGGGGAGCATGTGCCGGTAGTAGAACGAGAAGACGAAGTCCGGCGCGAGCCCGGCCACGCGCGCGGCGAGGGCGGGGAGCTCCGCCGCGTCGGGCGTGGCCACGTCGAGACCATGGTCGCGCGCGAGCCGCTCCACGCTCGCGAACCAGGTCCCCTCGCGCGGGTCGTCCCGGTGCGTGACGACGAGCGCCACGTCCACGCCGCCCGCGAGGAGCACCGCGAGGCAGCGCGCCCCCACGTCGTGGTAGGCGAAGACGACCGCGCGCGCGGGCGCGGAGCCATCCGTCGCCATCTCAGTCGATCTTTTCCAGCAGCGCCTGGACGATGTAGCGCGGCCGCTCGCGCACCTGCTGGTAGATGCGGCCCACGTACTCGCCGATGAGGCCCAGGCCGAAGAGGACCACGCCCGTGAGGAAGAACTGGAGGATGTCGCGGTCCCAGATCACCCAGAGGCCGTCGCCCAGGCCCTCGTAGATGCGGTACGCGATCACGGCCACGTAGACGCCCAGCGAGACCACGGAGACGAAGATGCCGAAGAGCGAGAACGCCTGCAGCGGCAGCACGGAGAAGCCGGTCACGAGGTCGAAGTTGAGGCGCACGAGCTTGTAGAGCGAGTACTTGGAGTCGCCCGCGTGGCGCTCCTCGTGCTCCACCTCCACCTCCGCCGGGTTGTGGGAGAACGAGTAGGCGAGGGCGGGGATATACGTGCTCACCTCGCGCGAGGCGCGGATCGCGTCCACGATCGGGCGGTCGTAGGCGCGCAGCATGCAGCCCTGGTCCGTCATGCGGATGTGGGTGATGCGCTCGCGCAGGCGGTTCATCGCCTTCGAGGCCCACCGCCGCCACGCCGCGTCCTGGCGCATGCGGCGGATCGAGCCCACGTAGTCGTGTCCCTCGTCCATCTTCGCGAGGAGCTTCCCGATCTCCTCCGGCGGGTTCTGGAGGTCCGCGTCGAGCGTCACCACCCGGCTCCCGCGCACGTGCTCGAAGCCCGCCATGATCGCCATGTGCTGGCCGAAATTGCCCGCGAAGAGGATCACGCGCGTGACCTCGGGGCGCTTCTGGAACTGCTCGCGCAGGAACGCGGCGGAGCGGTCGTGGCTGCCGTCGTTCACGAAGATGACCTCGTAGGCGAGCCCCAGGGCGTCCAGCGCGGGGTACAGGCGCGCGAAGAGCGCCGGCAGCACGGCCTCCTCGTTGTAGACGGGGATCACGACGGAGAGGGCGGGGGTCGCGGCCATGTCAGGCGGCTTTCCGGCGGAGCACGCGCGAGAGGCTCTCGCACGCGCGCTCGACGTCGCTCTCCCGCATCTCCGGGTAGAGCGGGAGCGTCACGGTCTCGCGCGAGATGCGCTCCGAGACGGGAAACCGCCCCTCGCGGAATCCCTTCTTCCGGAAGAGGGTCGTGAGGTGGATCGCCTCGTACGAGATCCCGATGCCGATCCCCTCCTGCGCCATGGCGTCGATGAACGATTTGCGCGTGCGGCCGAGCGCCGCGAGCGGGAGGAGCGCCGTGAACATGTTCCAGCTGTGGCCCGGGTTGTCGCGGGGGGGCAGGCGCTCGGGCGTGAGGAGGTCGTCGCCCGCCAGGCACTCGAAGTAGCGGGCCGCCAGGCGCTCGCGCGCGCGGCACCAGTCGTCCAGGCGTGCGAGCTGCTCCAGGCCCAGGCGCGCCGACACGTCCGAGAAGTTGTACTTGGCGCCCGCGCGCTCGACGTCGCGCGTGCCGTCCGCGAGCCTGCGGATGCCGTGGAAGCGAAGCTCCTCCACGATCGAGGCCTCGCGCGGGTCGTTCACCACGAGCGCTCCGCCCTCGATGGTCGTCATGTTCTTGTTCGGGTGGAAGCTGAACGACACGAGGTCGCCGGTGGATCCCACCTCGCGGCCGGCGGCCTTCGAGCCGATCGCGAGCGCCGCGTCCTCCACGATCCGCACCCCGTGGCGCGCGCGGAACGCCGCGAGGCGGGCCGGATCGAGCGGGGCGTTGTAGTGCGTCGGCATGAACGCCTTCGTGCGCGGCGTGACCGCGGCATCGGCCGCGGCGAAGTCGACGTTCCGGGTCGCGAGCTCGACGTCCACGAAGACCGCGGTGGCGCCGCGGCGCTCGACCAGGTTCCCCGTCACGAAGAAGCTCTGCGCCGGAAGGACCACCTCGTCGCCGGGTCCCACCTCGAGGAGCTCGAGCGCCAGCTCCATCGCCGCGGTGGCGGAGGTCACGCAGCGCACGGGACGCCCGCCGAAGCGCTCCGAGAGCGCCGCCTCGAACGCCGCGGCGCGCGGGCCGGTGACGATCCAGCGGCTGCGGAGCGTATCCGCGACCGCGGCGATCATCGCCTCGTCGATCGTGGGCCGCGCGAAGGGCAGGAAGGGCTGCATGGGATTCACGGCTTGCGGACGAGGACGCGGCGCGGGTCTTCGTGGAGCACCTGCATGGGCAGGCCCAGCCGCCGGAATTTTTCGTAAGTGCCGGGCTGCATTATAGCCAGCGCGTCGCCGGGCCGCTGCCATTCGTCCTCGAACTCGTCCGTCTCCCAGAGGGCGAGGCCCGGCTCGGCCTCGAGGCCCGTCTCGAACTCGTCCCGGTAGTTCACCAGCATGACCTTCCGCTTGATGTAGAAGGGGACGGTCTGGTCGTAGTGGTTCACGCTGTACAGGCGCGTGGAGGGCTTGAGCCACGGCTTCATCGCCTGCGCCACGGCCTTCCCCGACTGCCGCGGGGAGAGCTTCTCGTAGCCTTCCTCGATGCACTCGATGAGGAGGAGGCCGGCCAGGGCCACGGCGGCCAAGCCCAGCCAGCGGCGGCCCGAGCGCAGGAGGAGCGCCCCGCCCAGCGTGCCGGCGAGGAGCGCCACCACCGCCGCGTACGCCCACGGCTTCGCCGCCCGGTACATCGCGGCGGTCCACGCATCGTGCGTGCCGTGGTCGATGCCGATCGCGAGGAGCGAGAGCGGGATCACGAGGAGCGCGCCCAGGGCGGACCAGAGCGCGAGGCGGCGCGGGGCGGCTTCCGAGAGGTAGCGGCCCAGGACGATCGCGAGGATCGGGAACACGGGGAGCACGTAGGCCGGCAGCTTCGAGCCGGACGCGCTGAAGAAGGCCACCACGAACGCGCACCAGAGGAGCGCCACCCGCAGCGGCTGGAACGCCCGGCCCGATTCGCTGCGCCACGCGTGCGCGATCGCCGCGGGCATCGCGAACGCCCAGGGAAGGAAGCCCACGGCGACGATCGGGATGAAGTACCACCACGGTTCCACCCGCCGGTGCTCGGTCGTGAGGAAGCGCTCGAAGTGCTCGTGCACGAAGAAGAAGTGCGCGAACTCGGGATTGGCGCGGGAGACGGCGAAGAACCAGGGCGCCGCGACGGCGAGGAAGAGCGGAAGCCCGTAGGCCCACCCCAGGCGCCGCAGGACCGAGAAGTCCCGCCGCAGCACCATGTGGAAGAAGACGGCGGCGCCCGCGAAGACGATCCCGATGAGCCCCTTGGAGAGCACGGCGAGCGCCATGGCGAGCCAGGCCACCGCGCTCCAGCCGCGGGCCGAAGGGCTCCCCCGCGCGGCGGCCTCCTCGGCCAGGATGAACGCGCAGAAGGTCGCCGTGGTCCAGAGCGCGAGGCCCATGTCGAGCGTCACGATCGTGCCCAGCGCCATGAAGTACGGGCTCGAGAGGAGCGCCAGCACCGTGGCCGCGCGGCTCTCCGGCGAGCCCAGCCGGCGGCTCGCGTACCCGGCGATCGCGACCGTGAGGACGCCGCAGAGCGCCACGTAGAGCCGCGCCGTCACCTCGCTCTCGCCGAAGGCGTCGAAGGCGAGGGCGGTCCCCCAGTACTGGAGCGGCGGCTTCTCGAAGTACTTCACGCCGTCCAGCCGCGGCGTCACCCAGTCGCCCGAGAGCGCCATCTCGCGCGAGATCTCGGAGTAGCGGCCCTCGTCCGGATTGGCGAGCGGGCGCTGCATCCCGTCGATGCCGATCGCCAACGCGATGAGCGCCAGGAGGAAGAGGGCCACGCGCGCGCCGCGGAGCGTCATCGCGCCTCAGGCCTCGAGGAGGACGACCACCGCGCCCCCGCCGCCGTGGATCGCGCGCGGCTCCACGAACGCGAGGACCTCCTCGCGGCGCGTGAGGAGCTTGCGGATGCGGCGCTTGAGGACCGGCTCGCGGCCGCGCGAGCGCAGGCCCTTGCCGTGGATGATGCGCACGCAGCGAAGCCCGCGCCGCCGGCACTCGGCCAGGAACGCGGCGGTCTCGAGCGCGGCCTCGTCGGCCGCGAGGCCGTGGAGGTCCAGCTGGTCCTGGATCACCCAGTGCGTGCGGCGCAGCTTCCGCAGGATCTCGCGCGGGAGCCCCGGGCGGAGGAAGAGCGAGTCGTCCTCGATCTCCGCGTCGTCGCCGTCGAACCCCAGGCGGGCCAGCTCCTCCAGCACGGCGCGCTCGTCGGCCAGGCGCTGCGCGGGGACGGGCGAGGGGCGCGGGCGCCAGGGCTCGACGCGGTTCACCGGCTTCGCCGGCGACACGTCGCGCATCTCCGCGCGGAAGAGGTCCAGGTCGTCGGGCGGCGGAGCGGCGCCGCGCCCGCCCTTCCTCACCCCAGCGTTTCCAGGTACTTGTCCGCGTCGAGCGCGGCCATGCAGCCCGTCCCGGCGCTGGTGACCGCCTGGCGGTAGACGTGGTCCTGCACGTCGCCCGCCGCGAAGACGCCCGGCACGCTCGTCGCGGTCGCGTTGCCGTCGAGCCCGCTCCGCGTGACGATGTAGCCGTTGCGCATCTCGAGCTGGCCCGCGAAGATGTCCGTGTTGGGCTTGTGGCCGATCGCGATGAAGCAGCCGGTGAGCGGGATCTCGCGCGTCTTCCCGTCGGCCGTGGAGCGGATCCGCACGCCCGTGACGCCCGACTTGTCGCCCAGCACCTCGTCCAGCGTGTGGTTCCAGGCGATCGAGACCTTGCCCTCCTTCTCCCGCGCGAAGAGCTTGTCCTGGAGGATCTTCTCCGCGCGGAACCGGTCGCGGCGGTGGATCACCGTCACGTGCCGCGCGATGTTCGCGAGGTAGAGCGCTTCCTCCACCGCGGTGTTCCCGCCGCCCACCACGCACACGTCCTGGCCCTTGTAGAAGAAGCCGTCGCAGGTGGCGCAGCCCGAGACGCCCTTGCCCATGAAGGCCTGCTCGGAGGGAAGGCCCAGGTACATGGCCGAGGCGCCCGTCGCGATCACGAGCGCGTCGCACGTGTAGGTCGCGGCGTCGCCCACGAGCGCGATGGGCTTCTCCGAGAGCTTCGCCGTGTGGATCTGGTCGAAGACGAGCTTCGTCTCGAAGCGCTCGGCGTGCTTGAGGAACCGGTCCATGAGCTCCGGCCCCTGCACGCCCATGGCGTCCGCGGGCCAGTTGTCCACGTCCGTCGTGGTCATGAGCTGGCCGCCCTGCGCGAGGCCCGTGATGAGGGTGGGCCGGAGGTTCGCCCGGGCGGCGTAGATCGCCGCGGTATAGCCGGCCGGGCCCGAACCGAGGATCAGCAGGCGGGAGTGTTCGGTGGTCATTCGGGAGGTAAGGAATGCCCGGAATGCGGGCGGAGACGGCGATTATCGCATCCCGGACAGGCGGCTATGTGCCTGAAATTAAGGGTATATGTGAGGATGGGCGGCTAACAGTTTGACAAATAAGGGCATTTTGAGTATTTAAAGGCGATGCAGCCAACCGCGAAAAGGGCCATGATCGGCGAGCGCACGCAGACGCTGAAGGCGGTGCCGTTCTTCACCCAGCTCTCCGATCGCGAGCTCGACGTCGTCCGCGCCGTCTCGAGCGAGAAGACCTACCCGAAGAACGCGGTGGTGCTCACCGAGGGCGAGATGGGCGACTCGCTCTACATGATCCAGTCCGGCAAGGTGAAGGTCTTCATCGGCGACGAGGACGGCCGCGAGATCATCCTGAAGATCCTGGGGCCCGGGGACTTCTTCGGCGAGATGTCGATGATCGACAAGCAGCCGCGCTCGGCCTCGGTCACCACGATCGAGGCGTCCACCTTCCTCGTCCTCTCCCACGCCGCCTTCGAGCGCTGCGTGGAGCAGGCGCCGCGCATCGCGAACATGGTGATGCGGGTCCTCGCCCAGCGCGTGCGCGAGGCGGACCGCAAGATCGGCACGCTGGCCCTCATGGACGTCTACGGGCGCGTGGCGAGCACGCTGCTGGAGCTTTCCGTCTACAGCAACGGCAAGCTCATGGTGGGCGAGAAGCTCTCCCAGCAGGACCTCGCCAACATGGTCGGCGCCTCGCGCGAGATGGTGAACCGGATCCTGAAGGACCTCTCGGACCGCGGTTTCATCTCGATCGAGTCGAAGTCGATCACGATCATCAACAGAGAGCTGCCGCCCTCTTTATGACGATCTCAGTAAGAACGCCCCAACAAGTTGGGGACCCCCGTATCAACCGGGAGCTGCCGCCATCGCTGTAACGGAAGTCCGCCCGTCCCCGCGCTTCGCGGCCGCTTCTCCGGCCCCCCATCCCCGCCTCGCGCGGGCCCTTCGCGAAGCCGGCTGGCTCCTCGTCTTCGCGCTCGCCGCCTGGCTCGCCCTCGTCCTCGCCACCTACCACCCGGCCGACCCCGGCCCGCACTTCGACGGTCCCGCGACGGCGATCCTCAACAAGGGCGGCCTCGTGGGCGCGTGGGTCGCGGGCGCGCTCTACTTCGTCTTCGGCTTCTCCGCCTGGTGGTGGGTGGTCTTCGGCGTCCTCGCGGTCTCGCGGCTCTACCGCCGGGTCGAGGAATGGGAGCTCATCGGGCGGCGCTCGCTCGCTTCGACGCTCGCCGGATTCGCCATCGTGATGGCCACGAGCTGCACGCTCGAGGCGCTTCGCATGCGCGGCCTCGTGCCCCGGGAATTCGAGCCGGGCGGCGCGCTGGGCACCGTGCTGGCGCCCTTCGTGGGACGCGCGCTGGGCTTCACCGGCGGCACGCTCCTCCTCCTCGCGGCGCTCGCGGGCGGCATCAGCATCTTCACGGGACTCTCGTGGCTGCGGTTCGCGGAGATGACGGGCGCCGCGCTGGAGTGGGCCTTCGGGCTCGCGCGCGCGCGCGCCGAGGCGCGGCGCGACCGCGAGGAAGGCCGCCTCAAGGCGCAGGAGCGCGAGGAGAAGGTGGAGGAGGCGCGCAGGGTCTTCGAGGACCACGAGCCCATCCGGATCGAGATGCCCGCGGTCGAGGTGCCGAAGAGCGAGCGCGTCGTGCGCGAGAAGCAGGTGCCGCTCTTCGCGGACCTCCCGGACTCGCCGCTCCCGCCGCTCTCCATCCTCGACGCGCCGGACACGCACGTCGAGCGCCCCACGCCGGAGACCCTCGAGTACACCTCGCGCCTCATCGAGCGGAAGCTCCTCGACTTCAACGTGCAGGTGAAGGTGGTCGCGGCCTATCCGGGCCCCGTCATCACGCGCTACGAGATCGAGCCCGCCGTGGGGGTGAAGGGCGCGCAGGTGGTGAACCTCGCGCGCGACCTGGCCCGCGCGCTCTCGGTCATGGCGATCCGCGTGGTGGAGACCATCCCCGGCACGTCGTGCATGGGCCTCGAGATCCCGAACCCCAAGCGCGAGATCGTGCGCCTCTCGGAGATCGTGGGCTCGCAGGCGTACGCGGACATGCACTCGAAGGTGACCCTCGCCCTGGGCAAGGACATCACCGGCAAGCCCATGGTGGCCGACCTCGCGAAGATGCCGCACCTGCTGGTGGCAGGCACCACCGGCTCCGGGAAATCGGTCGCCATCAACGCGATGATCCTTTCGCTCCTCTACAAGGCGACGTGGAAGGAAGTGCGGCTGATCCTGGTCGACCCGAAGATGCTCGAGCTCTCGGTCTACGAGGGCATCCCGCACCTGCTGGCGCCTGTCGTGACGGACATGAAGCAGGCGGCGAGCGCGCTCCACTGGTGCGTGGGCGAGATGGAGCGGCGCTACAAGCTCATGTCCCAGCTCTCGGTGCGCAACATCGCGAGCTTCAACCAGAAGGTGCGCGAGGGGATCGAGAAGAAGGAGCGCCTCACCAACCCCTTCACGCTCACGCCGGAGAATCCGGAGCCGCTGGAGCCCATGCCCCAGATCGTCGTGGTGATCGACGAGCTGGCCGACCTCATGATGGTGACCGGCAAGAAGGTGGAGGAGCTGATCGCGCGCCTCGCGCAGAAGTCGCGCGCGGCGGGGATCCATCTCATCCTCGCGACGCAGCGCCCGTCGGTGGACGTCATCACGGGGCTCATCAAGGCGAACGTGCCCACGCGGATCGCGTTCCAGGTCTCCTCGAAGGTGGACTCGCGCACGATCCTCGACCAGCAGGGCGCCGAGAGCCTGCTGGGCCAGGGCGACATGCTCTACCTCACGCCGGGGCACGGCATGCCCACGCGCGTGCACGGCGCCTACGTGGGCGACGCGGAGGTGCATCGCGTGGTCGAGGCGCTCAAGAAGCAGGGCGAGGCGCAGTACCTGGACGAGATCCTCGAGATGCCCGACGGGACGGACGGCAACGGAACCAACGGCGAGGGCGCGGTCTCAGGGGAAGCGGACCCGCTCTACGACCAGGCCGTGCAGATCGTGCTCCAGAACCGCCGGGCCTCCATCTCCCTCGTGCAACGGCACCTCCGCATCGGCTACAACCGCGCCGCGCGCCTGATCGAGGACATGGAACGCGCGGGGCTGGTGTCCTCGATGGCGACCAACGGGAACCGCGACATCCTCGTTCCTTCCAAGTAGTGGTCATTCCCGCCGGGGGTTCCCCAACTTGTCGGGGCGGTCTTACTTCCGGGAATCCAGCCATGAGATACCTCTTCCTCCTCCTCCTCCTTTCCTTTCCCGCCTTCGCCGGCGGCCTCGACGATTTCCTCGCCTTCAACTCGGCGACCCGGACCGCCACCGCGCGCTTCGAGCAGCAGGCCTTCGACCGCGCCGGGAAGGTCGTGGACCGCTCGTCCGGGAGCTTCTCCTTCGCGCGCCCGGGCCACTTCCGGTGGGCCTACGAGAAGCCGCACCAGCAGCTCCTCGTGGCGGACGGGAAGCGCCTCTGGATCTACGACCCGGATCTCAAGCAGGTCACCGTGAAGCGCATCGACCAGGCGATCTCCTCCACGCCCGCGGCGCTCCTCGCCGGCAAGGACGACATCACGAAGCTCTTCACGCTGCGCGACGCGGGCACGGCGGACGGCCTCGCGTGGGTGGAGGCGCTCCCCAAGGCGAAGGACACGGGCTTCGACCGCGTGCGCCTGGGCCTGAAGGGCCGCACGCTCGCCGCCATGGAGCTCTACGACCAGCTGGGCGGGCACACGCTGCT
>Ga0105238_10008363_pt1 | contig 10352 bp, 6 predicted proteins | sample KBSC34metaG_FD_81526 | JGI IMG/M metagenome (GOLD analysis project Ga0105238, IMG submission 81526) | Corn rhizosphere microbial communities from Kellogg Biological Station, Michigan, USA - KBS C3-4 metaG | ecosystem: Host-associated > Plants > Roots > Rhizosphere > Soil | place: Michigan, USA...
CACGTACAGCTTGGCGTCGAAGCCGTGCTCGGCGGCGACGCCCTTGATCTCCTCAACCGCCACCGGCTCGGCGCACAGCAGGTTCAGGCGCTGGTCGCGGGCGCCCACCGGCACGAAGCGCATCGTTCCCGTCGCCCCGGCCGGCAGCAGCGGCGCCTCGGGCACCGCCGTCCCATCCGCCAGGTGCGGCGCCGGCACCGGCAGCCCCGTCGCCGCGGCCAGGCGGGCCCACACCTGGGTCTCGGTCAGCGCGCCGAGCTCCAGCAGCGTCGTGTCCAGGTCCCCGTCGTAGACCAGCTGGCGCGCCGTCGCCGTCCGGATCGTGGCTTCCGGGAGGACCTTCTCCTCGACCAGCAACGCCGCCAACCGCGCCGACATGAGGGTGATGCTACACCGATCACGAACCTCCCGAGGGGACGTGGCTGCCAGGGACGGGTTGGGGCAGGTTGGCTCGGGCCTAGCCGAGGCGGACCCGCGCTTGATGCCACAGGGAAGCGGCGGTATTGTCCGACGCTCTTTGGGGGGAGGCGTGATTACCGAAACAACGGTTGTCGAGAGGGACGAGACCCCTGCGACTGCGGCCGATGGTCTCCACCTGCTGGTCATCTCGGCCGCATCTGTTTCCGCTCAACGGCTTCCGGCGATCGGCACCGTAATCATCGGCCGATCATCGCGGTGTGGTGTGCACATCGCAGATCCTATGGCCTCACGCGAACACGTGCGCCTTCACATCCTTGGCTGCCACAGCGGCGTGCCATCGATCACGGTCGAGGACGCCAACAGCGCCAACGGCACTCGAGTTCGAGGCGTCGCGCTCGAGCAGGAACAGCGGGTGACCTTGGCGCTTGGTGAGGAGATCAGCATCGGTTCGACCGTGATGATGGTCATCGGTAACCGAGGTCCGAATTGGATCCGGTCGTATGCGTCCTTCGAGGCGCGACTGGTGGAAGAGTGCGCGCGCGCCGCCGACGGGAACAGAACCTTCGCCCTTGCTCGCTTGCGACTGGGTGTCCAGACCCCATGGAACAACGTCATGCCCTTGCTCGCGCGAGAGCTGAGCGCGTCTGATTTCTTCGCTGCCTATAGCCCGCGCCACTACGAGATTTGTTTTGTGGACGCTCCCGAGAGTGTCGTCGACTCGGCGGTCAGGCGTCTCATCTCCTCCTGTAATGCCCTGGGGCTCGACGCGAGCTGCGGTGTCGCGTGGTACCCCAAGAATGGCAAGACGAGCGATGCGTTGCTCGCTTCGGCTGGCTCGCTCCTGAAGGTCCATGATTCCCATCCGCGGTCGGCTGCGCTCGTGGCGGGCTCCATGCAACGCGTGCGTGACATGGCGGCCAAGGTTGCTCACTCCGGTATCAACGTGATGATTCTGGGTGAGTGCGGGGTGGGCAAAGATGTACTGGCGCAGCTCGTCCACAAATTGTCGCCCCGCGCGGAGAAGCCATTCGTTGCCATAAACTGCGCGGGATTGGCTCCGTCGCTGATGGAGAGCGAGCTGTTCGGCCACGAGAAGGGTGCCTTCACGGGCGCGATCTCATCTCGAGTGGGCTTGCTCGAATCCGCCAACGGAGGGACGGTATTCCTGGACGAGGTCGGCGACATGCCACTCGCGATGCAGGTGGCCCTCCTGCGCGTGATTGAGTCTCGCGAGATTCGACCTGTCGGGGCGCTCAAATCGCGCGCCATCAACGTTCGATTCATCTCGGCGACGAACAGGGATCTCGATGCGGCGGTTGCGAAAGGGACGTTCCGCGAGGAATTGAAGTTTCGTCTGGATGTCGTGACTTTGCACGTTCCCCCGCTTCGCGAGCGCAAGGAGGAGATACCCGAGCTGGCCCGGAGCTTCGTCTCGGGTGCCTGCGGCGAGGCCTCGGGCGCCGTCCGGCAGCCGGCGATTGGTGATGAAGTCATGAGGCTGCTGATGCGTTATCGGTGGCCCGGCAATGTCAGGGAGTTGAAGAACGTCATGGAGAGGGCGGTGGCCCTCTGTGACGGCCTGGAGATCGAGCCTAGACATCTCCCCATCGAGAAGATCGGGGAAGGTCATGACATCAAGGCCGGCGAGACGCGCTTCGCGTCCATGACCTCTCTCGACTTACCGGCGCTGGCAGATCCAGAGGCGACCACCGAGCGGCGCACGATAATTGAGGCCCTTCTCGCCGAGAACTGGAATCAGACGCGGGCTGCGCGGCGACTGAACATGCCCCGCCGGACATTCATCATGAAGCTCGACCAGTACGCGCTACCCAGGCCGCAAAAGGCTGTAAAGGGCTAGGAGAGGGACGGATGGAGGTGGTGGGGGGAGGAGGATCGATTCGCGCAAAAGCGATTGCACAGTCCGTGCAACCGCGGCCGCCTCAATGAGAAAATGCCCAGGAATTCCGGGGCCAGCGGTGAACTGCCGAACTGGCTCGGCTCTTGCCTGGAGACCAGCCGTGCGGCGCGCGGTCTCATAGATGGAAGATTTTCAGGATCTTCACGGCCCCTCTGAGGCGGGTCCCTACCGTCTCCTTGGAAAAATCGGCGAGGGCGGCATGGGCATCGTCTATCGCGCGGTTCACGTCGATTCGGGAGCGAAGGTCGCCGTCAAGATGGTTCGTTCGCCCTCTCCCAAGCTTCTGTCGGCGTTGCGGGATGAGATGTTCGCCCTGGGAAGAATCAGTCATCCGGGCGTCATTCAGGTCATCGATGAAGGTCTCTCGGATGGACTGCCCTGGTACGCGATGGAGCTGCTCGAAGGTGCCACCCTGGTTACCTTCAACCAGCTGCTCTGGAGCACCGTGGTGAGAGAGAACCTTCGCACCCTGACCACCGAAGGATGGTCGGTGTCGGACGTGACGGATCTCGGTCCCGCTCGGCGGGGCGAGGCCGCGCAATCCTCGACCGTATTCGAATATGCCCCCTGCGGACCGGGCCGCGTTCTTCGGGGAGAGGTGTTGCAACAGGTGCTCGACCTCTACCGTGGTATCTGCTCGGCTCTGGCCCACATTCACCGCCGTGGAATGGTCCACCGCGACCTGAAGCCCAGCAACGTTTTCTTGAAGTCGGGCCTCGGTCCGGTCCTCATGGACTTCGGCTTGGCCAGCCGCGCCGACGGGGCCATCGGTCGGGAAACGCTGCTCTCTGCTACCGGGGCATCGCGAGCAGGTTCGTCGCACTACATGTCGCCGGAGCAGATTCGCGGCGACGTGGTGGATGCCCGAGCCGATCTCTACTCGTTGGGTTGCATGCTCTACGAGTCGTTGGCCGGCCACCCGCCATTCGGAGCACATAGCGCGGTCGATGTCCTCCTCGCCCAGCTGAACCAGCTTCCCCCACCCCTGACTGACTTCGTCGATGGCGTGCCGCCCGAACTGGTGACGCTGCTCGATAACCTGCTGGCCAAGCAGCCTCAGCGAAGGATGGGGTATGCCGAGGACGTTGACGCGGTCCTGGCGGAGTTGGGGGGCGCTCTCTCCCCCGTGTACTCTGCCGAAGCCGACACCGACATTCCCTACCTCTACCGTCCCCGACTCGCCGGGCGCGTTGAGGCGACGACCACGATCGAGGAATACTTGCGTCAGGCCGAGCAGTCGAAGGGATCATTCATCCTGATCGGCGGCGAAAGCGGGATCGGGAAGACCTTCCTGGCCACCGAGATTGGCCGACGGTCTGCGGATCGAAAGTTTCTGACATTGACGGGGGACTGTGTCCCAGTTGCTAGCCACGGCTCGATTGGCGACGCCCAGCCTCGCACCGGCGGCGCCCCCTTCGAGCCGTTTCGGCGGCTCCTTCAGTACGTCGCCGACCGTTGCCGGCAGCAGGGCCGAGAGTTCGCGGATCAGTTGCTCGGTGCGCGCGGGAAGATCCTAGCTCAGTACGAGCCGAGTCTGGCCTTCGCTCTGGGACAAGAGCGCTTTCAGGATCCTCCCGAGATGATTCCGGTGGCCGCGCGCCGACGCGTGTTCGACGCGCTCACCGAGACTTTGGTGAGGCTTTGCGAAAGAGACCCTCTACTATGGATCCTGGACGATCTGCAGTGGGCAGACGAGCTGTCGCTGTCGTTCCTCGGCTCTCACCTGGCACGTCACGTGTCTTCACGCCGCTTGTTGGTCGTCGCGACATACCGATCGGACGAGATGACTCCCGGCGTGTCGGCGCTGGTCGGGAACCCCTACACGAAGGTGATAAAGCTGGGGCGCCTCGATGAAACCAACATCTCGGCGCTAGTAGCGGACATGCTCGGGATCACGTCGGTTCCTGCCGAGCTGATTGCCTCTCTGACGAAGCACGCCGAAGGAAACCCCTTCTTTGTTGCGGAATACCTTCGGATGGCGGTCTCCCATGGCGTGCTGCGCCGGCGAAATGGGCGCTGGGAATTCGCCCATCGCGACGAATCCGCCGACCGCGCGCTGGCCGAGCAGTTGCCCATGCCAGGCTCGATCAAGGGACTGGTGGGCCGGCGCATTCGAGAGCTGGATGACGGTCTCCGCATCGTGCTGTTGGCGGCGGCGGTCATTGGCCGGGAGGTCGAAGTCGACTTACTCGAGGATCTCGTTTCGGCGACCTCGTCCGCCGCGATCCGCCTGACAGATGCGATCGAGGCATTGCGCGGTCGCCAAATCCTGGAGTGGATCGACGCATTGCGGGTGAGGTTCGTGCACGACAAGATCCGGGAGGCGGCGTATGACGCCGACGTGTCGTTCGAGCGCCGTCGAGCGCTGCACGCGCGGCTCGCCAAGACTCTGGAACTGCGGTCCATCTGGTCGGCCGAACAGCGGACGTTGTTTCCGCGGCTGGCCCATCACTTCGAGTCGGCCGGGGAGCCGGATCGCGCTGCTGACTACTTCTTGCGCGCCGCCAGGCTGGCGCGCATCGCCTTTGCCAACGAAGACGCCATCAACTTCTACCGAGCGAGCCTCGAGAACGTCACCCAGGCCCTGAAGAGACCTGCCATTCCCTCTACGGTTCGTGACGTTGCCATCTCCGCCAACGAGGAGATGGGGGAGATCCTGTCACTGACGGGGTCCCACGAGACGGCTCAAAACGCTTACACGGCGGGGCTAGAACTGAGTGGCCCGGGCGAGTCCGTGCGTCGCGCGCGGCTTCATCGGTTGATGGGAAAAGCGCAGACGGGACTGGCCAAGCATGCCGCAGCCCTGCAGACGTACACCGCCGCCGAGTCCATCTTGAGCGTCGATACCCACGACACACCACCGGAGTCGTGGCGCGAGTGGGTGGAAATTCAGACGGAAAAGATATGGTCCCACTACTGGTTGGGGGACACCGACGCTCTCGGCCTCGCGATCGAGAGGCTGGCACCGGTTGTGGAGCGGCATGGCTCGCCCGCGCAGCGTGCGAATTTCTATCAAGCGTCCTGCCTGTCCGCCCTGAGGAGAGATCGCTACCATGTCTCGGCCACGACCATCGCGCTCATTCGCTCGGCAGCGCGGGACGCAAGAGATTCCGCCACCCCGGTCGAGGCGGCGTCGGTACGTTTCATCTATGCCTTTGCCCTCATCTTCTTCGGGGGGATCGAGGATGCTCGCGTCGAGATGCAGCAAGTGCTGCTCGCCGCCAACCGGCTGGGCGACCCCCTCCTGAAGGTTCGCACTCTGGCCTACCTGTCGATGATTCATCGTCAACTAGGCGACGCAAACAGAGCGCGGGAGGTCGCCTTGGAGACCATCGATCTCGCGGCCAGCCTCAATGCGTTTCACTACCTGGGAACGGGACAGGCCACACTCGGCTGGACCTGGTATTCGATCGGTCTGATCGAAGATGCCGAGCGGTCATTGAGGGCCGCGCTGGCGTCTTGGGCCAAGGCCTCCACCGTCTATCCGTTTCAAGACCTCGCGCTCTGGCCGCTGGTGTCGTTGCTCGCCGAGACAGGACGCGGCATGGAAGCGGTGAGCCATCTGCGATCCCTGATTGACCCTACTCAACGACGCTTCTCGGACGAGCTGGATTCGGAGTTGAGAGAGTTCTTTCTGACGATCGATGCCGGTCAAGCGCCCTCTGCGGAGGATCTGAAGAACATCCTCTCGCGGGCGCGAACGGAAGCCCTCTACTGACGGAGAGTGAATCATGGCCATACTGGACGTCCCACCCGATCCGAGGACTCGCGGCGCTCTTTACAATCGAAACCCACCGGTCGTAACGACAAAGCTGCAGTATTTCCTGACGGACTTCATCACTCTCCGAGATTGGCAGCAGCTTCCCGATTTCATGGCGAAGGGTGTCGCCGTGCGCTCATGGTTCGAAGAGCAAACGGGGTGGCGGCTGGTCCTGTCAGGGCATTGCGTGGGAGACGAAGTTTGCGCGGATGATCACGGCCGCCAGATTCTGAATCTTTGGAGAATCGAGACCGACAATCTCGACATGGTGGGGAAGGGACTTCGTCGGCTGGGAGCCTGGCGGACCGACCAGGAGTTCGATACCGGAAACATCTTCGGAGCCTTGCTGGACCTCGTCGAGAAGGAGAATCACTTCATCACGATGGCCGATCAGCGAAGGTGCCTCGATCCCAAGATCGTCTCCGTGCTGGTTCCTGACGGGTGGACGTTCGTCTTCGTCTACGTCGAATACTGGGCGCCTTATGGAATGGAACACAAGCTTTCGACATCGTTCGGAAACCCCGGCGAGAAGGACAATATCGTCGAGTTTCAGGCCCCGTGGCAGTTCATCGCCAACGTTCGCGCCTTGTCGGGGAGGGTCAATACCTTCTCGCAGTACTGGTTGCGCCCCGTTCCGGTCGGATTTGACCGGGATGATCTGAGGCAAACCGTGCAGCGGGAGATCAAGCGCGCAGGGTGGCACCGTCAGAAATTCCGACCGATGCGAGTCGATGTTCTGACGCCCACCACTTATGACCCGACTACATTCCCTCGCGATAGGAGACCCTGATCGATGACGAAGGATACCGTGCTGGTGGTGGGAGCTACCGGACTGCTGGGCGGCTTGGTCTGCAAACATGCTCAACCTCACTACGATGTGCGGGCCATGGTGCGACCATCCTCGCGGAGCAAGGCGGAGATGCTCGCCCGCGAGGGCGCCGAAGTAACGTTCGGCGATCTGAAGGACGGAGCGTCGCTCAGCACCGCCTGTCAAGGAGTCCGGGTGGTGATCTCCACCGCGACAGCAATCGCGTCCCCGCACCCGTCCGACTCGATCGAGACCGTCGACATGGCTGGGCAGCTCGCCTTGATCGACGCAGCCGAATCAGCCGGGGTAGAGCGGTTCGTCTTCGTTTCGTTCCCGGAGCAGCCGGAGACGTTCCCGCTCCAGTCCGCAAAGCGAGCGGTCGAGGAACGGCTTCGCAGATCTCATCTACGCTACGTCATTCTGCGCCCCACTCTCTTTCAGGAGGTGTGGCTCAGTCCGGCGCTCGGTTTCGACGGTGCCGAGGGGCGGGTGCGTCTCTACGGTACGGGCGAGCCGAAGCTCTCCTGGATCTCCGTTGCTGACGTGGCGAGCGCCATGGTCGCGGCCGCAGATGACGGAGCAGGGCAGCGAGAAGTATGGGACCTCGGGGGCCCGGAGGCGCTCAGTCCCAATGAGGTGGTGAAGATATTCGAGGGGGTGGCCGAGCGGGAGTTCGCGGTGGAACGCGTGCCAGTGGAGGTTCTTCGTGCCCAGTTCGCTGCGGCGACAGACCCACGGCAGAAGTCGTTCTTCGGATTGACCCTCGAATATAGCCGAGGCCGCGTGGTCGGCGCGGCTGAACGCAAGGAGGTGTCACCGTCCAAGGGCCGGGTGGAGGATTATGCGCTCAATGTCGTGAAGGGGAAACGAAGCTCGGGATAACTCGAAACCGAATGAATGAGGAGAAGGTGCCATGGACAACAAAGAAGAGGACGTCGTTATCTATTTCAATGGCCACTACTATGGATTGACCAAGACCTATTGGGAGGCCGCGCCGAAGCTCGCCAAGACGACGGCACAGTTTGCCAAGGATGAGGTCATCGACAAGCACCTTGACGTTGGCTACGTCCCCCGGCCCAAGGACGGAGCCGAGGGCGGCTACAGCACGGTTCTCAACCTCAGCGCGATCTTGAAGAAGCACCACGGGTAGTATCAGCGCGAGGCGCTACGTGTCTTAGCGGTCGGACGCCCGCCGAAGGCAGCGGTTACCGTTTGTCTTCGGCGGCGCGCCCGACGGAGGCCATGCACATGGAACAGCTCAGAGGCCAGTCAAGAGGGGGCGAGACGCGCAAGGCGTATCGCACGGGGACCGATAGAATCATTCATCCCGTCGATACGATTGCTCAGGTATCACCCTTCCTGGACGAGATGGGGATCACGCGGGTCTCCAACATCACGGGCCTGGATCGGATTGGTATCCCGGTTGTGGCCGTCTGTCGGCCAAACTCTCGGTCGATATCGGTCGCTCAAGGAAAAGGCGTGACGCTCGATGCCGCCAAGGCATCCGGCTTGATGGAGTCGATCGAGAGCTACCATGCCGAGCGCTTTCAGGTCCCGATGCTCTTCGCTTCGTTCGTGGAGATGAGCGAAGGACGAAACGTCCTGGACCTCTCGCGACTGCCACTTCTAGAGACGTCCGGGGATCCGATGCAGGAACGCCGACTGTGGGTCGAGAGCGAGAGCCTGATGGACGGACAGGTTTGGTACGTGCCGTTCGAGCTCGTGAGCACCGATTATCGTCTGCCGTTGCCGCCCGGTAGTGGTTCGTTTCCGATGACCTCCAATGGACTGGCATCGGGCAATCATCTTCTGGAAGCCGTCAGTCATGGGTTGTGCGAGTTGGTAGAGCGGGATGCGTCGACGCTGTGGCGCTATTCGTCACGACGCGAGCGAGTCGCGAGCCGAATCGACCTGGCCAGCATCAGCGACGGTTCGTGCCGGGAGATTTTGGAAAAGTTCGAGCGGGCCCGGATCGATGTGCTTCTTGCCGAGACGACGACGGAGATCGGCATTCCGGCATTTCGTTGCTCGATCGCGGATCGACCGGGCTCGTCATTCCGCCCCGCTCCTGTCGTGACCGGCTATGGATGCCACCCGCGCCGGGAGATCGCCGCTGCCCGGGCCCTCACCGAGGCAGCTCAGGGTAGGTTGACCCTCATCTCGGGCGCGCGCGACGACATTAGCCAGCGTCGCTATGATGAAGGCCGGGTGGCCTGGGAGAATGGCGAGTTTCAGGACGATCTGCGGGCGGCGCCAGGGAAGCCGTTCATGGATGGGCCGCATTGGGTCAGCGACTCGCTGGAGGAGGACTTGGCGTGGGAGGTGGAACGTCTTCGCAGCGCCGGAATGGAGAACGCATTCGTCGTGGACCTGACGTCGTCGCGGTTCAAGATTCCAGTCTGTCGGGTCATCGTCCCCGGGCTGGAGGCGTTTCATGAGGTCCCTGGCTTTGTCCCGGGAGCGCGACTGCGGCGGTTGCTCGAGGCGCAGCGATGAGCGTGGTCATCTTCGTCGGCCCGACGTTGACTCGGGCCGAGGTCGCCGCCGAGTTGGATGCGGTAATTCGCCCGCCCGCTGCCCAGGGAGACGTGCTGCGGGCTCTTCGGGGCCGGCCGCGCGCCATCGGTCTCATCGATGGTTACTTCGGTAGCGTCCCGTCTGTCTGGCACAAAGAGGTGCTCTGGGCGCTGAAGGAAGGGGTGTGGGTGTTCGGGGCCGCGAGCATGGGCGCCTTACGGGCAGCCGAACTCGCGACGTTCGGAATGGTAGGGGTGGGGGAGATCTTCAAATGGTTTCACACGAAGGTGCTCGAGGACGATGACGAGGTTGCGCTGGCGCATGGCGCGGCCAGTGAGGGGTATCGTCCGCTGTCAGAAGCCTTGGTAAACATCCGCGCGACGCTGGAGGCGGCCGTGACGGGTCGGATCGTGACGCGCCAGACAGCGGACCAACTCGCGGCGATTGCCAAGGGGCTTCACTACACCGAACGATCATTCCCAAGGCTCTTGGCGCTGGGGGCGGGGGCGGGGACGTCGTTCTCGGAGCTGGCGGGTCTCGAAGCATGGTTGCCGAGCGGCACCATCAACCAGAAGCGCAAGGATGCTATCGGCATGCTTCGCGCGATGCGCTCGTTCGTGGACGCTGATCCTCCGCGCTTCGTCGCCAAGGTCCCCTTCGAGTACACAGAGACATGGGACGTAGCGCGCACGCTGGACGGCGGGCGATCTTGCGACCCGGACGAAGTGTCCAGCCGAGATCTGCTGGAAGAAGTTCAAATGGCCGGCCTCTACCCGGCCGTGTCCGCATCCGCCATGACGCGGGCCTTGTCGCTTCGGTTCATTCCTCAACTGGGTGCGCCCGCGGGCCGGGAGGCCACCGTTCAGGCCGCGGACGAGTTTCGCCGTGAACGAGGGTTGCTGACCGGGGACGGCTTCGCGGACTGGACC
>Ga0105238_10008364_pt1 | contig 10352 bp, 9 predicted proteins | sample KBSC34metaG_FD_81526 | JGI IMG/M metagenome (GOLD analysis project Ga0105238, IMG submission 81526) | Corn rhizosphere microbial communities from Kellogg Biological Station, Michigan, USA - KBS C3-4 metaG | ecosystem: Host-associated > Plants > Roots > Rhizosphere > Soil | place: Michigan, USA...
ACTGATCCATCAGGGTGATGTCGTGGGTCGCAATGATCACCGCGGTGCCCGCCTTGTTCAACTCGATAAACAGCCGCAAAAGCCGCCGGCCGAGTGTCGGATCGACACTGCCAGTCGGCTCGTCCGCGAGCAGCAGTTGCGGACGCGAGATCACCGCGCGTGCGATCGCGGCGCGTTGCTTTTCACCACCGGACAACACCGGCGGCAAGGCATCCATGCGCTCACCGAGACCGACCCATTTCAAGAGATCGATGACTTCGCGGCGATAGCTTTGCTCATCGCGTCCCATGACACGAAACGGCAGAGCGACATTCTCGTAGGTAGTCATGTGATCGAGCAGGCGAAAATCCTGCAGCACGATGCCGATCCGCTTGCGCAGATCGGCCATCTCGTCCTTGCTGAGGAGGGAGACATCCCGACCGAACAGTGTGACCAGCCCACGGGTCGGACGCAGGGAAAGGAACAACAGGCGCAGAAGCGAGGTCTTGCCGGCTCCGGAAGGCCCGGTCAGAAACTGAAACGAATGGGCGGGGATCTGGAAGGTGAGATCGCGCAAGATCTCCGCGCCAAGCCCATAACGCAATCCAACATTTTCGAACCGGACCAAGTTCAGCTCCGTTCGATGAAAGAGGTCACCGGAAATTCCTTCGGAAACCAGACCCGACCGGGCCGCTGATCGGGAGCCCACCCCACAGGGTTCCGTTGTCCTTCGGTTATGGTTTCCGATTCGTTAACAGTCGCCTTGTAGCATTCCCGGGACCAGTGCTCCTTTGATTCTTGCGCGGCTGTGTTGGCGGACCTGGCCGGCCGCAAGTCGCGCCTCTTTTGGTGGAGATCCGCTCCATGCCGATCGTCTGTCCCCATTGCGCCACGTCCTATGCCGTCGACCCGGCCGCGCTCGGAGCGGGCGGACGCATGGTCCGTTGTTCCCGCTGTCGGGAAACATGGCTGGCGCAACCGGAAGACGCTCGCGTCGTTCGAGCGGCCGGCACGGCCATTGGCAACGCCAACGCCGATGTCGCGGCGGAATGGGAGGCCATGGCGAATAAAGATTTGGCGAATAAAGATTTGGCGCAACAGGATTTGGCCCCAGCTGTCACCAGCCATGACGATTGGGCTGCAAGCGGAACCGAGGCGCGCGATGGTGGCGCCTTCGATGCGCCGGTGATCGACAGCCCTTCGATTTCGGCCGACTGGCCCGACGATCTCGACATGGAGGATTCCGCGGTCGAAAAACGGGAAACCAGGAGGTCCGTAAGCTTGCTGCAACGTTGGCGCAACCCCTTCCGCAGGCGACCGTCTGGTGAATGGGCCGGCCGGCGCCTTGTCAGCCTCAATAACGGTTGTGTCGTCATGGCCGCGGTGGTTATCGCGCTCATCTTCTGGCGGACCGACATGGTTCGCCTGCTGCCGCAAACCGCCGGTTTCTACAAGATGATCGGCCTTCAAGTTAATCTACGCGGCCTGGCCTTGAGGGATATCGAAGTCGGCAGCGAAATCGTCGAAGGCAAGCCGGTGCTGGTGATTTCAGGCGCCATCGCCAGCATGGCGCGATCACCGGTCACTTTGCCGCGGCTACGCTTTACCGTTCTCGACGCCCAGGGCTCGGAAATCTACGCCTGGAATACCGCGCTCAAGCAACCGGCTCTCAACCCCGGGGAGCGCACGATCTTCACCTCGCGTCTCGCGGCTCCGCCGCCGGAAGGTCGCAATATCGATATACGGTTTTTCAACCGGCAGGACTTGTCCAGAGGCGGCGTGTGATCCGGCGCCCAGTTGAAGAAACGAGATGGCGATGCCCCGCGTCCTGATCGCCGACGACGAAGAGTCGATGCGCCAGCTGGTGGCGCGGGCCATCGGCATGGATGGCCATGAGACCGTGACCGCCGGAGACGGCGCCGAGGCTCTGGAAATCCTGGCTCGCGAGGACGGCGCATTCGATCTGTTGCTGACCGACATTCAGATGCCAGTGATGGACGGGATCGCGCTGTCGCTAGCTGTGGCCCGGGACCTTCCCGATCTGACGATCCTGCTGATGACGGGCTTCGCCGCGCAACGCGAGCGCGCCTCCGGGCTCGACGCGATCGTGCACGACGTCGTCACCAAACCATTTTCGGTGGCGGATATCCGCACCGCCGTGGCCGATGCGCTCGCGTCGCGGAAAAAGCCTAGAGCGACCTGACGACCATCAGAAGTCCTTCAACAATCGCTCGATGTAATCAAGTTCGATCTTGGGACGCTGCGGATCGGCCAGCCGCCGGCGCAGCTCTTCGAGGATACGCCGCACCCGCTGCACATCGACCTCGCCGGGAACCTTCACCAGCTCATCGCCAAATTCATGACCGCGCAGCGGCCGTCCCAGGGGGTCGCTGGTGTTGGCGCCAGCTTGTTGCCGGCCGTTCCGATTGCCCCGGTCGCCATCTCCGTCACCGTCTCCCGGCTGCATGGCGTCTGCGAGGCTTTTGAGGCCCTGTCGTAGCGCCTCCACGGCGCGGCCCTGAGAATCCGCCGCGCCGTCGGCATTACCTTCACCAAGACGGCCATCGGCGTCGCCCATTGCGTTTTCGGCGTCACCCAGGCCGTCCTGGCCATCCCCCTGCTGCGCATCTCCCTCGCTGGGGTCGCCCTTTGGGCCCTGTTGGCCCATGCCACGCCGGGCCAACTCCTGCTGCAGCTTCTTCAGGCGATCACGCAGCGCCTGCTGATCCTTTTGCAGATCACTGAGTCCCTGATCGCCCGGCATGCCGTTGCGGCGATCACGCCGGGAATCCTGTCCCTGCTTGAAGGTCCGGTCGCGCAATTGCTGCTGCTTGCGGATCAGGTCGCTGAGCTCGTTGAGCGCCTGTTCCATCTCATCCTGTCCAGCCTGCCCCGGCTGAGCCATCTGCAGATTTTCCAGCATCTGCTGCAACTGCTCGAGCAGTTGCCGCGCGGCATCCTTGTCGCCGGAACGCGACAGGCGCTCCATCCGTTCGATCATTTCATTGAGGTCTTGCTGGCGCAGCAGCTTGGTATTGGGATCGAGCGGGCGTGCCAATTGCTGCGGATTATTGCGCGCCTGATCGGTGAGCTGACGAATGAAATTATCCAAGGCAGCACGCAGGTTTTCCGTCAGCTTCTTGATTTCCTCGTCGCTTGCCCCGCGCTCAAGCGCTTGCTTCAGCGCCTCCTGCGCAGCACGAAGCGCCTTCTCCACATCCGTCGTGTTGTTGTCCTCGACGGTAACCGCGAGCGCCCAGAGGCTCGCCACGACGTCGCGCAGCGCCTGATCGGTATGCGCCGATTCCAGCTGCCGTGCGACATTATGGAGGCCAAGATATTGGCCCTTCTCGGGGGTGAAGAGTTCAGGCGCGATCATCAGCGCCTCAAGCGCGGCCGCCACCTGGGAGCCCTGATTGGCGTCGAGCGCCAGAAGGCGACGCTGCTCGATCAAAGCACGGGCCAGCGGTTTCGTGAACAAACGTTCCGGCAGCCGCATGTCGAAGGGCTGGCTATGGCCTTCATTTCCGGCTTCGTCCCGCGCGGTCAATGTCAGCGTAACCTCGGCGCCTGCATAGGGGTCTTCGCTGAGATCCTTCACGGTCTGGCCGACCCCATTGCGGGTGCGCGCATTCGGCAAAGCGAGCGGGAATTGCGGCGGCGCAAATAGCGGTCGCGCGGCGGCTTCGCCTTGCGGATCAGTGGACTTCCGCGCCACGATCTGGGCTCGCGCTTCACTGACACCATAATCATCTTCCAGCCGGTAGGATAATTGAAGCGAGCCCCGCGCCTGCCGTTCCGGATTCTTGGCGAGGGCGATGGTTGGCGGCTGATCTGGCGTCGCGGCAAAGCTCCAGCTGGGCTGGCCAGCGGGCGCGCGGACGCGGGCGGTCCCATCGCCCGCGATGACGAAGCGGCGTTCGGTGACGCCCTTGGGCGATTCCGCGGTCCGCGTCCCCTCCGTCACGCCACCGCTGAACACAACATCCAGTGATCCACCGCTGGAGCGAACGATCAACGTACTACCGGCCGGGACCGCCACCGGCCCCGCAGCCGAAACACCTGAATCCTGGCTCGCGGTCGACAGGATGATCGGCGGCCGCGACGTATAGGCCGGCGGGCTTACCCAGGCATCGACCCTTACGTTGGACGGCGTCCAGGCGCCGTCCCAATCGAAAGCTGCCGCTACGCGCATTCGGCGCTCATCGCCGGCCGCCAAATAGGTCGCCACCAGCAGGATCACGATCAGGGCGCGAAACGCCCAGGGATCATGAACCACCAGCCGTGGCGCGGGCAGGCCGGCACGGAGCCGGGCCAGCGAGGCAAGCGTACGCGCACGCTGGGCCCGCCAGAGCGCTAGCGCCACCGGATCTTCGGTCGCCAGCGTATCGGTCAGCGCGGTGGCGGGACGGTGCGGAATGCCGGTCTGTCGGTCGAGACGCGCAAGCCCGTCTTCCCGGCTTGGCCAGCGGAAGCGTGTGAGCGGAAACAGCGCTCCGACCACCAGCAAAGCGCACAAGCCCACCGCGGCGAGGCGCGGAATAACCGGGAGCGCGAGCCAAAGCCCGGCCCAGGAGAGCACAAGGAACAGGCCGACGAGGCTGAGCAGTCGGGCCAGGCCCGGCCATCCCCGCTCCCATGCGATGGCGTAACGCGCCCGTTGCAGGGCACGTTCAAGCCGCAGGCGGGAGGGGTCCGTGTCCTGCCGAGGCGGTGGGGGATCGAGGTGTGGGCCGCTCAATCATGTCTCCGGGTCTTACCGGTGGAAACATAGCACAGCGGCGATCCTGAGGCACTTGGGCCATCGGCGGCCGCGCCAAAGGCGAGGCAAAAAGGCCGATATTCACCGGCATTTTACCGAGTCAGCTACGGATTCGCGTAGATCCGCCTGGCCCGGATCGTTCCCTCCAGCGCCCGCATGTCCCTGAGGATAGCCTCGCTGTCATGGCCGGCGAGTTCCGCGTCCAGCACGACATAACCGAGCTCGCGGTCGGTTTCGAGATATTGCGCGGTGATGTTGATATCCCGCTGCAGGAAGATTTCGTTCAGCCGCCGCAGCATGCCGGGCACGTTGCGGTGAACGTGGCTGAAGCGAACGCCCGCCGCGCGCGTGTGCAACTGTACCTGCGGGAAATTGACCGCGCCCATGGTCGATCCGCTGCTGAAATAATCAAGCAGCTTGCGGGACACTTCGCGGCCGATGCGATCCTGCGCTTCCTCGGTCGATCCGCCGATATGCGGCGTGAGGATCACGTTTTGCAGTCCCTGCAATGGGCTCTCGAAACGGTCCGCATTCGACGACGGCTCTACCGGAAACACGTCAAGCGCCGCGCCCGCCAGATGGCCGTCGCGCAAGGCGCTGGCGAGCGCCTTGAGATCGACCACAGTTCCCCGGCTGTTGTTGATGAGAAAGCTGCCCGGTTTCATCAGCCGAAGTTCGGCCTCGCCGATCATGCCGGTGGTGGCCGGGGTTTCAGGTACATGCAGCGTGACAATATCGCTTTGCGACAGGAGTTCGGCGAGACTGTCGACCGGCTCGGTGTTGCCATGACGCAGCCTGTCGGTGTGATCATAAAAAATCACCCGCATTCCCATCGCCTCCGCCAGCGTCGACAATTGCGAACCGATATTGCCGTAGCCGACAATACCGAGCGTCCGCCCGCGGACCTCGTGGCTGTCTGTGGCCGACTTGTCCCAGGCGCCCGCGTGAGCAGCAACCGAGCGCGGGAAGATTCGCCGAAGCAGCATGACAATCTCGCCGACCACCAATTCGGCGACGCTGCGGGTATTTGAGAAAGGCGCGTTGAACACGGGAATGCCGCGCTTGCGCGCGGCATCGAGATCAACCTGGTTCGTACCGACGCTGAAGCAGCCCACCGCAATCAAATGCTCGGCGTGCTGGAAAATCTCCGGGGTGAGATGGGTGCGCGAGCGGATGCCGATGAGGCCGATATCGCTGATGGCCCGCCGCAGCGCATCGCCATCAAGCGCCTTCGGCAGGCGCTCGACCGTCAAATATTTCGAATTGGCGAAGACCTCGAGCGCGCTGTCGTTGACGCCCTCGAGCAACAGGACCTTCATTTGGTGATCCGACGAAAGATCGGCCGCCATGTCATCCTCCGAAAGAAATCAAGTGGCGCCGGAGCGCGCTTACAGCCAGGGCGCCGGCTGGTCCATCGCAATCAAGGCCTCGACCTCCAGGCGCGGACGCACCACCGCATATTGATCTCCGCGCACCAGCACCTCGGGCACCAGCGCGCGGGTGTTATAGGTGCCGGCCTGCACGGCACCATAGGCACCGGCCGTCATGATCGCCAGGAGGTCGCCCGATGCCAGCGCAGGGAGCTTGCGGTCGAGCGCAAGGTAATCGCCGCTCTCGCAAACCGGCCCCACGACATCGGCAACCATGGACGACGCCCGGGCCCCCGCCTCGCGCACGGGCAGGATGTCGTGATGCGCCTCATAGAGCGTCGGCCGGATCAGATCGTTCATCGCCGCATCGATGATCACGAAATTCTTCGCCTCGCCATGCTTCACATAGGTCACCCGCGCGACGAGAATTCCGGCGTTGCCCACGATCATCCGGCCGGGCTCGAACAGCAGCCGGCAACCGAGATTATGGCTGACGCGCTTGACCATGGCGGCATAGGCGGACGGCAGCGGCGGCGCGGCGCGGTCGGCATGGTAGGGAATGCCAAGCCCGCCGCCGAAATCGACATGGGAAATGGTATGCCCATCGGCCCGCAGGACCTGGACAAAATCGGTCAGCAGGCGGAACGCGGCCTCCATGGGCCCGAGATCGGTGATCTGGCTGCCGATATGGACATCGACGCCGCTGACCTGAATGCCCGGCAAGCTCGCCGCCCGCGTATAGACAGCGCGCGCGCGCGTAATCGGAACCCCGAACTTATTTTCGGATTTGCCGGTTGAAATCTTGGCGTGGGTGCCGGCATCGACATCCGGATTGACTCGCACCGAAACATGCGCGGTGATACCGGTCTCGACCGCCAGTCTAGACAGCAATTCGAGCTCAGGCTCGGATTCCAGATTGATGCAGAAGATGCGAGCGGCAAGAGCGGCGCGCAATTCGGCCTCGGTCTTGCCGACGCCGGAAAACACGATCTTCTGCGCTGGAATTCCAGCCGCCAAGGCCCGCTTGAGCTCGCCGCCTGACACCACATCGGCCCCCGCGCCGAGCTTTGCCAGGGTGCGCAGGATCGACTGGTTGGAATTTGCCTTCATGGCGTAGCAAACCAGCGCGTCCGCATCGGCGAATGCCTCGCTGAACACCCGGTAATGCCGCTCCAAGGTGGCCGTCGAATAGCAATAGAATGGCGTTCCGACCGCTTCCGCCAGCTCGGAAAGATTGACGGCTTCGGCGTGCAGCACGCCGTCGCGATAATCAAAATGATTCATGGCCGGTCAGTTGCCCAGCAGCGGATCGAGAATGAACGGTTTCTTGCGGCCCTTGGCGGCAGCCGGTGCGGCATCCGACCCGTAGGACGGGTTGAATACGCTGGGCTTGCCGGCCTCCCCCTGAATCGGTTCGCCCGACGACAGTTGCGGCGCATCCGGTGGCAGATCGAGCCCGGCTTTGCGCCCGCAGCCAGCCAATGTCAGCACGGCTGTACCGAGTAGAATCAAGGCCCATCGCGAACGGGTCGGGCGGGTGTCGAAAGTCACGTCAAATTCCCCAATGCGCCGGCACCATACAGAGAATGATCCGCTCTGGCGAGCCCCGGCAAGTGCTTCGAATTCGCCAAAATTTCCCGAACTCAAGCTAGAAAGCGGTACTCGAATCATAAAGTTGCTAGTGCCGATGGCTTTCCGAACTTCGCGTGAAGATGGCGGCAGTGGTTTACGAGCTTCTTTCCAACCGCCTGAGCCAGGCCTTCGCTTGGGCAGCGACATTTTTGGGCGCAGTTCCGCCATAGCTGGTCCGGCTTTTGACCGAAGATTCGACCGACAGCACCTTCAGCGCCTCGCTTGTAATTCGGGGCTCGACCTCCTGCATCGCCTTCAGCGGCAATTCGTGCAGCGCAACGCGCCGGCCTGAGGCCAAAGCAACGATTCGCCCGGTGACATGATGGGCATCGCGAAACGGCATCTTCAGCGCACGCACCAGCCAATCGGCAAGATCGGTGGCAGTGGCGTAACCTTCGCTCGCCGCTTCCTTCATGCGCGCTTTATCCGGAATAAGGTCGAGGATCATGCCGGTCATGGCGCGGATCGCGAGCGACAAGGCGGCGAAGGCTTCCATCGCGCCCTGCTTGTCCTCCTGCATGTCCTTCTGATAGGCGAGCGGTAGCCCCTTCATGACGATGAACAGGCCCGTGAGTGCGCCGATGACCCGGCCGGCCTTGGCGCGAGCCAGTTCGGCGGCATCCGGGTTGCGCTTCTGCGGCATGATCGAAGAGCCAGTGGTGAACTTGTCGCTGAGCTGTACGAGGCCAACCAGCGGCGAGGTCCAGATCACGATTTCCTCAGCCAGTCGCGACAGATGCACCGCACAGATCGCGGCGGCCGACAGCGTCTCGAGCACGAAGTCGCGATCCGACACCGCATCCAGCGAATTGGCCATTGGCCGCTCGAAGCCCAGGGCCTTGGCGGTGGCGTGGCGATCGATTGGAAACGAGGTGCCCGCGAGTGCGGCTGCGCCGAGCGGGGATTCGTTCAATCGCTTGCGCGCGTCCGCCAGGCGACCGCGGTCGCGCGCAACCATTTCCACATAGGCCATCAGATGATGGCCGAACGTGACGGGCTGGGCGGTCTGCAGATGGGTGAAGCCTGGCATGACGGTCGCCGCGTGCTCCAGCGCCCGCCCGGCGAGCGCCCGCTGAAGCCCGGCCAGTGCCGCATCGGACGCGTCGATCACATCGCGGACATAGAGGCGAAAGTCTGTGGCCACCTGGTCATTGCGCGAACGCGCCGTGTGGAGCCGCCCGGCGGCAGGGCCGATCAACTCGCTGAGCCGGCTCTCGACATTCATATGGATGTCCTCGAGCGACCGCTTGAAATTGAAGGATCCGCTGCCGATCTCTGACAAAATCGTGTCTAGACCCTTGCGGATATTTTTTGCATCAACGGCTGTAATGATGCCCTGGTCGGCCAGCATGGCGGCATGGGCCTTGGATGCGGCGATATCCTGGGCAAAGAGGTGGCGATCGACCTCGATTGAAACGTTGATTTCCTCCATGATCGCATCGGGACGCTCGCTGAAACGACCACCCCACATCTTGTTGCTCATGGTTGACTGCCCATTGGTTGCCCGTGACTTGTTTTCGCGATCCGCCTGCTGTGATGCGACCGAACCGACAAACGCGAATACGGCCCTGCATAGCCGCATCTGATACTGGATGACAAACGATATGGCTGAACGTCCCCCGCCCCGCCCAGCCAGGCTGCGCCGGCTCTCCCTTCTGATCGCCTCGGTGCTGATCGGGGTCGTGCTGGGCTATGCCGGCATCCGGGCCTTGGCGAACCGGACAGCGGGTGATCCGACCTGCCGGCCTGCGGTGGCGCTGGCCCGACAGATTGCTCCGCTTGCCCAGGGCGAGGTTGCCGCCCTGGCGATGGCCACGACGCCATTGCGCGTGCCGGACCTGGCCTTTGAGGACGCCGATGGAAAAACGAAAAAGCTGTCCGAGTGGCGCGGCCGGACCGTTCTCGTCAATCTCTGGGCCACCTGGTGTGTCCCGTGCCGGCGGGAGATGCCGGCGCTCGATCAGCTGCAAACCAGGCTGGGTGGGCCGGATTTCGAGGTCGTTGCTGTCAACATCGATACCCGCGACCCGGACAAGCCCAAGGACTTCGTGAAGCAGGCCAACCTGGCGCATCTCGGCTATTTCAGCGACGCCGGGGCACGGGTATTCCAGGAGCTGAAGGGGGTGGGGCGCGCCCTGGGAATGCCGACCTCGGTCCTGGTCGATCCTCAGGGCTGCGAAATCGCCACCATTGCCGGCCCCGCGGAATGGGCCAGCGACGATGCCATCAAATTGATTTCCGCCGCACTCAAGCCGGTCGCGGCGAGCCATTAGCCATCAATGTTCGGATCAAATCGCCGCTCAGGCCGTGATGTCGAGCTGGCGGCCGACGCCGGCTTGGAGGTTGGCCTGGGAGCCTCGGCCTGAATTCTGGCCGAGCAGGGTCATCACCGCGATCCGCTCAGCATCGGCATTCGATTTCATGATGGCGGCGCCAACCTATGTCTGGAAGTTGCTCGCTTGCATGGCAAGAAAGCTGCTGACCACACTCACCGTGTCCATTGGCAGTATCAGTCAGGCCTTAACGAAGACCGAACCCGATGCGGAGCAATTAACCCTGGGCGATGGGGATCAGCGGGTCGGGACGGGCTTCTCGCCGCGATAATCATA
>Ga0105238_10008365_pt1 | contig 10352 bp, 13 predicted proteins | sample KBSC34metaG_FD_81526 | JGI IMG/M metagenome (GOLD analysis project Ga0105238, IMG submission 81526) | Corn rhizosphere microbial communities from Kellogg Biological Station, Michigan, USA - KBS C3-4 metaG | ecosystem: Host-associated > Plants > Roots > Rhizosphere > Soil | place: Michigan, USA...
AAAAGAGGAGATTACTTTTAATCTTCAATATACAATTGAAATGGTTGAGAAGAAAGTTAAGTTAGAGAAAAGTTTAGAGAAAAGTTTAGAGAAGTAGAAAATCAGAGAAAAATAAAAATGGCACAAAACCTAAGAGATCTAGTTGGAGTTTCACTAGTTGATTTTAATTCCTATTTAAACTCCTTACAAGCATATAACCTTAATGAAGGGGTTGATTCTCTACTAGATCAGAGTAGGGAAATTAATGATAGTGGCAAATTCTATTTTATGGGGTTTCCATTCCCACTAAGTCAAGATGTTAGTTTTAATGCTTTTGAAACTAAAAGTGGTTCTATCAATATTCAACCTTATTCATTCTTAAATTCACTAGCAGTTTTTTGTAGTGATCCGGCGGGGATTAAATTTTCAATTTATGACAAAGGGGCTAAGACTTATGTTTTCGGAACTGGGACCTATGCCCTTGATAGAGTTGTCGCTAGTAATCTTTCTACTTTATATCCAAATGATGATCCTACTATTGATCCGAATGGACCTTATTTCCTAAGAAGTCCTCTTATTATTCTTCCTCCTGGAGTTTTACAAGTTGAGATTACAAATTTGAGTTCTAATAATAACGTTATTGCTCAAGTTATGTTTGGTTGTGCTATTCCTATTACTCCTTTATCAATTAATGTTGTTAGTGGAAATAAGAGTTAAGAATTAAATAGGTTAAATTAATATGGACCAATTCTACCCATCTTCTCATGATATTCTAAATTCCCAAACAGTAGGACAGGAATTAGAAGAACTAGCAGGACTTCATCAGGAACTACTTGGAAATAGAGGATTACTCAATACTATCTCTGGTGATCAGGGAATTCCAGGACAAAACTATCCAGTTAATATTGAGACTAAAAATCCTTGGTTAGATGAACCTCCAGGAGCACAACCTTTTGACCCACAAGAGTCTATCTCTCTCCCTGCCGCTGCGGGTGACACTGTAGTCCTCACCATGCTAGTTCCAGCAGGATATGACGGAGTAATTAACGAAATGTCCTGTAACTTTACTGGTGGAGGTTTCACACAAGGTAGTGGTGATATTATTTGGAGTCTTAGAGTAGATGGTAAACCTTATCCTAACTTTGGAATTATTACTAATGAAAAAGGAACCCCACTACAGGGAAGAAAGATAGGAAGAATTAGAGTTTATAGTGGTCAAAGAGTCCAATGGTTAGTTAATCATGTTGCTAACTTAGCACTGAATGGAAATGTAATTTGTAGTCTAACAGGTTATTTCTATCCCTCTAGGGGAAATTAAATTTTAAAAAGAAAAACGGGAATGGAAAATATGAAGAAGATTATCTTAGTTTTATCATTATTGGTATTAGCTACAAATTTCAAAGCTAAATCTCAAAATCTAGTAATTGGAACTAATCCCCCTCCACCAGTTAATAGTGTAAGTGCTACTGCTATTGGAGTAACTGGTGGAGTTACTTACTTTTATTGGGTAGTTGCTAATTATCCAATTGGAAGTGTTGCTCCTACTAGTTCTGCTAGGGTTGATAATAGTAATGGGACTTTAACAGGTGGGAATTTTAATCGTATAAGTTGGAATCTCCAGGGAGGGGCTACTAACTATACTATTGTTAGAACTACTACTAATACTTTTCCTGGAACTTGTGCTAGTTGTTTGGTGACTACTAGCGCAACTGCCCCTATTAGCGATAATGGTGGGGCTTTAACTAGTTTTACTTTTAGTGGGGTAAATCCTGCACAAGCTACTATCTTTATTGATAACTCATCTTCTAGTCTTCCTAGACTTAAAGTTAATTTTCTGAATAATCGAATAATTGGATGGGGACAAGATAGGGGAACTACTGACCCATCAGTATGTCTAACTGGAGAGTTATTCTATAACACAACTTCCGATGCAATGAAGGAATGTAATAATGCTGGAAGTTGGGTTGTTATTGGAACTGGAGGAGGAGGAGGGAATACCGTTACTTGTGCTACTAATGGTGGAGTTACTTGTACAACTCTAGTTAATAATGTAGACTTAGCCGCTGATCCTGCCATAGTTGCTTTTAAATCTGCTGCTGCTGGTGGTCAACAATCTGGAACATCAGCACTTAATTGTATTAGTTCTAGTGCTAGTGGAACTACCTATACAGCCGCTTGTGCAACTACCCTTTCAGCTTATGTAACTCATCAACAATTAAATTGGACTTGTGATACTACCTCTACTGGTGCTGCTACTATTAATATTGACACTCTTGGGGCTAAACCCCTAAAGCAATCAGATGGAAGCGCTATTGCCGCTAGTACTCTAGTTTGTCCTAATCAATATCCTATTTGGTATGATGGAACTAATTTTAGGGTTATGACAGTTGGTAATGGTGGTGGTGGGGGGACTACTTATTATTCTCAATTTATCAACACTGGATCTACTGCTATGACAGGATCTAATGTTACTATGGCAACTTTTAGTAATGTTCCTGCCTTAGCTGCTGGTAGCTGTTATCATTTTAATGGTGGTTATGCAGGTAGTGCTAATTTCCAAGTAGAAATTAAAGTAGATGGAACTACTATTTCAACTCCACTTCCATTGGGTGCAGGATTTGCGGGATTCTATTATTTTTGGCATTCTGATTATTGTAATGATCCTGGAACACAAGCAACTCAAACTCTTAGATATCAAGCTAATCCTACTTTTATTGGAATAGCTAATTATTCTGCGCCTAATATCCCACAATTAGGTGCTTTTGAAGAACCTCCACTAAGTACCCCTTCTGCTTTTAACTGGGCATCTACTCATACTATAACAGTTATTATGAATGCCGCTAGTGGAACGGGAATTGGTTATTTTGGAATTAATTAAATTTGATTATAATTAGATCTTTAAATTAGACTATGTTCAATAAATTTTTACTATCCCTCCTTCTAATATCAGTAACCCTTTTTGCGGGTAATTCCTTCATTGCTACAAATGGTGGATTAGCTTTTGGGGTTACTGATCCTTCTACTAATACTAGTTTTAGAATTGAAACTCAATTACATGGTATTACTCTTCCTGGTTCTGCTGGTAAAGTATTTGATTTTGCTGGAACTGGTTTTGCAATTACCATTAACGCCAATGGACAGGTAGGATGGGATAGTTATCATGATAACTTAGGTGGTGGAACTTGTAATACTACTATTACTGGAATGACTAATGCTCTTTTAAGATTTCAACGCGATACTGCTAATCAAATTCTAATATGTGAAGCATGGAATTATGATGGAACTCTTTATAATAGTAGTCAAGTTGCTATTCCAGGTCCTAGAAGTTGGACATTTAGCGGGGCAGGGATTGGTAGTGGGGGAACTGCTGATATTGGATTTCTAAGAATATGGAGTACTTTAGTAGCAGCAGGTTCTAAACCCCCTACAACTGCTAATAGTGGAGATTTACTAGAATTAAAATTTGATGTTTTTCCATTAATAGATTCAAGTGGACATCAGACTGTTTCTTGTTTAGGTGGTGGTGGTGGATGTCCAGGAAGTAGTGCTATCTTAACTCCAACCCCTAATCAAGTAGCGGTTTCTCTCCCTAAAACAGCTAATACCCCTAATTGGACAAATTGGATATCTCTTAGGGCAGGAGTTAATAATCAACTAGATGGAAATAATAGTTATTCTCTAGCAGATAGTAGTGATGTCGTTAGTTGCTTTTGGCAAGAACTATCAGGACCTACAATAGTAAATTGGATTTCAACTCATGCTAGTTGTATCCCTACTTTTACTGGAACAGTAACAGGAACTTATAATTGGCAACTAACCGCTACTGATGTTAATAATAGTATTGCAACTGCTAGTTTACAAAGTGGGGTAGTTTCTACTGATTCTAATTATTCTGTTATCTATCCTGATTCTCGACTTGATAAAATCTTAGGACCACAAATAGCATTTGGGCATAATCCTTGGGAATGGTTTGATTATCGTAATTTAGCTAATTATCATGTTTTTGCTGATCAGTATGAGGTAAATGGCGGAACTTGGCGAAGTGAATGGAATCAAACTGCCGTTAAAACTTATTATGCTTCTCCATTTTCAGCATTTAGTGGAACTATTTATTTCCCTCCTGGTGGTGGTCTTTCCCCTTCTACTACTGAGAGTGATGTTTATGGTAATTTCATTAGTATAACTAATATCAATCATCTTTTTGTATTAGCTAAAAATGGAATATCAGGAGGAAATGCTTGGACATTAACATTTAGAAAAAATGGTGTAGACACTGCTGTTACTTGTACTGTTGATGTAAATAGTGGATTCTCTGGTGCTTTTCCCTCTTGTTCTGATAATACCCATAATTTTACTTTTACCTCAACGGATAATATTGATATTAAACTAACAACAACTGGGACTCCCCCTAGTGTTAGTTTTGATATAACTTTTGGTGATGCTATTCCTAGAAATGGAACTGTTTTTGCTACTAATAGCACCAGTGTAATTAATGGAATAGGAACTAATTTTAAAGATGTATTTTGTGGGGGAACTACTAAGGGTAATGCTTTTATGGCAGTTGTTCCATTAGTTCCTTTAGGTGGTAGTCAAGCACCACAAGTTTACAATCGCCCTATTGATATTTGTACTAGTAATACGTTAGCAAGTTTTGATAGTGGATTTGGATGGGATCTTGCTACTATTAATTCTCCTGGAGTCCCTTGGGGAACATTTAGAGGATGTTATGATTGTGGAGTTTGGGTAGGTAGTGGTAATAATCCAAGTGGTAGTAATCTAAATTTTTATGATTCCGCAATGGGGCATTATGCACTTTATTATAGAAGTGGTTGGACTCCTGCACAAACTAGTGCTAGTTGGTTAGCTGATAGATGGTATTGGGGTCCTGCCGCTTCTACCTCTGGGGCAGTGCCTAGAGATCAATCTATGGCAGGAAGTATCATACATGCCTTATTTGATACCCCTACTTATGATATGTGGCCAACACTTAGGCATAACGCTGCACAATTTGGTTTAGGTGGTGTTCCTGGTGATCCTATATCAGATGTTAGAGAACAAGCATATGGGATGATTAATTATGCTTGGTTAGGATTATTTGATCCTGATCCTACTAATAAAACTAATGCGTTAAATACTGTTGTAACTGGTGCTAACTTATGGCTCCCTGATCAACAACCAAATGGTAATTTTATTAATAATGAGTTTGAAGGAGATACTGGACATGCTTTCCAAGTAACTCAAGGTTCAGATGTTGCTACCGTTGTTTTTGGTGGAACTGTTAATAGTAATTATTGTGGTGGAATTTCTACAAATACTGGAACTATTGCCCTTGGGGTTGATAGGAATAGTTTAGTAGGAACTGGAACTAATTTTGTAGGGACTGCTGGACAATATATTATGTTATCTGGAACCTTGAATGGTCAACCTTGGAGTATGGATACTATTATTTGTCCTCAAGGTGGAGCGGCAACAACAGCTTGTGCAAGTGCTCCTGCCCCTACTTCTACTACTCTTTATATGGCTGATCCCTGGAGAGGAGATATAGGGGGTATGTCATCAACTAGATGGCAAATTATGAGTTCTCCCCCTCCTGCTAATATTTATTATGAATCTTTCTTTGCTAAAACAGATATTAATAATGTTCTAGTTCAACCCTTTGTAATTGATACTGATAATTGGTATTGGTGTACGTATACTGATCCTACACATATTAGACTTAGTACTGTTTATACTGCCGATACTTCTGGGGGAAATATTTATAGACGGCCTACTTGGCAGAATTTAACAGGTAGAGGTAGCCAACCTTATCAGGTAGGAATTGTGACTATGGATCTTAGAGCTAGTGCGGAGTCTTTAACTAGTTTTAGTCCATCTCTATCAACTCAGTTAAGAACGGCAGTTAATAATCAAGCTAGTTGGCTTCCCCTTTATGGAACTAGTCCTGCTACTAAGGGATTATATTATGGTGCAGCTAATTTTAGTAACTGTCAAAATCTAGGAACTTATTTTGGTGCTTTAGAATGTGCTCAGGCTTATAATGGAATTGGAGTTAGTAGTAATAGTAGTAATGAAAGAAGTTATATTCCAGAGGCTATGAACGCTTATGTATGGCAATATTTAAGTACCTTAAATCCCAGTGTTAAAACAACAGGAGATACTAACTATACTGCTCAATGGAGTTATCCTGGTTTTGCTGCACCTTTCCCCGGAGATGGTAACTTTGCACAATTAGCAGATGCAACAGCTATCACTACTAAAGCTTATGGACAGGTTTATGGACAAGGGCAGGGAGCACAATGGCCATCTGCTAGAAATGGTGGGGTTACTCCCCCAGATTTAGTTAGCTTTACTAGAAGTTTCTCTCTAGCTGCTGTTCTTCATGCTGTTAGTGTAAATATGAGGATTAAACAACCAAGTGGAGTTGAGACAGTTACTAATTGTACTGTTAGCCCTTGTAGTTTAACAGCAGATAGAAGGGAAGGAAGCGTTTATATTCAAACTGATTATTTAAATGGAAGTAGTCAAGTTATTGCTAGTGGAAGTCCGGTTAGATATACTTTCCAATAATATTTAGTATTTAGAAATATTTAGAAGTTAAAATAAAAAACAAAAAGGGCTATTTCTTCGAGGGGAAATTGAAGAGAATAGCCCTTAATGGGATTGGAAAAGATTGGACTGGGGAAGATAGGATCTAATCAATAAATGAGAATCAACTAGAACGCTATTTCAGGATAGTTGATTTGATAGTAAGAGTCAACCTTTTAAAATCCTAAATGGTCCAGGAAACTTGACGATTAGGTGAGAAGGGTAACATTTCCAAGGTAGGGTTGATAGGATTAGGTCAACTCTTAGGGGGATTTGAAATATCCTCTCTTATTGATTCTTCTTTAATTATCTTCTCTTCTCCGTTAACAACCTCTTCATAAACCAAATCAATAAGTTCTTTATACGTAATAATTCCTTCCTTTAAACAAATAGCAACAATCTTACTATTCCCTAAACTTTTTCCATTCTCCTTTATATTATAGTCATTTTTCTTATTAATCCTAATTCTATGAACTATGGCCTTTATATTATTCTCAGTTGTTTTAAGTTTATAACCTACTTCTTTATAACTATCCCCTAAGGCAATTAGTCTAAGAACTTGTCTTTGTCTTTTGGTTAGAATCATATTTTCATATTCTCATCTTCTAACGTTTCACGTGGAACATCTTCTCTATATCTCTAACCACTAGACTATTCTTCTTAGATTCTAAAGGTCTTTGACATCTAGGACATTTCTTGGGTTTCTGAGTTGACCTGGGAAACCAGATATGATTACAATCTGGATTTTTACATAGGAGTTGTTCTATTGTTTCTGAGAGTTGTTGATTCATGACTTTTTCAATATACCTTCATAGTAAAATGAAAGAAAAGGAGTTAGCTCATACTTTGCTATAACTCCACTTTCTAATTGTTTAAGAACAGTACATCTTCCTGCCAGTTCAATAGTCTTAGCCCAAATTTGAGCTTGTTTCAAATTTATAAACGTTTGCATAATCTTTTCCTCTAACTTCTATCGTAAACGTATCTCGTCAAAACGTCAAGAAAAATCTTTCAACTGTCTACTAACCCCTTCTTTCTCACCATCCCATTGATTCTAAACGTCTTCTAGTCAACTTTTCATTAGGGATTGGGGACTAGTGATTTTAAAGAGTGGTGAAAATATTTTGAAAAAGATGTTGACATGGAAGTTTAGAGAGAGTAGTATTGAGATATGAAGTTAACTAAACAGCAACTTAAAGAACAGAGACAATATAAAAAAAGAGCAAAAAGAAACGTCAAGCAAGATCAAAAGAAGAAATGGAACTTCATCTTAAATATAATGTAGTAGAAAAAGCATTAAATCGATTAAGAGATGAAGAAGATTTTGATAACCCAAATATGTTTGAACTTGAAGCAGAACTACTTTCTATTGAAAAAAGAATTAATGAATTAGCATGAAAAGAAACTTTAGAGTTGTAAAACCTATAAAATATCTCCCAAAGGAAACTATCGATACTTTAATCTCCCTAATCTCAGGTCCTAATCAACTTCGAGACAAAGCAATGTTTACAATCTCCTTTTGGAGAGGACTAAGAGCTAGTGAAATTTCCCTTCTAAACTTTTCCGATTATGATAGAAAGAAGAAAAGATTACTAGTTCATCGTCTTAAGGGATCAGTAACAGATATTTGGTATGATTTACAAAATCCTGAGGTTAGGAGTTTAGAACTTTACATTAAGATGGATAGGGGAACTGTTCCAGGTCCTTTATTTTTAAGTAAGTATAGCTATTGTACAACTGGGAAGTTTGCTAATATTGATGGTAATGGGAATATAAAGCCTAAAGGGGTTAAACGTGCTTATCTAGATCAACTTATGAAAAAGTATGCTCCTTTTGCTAAGATCCCTAAAGACCTTGCCCATACCCATACCCTAAAACATAGTATTTGTGTTTATCTACTTGAGAATGACATGAACCTAGTAGATGTCCAAGATTGGGCAGGACATAAAAGTATTGCAACTACACAAATTTATGCTAAGATTAGTGATAGGAAGAGAAGAGGAATTGCAGAAACTATAGCTAGGAAGTTGGAGATTGAGGAGAAAGAAAAAAGTATAAAGAAAAGTTGAAATAGTTGTTGACATGGATGGTGAAACGTGAGATGATTGATTTGTCGAGAGAAGTTAACCTCTAAAAAGAAAGAAAAAACGAAAATGACTAAAATTGTAACAACTGTAGAGAATGAAGGACTAGAATCTCTTCTAGGACAAAGAATAATGATTTTCTGTCTAAATTATATTTATGATGGAATGTTAACAGGAATTAATGAAAGTTGTATCTTGCTTGAAGATGCAAGTATTGTTTATGAAACTGGGGCTTTTGATAAGAAAGGTTATATTAATAGTCAAAAGTTACATACTAAAAAGTGGTATGTACAAAAGGGAGTTATTGAGAGTTTTGGTTTAGGTAAATAATTATGGTTAGGGGAATTAGACAAAAATACTCACGGTCATGGTCAGGGTCAGGGTCATGGTCATGGTCATGGTCACGGTCACGGTCATGGTCAGGGTCAGGGTCAGGGTCAGGGTCATGGTCACGGTCACGGTCACGGTTACGGTCATGGTCAGGGTCATGGTCACGGTCATGGTCAGGGTCAGGGTCAGAAGGAAAATAATTAAAATGCTAACCTGGGATGGTAAAGAACTAGACATTAAAAACATGACTACTATTAAAACAACTTCTACTATCGATCATCTTTTAACAAAAGATGAGAAACTAGAACAGTTAGGATTTAAATTAGTGGGAACTAAGGTTGTTGATAATGGTTGGAGCGATCCTAGTTGTGAGATGACTTGGGAAAGTGGAAAAGTAGTATATAGAAAGAAAGTTTGGGAGTTTGGAAAGAAAATTTAAAATAGTTGTTGACTCTCTTATAGACTCATGAGAGAATCAAAGTATGGAAAAATCTTACAGCGTAGTAATCAGAAAGCTAAATGATGAGTTTGCAAGTAGGTTAGGTTATGACAAACTTAACAAGTCTCTTTCTGAAGACATTGCAAGGGATTTGAATGTCTTCTTTTATGAACAAGATTTAAAGTTCATTGCTAGATCAGAGGAAGATGAAGAGATTTAACTAGTTGATTGGAAAAGAGTTTTTAGGGGTTCTCTTATAAAACCCCTAAAGAAAAAAGATAGGATAAAAAAAAATGAGTTTAGAACAAAAAGCGCTACAAGAAAGAAGAAAGAGTTAATAGGTTCTCTACAAAAACCCAAATTTCTAAGGGATTGGAAAAGGATAAAGAGAAAATGATTACAGTAGCAGAAAATGGTAATTATTATATAAGCAAAGTTGACTTGCAACTAATCCTACAATGGACTTAAAAACGTGTAAAGATGAAGTAGAAAAATTTATTAGTTTTGAAACTATTAGTTTTGAAACTAAAAACAGAATCAATATTTTGCGCCAAAGTATTATTGAATCAAATGATAGAGCTAATTTGATTCTATTTATTAAAAGAGAATTAGGAATCTAATAAAAAATTTCTAAGGGATTGGAAATAAGAAAATGTCAATAACTCTAAATCGACTCTCCAGGGAAGGGAAAGCAAAACCCGTAGGAGGGTACTATTCAACTCCAACTGATGATCGTGGGGTTCCAGTTCGTCAGAGAATTATTGAACAGTCAAAACCTAAAGAATCAACAGAAGAGAAATTTTCGAGAATGGCTAGAGAAGTCCAAAAAGAACTTGACTCTTCTCTAGAATAAGATGATAATCAAATAGAACTTGGAACTACAAGTTATCCAACAACAGAAGAAAAGGTAATGAGGATTCGACAAATGAACTTTA
>Ga0105238_10008367_pt1 | contig 10350 bp, 10 predicted proteins | sample KBSC34metaG_FD_81526 | JGI IMG/M metagenome (GOLD analysis project Ga0105238, IMG submission 81526) | Corn rhizosphere microbial communities from Kellogg Biological Station, Michigan, USA - KBS C3-4 metaG | ecosystem: Host-associated > Plants > Roots > Rhizosphere > Soil | place: Michigan, USA...
CAGCCTGCACGCGATCAGTCTGCAAAACGTGGCCGGCACGAAGCCCGAGCCGATCACCGGCGTCGCGTCGGTCATCGACGGCGACACGATCGAGGTGCACGGGCAGCGGATCCGCTTCAACGGCATCGACGCGCCTGAGAGCCGGCAATACTGCGACGATGCCGAGGGTTTTGAATACCCGTGCGGCCGGCGATCGGCGAAAGCGCTGGATAGCTTCCTTGCCGCCTCAAGGCCGGTGCAATGCACGTTCGTGACCTGGGACCGTTATCACCGCTTGGTCGGGGACTGCCGTCGCTCCGACGGCGCCAGTGCGGCGGCGTGGATGGTCGAACAAGGCCAGGCGCTTGATTGGCCGCGCTACAGCCATGGAGCCTATGCGCAACAGCAGGCGAAGGCGGAGGCGGCAAAGATCGGGCTGTGGGTCGGAAAATTCGATGCGCCCTGGGATTGGCGCGCGTCACACGCCGACGGCGCGGCGCCGTCGACACGCCAGCCGCTCGGCATGATCAACCGCAGGCTGGTCGCGCAGAGTGGCTATTCATGCGAGCCACGGCGGACGTGTAAGCAGATCAGCTCGTGCGACGAGGCCCAATGGTATCTGCACAACTGCTCGTGGGGCGGGAAGCTGGATCGCGACGGCGACGGGGTTGCCTGCGAGAGACTTTGCTGATTGCTCTAGCTATTCGTCCACAGCCCCCACAATGGGAGTCGCCGCTTCAACCAGACGCTATAGCTTGCAGTCGGCCCAATGCCCACAAACCCGGTCTTTCACAACTGCCGAACAGTGCGCAGCCGATACCATAACATCGCTTGCTCGGCGAAACGCACCAGGCCCCGCGGCTAGATACCCTTTCCCGTGACGCTCCCGTCATGCCGGGCAGTGTGATGCCGATGGCTACGTCGTGCGAACCGCACATCGGGCAACGCACCTTGCCTTTCAGCTCAGAAACCAGGCAGGCGCGGCCTCGCGTGATCATGAATGTCATCAAGTCGAGATCGTAACGGAAGCCGCATTCGCGAATAGTCTTCAAGCCGGCGCGACGCCCCCGACATACAGCGGAAATGGATCCTGCCTCCGGCCTGCCAAACATCCCTGACAGTTTCGATCGCAATCCGCCGAGCCGCCCCATCCATCAGCCCCGACGGTCGGGCGGCGGCAATCCAAGCCCAGTCATCGGCGCGCCGTGGGGCCTCTGATAGTCGATGGCCCTGTCCCTCAAAAGGTTGACAGCCTCGCGCATCTGCTGCTTCAGCGCGCCAATCGCGTCGTAGTGCGGACGAAAAGGCGTCAGCGAAAGGCTGGCGGCGTCCAGCACTGCGTCGAGGCTGTGCATCTTTTGCTCGATGGCCCAGAGATGGCCTTCGGAAATGTCGTCACGGCGGCGGTGGCGGGGCATATTTCGTTCTCCCATTGATTAGAACGAAATGAGAACAAATTCCTTGCCCGTCAAGCCGGTTTGTGGAATCTTTTCGCCATGAGCGACGAGCCAACACGCCCGTTGCGGCAAGGATGCTGGCTGGGGCTTCGCTCGGCCGAGGCAGTCTTCGCATTGGTTCTGCTTCGAGCATCGTGGCGACGGGGAGGCCTACCTATGATCAGTCCGCCTCGTCGCGCCGGAGACTATCCAGACCGCGAGGTCGACTGTCAGCAGGCCATGGAGCCCGGCTTTCAAGCGATCCTCGACTGCATGGCCGAGGCAGGCTGGACGCGCGAGGAAGCCAAGCGGGTGCTACGCCGGCTGATCGCGGCCGACAACATGGCGCAGAAGGAAACCGCCAGGCTGGAAACGGAGCTGGCTATCGCTCGGGCGATGATCCGGGCCGGCAGGTAGGCGCCCGGGAGCCGTCCCATTTGACTCGCTATCCATGCAGAAAAGGCGCATGGCAAATCATCGCTGGCCGACGAAAAGGGCGCCGGCGCCTGAAAGAGACCACAGATGCTTTCGCCCCGGAACATGAAGGGAAAGCAATGGGCTCCCCTAAGACTCTTAAATCATTAGCATCGGTCGAGCTGATCGGCGCCATGGGCGAATGGTTCGTCCGCGTCACCGAGAAGGACGGTTCAAGCCTCAAGCGATCGTTTGAGCACAAGGACTATGCCACCAGCTTCGCGGAAAACCAGAAGACGCGGATGGGTTTGTATGAAGTCATCCGCATCTAATGCCCTAACTTCACAACTGCGCCCTCGTCGAACTCTGCCTCCAGGCTCTCGCTCACCGGCTTCGGCTCGCTCCCAAGCGGCACGCCGTCGAAGCCCTGCAACCACGCTTCCGCATGTTCGGCCCAATAGTCCGGCACCACACGTTCCTTGCCATCCTTGCGCGCCTGCTGGCCGTACATCCAGGCATCAGTGACGCGCTCCTGGTCCTTCTTGGCTACTGCCATGTTTCCATGTCCGGCGGCGGCTTGCGGCCTTGCAGGCTAGCCACCAAGGAAGACTCGTCAACCACTCCCGCCTGAAATGTGCGTATGATGGCAGCCGCGAGCCATTCCTTCTCGGTATCTGTGGAGCCGGGCGGTAAGGCCTGCTGCAAAACACGTTCGAGCATTGCCAGATCCTCGGAACTGATCACGTCTCTTGGCCAATGTTGCATGGCCTGCGCTCCGTCTGTCGTGAAACAAAGTCGGGCCGGCCCGCTTATCTTGGTGACACAGGATTTCGCAGGCCGGACCAAGCTCCGCCTCTGGGGCGGGCATCAATATTTCAGCCAAAAAAAGCCGCCGATTTCAATATCATTTGAAACCTCCACGACGGTCGCACGTTTGAGGCGTCACAATCGGTGCGAGGAGGACCATTTGGCGAAGCAGATCGAAAGCTGGAACGACACCTATAGCGCTCCGGAATTGGCCGCAAAATACGGGCTGACAATCGACCAAGCGCGAATTGTCATCAGTTCCAATGGGCCATCGAGACACGGCTGCGACGTGGGTGCGATGGCCTTTCGCAATGCTCTGAAGCTTCGGGCCGGACGGCAATTGCAGTCGCATCGTGCTGTCAGTCTTCCCAAAAATCCTTGAGCATCGCGTGGCGAAGCTGCTCCTCGCCCTTCAGGAACCGCACTCTGCCCGAAAGCCCCGGCCGCAGCCACTCCGCCTTTTCCTTTTTGAGCCCCTTTGGCGGCGGCGCGCCGACCTTGCCGTGGACGCGGTCCCATAGCGCTTGGCGCTTGTCTGCCTTGAAGGTCACGAAGGCGCCACCCATGTAGCGGCCCTTGTCGGCCATCAACACCATCGCCGGCTTGCCGCGCTCGCGCTGCACGCCGATGATGTCCATGTCCTTTTCCTCGAAGCATTTGATCTTGCGCCATACCGTCGTCGGGCCGCTGCGATAGACGCTGTCCAGCCGCTTCGAGACGATGCCTTCGAGGTTTGCCTCGCAGGCCAGGTGATAGACGGCGTCGGCGGTGCCCGGCAGGGCTTCGGAAAACTGGATGTGCCCGCCGGCCGGGATCAGCGCCTGAAGCACCTCGCTACGGTCTTTCAGCGGCATGTCGCGCAGGTCATGGCCGTTGAGGTGGAGAAGGTCGAAGGCGACGAGATAAAGATCCTGCGGCCGACGCGTGATTGCGGAGCGGAGCGCATGGAAATCCGACAGGCCCTTGTCATTGAGCACGATCGTCTCGCCGTCGAGGATGAAGCTTTCCGCGTTGAGTTTCCCGGCCTCCGCGGCGAGCGGCCGGTACTTCGCCGTCCAGTCGATGCCGCTCTTGGTGTAGAGGCGGAGGCCGTCGGCATCCTTGATGACCTGGGTCCGGTAGCCGTCGAACTTGATTTCATGGCTCCACTCGGCGCCTGCCGGCGGATTGTCGAACCGCTCCGGCTCCATCGGCTGGATGAAGCTGAGCCTGACGCTGAGCTTACGCATGCACACATCCCCGAACGGCGATTCAATAGCGCAGCCGTCTTTCAGTTCCGTTAGCGGCGGCTAAAGAGGAGAGGAACTTCCCGCCGATGTCAGTGTTCATGCGATAGTAGGAGGAAGTGCCATGGCAGACGACAAGACCAAGCGAGACTTTCGCGACCGCGACCGCGTGTCAGCCGATGAAGATTACGAGGTGGAATATTTCTCTCAGAAAGTCGGACTGACGCTTCAGCAAGTTCGTGATCTGATCGGAAAGCACGGCAACAACCGTGAAACGCTGGAGCGTGAGGCAAGGAAACTGCGAGGGTGAAGATTTCGGAGCTTGGCCCGCGCATTGTCGGACGACACCACTGCGGCGAGCCCATGGGGAGGCCCGATCACTTCCTGCTATGCCCAGCCTGCGGTCAGGCAATTGACCTTCGCGATCTGCGGCAGGTGATCTGGCACCAGCGGCCAGCCCACGGGCCGCTCGAATTGGACGCATAGCGGCCGTCCTCAGCAACCCGACGAAAGATCTACCGCCCGAGCGGCAGCCTAGACACTGAAACCAGTTCAGCCTCATCCCTGATTCCGGCCAGGTAATTTGCCAGCAAGCGAGATGCGAGGGCATCCCGTTGGTCTGGAGACTGGCGTTCGTCCTTCAATCTCTCAAACGCGCGACCGAGCAGCGCGACTTCCGAAGGGCTGAAGATCCCAGCTTCTTTGGCTCTTTGGTGAATCGGCAAATGAGGTCCCTCCCATGGCTGATCCCTCAAAAGCACATCAAATTGACCGGCGCTTTTGTCGGTTGTCAATAAAGAAAAACCCGCCGACTAGAGCCGACGGGTTATCTTCCCTCAAACTGCTTGTGCGCCCCTTTCCCGGATGGTCCGCCTGACCCAGGAACCCCGCACAAGGATGTCATAGAGCTGGATGAGCTCGGCCGCTGTAGTATTGCAGCAACATCTAAGGGGATTAAAGAGCTCGTTTCTGTGGAAGTGCTGTCGCCGCGCGGATCACTGCTTGCCAGCGATTTCTACCGTTTAGTTGAGGATCTCCTTGCGGAGATCGGCCAACTCGCCGGTGAAGGCGTTGATCGCCTCGACCAGTCGATAGCCAAGCTGCCGACTCTTCTCGGCGTCGAACGCTGCGCGGCCGCCTCGCGGAAATGCGCCCTGATCGCGTCAGCGAGCCACCTCTGCGCGTTTGATAGAACAATCCTCGACTGTCAATGAGCCATTTCAAAAAGTTTTCTAGAATTATCCGATGCTCACGAAAAGAGCGCCGGAACAGCGGTGCCAGGAGTTGAATATTCTGAAAACTGCCGCTCCAAGGAGCGAAAAACTAAACCCAAGTCTGCCTGAAGGCTGTTCTAAACGCTCTTTTTGCACCGTTTGCCGCAAAGAGATCTGACTTGAACGGTTTCGATAAAGAGCGTCGTGACACCCGCGATAGGGCGAGTTGGGTCTGGTCTCAGTTCCTCATCGTGGATCAGCTCCTATCTCGGGGATATGGCGTCTGACATTACGCCGCAGCAACGCTTCGAAAGCAGACAGTGCCGGAGACATGGACCGCCCGGCTGGCCGTATCATGACGATATCACGGACGATCGGCGGTTCGACGAGGGGACGCGCCAGGATAGCGCCGCCGGCCACTGCCCGCGCATAGGTCGGCAGCACCGCCACCCCTAACCCAGCCTCCACCAACGCCAGCGCTGTCGTGATTTAAGACACATCGTAGGCCGGCTGAAGCGGAACCTGGACCTGCTCGAAGCCAATTTCCACCAGCAGGCGAATGCAACCGTCACGAGAGAGCGTAATGAATGGCTGCCCGTCGAGATCTCTCCATGTAACACTGGTCCTAGAGGCGCCCACAGCAGATGAGCGCTTCCTTTGATTCGGGGGACAAGGATGCTCCATCAAAGCCTGAGATCAATCTCTAGATCATGCCTGCTGGTGCCGATCCAAGCGATGGACGCCGGCTTGGCCTAAGCGATGATGGTCTTAGACGATTTAAGCGATCGGGGACGTCGCGTCCTTCGCTGGAGCAATTAGACTTGCGTCAAGGCTCATATCAGCGACGGGTGCGCAGCCTACTGGCGCTGCCGCATCCAACAATACAATTGGGAAGATAACTCGTGCCAAAATCAGTATTGGCTTCCGAGAAGTGGAGCCGCGGGATAGGGCGAAGCGCAATTCCGGAACCGAACCTATCCACAGAAATATTTTGTTGGTATTTTTGTTGGTCTGACCTGTCGCTGCTAGATCACCAACTAACTGAAAACCAAGACAGATTTCTTTGATTTGGATTCCGCCTCTGGCACCATCGCCTTTAAGTTTGGCGCCATAACAATCGCGCGACAATATGTTCCAGATAGCTCCGCTATCGGCGCCGAGACAATATACAAGCGGCTCGCGCGGCGATGCATATGGATTCGATTTCACCTCGCTGGATAAGCTTCAACGAGCCATGATTATCGGCAGTCCAGGGTCCTCGATCATGGACCTTGTCACGCCGCCGAAAATCCTCTCGCGCAGCCGCGAATGACCATAAGCCCCCATGACCAAGAGCTCGGCGCCAGTGTCGACCGCGTGCTGGCGGAGAACGTCGGCGATCGAGTGGTTTGAACTCGGCAAACGGTCTACCGTTACCTTTACGCCGTGACGGGAGAGATAGGTCGCCACGTCTGCCCCGGGTTCCGCGCCGTGATGGCGTTCGTCCTCGATCGGGTCGACCATGACGACCCGCACCTCATCGGCACCCGAAAGGATGCCGAGCGACTCTCGCAAGGCGCGCGACGCTTCCAGGCTGGCGTCCCATGCGACGAGGACGCGTTTCGGTTTCAACGTCGCGGACGCCCCTTTGGGGACAAGCAGGATTGGCTTCCCAGATGAAAACAGCGCGCCTTCAATGACTTTCTCCTTGAGCGTTTGGCTCGCTAGCAAGTCGGGCCCAAGGACGGTTATATCGGCGTAACGCGCGCGCCGGCCGATGACCTCATCTGCCCAGGCATGGTCCGGGTAGTCATCACTTAGGTCCGTCGATACCGGACTCGCCGACAGCATTTTGGAAACGGCCGAATTCCGCTTCTCCAGCATTTCCATTTCGGCTTCTCGCTCAGCGAGCCAAGCCGGCGAAACCACCTCGGCATATGCTCCGCCAGAGGGAGGCGCCGCGATGACCAGAACAAGCACCGAGAGATGGGCTTTGACTTCTTCGCACAGGCCGGCGGCAAGCTTCAGATCATCGTCTCCCTGATCGGCCCCTGTAACCGTGAGCAATGTCTTGAATGTCATCGTGGCGACTCCTTTGTCCGGGCAAGGTTCACAGTGGACATAGCCGTAGCCAGCCGGTCGGATTCCTTCCTTGCGCCAGATCAAACTGATCGTTTCGCAGGATTGATCCCGATCAACGTACGGGCGCCTCGCAAGCCTTAGCCTGACATCGATGCCCGGAGGCGGAGCAAATGAGATTCGGGACGACGATGGGGTTGTTGGCGCTGACGCTGAGCACCGCGGCGGCCCAACAGATGAGCAATGGACAGCAGGAATATCTGAATTCTTGCGCTGTGTGCCACGGCGTGGACGGCAGGGGCGACGGACCCATGGCCGACGTATTGCGCAAGCGCCCCGCGAATTTGACGACGCTGACAAGGCGCAATGGCGGCGAATTTCCCTACTGGCGGGTCTATGCCACGATCGACGGCCGCGGCCTCGTGCCGGAGCACGGCGAGCGCGACATGCCGATCTGGGGCAATCAGTTCCTGCCTGACGACGTGAAGAAGTACGGTCCCTACGGCGGGGAGGCCGTAACCACGGAACGCATTCAAAACCTCGCCGGTTACGTCCAGACGCTCCAACGCTAGTAAGACCCCTGGGGCTTCAAGCAGCAAGACCGAGGGACGATGCAACCGAAGTCAAGGACGCACTTATGATCACTGAGAACCAGGATATCGTGGTCGAGATGCTGAAGGACCCAGCCACCTATGGCGAGGCTGGTACCGTCGAGACGATCGAAACCCACATTTCCCGGATATTCCTTATCGGGCAACGCGCATTCAAAATGAAGCGCGCGGTCAAGCTGCCTTATGTCGATTTTTCGACGCCGGAGTTTCGGCTCGCCGCGTGCGAAAAGGAAGTCGAGTTGAACTCCAGAACGGCGCCCGGTCTCTATCTCAATGTCCGCCGCATCACGCGCGCGGGTAATCGGCTTGCGATGGATGGATCGGGGGAACTGGTCGACGCTGTTATCGAGATGGTTCGCTTCGATCAGTCGAACCTCCTCGATCGCATGGGCGCCGCGGCAAAGTTGACCCCCGCGCTGATGACTGCCGTGGCGCGCATGATTGCGCAATACCACCGCAATGCTGAGGTGATCCACGCCGGCAGCGGGTCAGGGAACATTGGCGGCGTGCTTGAAATCAATTCGGCCGGATTTGCGACGAGCCACGTGTTCGATGGAAAGGAAATCGAAACGCTCAACGCGGCGTTTCGCGCCGCCCTCGCTCGCCATACCGGCCTGCTTGACCGGCGGGAGGCGGCAGGCCGAGTCCGCCGCTGCCATGGCGACCTGCATCTGCGCAACATCTGCGCCTTCGATGGCGAGCCTCGCCTGTTCGATTGCATCGAGTTCAATGATCAGATCGCCACCGTCGATGTCCTCTACGATCTCGCATTCCTGCTCATGGACCTGTGGCATCGCGGTTATGCGCAATTCGCCAATCTGGTGATGAATCGCTATCTCGACGACGCCGATGACGAAGACGGCTTCATTCTCCTGCCTTTTTTCATGGCGGTGCGGGCGGCGGTGCGCGCCCACGTGACCGCGACACAGGTCGAGGAGGGCAGCCAGGACTCCACAAAGCTGATTGCCGAAGCGCGATCCTATTTCCAACTCGCGCAAACCCTGCTTGCCCAAACACCGGCTCGGCTCGTGGCAATCGGCGGTTTGAGCGGCTCGGGCAAGACGACGGTCGCCGAAGCGCTTGCACCGCAGATCGGCGCGCCACCTGGGGCCAGGATCGTCGAGAGCGACCGTATCCGCAAGGCCATGCATGGCGTGCCCGCCGAAACGAAGCTGCCGGACAAGGCCTACCGGCCCGGTGTGTCGGAACGCGTCTATCGCCAGCTCGCCTGGCGTTCGGAACTGATCCTTGCCGAAGGCGGCTCCGTCGTCGCCGACGCGGTATTCGACAAACCGGAGGATCGCGATAGGATCGAGCGTGCAGCGAGTGAGGCAGATGTTCCGTTTGCGGGGTTTTGGCTGGCGGCCGATCCGTCGGTGCTCTGGCACCGGGTCAGCAAGCGCAAGGGCGGCCCTTCCGATGCCACGGTCGACATCCTGTCGCGGCAGTTGCAGCGCGACGCGGGTCCGTTGACCTGGCGCCAGATCGAGGCGGACCGCAAGGTGGCCGAAATCACAACCGAGATGGTGGCCTTGGTTGAGGGCACCGCTTCAGCTGCGGTCAGCTTCAGGAAGACCGGATCATAGAGGCTGACCACCGCCTAGCGGATCTCCAGTGTCGCCATGGAAAGGCCAGGCTCGCTGGGGTGATGGGCAACCGAGAAGCCGAACTCCCGGCACATTGTGAGCATCTTGCGATTTTCGTTGAGGATCGTGCCCTCGATGCGGCTGATACGCTCAGCCCTCGCATAGTCGATGAGCTGGTTCAACAGATCCCATCCCAGGCCATGGCCCTGCAGGTCTGACCGCACGAGCAGCGCATATTCGCCAGCCCTGTGATCGGGATCGCAGGAAAGCCGGCCGATCCCCGCCAGCGCTCCCGTGTCCTTTTCAAGCGCGACAAAGGCGATGTCGCGATCGTAGTCGAGCTGGGTGAGCCGCTTCAGCATCTGGTCCGGAAAGTTCTTCCTCAGTGACAGGAACCGCAGCCGTAGATCATCGGGCGAAATCTTGGCCAGGAACGCGGGATAGAGCGCAACGTCCGCCGGCGTGATCGGTCGGATGTGGAAGGAGAAACCGCCAGAGACAAAATCCCGGCTCCATCCTGACGGATAGGGTCTTATGGCAAGGGCCGGGTTCGGCGCCGCTTCATCCAGCCGTCGCGGGTCGATTTCGATGCGGGCGTCGAGCGCAATGACACCCTCTGCGTCGGCCAGCAGCGGGTTGATGTCGAGGGAGACCAGGCATGGGAAGTCGACGACCATTTGCGACAGGCCGTTCAGTGCAGCGATGATCGCAGCTCGGTCTGCCGGCTTGCGATCGCGATAGCCGGCAAGCAGGCGGCCTATTCTGGTCGCGTCGATCGCGTCCGCGGCCAGCACGTCGTCAAGCGGCGGCAGGGCGATCGCGGTGTCGTTCACAATCTCGACAGCTGTGCCGCCGGCGCCAAACAGAATGACCGGCCCGAACATCGGATCCACGCTCATGCCCAAAATGAGTTCCTGCGCATGCTTGCGCGCGACCATTGCCTGCACGGTGTAGCCGTCCGGCTTCGACCCCGCCGCCTGCGCGCTCAAGCGTGCCTCGATCGACCGGGCGGCCTCCGC
>Ga0105238_10008369_pt1 | contig 10349 bp, 12 predicted proteins | sample KBSC34metaG_FD_81526 | JGI IMG/M metagenome (GOLD analysis project Ga0105238, IMG submission 81526) | Corn rhizosphere microbial communities from Kellogg Biological Station, Michigan, USA - KBS C3-4 metaG | ecosystem: Host-associated > Plants > Roots > Rhizosphere > Soil | place: Michigan, USA...
AGCTTCACGACGCGGATGCTCGAAGGAGCGGAACACGACCGCGGCCGGATTTGCGAGCTGATGAACCGGTCGCTGATGCTGGTGACCGCGCTGGCGCCCGAGATCGGCTACGACAATGCCGCGACCATCGCCAAATATGCGCACAAGACCGGCAAGACGCTGAAGGAAGCGGGATTGGAGCTGGGGCTGGTCGACGAGGCGACGTTCGATCGCGTCGTGAAGCCGGAGACGATGGTCGGGCGCTAGGGCAGCCTCGTATCCGTCGCGATCCAGTTCGCCTCCCAAGTCCGGCCGCCATCGGCCGAATAGGATTGCTCGAAATGGATCCGGTTCGCGCTTTCGGGCGCGATGAGGAAGCGCACCAGGATGGCCCGGCCATCGAGATCGTCGGTGCTGTAAAATTCGCCGCGCCCGTTCACGAACGAACCAATCGTCGGCTGACCGATGAGCGTTCCATAGCGGCTGTTCGAATAATTCATCGACCATTGGCGCGAGCGCGGATCGAATAGCCTGACCGACATCCCTTCGATGTGGCCGGCGGGTCCGTCTACTTCCAGCTCGGCCAGGTTCCCCTTAGCGCCCCAGATTGGCGTGACCGTCGTCGTTCCGCTGTAGCTCACCCATTCAGTCGAGCCGGCGAGCGGATGCGCGAGGCGACGCAGCTCGGTGTGCCAGCGGCCGATCTCCAGGTCGAAATCGTGCGAGCCATCGGCGGCGGGAGCGGCAAGCGCGGCGGCGAGCGCCAGCCAGATCATTTCGCGATCCTGGTCAGCCTGGCTTGGAACGCTGGCTTCCAGCTCTTACCGCCATCGTCCGAATAGGCCTCGGTATAGCTATGGCTGTCCGGCCGGATATCCGCCCACATGCCGCGCACGAGGATCGCGCGACCATCGAGGGTATCCTGCGAATAGAGTTCGATCGCGTCCCCGTGCTTCTCTCCGATCGTCGGCGCGGAGTCGAAATGGCCCTGCGCGGCGTTGGCGTAATTCTGACTCCATTGGCCCGATTGCGGATTGTAGAGGAACAGGGTGAGACCCTCCCAATGGCCTTTCGGACCATCGGCCTCGATCTCCTCGAGATATGCGCGACCGTTCCATACTGGCCGTACCGTGACCGTTCCCTCGAGCTTTACGAAATTGTCGGGCGCGCCGAACGGATCGGCATAGCGGCGGATCGACGTGTGCCATTGGCCGAGGTTGAAATCGAAGTCGTGCGAGCCGTCGCGGACCACGGCAGCGGCGCGTTGAGGCACTATCAGCGCCAACGCGGCAGGGACGATCAGAATCCATGCGGACTTGACCATCATGGTCCTCCCCATTGCTCTATTCTGTTTCTGTACTAAATCGTAGGAAATCTTCGTCAAGGAATTTCGTACTTGAACGAACAAAAAGGAAAGGGACGGCGCGGGCGGCCCCGCGGCTTCGACGAGCGCGAGGTCGTCGACAAGGCGCAAGCGCTGTTCTGGGAGGCGGGGGCGAGCGGCGTTTCGCTCGACCAGCTGAGCGCGGCGACCGGGCTTCACAAGCCGAGCCTTTACGGCGCATTCGGCGGCCGGCCCGGCCTCTACGTGGCGGCGCTGGATGCTTATATCGATCGGGGGGCGCCGAACGTTTCGGGAGCACTCGCGAACAAGCCGCTGGCAGCGGCCTTGAGTGCCTTCTTCGAAGCCGATCTCGACGTGTTCTGCGCTCCAAGCCACGCGCCGGGATGTTTCCTGATCGGCACTGCCATCGAAGCGGCCGCGGACAACGCCGACGTACGCCAGCGCGTGGACATGGTGTTCGAGGGACTCCGCAAGATCCTGCGCAAAAGGGTCAAGGTTGCGGTCGCCGATGGCGACTTGCCGAATGATTCGGACGTGGATGCGGTGACCGAGATCATCTTCGCCACCCACGTTTCGCTTTCGGTCGAGGCCAGGGCCGGAAGCCATCGCGCCGACCTGCACAAGCGTTTCAAGCACGTTGTCCGGCTGATCGAGACGCTTGGCTAAAGCGCCAGGTTCAGCCGAACGCCGAGATTGTCGATCCCCGGATTCTCCCTCCCGAACAGCTGGGCGTGGCTCATGTGGACCCAGCTTGCCTCGACGCTGAGGCGATTGTTGATATGAGTGCCAATCGCAAGCTCGGGCTCGAACAGGACGCGGCTTCCGAATTCGATCTTGTTGTTGGTCGGATCCTCGAACTTCGCCGCCGAGCCGTTGTGGATCGCGATCCCAAGGCCGGGACGAATGTAGATGCTGTGGCCGAACTTCGCCGATAGGCCGACCGCGGCGTAGCTGGTCGCGCCCGCGGTGTTCAGCGCACCGAAAATATAGGGCTGGAGCGGAGTGTGACCGATGTTCCCGCCGCGATAGCCGAGCTGGAAGTCCATGCCGTCCTCGACCCCGCTCTTGTCGGTCGGCAGCTTGACATCGTGGACGTAGAGCCCGCCAAAGACTTCGCCCGCGTGGGCAGGAGCGGCCGCAATCAGCAGCAGGACGGGGCAGAGGTACGCTGCGCTTCTCACCAACGCTTTCTCCTTCGGAATGCGGGCGTTCAATGTTTCAGGGCCCCGATTGTGCCGCCCCGCTTTCATGCTAGCCTGCTGATGCGGAGGAGGGCGTATGCGCGGAACTATCGGCAGGCTTTGGCTGGCGGCGGCAGTCGCGGCTCTCGGCGGGTGCTCGACGATCGGTCCCGACTCGGGCCGCATATTCGGAACGTGGGGGGGACCCCATGCGGGGATTTCATTCCAGGGGGGCCTTGCCGACGTGAGTTTCGATTGCGCGTCGGGCACGATCGACGATCCGGTCTTCCCGGCGAAAGATGGTTCCTTCTCTGCCAAGGGCACCTATCGGACCGGTGCGCCTGGACCGGTCAAGGTGGGCGAGTTCTTCAAGAGCCAGGGAGCGGTATTTTCTGGCCATGTCGTCCCGGCTGCCACCAAGGGCGCGCCTCGGACGATGACGTTGAGCGTGGGGCTTGAGGACGAGACGAACCTCGGTCCGTTCACCCTCACCGAAGGGTCACCCCCGCAGCTGACCCGTTGCGCCTGATCAGCGCGACTGCCATGCCTGGACCGCCGGATTGGGCGCCAGCAGGTTCCAGATGTTCAGCGTCAGATTGTCCCGGATCACGAACAGCGGGACGATCTCCAGCACGACGACCAGGACGATCGCTGCCCAGACCGGAAGCTTGCGCCCGGCAAGGAAGCCGATCGCCATCATCAATATGTCCGACATCGAGTTGACGACGCTGTCGCCGCTGTAGCCGATCGCGGCGGTGGTCTCGCGATAGCGGTCGATGACGAACGGCGTGTTCTCGATCACTTCCCAGGCGGATTCGATCAGCAGCGCCCCGAGGAATCGCCACTGGACCGGCCAGTAGCGAAATACGAGCCACAGCAGGAAGTAGAACAATAGGCCGTGGACGATGTGGCTGAGGCTGTACCAGTCCGCAAGCATCTGGCTGGTCTTCGGGCTGTCGCGGAGGCCAACCCACAGATCGACCGTTCCGCACGTGCAGATCGGATGGCGGCCCATCGACAACTCCGCCGCCGCTGCAGCCGCAATGATAAGCATCGCGGCGATGGCGACGAGGCGTGAATTCATCGGCCTAGGCTAGGGAGAGCAATGCCGCTTGCAAAGATCGGCAGTTGGCCTGATGCACTCCGCCCATGCTGCGTGTGTACGGACCCGGCTGCGAGGGGCGCGAGATTGACGCGAAGACCGAGCGCATTCCCGACGAAGGCGCCTGGATCGACCTCGAAGAGCCGACCGCCGAGGAAGAGAAGCTCGTTGAGCGCTGCGTCGGCGTCAATGTCCCAACTCGCGCCGAGATGGCCGAGATCGAGCCCTCGAGCCGCCTCTACGAGAAGAATGGCGCGCTCTACATGACGGTGAGCGCGCTTCGCGGGGTCGAGGAGCATCTGCCGAGCACGACGCCGATCGGCTTCGTCCTCGCCGACAATCGGCTGGTGACGATCCGTTATGCGACGCCCAAACCTGTGCGCACCTTCGAAAGCCACGCGCGGCGTGATCCCGATTTGGTGCGCGACGGCCCGACCGCGCTTGTCCGGTTGCTCGATTCGATCGTCGACCGGCTCGCGGATGAAATCGAGCGTGTCGGCGAAGCGATGGAAAATCTGTCGCATCAGATCTTTCACGAGGGACAGGATCAGCGGCGGATTCCCGCCGACCGGCTGACCAAGCTGCTGACCGACATCGGGCGGACCCAGACGCTTCTGAGCAAGATCCGCTATTCAGCGGTCAGCACCTTGAGGATGCTGAGCTTCCTCGCCGGATCGAACCTGCTGCACGCCGAAAAGCAGGCGGACATGCGTCACCATGTGACCAGCATGACAACGGACGTGACCTCACTGAGCGAGCATGCGAGCTTCCTGACCGACAGCCTTCAATTCCAGCTGGATGCGTCGCTGGGGCTGATCAGCATCGAGCAGAACGCCGCAATGAAGCTGTTTTCCTGGGCCGCCGTCATCCTGCTTCCCCCGACCCTGATCGCCGGCATTTTCGGGATGAATTTCCACTATATGCCGGAGCTCAACTGGCATTACGGATACCCGCTGTCGCTCGCATTGATGGTGATCACGGCGGTCGGGCCGTATCTTTATTTCAAGAAGCGCGGCTGGCTTTAGGCTTCGAGCGGAATCGCGGGGATTTCGACCTTGGGCTCCGGGGCCGGAGTTAGAGCCGCACGGCGACGCGCAAGCGCAGCGTAGGCGAGCGCAAGCTCTCCAGCGACCGCCGATTTTTCGTCGTCCCGCTTCGAGAAAGCGGCAGCGCGCGCTTCTGCAGCTCGGCGGCGGAAATAGTCGCTGTCGTGGGCTTCGCCCGTCACTTGCTCGCTCCCTTGCATTATCTGTTGCAATAAAGACACTTATTGCGCGGCCGAGACGATGTGGAGTCTCGCCGCAGCGGCCCGCCCCGGCGGGCGTTCAACTCACCGCAAACCCCGCTTTTTGACCGCCGGTTTGCGGGCACGGGAGGGGATTGCTAAGGCCGCAGCGCCCCCAACAAGTCGCGCAATTTCCCCTTCGCGCGCCACAGGCGAAAGACAGCAATGATCCCGACCGGCCAGGACAGCCTCAACTCCCGCTCGACTCTCGACATTCAAGGGAAGACCTACGCTTATTACTCGCTGAAGAAGGCCGGCCAGACCCTCGGCGACGTGTCGCGCCTGCCCTTCTCGATGAAGGTGCTGCTTGAGAATCTGCTTCGCTTCGAAGACGGCGAGACGGTCACTCGCGACGATCTCCAGGCGATGGCGGATTGGCTGAAAGAGCGGCGGATCAATCGCGAGATCCAGTACCGGCCGGCGCGCGTGCTGATGCAGGATTTCACGGGCGTTCCGGCTGTCGTCGATCTCGCCGCGATGCGCGACGCGATGCGGCGGCTCGGCGGCGACCCGCAGAAGATCAATCCGCTAGTCCCGGTTCACCTGATCATCGACCACAGCGTGATGGTCGACGAGTTCGGCAACCCACGCGCGTTCGAGAAGAACGTCGAGTTCGAATATGAGCGCAATGGCGAGCGCTACCAGTTCCTCAAATGGGGCTCGAGCGCGTTCGACAATTTCAAGGTCGTGCCGCCGGGCACCGGCATCTGCCACCAGGTGAACCTGGAGCATATCGCGCAGTGCGTGTGGACCGATCAGGATAGGAACGGCGAGACGTTAGCCTATCCAGATACCCTTGTCGGGACGGACAGTCATACGACGATGGTCAACGGCCTGGGCGTGCTTGGCTGGGGAGTCGGCGGGATCGAGGCCGAGGCGGCGATGCTCGGACAGCCGGTTTCGATGCTCATCCCGGAAGTGGTGGGCTTCCGTCTTGCCGGACAACTCAAGGAAGGAATTACCGCGACCGACCTGGTGCTGACGGTCACCCAGATGCTTCGCCAGAAGGGTGTCGTAGGGCGGTTCGTCGAATTCTACGGGCCGGGTCTCGACAACCTGCCGCTGGCAGACCGCGCGACCATCGCCAATATGGCCCCCGAATATGGAGCCACCTGCGGCTTCTTCCCGATCGACGAGCGCACGATCGACTATCTGAAGCTGACCGGCCGCGACGACGATCGAATCGCGCTGGTCCGCGCTTATGCGCAGGCGCAGGGCCTATGGCGCGACGCGAACACGCCCGAGCCGCTGTTCACCGACACGCTCGAACTCGATATGGCGACGATCGAGCCTTCGCTCGCGGGCCCCAAACGCCCGCAGGACCGAGTCCTGCTGAGCGAGGTCGACGAGCAGTTCAACGCGGAGCTCGACGGCACCTATCACAAGGCGAACGACCCGCGAGTCAACGTCGAGGGCGAGGCCTTCGATTTCGGAAATGGCGACGTCGCGATCGCAGCGATCACCAGCTGCACCAATACGTCGAACCCGTCGGTGCTTGTGGCCGCCGGTCTGGTTGCGCGAAAGGCGCGCGAACGCGGCCTCGTTCCCAAGCCTTGGGTGAAGACCAGCCTCGCGCCCGGAAGCCAGGTGGTCACCGACTATCTGAACGAGAGCGGCCTCAGCGAAGATCTCGACGCGCTCGGCTTCGATCTGGTCGGGTACGGCTGCACGACTTGCATTGGCAATTCCGGGCCTCTGGCCGAGCCAATTTCGAAGGCGATCAGCGACAATGATTTGGTCGCGGTCAGCGTCCTTTCTGGCAACCGCAATTTCGAAGGGCGCGTGTCGCCGGACTGCCGGGCGAACTATCTCGCCTCACCACCGCTGGTTGTAGCTTATGCGCTCAAAGGGACGGTGCGTTCCGACATGGTCAAGGAGCCGATCGGGACGGCATCAAACGGCGAGCCGGTGTTCCTCAAGGACATTTGGCCCTCGAACGAGGAAATCCGGGCCCTCATCGACGCGCACGTCCATTCGGAGATGTTTCGCCGCCGCTATGCGGACGTCTATCGCGGCGACGAGCGTTGGCGAAAGATCGAGGTGGCCGGAGGAGAGACCTACGGCTGGCCCGCGGGATCAACCTACATCCAGAACCCGCCCTACTTCGAGGGGATGACGATGGAGGCGAAGCCGCTGACCGACATCGATCGCGCGCGGCCGCTGGCGATTTTCGGCGATTCGATCACCACCGACCACATCTCGCCGGCGGGAGCGATCAAGCCGGACAGCCCCGCCGGCCGCTATCTGCTCGAGCGGCAGGTGAGCCGCGGCGAGTTCAACAGCTACGGATCGCGACGCGGCAATCACGAAGTGATGATGCGCGGCACGTTCGCCAATATCCGGATCCGCAACCGCATGCTCGACAATGTCGAGGGCGGCTTCACCCGCTACGCGCCGACCGGTGAGACGATGCCGATCTACGATGCCGCGATGCTCTACAAGCAGGACGATCGTCCGCTGGTCGTCGTCGCCGGCAAGGAATATGGCACGGGCAGCTCGCGCGACTGGGCGGCGAAGGGTACGGTGCTGCTCGGCGTCCGCGCGGTCATCGCCGAGAGCTTCGAGCGAATTCACCGCTCGAACCTGGTCGGCATGGGCGTCCTGCCGCTCCAGTTCCATGACGGCGAGAATGCGGCCACCTTCGGGCTGACCGGCGAGGAGAAATATACAATGGAGGGGATCGCGACGCTTGAGCCCCGGCAGGACGTTGAGGTGAAGGTGGTGCGCGACACGGGCGAGGAGTTCAGCTTCACCGCCCGCTGCCGGATCGATACGTACAACGAGCTCGCTTATTTTCGCGCCGGCGGGATTTTGCATTACGTGCTTAGGAGGCTCGCGGCGGCGTGACGCCTGTCCAGCTCGCGGTCGAGATCGTCGGCTGGGCTGGCGCACTGCTGATCCTGTTCGCGTATCTGTTCCTGTCGATGGGGAAGCTGACCGGCCAGTCGCTGACCTACCAGGCGATGAACGTCTTCGGAGCGGCGGGATTCGTCATTAACGGCTGGTGGCACCGGGCGCTTCCGAGCGCGTCGCTCAACGTGCTGTGGCTCATCATCGGGGTGTTCGCTTCATGGCGGATCTTGCGGACAAGAGGATCGTCGACCTCAGCCATGTGATCGAGCATGGGATGACGACCTATCCCGGGCTCCCCGGCCCGCACATCTGTGACTTCTGGACGCGGGAGGCGTCGGCGGCGAACTACGACGACGGGTCGAGCTTCCAGATCGGCCGGATCGACATGGTCGCGAACACCGGAACCTATCTCGACGCTCCGTTCCACCGTTACGCCGAGGGCAAGGACCTGTCGGAATTACCGCTTCGCTCGCTCGCCGAGCTCCCGGGGATCGTGGTTCGGCGCCCGTGGGAGAATGAGCTTGCGACGAATGCTTCGCATTTCCATGGCCTCGACGTCGCCGGAAAGGCGGTGCTGGTGCACACCGGCTGGGACCGCCACTGGCGAACGGATCGGTACGGCAAGGATCATTCGTTCCTGACCGCTGCGGCCGCCGACTGGCTGGTCGAGCACGGAGCGGCGCTGGTCGGAATCGACAGCAACAATATCGACGACACTCGAGTCAGGACCCGGCCGGTCCATACAAAGCTCCTCGGGGCGGAGATTCCGATCTGCGAGCATATGAGCGGGCTGGAGCAGCTTCCAGACGAGGGATTTCGATTCTCCGCAGTCCCGCCGAAAGTGCAGGACATGGGGACCTTTCCGGTCCGCGCTTATGCGGTGCTCGACTGAGCCAGCGACGGTTCCAGCCATTTCGGGATTATGGCGTTGTCGGGGATCGCGTCGATCCGGGCGTGGACGACCGATAGGTTTAGTTCGGGATATTCGACGCGAGAACCTTTGCCTCCGCCACCCATCGTGACGAACAGCCGGCGGTTGATCTTCTGCCGCCAATTCATCCGGGCAGTGTTCTCCTGGCCGACGAAACAGCCCTTGGAAAAGCTGACGCCGTTCAGTTCGGCGGCATTGCATTCGAGCCAGAGCAGGTCGCCGAGCTCGGCGCTGCCTTCGCAGACGCCGTGCCGGAGGCGGTGATCGAGCCAGCCGGTTGTGGGTTCGGACGCCGGCGCGAGCCATCGATAGCCCAATGCGCCGAGGCGCGGGTCGGGAACACCGTCGCTGCCATCCTTCGACCAGTGCACCGAGATCGAACTGTCGCGCTCGATCCGGATTTGACGGCGCAGGCGGTAGATCGACAGGCGCTTGATGAGGTCGTCAACAGCCGCGGCTTCGCAGTCGAGAAGCAGGTCGTCTCCGTCACCCCAGACGATGAAATCGAACAGGCATTTGCCCTGCGGAGTCAGCAGACCCGCCCAGACCGGCAGCTCGGCCGCAACATCGCTGGTCACGAGTCCCTGCACAAAGCCGCGCACATCCTCGCCGGAGAGGCGAACAACAGCGCGGTCGGCAAGGGTGGTCCCGGACATGCCTCTCAGTTAGGGAGCGGCCCGTGGCTTCGCAAACGCTGACCATCCGCCGCCCCGACGACTGGCACGTCCATTTGCGCGACGGCGAGATGCTGCGGGCGGTCGCGCCCTATACCGCGCGGCAGTTCGCGCGGGCGATCGTCATGCCGAATCTGGTGCCGCCGGTGACCACGCCGGAAGCGGCTGGGGCATATCGAGAACGGATTCTCGAAGCGGCGGGTGCGGACTTTACGCCGCTGATGACTTGTTATCTGACCGACGAGACCAAGCCCGACGAAGTCGCGCGCGGGTTCGAGGAAGACATCTGGGTGGCGGCCAAGCTCTATCCCGCGGGCGCGACCACCAACAGCGCAAGCGGTGTCACCGATGTTCGCAACATCTATTCCGTGCTCGAGCGGATGCAGGCGATCGGCATGGTGCTTTGCGTCCATGGCGAAGTCACCGATCCGGAGATCGACGTGTTCGACCGCGAGGCGGTCTTCATCGAACGGGTGCTTTGGCGGCTGGTCGACGACTTTCCCGATCTCAAGATTGTCCTCGAACACATCACGACGGCGGACGCGGCCGATTTTGTTTCCGCCAATGCCCCGAATGTCGGTGCAACCGTCACCCCTCAGCATCTTATCATCAACCGTAACGCGATTTTCGCGGGCGGGCTGAGGCCCCACGCTTACTGCCTGCCGGTCGCCAAACGTGAGAAGCATCGCCTGGCGGTGCGCAACGCCGCGACCTCGGGACTGGAGAATATCTTCCTCGGCACCGACAGCGCGCCGCATTCGCGCGAGGCGAAGGAATCGGCTTGCGGCTGCGCCGGAATCTTCAACGCGCCGTTTGCGCTGGAAAGCTATGCGACGGTCTTCGAGGAAGAAGGTGCACTCGACAAGTTCGAAGCCTTTGCTTCGATCAACGGGCCGCGCTTCTACGGCCTCCCGGTTGATAAAGGGACGGTGACGCTCGAACGGTCCGAAGTCGAAGTGCCGCAGGAGATTGGTGGAGTCGTGCCGTTCCAGGCGGGCA
>Ga0105238_10008370_pt1 | contig 10349 bp, 15 predicted proteins | sample KBSC34metaG_FD_81526 | JGI IMG/M metagenome (GOLD analysis project Ga0105238, IMG submission 81526) | Corn rhizosphere microbial communities from Kellogg Biological Station, Michigan, USA - KBS C3-4 metaG | ecosystem: Host-associated > Plants > Roots > Rhizosphere > Soil | place: Michigan, USA...
AGCAGGGATGACATTCCCAGTGAAGCCGGGTGATCCTGTTCTACTTGTCTATTCTATGAGAAACATGGATAGCTGGAAGAGAGGGGAAGGAACGCAGAGCGCTATCCCTAACGATAAGCGTAAATTTGACGTGAGAGATTGTGTAGCGATTCCGGGTGTTATGCCCTTCTCGCAATCTCCCAATGATCCGGGAAAGCATACGCATCCGCATGACAGTGAAGATACTGTGATGTATTCGAATCTTGGTGATGCTAATGAAGTGGAAGTGAGACTTAAGCCCGATGGCAATCTCATCATTCATGCTCCTACCAAGGTGACAGTGTACACCAAAGATGCTGAAGTGAATGTAGACAACTCTACAGTGGTTAACACAAAGACAGCCACAGTGAATGCAGATGAAAGTGTGGAAGTTAATACGACAACTTCAACAGTCAATTCTTCTGCGAGTGTCACAGTGACTTCGCCACAAAGCACGTTTGTTGGAAATCTTACAGTGACTGGACTGTTCACATTCTTGAATGGAATGATGGGATTTGGCGGAACATTTGGCACAAGCAAGATTAATGGAAATGTCGAACTGGAAACAGGCAATCTGTTGGTTGATTCTGGCAATGTGCAATTTGCTGGCGGAAGCTTGACACATAACGGTGTCAACGTTGGTAGCTCGCATGTCCACAGTGGTGTTCAAGCAGGTTCTAATAATTCGGGTGGCCCTCACTAAGGAGATAGCATGGATTTGCTAATGGATATCGATGGGACGAGGGATTTGATTTTTACAAATGGCAAATGCCCTGTAACTACCTTCCCTGTTCAAGCTGTCGCCCAGCGACTATTTATTCGACTAAGGACTTTTAAAGGTGAGTGGTTTTTCAACACCACTTACGGAGTCCCTTATTTTCAAAGAGTGTTTCGGAAGACTAACAAGGCTGCTGTAGACGCTATTTTTCAAGATCAAATTCTGTCTGAGAACGGAGTTAAACGAATCACTCAATTTAGTTCAACTCTTGATGTTGCTAATCGTAAATATTCGCTTAACTTCCGTGTCCTTACGACAGACGGGCAAGAGTCCGAAACGATAACAATCAATTAAAGGTACAGAATGTCTGGAGTAACTAATACTGGTTTTGAAATTAAACGATTCCCAGAAATCGTAACTGATTTGAAGACAGATGCTCAAACTGTCTTTCAAGATTTGGTGACAGTGGGGGACTCTGTTGATACAAGCGATAGTAGCACACTCGGTAGGCTCATTGCTCTTTATTCCCCACAATTTTCTGATCTGTGGGAACTAGCTCAGCAAGTTTATCAAGCTTTCGATCCTAACTCGGCAACAGGGATTGCACTGGATAACATTGTTGCTTTGAACGGTACTGTTAGATTTGTTGCTTCTCCTACCACTGCTGATGTGGTAGCTTGGGGTGATACTGGGGTGGCTGTACCTCAAGGTACAGAGCTTCGTGCTTTGAATAGTGACAGATACACGATTCCGGGTGACTTCACATTCTCTGCTGAAGAAAACATTGGATTTGTTTTGACAGTTCCTAGTTTGACAGTGGGGACTGTTTATACCGTCACAATTACTCGTGGTGGTGTGACGATTGTTTTGAGTCATACTGTGACAAGTGGTGAAACTGCTGATGCAATTCTGACAGATTTGTATTCTCAGATTGCTCCTAATCCTTTGTTTGTTTCATCTGCTGGCGGTGGACAACTGAGAATTGAAACTGCAAGTATCTACGTTCCTATGTCAGTGTTTACAAACCTGACAACACTTAAAGTCAAGGAAAGAGTATCTGCACGTAATCAAGTCAATGGAAATCTTCCTCTTCCTGCAAATACGCTAACACAAATCTCTACTCCTGTTCTGGGATGGGATAGTGTAACAAATCCGTTTGCTGGTGTTCCCGGTACAGAAGAAGAGACAGATGAAGAATTGCGCACTCGCTTTTCTTTGAATAAGTATATCTCTGCTGTCAACATCAATGAATCTCTCTATTCTGCTTTGGTGAACATTCCAAATGTTATTGAAGTGAGAATTGTTGAGAACAACACAAGTACATACGATCCTGTCTTTGATCTTCCCGGCCATAGCTTCAAACCAATTGTCCTCGGTGGAGACACAGATACTATTGCTCAAGCTGTCTGGTTGAATCAACCTCTTGGTATTGGTTCTGAAGGCAATACAACTGTCACTATTGTGGACAGTCAATCTTTCAATCAAGAAATCAAGTTTGAACGTCCTACAGGTGTTCGTGTTTATATTGAATTGGAAATTGAATCAACAGGAAGTTTGATTGCTGGTGCTGAAGCTTCTATCAAAGCATCTTTGGTTGAGTATTTCAGTACTCTACGTCTTGGAGAAGAAGTAGTGTACAGCCGACTGTTTACTCCAATTAATGAGACTCCGGGTTTCCAAGTCAATTCGTTGAGGATTGGTACAAATCCTTTGTCTCTCGGTACAGCTAATATTCCGATGCTTTACAACCAATACGCGACGATCAACACAAACGATATTGATATCACGGTGGTGTAAATGTCTTATTACGATACAAAAGATTATTTGGAGGAGGCGAGAGGAAGAGTCACTGAGGCTTTCAAAGGAAAGCCAGTGTTTGATGCCTATTTGCAACTCATTTCTGATTATTCTGCTGAAATGCAGAAAATGTTTGTTGATCTGGGAACCCAACGATGGATTGACACTGCTGTCGGGGCACAACTCGATATTCTGGGCGACATTGTTGGTCAGGATCGAGTGATTATCGGTGGTGAGTTGATTGAATTCTTCGGTTATCTTGGCGCTCTGAATGCCAAGTCTTACGGAACTCTTTACGATCCAACGGTAGGCGGATATTACAGAGGTAAAAATCAATCGATCGGTGCTGACTATGTTCTTTCTGATGAAATGTATCGAATCTTCATTCGTGCAAAGATCATGAAGAACACTACACGAAGCACACCAGAAGACATTATCAAATTCATTAAGTTTGTGTTCCCACAAATTGACAAAGTGAATATTGAAACGTCTCGATACGGTGAAGCTGATATCACCATCTTTTCTTCTGCTCTAACTTTGCTAGAACGTGGTCTTATCACTTATTTCCTAGTCGGTAAAACCCACACCACATATTTTGTTCCAAAGACGCTAGGCGTTAAGTACAACATCACATTCGTGGCTGCTGATTACTTCCTTGGTTTCTATGGTTTGACGAACGTTGGCCCTTGGGGAGATTACAACAATCCAGCTATCGGCGGTATTTGGTATTCACAAATTTCTTAAGGAAAATAAATGGCTATTTCTAATAAACCAAATCTCGCACAATTGTGGGCTGAGGATGGTATTCTTGAAGCTCCCCTCCCAGCTAAAATTGAACAAGGCTGGGTGGCTGAGATTCCTCCATATGAAACTCAGAACTGGTGGCAAAATCGAGTCGATCAACTTCTAAGACATATCGTTCAAGCTGGTATTGCTGTATGGGATGCTACTACACAATACACAGCAGCACGAAGCCTTGTTCAATCGTCTGATGGTCAATTGTGGCGCGCTGTCATTGACAACGTGGGACAAAATCCGCTGACAACAAGTGGAAATTGGGCACGATTGATTCAAGAGGGGCGCTATGTTCCTGCTGGTGCAATCATTGAATTCGCAACACCAAACGTTCCAGAGGGATATTTGCTGTGCGATGGAAGTGTTATTTCTCGTACAGCTTATGCAGATTTGTTTGCTGTTATCGGAACAACATGGGGCGTAGGTAATGGAACTACCACTTTCGCTCTTCCTGATTATCGAGGATTGTTCAGACGTGGATTCGATGCTGGAAGAGGTCTAGACCCCGGACGAGCATTTGCAACTCAACAAACGTCTTCTAATCTTCAACACTCCCACCAAGGTACTACCAATAACGCAGGTGTTCACGGACACACAGGAAGTACGAATGGTGCAGGTAATCACGTTCACAGTGGTAGCACTAGCCCTTCAGGCGACCACACCCACCAAGTTGACCGTACAGTGAATGGACCGATTATCACTGTCCCTGCTGGCTTTGGTAATTTCGTTTATCAATATGGCGGCGGACCAAGCAACACATTCCCTGCTGGTAATCATGCCCACTCCCTTTCTATTGATGCTGCCGGTGGACACACACACGATGTGAGTATCAATAACAACGGGGATCACAATCACATTTTTGCAACATCGATTGCTGGTGGTAACGAGGCTCGTCCTGTTAATCAGACTTCTTTGGTTTGCATTAAATTTTAAAAGAAACAAATGAAAGACCTATATCAAAAATTAATCGTTGGGGGTGTATCGAGTGCTATAGCTCTTTCAGGAGCACTTCTTGTAGCTCCTTCTGAGGGGCTGGTACTTGGGACTTACAAAGACCCTGTGGGCATTGTCACATCGTGTTTTGGTCACACAGGACCGGAATTGAAGATGGGTCAGAAGTTTACAGAAGCTCAATGCGTCAAGCAGCTAGGTGATGATCTAGTTAAGCATGACAAGCAATTGGAATCTGTTGTGAAGGTGCCTTACAAATCCGACTACCAACATGCTGCATTGCTCAGCTTTACTTATAACGTAGGTATTGGCAATGTAAAGAGTAGCACGATGCTTCGTAAGCTCAATGCTTATGATTACGATGGTGCTTGCTATGAATTAACAAAGTGGGTGTATGCAACTCAAGACGGCGTGAAAGTGAAACTCAAAGGTTTGTTCACCCGTCGCACTGCTGAATATAAGTGGTGTATGAATCAGCCTCCACAAGAAGTAGTAAATCTAATCAAGGTGAATAAGTAATGGCACTAGAATCAAAACCATCAATCAAGAATGTCTGGGCTAGAAATGGTTTGAGGGTTGAGCCTTCGGACACTAAAGCAGACACAGGGTGGATTGTAGAAAGACCGCCTCATCAATTTCAAAACTTTCTTCAGTGGCGATCTGATAAGTTTCTAAAGCATGTTAACGAGGCTGGTATTCCTGTTTGGGATAGCGTCACAGTTTATACTGCTGGTAAATCTTATGTTCAAGGTAGTGATGGAGCTATCTATAAAGCGTTGACGGATGGCGCGGGTCAGAATCCAGTAGGTAATGCACTTAACTGGGTTAAGACTTTCGGCGATTTGGATATTCAAGCCTATGCCAATGCAGCGGCTGCTAGTGCCTCTGCTGCTGCTGATTCTGCTGCTGATGCTTTGGCTTCTGAAACTGCTGCTGCTTCCAGTGCTAGCACTGCTTCTAGTGCAGCCACTTCGGCAAGTGGTAGTGCTTCCGCTGCCGCAGGCAGTGCCTCTTCTGCAAGCACATCGGCTACTAATGCTGCAACTTCTGCAACAAATGCAAATACTTCAGCTACCAATGCAGCAGCAAGTGAAAACAAAGCTATGCAATGGGCTATCAAAACAGATGGTCCGGTGGATTCTGGAGAATACAGTGCTAAGTATTGGGCACAGAGTATTGCAGGTGGCCCTGTAGCAAGTTGGATATCTCTGACGGGAGTTATCTCATATGCTCAAGCTCGCACAGCATTGAACATCAGCAATGTAAACGATACAAGTGATGCTGATAAACCTGTCAGCACTGCGCAGGCTGCTGCTATTTCTGCCGCAGTTGCGAATACAGTAACTAAGACTTCTTCCACTGGTGCTGCAATTCTCCCATCTGGTACGACAGCACAAAGACCCGGTTCTCCTGCTGGTGGTTATTTCAGATTCAATTCCGATCTTTCTAGATTTGAAGGATATCAAGGCTCAAGCTGGGGAAGTTTGGGAGGTGCCACAGGTGGTGGTAGCGATGCTGCATTCTATTTGAATGACAACACAATTAATAATGATTACACAATTCCAACAGGACAAAACGCAGGTACTTTCGGACCTGTGACAATTGCGGCTGGTAAAACAGTCACTGTCTCTGCTGGTTCTACATGGAGTATTGTTTAAATGACAATTGCAATTGATGGCAATGGCTTTATCACGCCTCTAACAAATATCATCCCTAGTATCATTCCCGCTGGTCAGTTCGCTCATTTTATGTTGCCTGCTGCCCCGGCTGGGTGGATTGTAGGTGATGGTAGCACAATTGGAAGTCCTGCTAGTGGAGCTACACGAGCAAACATTGATACACAAGCTTTGTTTCTTGCTTGGTGGGCTTATACAGATGCCCAACTACCAATTTTGACAAGCTCTGGAAGTGCAAGCACCCGTGGTGCTAGTGCGTTGGCAGATTGGAATGCTAACAAACGATTGACAGTGTTTGATGTGAGGGACCGCGTTCCTCGTGTAGCTGGTACATCATTTGTTAATGGTACAAAATATGCCACAACAACGCAAGATCACAATCACCGTACATCAATAGGTTCTGACAACGGCGCTCTATATTCGTGGTTGAATGGTTCGAACACTCCTGTATATGGTTCTGATGTACAGAGTGGAGCAGCAGCTTATGTAATAAACAATGGCGGATTTTCTGCATCAACCAACATTCGTATTGCTTGGACAGAAGGAATTCGTTCCGGTAGTCTAGCTGGTGAGTCGGCCCCAAATACTATTGCGATGCTTGGTTGCTTCAAACTATAAAGAGAATAATTATGACAGTAAAAACAGACAATGTACAAGTAGGAGTAAGTGTCACTCCTACAAACAATTTCACATTGAATCCTGATGGTTCTGGTGGTCTTAAAATTAGTCGTGGCAATCCCGGAGCAACTACACAAGATGTTTTGGTTATCGATTCTACTGGTAAAGTAACTCTGCCGCAAAACCCTGTTGACCCTTGGGTAATTAGTACACCAACCCCGGTCCCTAACAGCGGCGCATTTGGAAGCGTTTCAGCAGTTTTGAGAATTAAGAAAATTGGAACCACAGTTTTTTATAAAATAACTATTGATATTGCGAATATTGGAACTGTTCCAACAAATGGTCTTATTCAAATTCCAGTACCTTATCCGGCTATCACCACAACAACACAGGATGAGTGGGAAGGAACTGGTAGAGAATCTAAAATTGTTGGTTATACATTGGCTTGTTTTATTCAATCTGGTGGTTCCTCGATAACAATCACTCAAGGTGGCTCCAATTTGGCAAACGGTCATCGTTGGAATGCTACTGGTTTCTACGAAACAGCATCTTAAAGGAAAATTATGACAATCAAAGTTAGATCAGATGCCACAGGCGGGGCCATTCAGAATGAAGGTGGGCTTGAGGCTATTAATGTTGGTAGCGGCGGAATTGTAACATTTCCACAAGGCGCTATTGTTCCGGGAATGCAAGTGGGACAATGCAGACTTACCCGTGATGGCTCTGGAAATCTTTTGCTTGCACCATACGAAGGGACGTACATCTATATCAATGGTGTCTTCAGGGCTATTCCTTCTGCTGGTGTTACTCTGTCTCCAACAGGTGTTCCTGCAAGTACAACTCTGTATATTTATGCATCTTGGACTGGAAGTACAATTGCCCTAAGTGCTGATACAGTAGCCCCCGTCAAAGACTCAAACAGTGGTGTTCGTGTTAAGTCGAATAATTCCGGATTTACATTGGTAGGAATGGCTCGTTCAAGCTCTGCTCCAGCATGGATTGATACTACAAGCCAAAGATTTGTTCTCAGTTGGTTTAACAAAAGACCTATTCAATTGTGGAACCCTCTTGTTTCTACTAGTGTAGTAAGCGGCACTACGAGTTGGATTGCTTCAGGCCCAACAGTTGAGTTTTTGACATGGGCGAATGAACTTGTTGAAATTTCTACTATTGGTGCTGCCAATGTCAGTGTTGGTGAGTATGCTTATATCAACACAGATTTTGATGCAACATTGATTCCTAATGATCCCGGATCAATTGTTCAATCAGGCTCGATCATTACCAACATTCCTATCTCACTGACATACAGAGGATACCTGTCTGAAGGGTATCACAGTACAAGAATGATTTCTAAAAATAGTACGAATGGTGCTAGTTTCTCAGTAGTTGGGTCTTCTGGTCCGGGACTTGCTAGAACTATTTGTAACGGATTTGTAATGGGATAATGGAGTGACGCCATGTTCGGCGTTTTCAAGTGTAGAAAGAGGAATATGGATACCGGCCTTATGACTTCGGCCGCTGCGACTAATGTAGAAGCTTCATTAGCTTCTACAGGCGTCAAGATCACCACAGGGGGTGGGGTCGTAAGCGTGCTAGCCTTCCTTTCGTCTGCGCAATTTGTCGCAATCGTCGGTATCATTTCAGCAATCATCGGTCTTGCAATCACTTGGTGGTATAAAAGACGCGATAGTTTAATTATTAGGGCTGAATCTGAAGAACGACTGCGACTACAAAAAGAAGAAACAGCGCAAAGAATGTTAATAGAAAAAGAGCGCTTGAACATGGAAAAAGAAAAGCACCAATTAGAAATGAAGCTACTTCGTGAGAAGCAAGCAGACAAATAAAAAGCCCGCATTTAGCGGGCTTTTCTTTTATGTCACTTCGTAAAAATCAACTCCAACACCATAGTACCCATTCGAGTGTCCATACCAACGAATGTCTACCCAGCCCTTCACAGTAGCAATCTTGTAAAAAGTCCAAACACAAAGTGAATCCCAAGAATAGTCTTCATCCTTCTTGTCAACTTCATTCGAAGCTTCGTAAGCGGTGACAATCGGGCTTCCAATCAGGTCATCCAAGTCTCCAGAGATATCATCGATATAAACACTTTCACAACAATCTTGGCTATGGTACATGTGAAATGTACGTCCACATTCAGTCTTAAAGATTAGATCGTCATTCCCATCATCATTAGTAGTCTTAGTGATACTAACAAGAGTTAAACCAACAAGGTCTGAAAAATCAAAATACTTAAAATTATTCCAATACATAATTTAATTTCCTTTTAAAAATGAGACAGAGGACGGAGGTAGGGTGTCCACCCGCCTTGATACGTCCCCGGAATAGGGATCATGTTATCACCAACAATATCCACTCCGGGAAGTGTTTGCATGTTGCGATACCACGACTTCACATACTTTTGTTCAATGGCATCCAGTCGAATAATCGCGTGGAATCCACCGCGAGTGTGCAGAATATCCACAGCTTCTTTATTCAGAATCTTTTTCAATTCATGAACAAGCGGATAGATATTGCCATCTTCTACATCAAAATCAATATCCGTGAAAATCTTCCTGCTCATACTTTTGTGTAACGCAGTCAAACTCTCCTGATATACGTTTGGTTGTGGTTCATTGTCAGCAACAACATCAGCCATTCGTTTCAGCATATATCGTGCAGCTTTCTTATGACTGCGAGGATTGATAGAAATGTAGGAAGCCAAAGAGGCTTGTGGTACTTTGATTTCTTTGATTCCGTAAGAACCAACAGGGGTTTCTGTCTGTTGAATCTTCATGAACATACGCTCTTTGTTCGTAACAAATCGAGAACACTGGTGTTTGTCGGAGTTGAGGGTTCCTATGCCAGAATCACGAACGTATTTATTACGAGCCAACAAAGAATAATAGAATGTCTCGTCAGCCACAAGCTCTGGGAGCCATTCGATAAATCGCTTCAGTTCATCTTCATCAGCGATTGTTAGGTAATTATCACCAGCCATCATGAATCTCCCTCGCTTTGACGATAGGTTTGATTTCACCCACATATTCATAGGTTCCGTCTTCAATACGTTTAAGCGTATCTTCAATTTCTTTCTCAAGCCAAGGATCATACCCAACATGCCACTCTTTCACTAGAAACAGATAAACATCACTCGTAATCATCAATAACTCCTGCATTCCATAGGAATAGTGGAAGTGAGTCGTTGAGCTTGATAATAAGCTTGACTACCACATTCAGAGACAACTTCATCCCAATCATTGTATTTGGTTGCAAGGGGACCAGCAGGAAGCTTCACCATGCATTGATTGAAAAGCTCCGTGCGAAGACATTGATTAGTCGATGAACGGGGCTCAATTGGCTCACAACCTGCAAGAATCATGAGAGAAGCAAAGATGAGAAGATATTTCATTTAAACCCTTTCAAAAACATGACCAACAAAAGTGCCATAACGATACGTTTGCTGGAACGTACCAATGTAGATATCTCTTGGATTGGCAGTAAATTCATTCCCCGTGCCAATTACAAGGAAAGTCCGATCCCGTCCGGGGCTGGTGTCATCCACCACAGCCCAAATATGAGGTTCATTGTCTTGAATTTGCACAGTGAGAATGCGTGCGTCCCAAGGCATCTTAATTGATTGTACGTCAGTAACATCAAGCTTGTATTTAAAAATTTTCATTTGTTTCCCCAGTTACAAGAAAGAGAAGAAGAAGTATAACGGCCAACCCAAATACATTCGGTATTGTCGATGGTAAGTTTTCGCACTTCCACCGTAG
>Ga0105238_10008373_pt1 | contig 10348 bp, 5 predicted proteins | sample KBSC34metaG_FD_81526 | JGI IMG/M metagenome (GOLD analysis project Ga0105238, IMG submission 81526) | Corn rhizosphere microbial communities from Kellogg Biological Station, Michigan, USA - KBS C3-4 metaG | ecosystem: Host-associated > Plants > Roots > Rhizosphere > Soil | place: Michigan, USA...
ACCCCTCTCCCCTCCGAGGGGCGAGGGAGAAGAGTCGGCGGGCGGACGCGGCAATGACGCTTTGCTCGCCTCGACATACCAGTCGCAATATTCGCTCCAGAAAAATTTGTAGAGCGCGGCGGTAGCTTCGCTGAATTTGTATTCGTTCAGCGCAATCGTGACTTCGCGGATCGCGGCGTCGAGCTTGAGCAGAATCCATTTATCATCCGGCGTGAGCAACGTGCGTTCGATCTCGCCCTGCACTTCGCCGCCCTGCATCTGGCGGAAACGACAGGCGTTCCAAAGCTTGTTGCAGAAGTTACGGCCGAGTTCCACGTCCTTCTCGTCGAAGAGCACGTCCTGACCGAGCGGCGCGCTGCGCATGGTGCCGAAGCGGAGGGCATCCGCGCCGTATTGGGCGATGAGCACGAGCGGATCGGGCGAATTGCCGAGCGTCTTGGACATCTTGCGGCCCTGCTTGTCGCGGATGATGCCGGTGAAATACACATTCTGGAACGGCATCGCATCCGGGAGCGCAAATTTTGCGTCGCCCATGAATTCGTAACCGGCCATGATCATGCGCGCGACCCAGAAGAAAATGATGTCCGGCCCGGTGACGAGGTCGGTGGTCGGATAAAATTTCTTCAGCGTCTCGGTCTGCTCCGGCCAGCCCATCGTGGCGAACGGCCACAGCCACGAGCTGAACCAGGTATCAAGGACGTCGGGGTCTTGGGCAAAGCCTTCGCTCTCTAAAATTTTAATTTCATCTGGCGATTGAGTAGCTGCAAAAACAAGAACACTGTCTTTTGCATCGTTGTATTCCGAATTAAAGAATGTGCTATTTAATGTGCCTGAAAGATTGGCTCCAATTCCAGAATACTGTTCCTTGTCTTTCAACAGCGGGAAGAGCGCCTTAATTCTCTCGGACTTGAACGCAGACTCTTGGCCTTTTTCAACCTGCTTCGTCCACACCGGAATCCGATGTCCCCACCAAAGCTGGCGGCTGATGCACCAGTCCTGAATGTTCGTCAGCCAGTGGTCGTAAACCTTCGCCCAGCGCTGCGGATGAAAACGCATCTTGGGGAGCGCGCCCGCCCCGGGCGCAGCGGCGGACGCCCCGTCCGTCGCACGAGCGCGTGCGGACGTAGCCACGCTTTCAGATTGTTGAACGCGTCCTGAGTCGCCAGCGAGGGCGCTGGCTCCTGCGCCCGAGGCGGGCGCGCTCCCCAATCCCTCCTGCTCCACACACGCCTTGGACTGCTCCACAGCGGGATACTTCAAAAACCATTGCTCGCTCAAACGCGGTTCAATTGGCACATCGGCGCGCTGGCTGAAGCCGACGTTGTTCTCGTAAGGCTTGAGTTCAATCATCACGCCCTGTTCCGTAAGTATTTCCACGGCAACTTTGCGGGCCTTAAAGCGATCCAACCCGGCCAGTGGCCCACCCGCCAGGGTGTTCATGGTGCCGTCGGCGTTGATGACTTCGATGAGCGGCAGCTTGTGGCGCGTGCCGATGTCGAAGTCCGCCTTGTCATGCGCGGGCGTAACCTTGAGCACGCCGGTACCGAATTCAAAATCCACATGCTCGTCACCGATGATCGGGATGAGTTTTTGATCCTGGGGCAATTCGGCGGGCAGCGGACGCACGATGTGCTTGCCGATGAGATGCGCGTAACGCGGGTCTTTCGGATTCACGGCCACGGCGGTATCGCCGGGAATCGTCTCCGGACGCGTCGTGGCAATGGTGAGCCAGATGCGGCCTTGCGAATCGATTTCGGGGCCGCCTCTTTGCGCGGAGGCCCCCTCACCCTGACCCTCTCCCCCGGTGGGGGCGAGGGGACCGGAGGCGGTGGGTGCTTTGGACGCACCAGCCAATTTGGAGGCGTCAGTCGCAGTGTTGACAGCGGAAGAGTCCGTTGCGCTCGACGCCAAAGATTTTTCTCCCTCGCCCCCCTTGGGAGAGAGGGCCGGGGTGAGGGGGCGTCCCGTTACGCCTTTCACCGGCGAACCATCCGCCTCCACCGCTTCCACGCGGAAGTGATACATAAAGCCGCGCTGCGGCTTCATTTCCACTTCCTCGTCGGACAACGCCGTCTGCGACACGGGACACCAGTTCACCATGCGTTTACCGCGATAGATGAGACCTTTCTTGTAAAGCTCGACGAAGACCTTCTGCACGCAGCGGGAATACTCCGGGTCCATCGTGAAACGTTCGCGCGTCCAATCGCACGAGCAACCAAGCTTCTTGAGCTGGTTGATGATGATATCGCCGTGCTTTTCCTTCCACACCCAGACACGCTTGAGAAATTCCTCGCGGCCGAGATCGTGGCGGGATTTCTTTTCCTCCTTCTTGAGCTGCTTTTCCACCATCACCTGCGTGGCGATGCCGGCGTGGTCGGTGCCGGGCAGCCAGAGAACTTCCTTGCCGTCCATGCGCGCCTTGCGGCTGAGAATGTCCTGGATGGTATTGTTGAGGACGTGGCCCATGTGGAGCATCCCGGTGACGTTCGGCGGCGGGATGACGATGGAATACGCGGGCTTGGCGGACTTCGGATCGGCGGTGAAGCAACCTTGCTTCAGCCAGAAGTCATACCATTTGTCTTCCACGGACTGCGGCTCGTAGGCCTTCGGAATTTCGGACATAAAATCAATAAGTCGCCCGGCGTTTGGTGGAGGGGCGACCGGGCGATACGTTAGCAAATTCAGAGAGTCTGGCGCAATACATGTGAAGTAGGATGGCAATAAATGTTGAGCCTTGTACTTAAAGACGACAGCTGCCCTGCCGATAACGGGATAAGAAACATCGATTTTCCGGCAGCCCGCTGCTTTGACCTGATGGGAAATCGTTGCGCGCTATTACACATGAGTTTGAATCGAATTGAACCCACGGGTCGCGAAAGCCATTTTGCGGAGGATGAAATCATTGTCAGCAAAACCGATTTGCGCGGCATCATCACCTACGCGAACGATGTATTCCTCCGCGTTTCGGGCTACACGGAGGCGGAATTGATCGGCGCACCGCATAACATTCTACGCCATCCCGAGATGCCCCGGTGCGTTTTTAAATTGCTCTGGGATACCATCAAGGGCGGCGACGAAATTTTTGCGTATGTGCTGAATCTAGCCAAAAACGGCAACCAATATTGGGTCTTTGCCCATGTGACACCGAGCTATGACCTGGATGGCAAACCGGTCGGCTATCATTCCAACCGGCGCGTGCCCTACCCGGATGCGTTGCAAAAAGTCATTCCGCTTTACGCCCAATTGCTCGCAGTTGAAAAACGTGCAGCCAATCCGAATGCGGGCACGGAGGCTTCGTTCAAAATGTTGACGGAGCTATTGAGCAACAATGACACGGATTATGGCAAATTTGTCTTCAGTCTTTCCGAACGTACCCGACTTACCGCCGTCGCTTGATTTATGAATGCCATTCTTGACGAAGTTTCAGCCACGCGCAGCCATTTATCAGGTGCCGGGGAAACCAGACGGACACCGGATGAACACGCCGAATTACTCCGCGTGACTGCCATTTGCGAGCGGGCGGCTCAAGGCGATCTGGAAGCCCGCATCACCGGCATTGACCCGGGCAGCGATTTTGGTGCGCTGTGCAATTCGATCAACCACATGCTGGACATCGCGGATTCGTATGTGCGCGAGGCTTCGGCCGCGATGCGTGAATGCAGCCACGATCGTTTTCACCGGCCGATTTTGTTGCGCGGATTGAAGGGTGCCTACGGGCAAAGTGCCAACATCATCAACCAGGCGGGCGTAAAGATGCACGAAAGCAGCCAGCGCCTTTCGGCCACCGCCCGTTTAGCGAAGGAAACGGCGAATAATGTCACCACCGTGGCCGCAGCGTGTGAGGAATTGAATTCCTCCAACGCCGAAATTTCGCGCCAAGCCGCAGCTTCCGCCCGGCAAACCGAAAGCGCGGTGCAACAATCCATTCAGGCCACCAGTGCGGTCAGCGATCTGCATGTCGCCACCAAGAAAATTGAAAGCATCGTCACACTCATCAATAAAATCGCGGGGCAAACCAATTTGCTGGCGTTGAATGCAACCATCGAAGCCGCCCGCGCTGGTGAACATGGGAAAGGTTTTGCCGTCGTGGCGAACGAAGTGAAAGAACTCGCCCGCAGCAGCGCCAAGGCCACCGAAGACATCGGCAAACAAATTGATTCCATGCGCAGCACCGTCAGTCAGGTGATGCAAATCATCGAGAACGTGAGCGGGACGATTCAGACCATCAATCAGGGTGCCGGCACCATCGCGGCGGCCGTGAAGGAACAAGTGCAAGCGACGGATGACATCAGCCGGAATATCTCGCAAGTGTCCGAGAACACCGCCGAAATCTCCGCGAATATCTCCACCGGATCCGCCGCCAAAAATTAACGGCGCAATCTCCGGCTTACTTTTTCAGCAAGGCGAATTCCATCGAATCCACCAGCGCTTCAAGGCTGGCTTCGATGATGTTTTCACTGACACCCACGGTGCCCCATTCACGCAGACCGTTGGTGGAAGCGATTAACACGCGCGTTTTCGCGGCGGTGCCGGTTTTCCCATTGATGATGCGGACTTTGTAATCCGTCAGCACCACGGTTTTCAGTTTCGGGAAAAATTCCACCAATGCGTTGCGCAGGGCGGCATCCAACGCATTTACCGGACCGTCGCCTTCAGCCACGGTGTGAGAAATCTTATCACCGACACGCACCTTGACGGTCGCTTCACAAACCGATTCCTTCATATCACGGCGCATCGAGACGTGGTAAGTCTCAATCTCAAAACGCGGTACAAATTTACTGTCCAACGCAGCGCGGATCAGCAATGACATGGAGCCTTCGGCGGCTTCGAATTCATAGCCGTCATGCTCACGCTGCTTGATGGTTTCAAGGATCGCCTTCAACTCCGGCGTGTCGTTCGTGATCTTGAAGCCCAACGATTGCGCCTTCATCACGATGTTGCTACGGCCGGCGAGATCGCTGATGAGAATGTTGCGTTGATTGCCGACGAGTTCGGGGTTGATGTGCTCGTAGCTGGACGCAAGTTTCTGCACGGCGTTGACATGCGTGCCGCCCTTATGCGCAAACGCCGCCGCGCCCACCCACGGCAAACGCGGGTTGTGACGAATGTTCGCCACTTCGTCCACGAACATGGAAAGCTCCTTCAACTTCGCCAACGACTTCGCGGGCACACAGGTTTTCTTCTGCTTGAAATGGATGAGCGGGATGGCGCTGATGATATTGCAATTGCCTGTGCGTTCACCGTAACCATTCACCGTGCCTTGCACATGAACTGCGCCTGCATCAATCGCGGCCAGCGCATTCGCCACGCCCACACCGCTATCGTCGTGTGTATGGATACCGATTTTGCAATTCAATTTGCCAACGGCGATTTTGGTAATCGCCGCAATTTCACTGGGTAAACAGCCGCCATTCGTGTCACACAACACCACAAAATCTGCCCCGGCCTTTTCCGCCGCCTGCCAGGTGGCCAGGGCATATTCAGCGTCGAGCTTGTAGCCGTCAAAAGCATGTTCGCAATCGTAGATGACGAACTTACCGTGATCTTTCAAGTATTTGACGGTATCTCCGATCATCGCAAGATTTTCTTCGGGCGTGCAGCGCAAGACTTCCTTCACATGCAGCATGGAAGTCTTGCCGTAAATCGTCACGACCGGCGTCCCGGCCTCGATCAACAGACGCACTTGATCATCTTGCTCGACGGGCGTGGATTTCTTGCGGGTTGAACCGAAGGCTGCGAGCTTTGCGTGTTTAAACTTTTTCTTTTTGGCCTGGGTAAAAAATTCAATGTCCTTCGGATTACTGCCCGGCCAGCCACCCTCGATGTAATGAACCCCGAAAGCATCAAGCTTCTCGGCAATTCGCAACTTGTCGGCCACCGAAAAATTGATGCCTTCGCCCTGCGAACCATCGCGCAAGGTCGTGTCGTAGATTTCAACTTGGGGTTTCATAAAGCCCGTAAAAACGGATGGCCACTATCTCTGAATTTCAAGGAACAGGCAAACCGTAAAACAAAATCCAAGGACACATTGCGCTTTATGCAAGAGTGATTAGATTTTGCTGATGGAAGACTTTACGTCCGTTCAATGCCCGTTCTGCGGCCAGACATTCGAAGTTGCAATAGATACCAGCATCCCCAATCAGTGCTTCATTACGGACTGTGAAGTTTGTTGCCGTCCAATTGAAATCAAAGTTGAATGTTGTGACGGCGAAATAATTACCTCAAGCGCCTCCTGACACACAACTAAATCCATTTAACATATTATAATTTAGATATTTACAAATCTTCACCCACCCTCTCAAAAAACCATGTGAGATTTGTCAGATTGAGCTACGCTGTTTAAAATATTCTTAAATACTTCAATATGAGAATCATACATCAAATTTAGCCCCAACAAACCGCCAAATCGTCGGATTAGCTTACAGTTTTGGGTAAATTTTCACTTGCGAGCAACACATAATATAATTTTTAAACATATAATTATTATATACTTATAGAAGTATTCTAGAAAAATAAAAACTTGGCACCTGCATTGCTAATTACATTTCAGCAAAAATTGCTTTTAAACTAACTAACATATGAAATTCAAATTAAACATCATCGCTGCCGTGGCTGCTGCCGTGGCTCTTACTTCAACCGTTCAAGCTGTTCCCATCACTGGAAACATTGGCTTTAGCGGTGTTGCTACGCTCAACTCTGGTAGTGCTGGCACTGCAACTCAGGTAACCACTTGGGGCACCAACAATGTATTTAGCGTGTCAGCTGGCAGTGCCTTGGCCCTTTTCGTGACGCTTGGCGATCAAGTGACTCTTCATTCTCCGTGGACCTTTAACTCTCCTGCAATCAACAGCTTCTGGACAGTTGATGGATTCACTTTCAACCTTTCCAACTCGTCAATTTTCTCCAATTCCGGTGGCTTCCTTGCCGTTGTTTTGGCTGGTACGGTAGTTGGTCATGGTTATGATGCAACCGCTTTCACCGGTTCATTCCAGCTTGCTGACCCCTCAGCTGATGGACAAACCCAATTCACTACGCGCCTCTCCTTCACTCCCGTTCCGGATGGTGGCAGCACTGTTCTGTTGCTCGGCGCGGCATTGTCTGGTTTGGCGCTGATCAAGCGCAAATTGGTTGCCTGATAAGATTTAGCTTAATTCAAAAACAAGGGCAGGATCTAATCCTGCCCTTGTTTTTTTATTTTATCTCGTTTTTATTTACTGCGGATGGTCTTCATTTATGACAATGTTAAAAAATTAGTTTGCGATACCTCCAATGAACATCGCCACCCTGCTCGCTTTTGCCAGCGCAATATTTGGATTTGCGATGGCATTTTCAGTTTTGTGGAAAGAACGGCGTTCAGCCACTCATCTCGCTTTTGCCGCCGGTTTGGTCATTTTGGCGCTCGAAAGCATTTTTAATGGATTATCACTTGGATCGCTGACCGTTACCGAGGTGGCTGGATGGCAAAAATGGCGGCTAGCCACAACATCTTTCCTGCCCGGCGTCTGGCTTTTTTTCAGCCTCACTTACAGCCGCGGAAACCACCGTGAATTTTTGGCACGTTGGAAACTTTTTTTAACTGCATTCTTATTGGCCGCGCCAGCCCTGGGCATCTTTGGAAACCTGCTTGATGGAACCACAAACCAAACAAAGACCGGATACCAGATCCTGGGCCTCTCCAAAGAGGGCGACGCCTTGAATCTTATTTTTCTAGTCGGAATCGTCCTTGTCCTGATGAATTTGGAACGGACGTTCCGGGCGGCAGTGGGCACAATGCGCTGGCGTATCAAATTCATGATCTTGGGCCTGGGTATTCTGTTTATTGTGCGTGTCTACACTAGCACGGAAACCCTGCTGTTCCATTCGACGAATCTTTCCCTGCAACTTTTGGATTGCGGCGCGCTTCTGGTCGGTTGCCTGTTGATTTTCCGGGCGCTTCTTCGCGAAGGACATTTCAACGTTGATGTCTATCCGTCCCATGCCGTTTTGCATAACTCTCTGACAGTTTTACTCGCGGGAATCTACCTGCTTATCATTGGTTTATTTGCAAAGATTGTGACGTATCTGGGCGGTGACGAAGCCTTCACGATAAAAGCGTTTTTAGTTCTGGCAGCGCTGGTGGTGCTCACAATCTTGCTGTTGTCTGACCGTGTCCGGCAACACATCAGCCGTTTCGTCAGCCGTCACTTTCAGCGTCCCCTGTTTGACTACCGCACCGTCTGGCGAAAATTCACCGAAGCCACCGCCAACTGCGTCAACCAGGCCGAACTCTGCCAAGCCTCGGTGAAATCTGTCACCGATATCTTTCAAACCCTCTCCGTCACCATCTGGCTGGTGGATGAAAAGAAGGAACACCTTGTTTTTGCCGCCTCCACTTTTCTTTCCGAGGCCAAGGCTGCGAGTCTCGTCAAACAGACGGAAGACCTTGGAGAATTGTTTATCCATCTCCAAAAGCATCACGAGCCGGTGGAAATCGAAACCATCACGGAAAATTGGGCGGTCGTACTCCGCCAATGCCATCCGGAAGAATTCCACAAGGGCGGCAGCCGTGTATGCGTGCCAATGGTTGTCGGCAATGAAATCCTCGGTCTCCTCATCTTGGGCGACCGCGTCGGAGGCGCCCCGTTTACCTGGCAGGATTTTGACCTGCTCAAATGCATCAGCGACCAGATCAGCGTCGGCCTGTTGAATACGCGGCTGTCACAAAAACTTTTACAGGCCAAGGAACTTGAAGCTTTTCAGACCATGTCCGCCTTTTTTGTCCATGACATGAAGAACACGGCCAATACCCTGAACTTGATGTTGCAAAACCTGCCCGTGCATTTCGACGACCCCGCATTTCGCGCTGATGCGTTGCGCGGCGTTTCAAAAACGGTGGCACATATCAACCGCCTCATCAGTCGGCTGGGCTCCATCCGCAACGAACTTCAGATCAGACCGGTGGAATCGGACTTGAATGCACTCATTGCCAAGGTGTTGGAAGGCTGGGAGGAAATCGCCGGGATCAACCTCAAAAAAGATTTGTCGCCACTGCCGAAAATTGTGTTCGACCCGGATCAGTTGCTCAAAGTGGTGACCAACTTAATTTTCAATGCCCGCGAGGCGGTCTCGCAATCGGGGCAGGTACACATCCAGACCAGCCAGAAAAATGGCTGGGCCATTCTCGCCGTATCTGACAACGGCTGTGGCATGAGCGAGGAATTTATGGACCGCCAGCTGTTCCGTGCCTTCCAGACGACGAAGAAAAACGGGCTTGGCATCGGAATGTTTCAAAGCAAAATGATCGTTGAGGCGCACAAGGGCCGGATTGAAGTCGAGAGTGAAACCGGCAAGGGCACGACATTCCGGGTGATTTTGCCGCTGAACAAATAAATGAATCCCAAACTGCTGATTGTTGACGACGATGACGAAATCCGTACCCAGATGAAATGGGCGCTGGCGAAGGACTACGATGTGACGCTTGCTGAAAACCGCGCCAGCGCGGTGGAAGCTTTCCGCACGTCACAACCAATGGTGGTGTTATTGGACCTGGGACTACCGCCCAACCCGAACAATCCCGAAGAAGGCCTGGCCATACTTTCTGAATTGCTGGGAATTAATCCGCTGGTGAAAGTCATTATTGCCTCCGGCCAGGGTGAAAAGGCCAACGCACTTCGCGCCATCGGATCCGGCGCTTATGATTTTCTCACCAAGCCGGTCGAAATGGAGGAACTCAAATTTATCCTCAAACGCTGCTTCCACACCGCACAGCTTGAAAAGGAATACGGCCAGATGCAAAAACTGGTTCAGGGTGACACATTTGAAGGCGTGCTGGGCGAAAGCAAACCCATGCGTGCCATTTTTGATTCCATCCGCAAAGTGGCAACGACCGACGCGCCGGTGTTAATCCTTGGTGAAAGCGGCACGGGCAAGGAAATGGCGGCAAAAGCCATTCACCAGCGCAGCAACCGCAAAGACGGCCCCTTTGTGGCCATCAACTGCGGCGCGATTCCCGAAACGTTGCTGGAAAGTGAATTGTTCGGCCATGAGAAAGGCGCGTTCACCGGAGCGCATGTACAACGCAAAGGCCGGATTGAAACCGCCAATGATGGAACACTATTCCTCGATGAAATCGGCGAAATCCCGCTGGCGCTGCAAGTCAAGCTGTTGCGCTTCTTGCAGGAGCAGACCATCGAACGCATCGGCGGACGGCAGTCGATCCAAATCACCACCCGCGTGGTCGCCGCGACGAATGTAGATTTGAAAAAGGCGATGGCGGCGGGAAAATTCCGGGAGGATTTATATTACCGCCTTGCCGTCGTGCAAATTTCATTGCCGCCATTGCGTGAGCGCGAAAACGATGTGCGCTTGC
>Ga0105238_10008376_pt1 | contig 10345 bp, 7 predicted proteins | sample KBSC34metaG_FD_81526 | JGI IMG/M metagenome (GOLD analysis project Ga0105238, IMG submission 81526) | Corn rhizosphere microbial communities from Kellogg Biological Station, Michigan, USA - KBS C3-4 metaG | ecosystem: Host-associated > Plants > Roots > Rhizosphere > Soil | place: Michigan, USA...
CAAATCGTCGTAACATCCGGGCGGATGAATTGCATCGTGTCGTAGATCGCCATACCGGCTGTGATCGAACCACCAGGTGAATTGATGTATAGGTTGATGTCTTTTTCGGGATCTTCAGCTTCGAGAAATAACAGTTGGGCTACGATTAGGTTGGCAATCTGATCGTCGATCGGGGTACCCAGGAAAATAATGTTGTCTTTCAGTAGTCGCGAATAAATATCGAAGGCGCGCTCGCCTCTCGAAGTTTGCTCGACGACCATTGGGACTAGAGCCATACAGTCTAACCTCTTCAAGGAACTAGTTACTTATTGCTCATCCTTCGACGCTTCTTCTGGTTCCTTTGATTCGGTCCATTCAGCGTCTGTGATGTTTGCGTTTTCAACGAGAAGTTCAAGCGCTTTACGACTGCGCAATCTGTGCGCGATGCTACGTTCGCCTCCATTCTTTGTCAAGGCAGCACGTACTTGTTCTTTTGTTTGTCTTGATGCACTTGCGATCGACTCGATCTCGGCCTCGATTTCTTCGTCGGTGACGTCGATATTCTCGGTGGCCGCCGTATTATTGAGCAGAAAAGAAGAGCGCACATCTTCCTCTGCCTGACCTTTCACTTCTTCGCGTGCACGCTCCCAATCGATCTGCTGGGTGCGCGGATCGATGCCGCGACTCATCATCTGGCGCACCACGCCTTCGAGACGAGTTTGCGCCTGCTGTTCGACGAGACTTTGCGGCACTTCAAACTGATGCGCATCGAGCAGTTTGCGTATCACTTCGTCGCGCAGGTGGTGATCGGACTCCGCGGTCGCTCTTGTTTCGAGATCCTCGCGGACCTTCGACTTAAACGTTTCCACTGAATCAAACTCTTCACTCAAGCTCTTGACCCATTCGTCATCGACTTCGGGTAGCTCTCTTTGTCGAACAGACGTGACACTGGTCGTATACTTGACTTTCTTGCCTGCCAGGCCGGGTGAAGTGAAGTCTGCCGGATACTCGACCTCGAAAGTGCGCGTATCGTCGGCGTTGACCCCGGTGAGATTGTCAGTGAACTCCTGCTGCACGCCTGGACCACCGAGCACGACCTCGACGTCGTCAACTTTGATGTCCTCCGCTTCAGGTTCGTCGACAAAATTACCGAGAGCATTGACCGTCACCGTGTCGCCTAATTGCGAAGGTCGATCCTCTACTGGTTCGAGGGACGCGTAACCATCGCGCACGTTGTAGATCATTTTTTCGACGTCTTCGTCTGTGATCGGTCGTTTGCGACGTTTGACTTCGAGTCCTTTATACGTCTCGAGTTTTATTTCAGGCAGCACTTCGACGCCGACTTTGAGAGTCAGCGGTTCGTCGCCCAGGTTTTCGAGAGCCGCCGTGTTGTCGAGTTCGACGTTTGGCTCACCGAGAGCCAGCAGCGAGTGCTCGTTGATGGCATTAGCAACCGCTTCCGGAAGCAGTTCGCGCAGCACGTCGGTTCGTATTTCGGTCTTATAGCGGGCGCGCACGACTGAAGTCGGTGCGTGTCCAGGACGAAATCCGTCTACTTTTGCGGCCTTGCTGTACTGTGCGCTGACACGATCGATAGCACTTCGTATCTGCGCCGGGTCGATTTCGATTTTGATCTCCTTGCGAGTTGGAGAGAGTTCGATGAGTTCGGTTTTCATTTTGATTCAGCTAATGGTGCGAAAGGGGGGACTCGAACCCCCACACCTTTCGGTACCAGATCCTAAGTCTGGCGCGTCTGCCAATTCCGCCACTTTCGCAAGCAAAAGCGCAGTGAAGGATAGCACAGAGAATTAGCCACAGATAAACGCGGATCAGTGCAAATCTGATTTTCACAGATCGGCGTGCATCTGAAGCTCCAATGCTACCCAATCATCACGCGCGTATGAGACTTTTCTGGGGCACGTTCTTTGGGAGAGATTCGAACTTCGACGCTGTGGCCGAGGCGATTCAGGATCGCGAAAAGACGATCCGCAGAAAAACCAGACAACTGCCCGCGCAAAAGCCGCGAGACCTTTGGTTGATCCAAACCCGTCCGTTCGGCGGTTTGAGTTTGAGTCCAGCCTCTCTTTTCTAATAATTGGGCAATCCTGGTTGCTAATTCTGCCTTCAACAATAGTTGTTCTGAATCCTCAAAACCAAGATCAGCAAATACATTGCCACTACCTATCTCTATCTTCTCACGTCTGGCTCTTCGTTCTTTTGTTTTGGTCGCCTTGGCTCGTGGTCTCATTGTCATGTCCTCTTGCTGCACGATTTGTAGTGTTCCTCTGCAGCCTTGAGTCTTCTCTTGATGAGGTCGATATCCAGCTTTGGTGTAGCTCGTCCCTTCTTTGATTTCTTCTGGAACGCATGTAGCACGTAAACCGAGTCCGCGAACTTCAGTGTGTAGACGGCCCGATAACTATCGGTCTGATAATCTTCGACTACCTCAAGAACACCTGCGCCACCAAATCCGTGCAACGGTTTGGCCGTTAGAGCTTTAAATCCTTTCTGAGCTTGATACAGCGCATTACCAATAGACTTCTTCACCTCGGAGGGAAACGCTTTGAGGTCCGATCGAGAGGATCCCACCCAAACAATACTCTTGACGTGTGAGGACGTGTTCAAGCTGACAGATTATGCCTTATCTGGCATAAGAACTCAACATACGTCTCGAGTAGGCACTTGTTCAGTTTGAAAATACGCCGAAGGCGTTCGCTAATTTTAGCCCAAGGTTCGAGCTTGCGAGAACCCTGGGTAAAAACATCACGTAGTCGTTTGAACCCTGCAAGGGTTCGCCAACCGCCTAACCCTTACAGGGTTAGAACGTCTTTAATCTTTGTCCCCAGGGTTCTCGCTGGGCTCGAACCCTGGGCTGAAATTACCGAACGCCTTCGGCATATTCAAACTGAACCACTACTCGCGAGTAAACCGACTTTTCAACGAACCTTGTAGTCCGTCCGTGGTTTCCCCAGGAAGTCTTTGCCGGTGGACTTGGTGATCAGGCCGAGTTGTTCGAGTTCGTAGTAGGCGCGTTGGATTTCGCCCTTGTCGACCGAGAGTTTTTGGGCGAGCGCGGCGGGTGAGGGGAGGGATTCGCCTGAGGTGAGGGTCTTGTTGCGGATCTGGTTGTCGATCTGTTCGCGCACTTGCGCGTAGACGGGATTGTGCGACAAGTCTTTCAGTTCAATGTTCATGGGAGATTCTCAAAGTGTTCTGGTCACTTTTGATAGGGAGCGCGGAGAGTCGGGATTCAAACCTTTTGCCTCCGCGAGGAGAGCGGCGAACAGTTGACCCGGAACTATGTACGGGATTGGCGCGACGAATTCATCGATCTCGCGCGGCATCACGATCGAACGCGTACACATGCGCGCCGCATCGAGGTCACTCGTGATCGCGAGGGTGTCGGCGTGTAGTTCCCTGAGACGTTCGATCAGACTCTTCACTCCCGGCAACATCACTCCAGGCGGCGCGAAGAGTATTACGGGGAAATGTCGCTCGACCATCGCGAGTGGACCGTGCAAAAAGTCTGCCGATGAAAATCGTTCGGCGACGACGTAACAAGTCTCCATCAACTTCAGCGCCAGCTCGTACGCATTCGCATAAGCTAACCCGCGTCCGACCACGACACAGTTTTCCATGAAGACGTAACGTTGCACGAGCTCGAGTATCGCGGGCTGCTGTTCCAGCGCCTGGGCCACAAACTGCGGAATCGCTTCATACGAGAACGGCACAGACTTTCTGGCTAACTCTGTCGCAAGCATATAGAAGAGGAGCATCTGACCCGTGAACGTCTTGGTCGCTGCGACGGAACGTTCCTTCCCGCCGTGCGTCAGTAACGTTTCGTCGACGATGCTTGTCATCGAAGAGCCCGGCTCGTTGGTGATGCCGACTGTGTAAGCGCCAGAGGCCCGTGCGTTTTCGAGCACGCGGTTGATGTCTTCGCCTTCACCTGACTGAGAAACTCCAACAACCAGCGCATGGTCCAGTCTTAAGTCGGCGTTGTAGATCGTGTGGACTGACGGCGCGGAAAGTGAGACTGGAATGCCGGTCGTGATTTCGAGCAGGTAACGACCGAACAGCGCGGCGTTGTCAGAACTGCCCCGCGCAACAAGGACGATCAGGTGAATGTCGCGCGTCTTCAGTACGCTTCCGAGTTTGGAGATCTTAAGTCTTTCTTCGGCAATCGTGCGCTCGAGGGCGATAGGCTGCTCGGCGATCTCGGTAAGCATTAAGGACATGTTGACGGGACACTACTGTAACACGGATAAACGCGGATCAGGAGACGGATTGAATTCGTGATAATCTGTGGCGCATGTCCCGTCTCGTCTCCCTCGACGTCTTTCGCGGAATCGCGATCGCCGGAATGGTGCTGGTCAATAATCCCGGCACATGGTCCAGCATCTACTGGCCGCTGGAACACGCCGCGTGGAATGGTTGGACGCCCACAGACTTGGTGTTTCCGTTCTTCCTCTTTATCGTCGGTGTTTCGATCACGCTCGCGTTTGCCCGTCGCGTCGAAGAGGGCAGCGTGAAGCGCGATCTATATCTCAAGGTAATCAAACGCACTGCGATCATCTTCGGCCTCGGACTGTTCCTCAACGGCTTTCCGTACTTTCAACTCGGGACCATTCGGATTGCCGGTGTGCTGCAGCGAATAGCGCTTTGCTATCTGATTGCTTCCTTGATCTTTTTGACGACGAGAGCGAGAACGCAGTTCCTGATCGCCGTTGCGCTGCTCATTGTTTACTGCGTTGTAATGACGCGACTCGCGGCGCCGGGATATGCGCCAGGCGATCTCACGAAGGAAGGGAGCATCGCGTCGTTTGTCGATCGTGTGCTTCTTGGCCAGCACATCTGGAGACAAGGCAAGGTTTACGATCCGGAAGGTTTACTCAGCACATTTCCTGCTGTGGCGACAACGCTGTTCGGAGTGCTGACCGGGCATTGGTTGCGAAGCGAGCGGCCACGGTTCGAAAAGGTTGTTGGAATGTTCGTCGCGGGCGCGGTGTGCGTCGTGCTGGGTTGGGCGTGGAATCCGTTCTTCCCGATCAATAAGGCGTTGTGGACGAGTTCGTATGTGCTCTTCACTGCGGGACTCGCGTTGCAATTTCTTGCGCTCTGCTATTGGTTGATCGACATCAAAGGTTACCGGCGTTGGGCGTGGCCGTTTGAGGTGTTTGGGGTGAATGCGCTCGCGTTGTTTGTCGGCACGGGATTGATGGTGAAGTTGATGGGGCTGTTCAAGGTTCAGGGATGGATCTTTCGAAACCTGTTTTTAACGTGGGCAGAGCCGATCAACGCGTCGCTTGCTTATGCGATCGCGTTTATTTTGCTGTGGCTATTTTTGATGTGGCTACTCTATCGGAAGCGCGTGTTTATTAAGGTGTAGTTAGACAGGATTTACAAGATGTCTCAGACTCATCTTGAAAAATCTTGTCAATCCTGTCTATACCCAGGGCCGCGGAGCACACGCCCGCTGAGTCCGCTGGTGCGCTGTCCTTTATCTACGCTGAGCTTTCCGTTCACAATTACGTAGTCGATGCCGATGGGATATTGGTTAGGTGATTCGAAGGTTGCGCGATCGATGACCTTCGATGGATCGAAGATCGTTATATCCGCGAACATTCCTTCCTTGATTGATCCGCGTTCCTTCAGGCCCACACGAGCGGCGGGTGCTCCCGTCATTTTGTGAATTGCATCTTCGAGCGTTAACAACTTCTCATCACGCACGTAACGTCCAAGTATGCGTGGATAGCTGCCCCAACCGCGCGGGTGAGACTTCGAACCCGCCAGTGGCCCATCCGTAGCTCGCGAACCGCTGTCAGTGCAGAAACTCACGAGCGGCGACTTCATTGCCGCGCGCATGTCGTCTTCACTCATCATGAAATAAATCGCGCCCGTCTGACCGTGGTCGGCGAGGATCAGATCGAAGACGGCGTCGAGCGGATCCTTTTTCTGTTGCTCCGCGATCTCTGAAATACGTTTACCTTGTAACGAGTCGAGCTCACGATTTACGACCGAGCCAATCAACACACCGCCTGGTCCACCGCTGCCGAGATAAATATTCTCCCAGGTGGTTTGCTCCTGAGATATTTCCGTCTTCAGGCGTTGACGTATTTGCGGATCGCGCAGCCGTTCCATCATCTTGTCCGTTCCACCCTCGAGTGCCCACGGCGGAAGACACGCACTCAGCGCCGTGCTGCCGGCGATGTATGGGTAGATATCGGCGGTGATGTCCAAACCCCGATCCCGAGCCTGCTTGATCCGATTTAGCACATACGGCATGCGGCCCCAGTTTTTCTTGTAGGCTGTTTTGAGGTGCCAGATCTCGACCGGAATCTTTGCTTTCTGTGCAATCTCGAAGACTTCGTCGAGCGAGGCGTCAATCGTGTTTGCTTCGCTTCGCTGATGCGTTGCGTAGATGCCACCGTACTGCCGCGCGACTTTCGCGAGCTCAATCAACTCCTCGGTCTTTGCGAAACGTGCTGGAACGTATTGCAGCGAAGTGGAAAGACCGAGCGCGCCATCACGCATCGCATCCGCCACGAGCTTCTTCATCCGCTCCAACTCCTGTGGCGTCGGCGGGCGATCGTCGTAACCGATGACGTATTCGCGCACTTGAGTTGCACCGACAAACGTGCCGAGGTTTACTCCGGAGCCTTGTTTGTCGAGACGCTTGAAGTATTCGTCTAGCGTGCGCCAATCAATCGTGAGACTGAATCGTCTGAGGAAGTCTTCCTGCTCTTTGATCTGGCGGTCGTTGATGGGCGCGATCGACTCGCCCTCGCCCGTGATCTCAGTTGTAACTCCCATCATGACTTTGCTCATCGCGCGTGGATCGATCAGCAGGTACGTTTCAGACTGGCCAAGCATGTCGATGAATCCTGGAGCGACGACGAGACCCTGTGCATCGATGGTGCGCGTGGTGGTGGCTTGCGACAACTTGCCGATCTTCATGATGCGATCGTTCTTGATCGCAACGTCGGCGACGTAACCAGCGCGCCCGGTGCCGTCCACGATGCGACCGTTTCTGATGACGAGATCGTATTGCGGTGTTTGGGGCATGGAGAATATTAGCCACAGAAAAACACAGATGAAGACGGATTTAAACATCGAGAAATCTGTTCCTTTGGTTTGGGTCGGGGAGCATGCAGGTGTCGTATTTGCCAAAGACGCGATAACGATTTTGAGCTACAAATCGGTAGACGACATCGCGAAGCGCGCGCGGGACGACTTTGCCTGACGATGACAATGCGGACCAGAGTCCGCCGAGTTCGCGGCCCGCGCGCAGAACTGCGTCCGAACGTTGCAGGACACGCTCGCCGGGCTGTTCAAAATTCTCTACAACGTGAAGCGTGTCGAGATCTTTCGGATCGATACCGTGTCGCTGTAGTACTTTTGCGGCGAAGTCGCTTTGCAACGAGGCGAATCGCAGCCGGCCGTGTCGATCGTGCTTAAGTAAGAATTGGACCAGCCGATTGCACAGCCCACAAACGCCGTCGTACAGAATGATCGGATTTGAACCGTTCATCACGGATTCAGCACGGGCTGGTTTGCAGCGCGGAGTTGAGCGTTCATCGCCTGGACGTCAGTTGTCTTTAAAGCTTCCCAATCTGCCAGCAACTTCGTCAGCGTTTTCTGCAACTCACTTGCTGCCGTTAACATCGGCTGCGTTGGCGCCATGTCCGCGCTCTGCAAATGTTCAAGCAGCGAGGAGAATCCACCGTTCAGTCGCGTGACATTCGGCTCACGCATGTCGATCGTTCCACCCGGTAATCCTGGTGAACCGCCATCGCCGCGTCCTTCACCGCCGATCGCGGCCGCTTTCTTATCGAGCGCGCCCAGCGCTTCTGCTAACGGTCCGCGGTCTACGCGTTCAATCGCGGCCCTTATCTGAGTGCGCAGTTTTCTAATCTGTTCCACGCCATCGAAAGTTTGCTGCATCCCCTTGTAAGCATCAAGCGAGAGAGTGAACTGCGTCGTGAGATCTTGTGCCGGCGTCGTGACACGCGGATCCATCTTTACGGTCAGAGGTTGTGTGAGCGTCTTGCCATTCGCCGTTAGTTTCACGGTATAGCTGCCCGGCATAACCGATGGCCCAAGAGGGTAAAGCGGCGTGTCGCGATAAATTGCTGAAATCGGAAAGCCATGGCCGAATGCAGCCGGCGGTGCGTATTTCAAATCCCACACGAACCGTTGCATCCCTGCTTTCGCGACGAGCACTGGTGGCGGACGAAACCAATACTCCGGCACTTGATAATCAACCGGGTTCAGCGGAATCGGTTTGTCGTCACTCGAATAACGACGAACAACTTGACCGTGGTTATCGACGATTTCGAGTGTGATCGGCGTCCTGGGATTGTCTTTGAGGTAGTAATTGATGATCGCGCCGTCCGGCGGGTTTTGGCCGGCCGGTTCTTCGGGTGGCAAAGGCGTGTCGGTGTTTACGTTGCGCTGGACACGATACGCAACCTGGGGTGCGAAGAGATGGACCGGCGAGTTAATCACCGTCTCACCGAGCTGGCGCAACGGTGTGATGTCGTCGAGTATCCAGAACGAACGCCCGTGTGTGCCGACAACAACGTCATCGTTGTGGATCACGAGATCACGAATCGACGTCGCCGGCATGTTGAGACGAAGCGGTTGCCAACTGTTTCCATCATTGAGAGAAAAGAAAACAGCGAGCTCCGTTCCGGCAAACAGCAAACCACGTTTCTGTGGATCTTCTTTGACTGTGTTGACTGGACCATCGGGAAGTCCGGTGACAATCTCCTGCCAGCTTGTGCCACCGTCCGTCGTCCGATAGACGTGGGGTTTTTGATCGTCCAACCTGATCCGGTTTACGGCGACGTAAGCAGTATTTACATCGAAGTGGCTGCCATCGATTTGCGAGATTTTGCTCCACGAGTCGATTGCCGGCGGAGTTACGTTCGTCCAGTTCTTGCCGCCGTCTTTAGTTACGTGAATCAAACCATCGTCCGTGCCCGCCCAGATCACATTGATGTCTTTTGGCGAGGGCGCAACGGCGTAGATCACGCCACGACGTTGTTGCGTCGCCATCTCGGGACGACGAAAGACACCGATGCTTGCCGGTACTTCAGGCTTTTCACGCGAGAGATCGGGACTGATGATGTCCCAGCTTGAACCACCATTCGTCGTTTTGAACAACACGTTGCCGGCGAGATAAAGCACGTGTGGGTCAACAGGTGAGAAGAGTATCGGCGCCGTGCGCAGAAATCTGTACTTCCCACTCCGCAGAATTTCGGGCGCGACATTTTGCACCTGTCCCGTTGTCGTATCGAAACGCGTGGCCTTGCCGCCGTAAATCAGATTCGGATGCAACGGATCCGGCGCGACGTAGCCGTACTCCTCCACACCGACCGTGCGCCAGTCGCGAAAAGTGATCGCACCATTGTCACCACGACTCTTCACACCAGCAGAGCCACTCTCCTGCTGGCCACCATAAACCCAGTAAGGAAACTGATTGTCGGTGATGACGTGATAAAACTGCGCGGTCGGCTGGTTGTACCACGAGCTCCACGTCTCGCCGCCATTCACACTGACGATCGCGCCCTGATCCGTCGCGAGCAACATGATGTCGGGGTTCTCAGGATTGATCCAGAGGGTGTGGTAATCGTCGCCACCCGGCGCGCCTTTGAACGCGGTCCATGTTTTGCCGCCGTCAGTCGAGCGATACGCAGCGATTGCAGCCGTGTAGACGATCTCTTTGTTGCGTGGATCGACATCGATCTCTGCGAAGTCGCTGCCACGCGCCCACGGGCGTCGATCCGTGCCGACTCGCTGCCAGTTCTCGCCGGCATCGTCTGAACGGTAGATACCGCCAAGCTGAGTGGAATCGACGGTGGCGTAGACGGTGTTCGAATCACTCGGTGCGACGGCGATGCCGATACGTCCCAAACCCTGTTCGACAGTCGGCAGTCCTTTTGTTAATTGACGCCACGTGTTGCCGCCGTCAGTAGTCTTGAAGAGTCCGCTGCCGGGACCTTGCCAGGCGCCGTTTTCCCAAGGACCTTGCCGCGCCGACCACAAAACACCGTAGATGACTTTTGAGTTCTTCGGATCGAACGCGAGCGCGATCGCGCCCGTGTTCTCGTCCTTATAAAGAATCTTCTGCCACGTCTCGCCGCCGTCAGTTGAACGAAAGATTCCGCGTTCTTCGTTTGCGCCGTACGGATGTCCGAGCGCCGCAACGTAGACGAGATTCGGATCGCGCGGAGCGACGAGTATGGCGCCGATCTGTTGGGCGGTACGAAGTCCGAGATGTTTCCAGGTCTTTCCGCCGTCGGTAGATTTATACATGCCGTCGCCGGTGGAAAGATCCGGACGCTGTAAACCCTCGCCACTG
>Ga0105238_10008378_pt1 | contig 10344 bp, 10 predicted proteins | sample KBSC34metaG_FD_81526 | JGI IMG/M metagenome (GOLD analysis project Ga0105238, IMG submission 81526) | Corn rhizosphere microbial communities from Kellogg Biological Station, Michigan, USA - KBS C3-4 metaG | ecosystem: Host-associated > Plants > Roots > Rhizosphere > Soil | place: Michigan, USA...
TGCGACCTTGCTTGACTTGGGCTGTGCAGGAGGCGTAACAGGCGTGATGTGCGGCTGCGGGGTTACAGCAGGTTCGGGAGCAGGACGCACCGCCACCATCGGACGAGATGGACTGCCTGGCTGCACGCCATGATGGAACACGCCAAACGTAACGGCTGCAATAATCGCAGTGGCCGCAAAGGCTAAAGCCGGGCGATAGATCGTGCGGAAGCGAACAACCTGGCGCTTCTCAGCCTCGCGAGATGCTGCAATGGCGGCATGAATACGCAGTGACATATCAGGCGGCGGAATAGCGCACGGCCTGCTCGCCAGCACATCATGCGTCGCAAGCATCCACTCGTATGAGGAATCACAGTCTTTGCATCCGGCTAAATGCAGCTCAATCGCACGGATCTCCTCCGCCGAAGCCATCCGGTCGACATACAGCGACAGAAGTGGCCGGATCTGTTCACATCGCTCATCCGTGGCGCTAAAGTCGCCGCCTATTTTTTCACGCCGATCCATATGCGAGCTTTAAGCCTTTCCGCAAACATACCTACTAAATAATATGATAACGCAGTTATTCGAATGTTTCGGGTTTTTCTGCAGAATATAACCGCGTTGCCGAGTATACTAACATAGTCATGCCAGATAAAGCGCCAGATGGTTTTCTTGGAGGCGGCCCACGGTTCAATACCGTCGGCAACCACCCTTCTCAAGCGGAAGAAGCTCCGATCGTCCACAAAAACGGTCTGCAGCCTCATCAGATCCGTAAGATCGTTGCGGGGATCGCAGTGGTCGTTCTTATAGTAGCCGTCTACATGGTCGCCGATAGTCAAAACGGCAACATGCACCACCCGGCCAAACAACATGCCGGAGATGGCACATCGATCGAAAAGCCGACTCTCGATGTCGATCATCCGTAGCTTGAAGCCAGTCAAAATATTTTGACGCTTCAAATACGCAATACCTTCACCGAATATTTCGGCGGCGCATCCGGCGTCCGCCGTCGCTACCAGTCATACGCCTCCCCCACGGACTCTTAATCCGTGCGCCTTCTAACCGCCAGCGGGCACTGCCCGGCGGTTGCGTCCACTATTAGCTTTCAACTCTACTTTGCTCTGCCACGCCTGCCTGTCCGGTTACGAAAGAACCGGCTCTCGGCGTTCCACCAACATAGTCCAGTGTTAGAACCGGACAACTCCTGGGTAAGTATTAAATAGAACGACGGCAAGCTGCCTTGCCCGTCGGCGCCGTGGATGCCCCGCCCCACCACCTGTGAAGACCAACTGGCTCAAGTACAGCTTCCACGGATCACTCTGTACACTGTGTAACTAAGACAACATATCAAAAGGGGTAGATGATGCAAATAAACCACACCGAGGCCGTCCGCAACACCGTTGCGTATGTCGGCACCTATCCGCCCAAAGAGTGCGGCATCGCCACCTTCACCATGGACGCCGTGAATTGCACGGACCTGGCCGGCTGGAAAAGCTACGTCATCGCAGTCGACGATCCTGAGCATCTCGACCGCTACGATGACAGCAAAGTTTTGATGACGATCGATAAGCAGAACCTTGCGGATTATATACGGGCAGCGCGTCTACTCGAAGAGCATAATATCGACGTGCTGGCCATTCAGCATGAATATGGTATTTACGGCGGTGATGACGGCGAGCATATCGTAGAGCTGGCCCGCGCCGCGAAAATACCTGTCACCGTAACCCTGCACACAGTGCTTCCCGATCCGACACCTTCGCAAAGGCGTATCATAAAGGACTTGGAAAAGTACGCATCGGCCTTGATTGTTATGGCGAAAACGGCCGTTGACATCCTCAAGACAGCCTACGGCGTATCATCCGGCAAGATCCATGTCATTCCGCATGGAGCGCCGTTCATTCCATTTCGCGCGGACAAATCGGCAAAGGCGCAGTTCGGGCTTCAGGGCCGTCATGTGATATCGACATTCGGTCTGATCTCACCAAACAAGGGTATTGAGGACGCGATCGCAGCAATGCCAGAGGTTGTAGCCAAAGATCCCACAGCGCTCTATCTCGTGCTGGGACAAACACATCCCACCATTAAGCGACGTGAGGGAGAGTGGTACCGCGACCAGCTGATCGCACAGGTGAATGAGCTTGGTCTGAACGATCATGTTCGGTTTGTCGACAAGTACCTTTCGCTCCAGGAGCTTGTGGACTACTTGATCGCAACCGACGTTTACATCACCCCGTACTATGCAAACCCAAATCAGATTACATCGGGAACACTGGCATATGCGATAACGGCAGGCAAGGTGATTATCTCAACCCCTTACCTTTACGCTAAGGAGCTTCTCGCCGAGGGACGCGGTTTCCTATATCCTTTCCGCGACGTCAAGGAACTCGCCAGGATTACCGGGAATGTTCTCACAGATTCGTCCCTGTTTGAGACTACTCGCCGCAAAGCGTATGCATACGGCAGTATGATGACTTGGCCACAGGTTGGTATCAAATACACCCGTCTCTATACGGGTCTTACCAAGGTCCGTTGGAACTCGCGAGCCGAACGCGAGACGCAGGATATCCTCTCGATGTACGAGCGTGAGACAAATATTGAGCCTCTCGCGGTAGTGGCAGCATAAAGCTCATGTGTAGAGGCCGAGGACTTGTGGGTAAACCTCACCGTCTGGCTGTGAACGGCGCCGGAAACTACGAGCAACGAAGTTGGCGAACGATATTGTTCGCCAATCTTCGCACCGGTGTACACCATCACACAAGGAGTACCGTATGACGTCTACTCAGACGCTTTTAAGACAGCCCTCAGAATCTTCATTCACAGCGCCTTCCGCGCTCCGGATGGACCACCTTTTCGATATGACGACCGATATCGGGATCTGGCAGCACGCCAAGGGATCAAAACCGGATCGCCGCCATGGCTACTCAATAGACGATCAGGCGCGCGCCTTGATTGTCGCAATCGATTATTACAGGGCTGGGATCGAGCGAAGCCGCATGGCATGGCTCGGTAAAGTTACCTTCGATTTCTTGACTCGCGCCGCAATCACTACAGGACCCAACGCCGGACGTTTCCATAACTTCTGCGACCAACGAGGCAAGTGGCTGGACCGCATCGGCAGCGATGACTCGCTCGGCCGAACTATATGGGCGCTCGGAGTAGTTTGCGAGGCCGATCTGCCGTTCGCGCCGCGCAAAATTGCTGAACCATTGCTAGTGGGAGCTTTGGCGCGGGTCAGCCCGCACTCGCCAAGCCGCACAATCGCTTTTACACTACTTGGGCTCAAAGCCGGTGTTGCAGGCAGCGAAAATATTGAGACTCTTGCCGACGGCCTGACCCATGAGTATCATGCCACAGCCGCGGAGGATTGGGAGTGGTTTGAGAACTACCTGACCTATTGCAATGCGCGGTTGCCGATGGCAATGTTCCTGGCGGCGCGCGCTCTGCCACAGCGTACCGACTTCACCGCAATTGGCTGCCGTACTCTGGATTTCTTACTCAAAACGACACGGAATGAGCAGGGCAGCTACTCCCCCATTGGAAATGAGTACCTCACAACACGAGGGTGGTACGTCCGTGGTGATGATCAGGTCGCCGTATTCGACCAGCAGCCTGTCGATGCCGGCGCGCTTGTTGAATGCTGTGCCCTCGCATACTCGGTGACGGGCGATCCCAAGTACCGCGAAGCCGCTTACGATGCTTATGGCTGGTATTTCGGACGAAACTACCACAACTTGCCCGTTTATCAATTCAGTTCGGGCGGAGTAGCCGACGCCATCACTGCCGATGGAGTAAGCGCCAATATGGGCGCAGAATCCGTTGTATCCCTGCATCTGGCGCAGCAAGCCCTCTCGTCAATCGAGTAACTGATAATCGCCGGCGGGCATGCCATTCGCTGGTATAATCGCGACATGGCACGATCGCACGACATTTCTCGTTCACTGTTCGCCCGGGCTCAAAATCTGATCCCGGGCGGCGTAAATTCACCGGTACGCGCCTTTAAGAGCGTGGGCGGCGATCCCTTGTTTATGGACCACGGCGCCGGAGCGCGCATCTGGGACGTCGACGGCAATTCCTATGTCGACTATGTCCTCTCCTGGGGTCCCTTGATCTTCGGCCACGCGCCGGAACCGATCATCGCAGCCGTTATCAATGCTGCAGCTCGGGGCACATCATTCGGGGCGAGCACTGCTGCGGAAGTATCGCTGGCAGAGAAGATTGTCCAGGCGGTTCCGTCCGTTGAAAAAGTCAGGCTCGTCAATTCCGGCACCGAGGCCGTAATGAGCGCGGTGCGTCTGGCTCGCGGCTACACTCGCCGTAACAAGGTGATCAAATTTGAAGGCAACTATCACGGACACTCCGACGGTTTCCTGGCCAAAGCAGGTTCAGGACTGGCAACATTCGGCTTGCCCGATTCTGCGGGCGTCCCGGCGAGCCTCACTCAAGACACGATCACCCTTCCCTACAACGACATCGACCAGTTCCGCGCGGCAATCAAGGCCAATGCAGGCACAGTCGCCGTAGTCATGGTAGAACCTGTTGCTGGCAATATGGGACTTGTCCCGCCGCGCCCCGGCTTCCTTGAAGCTCTGCGCGAATTGACGGCAGCCGACGGCGCGCTGCTCCTCTTTGATGAGGTAATCACCGGATTCCGCATGAGCTACGGCGGCGCGCAGGAGTATTATGGGATTCCCCCTGACATCACAGCATTGGGCAAGATCATCGGTGGCGGCCTTCCCCTCGCCGCTTACGGCGGCCGGGCAGATATCATGGATATGATTGCGCCTGTCGGGCCGGTCTATCAGGCCGGAACTCTCTCCGGCAATCCCCTTGCCGTCGCCGCAGGCGATGCCCAGTTGACGCTGCTCCGCTCTCAAAAAGATACTCTCTATCCGGAGCTGCAGCGCAAAGCGCAAACTCTTGCCGAGTCGGCGAGAGCCGCAGCTCACGATGCGGGCGTCCCGGTTCAGGTGCACACGATCGCTTCCCTGGTCACGGTCTTCTTCACCGGCAGAGAAATATATGACTATGAGACGGCGAAGACCTCGGATGCCGCAAGGTATGCAGCCTACTTCCGAGCGCTGCTCGAACGCGGCGTTTACATGGCCCCGTCCCAGTTTGAGGCAGCTTTCATGAGCGCCGCGCACACGGACGACGACATCGCATTCACAGCTTCAGCAGTTGCAGAAGCTTTCCACGAAATTCGCTAGCAAGGACGTTTCCTGTGCCAAGATGGCTCGAACTGGCTCATATCGATGAAGAGGAACAGATAGACGACCCAAATGCGTCGATCGAGGATCTCGCCAGTTCGATGGAGGATGTGGCGCAGACAAACCGATTCTTTGGCGGCACGCATTCCGTCATCTCGGCGGTCTCCCGTCTGCTTCATAATGTTCCGCCGGGCAGAACCGTGCGCGTTCTGGACATTGCCACAGGCACCGCTGATATCCCCATCGCTCTCGCGCGATGGTCAAGCTGGCATGGGATACGCCTTCAGATTACCGGCATCGATAACCAGAAAAGCATGCTGGATCTTGCAGACCGCCGAATCGCCACAGGTATCCCGTACACAAAGGTCTTTCCATCGTGGTCGGAGCGCCGTGAGCGCGACATACAGCTGATACAAGCCGATGCTGCTGCGCTGCCTTTCACAGATGGTTCATTCGACATTGCCACCTGCGCGCTCGCCTTCCATCACCTTGGCTACGACGCTTCCGTCAAACTTTTGAAGTCTATGGATCGACTTACAACACGTGGTTTCGTCGTGACAGATCTTCGGAGAGACCTCCCCACCCTGCTCGCGGTCAAGGCCGGCATCATGTTGATCGGGGGGCATCCCTTCACACGCCATGACTCCCTGGCGAGCGTTCGTCGATCATTCTCGAAAGATGAATGGGCCGACCTTGCCAAGGACAGCGGCGGCGCTAATATCCATGTCGGCTCCCACCTTTATTACCGTCTCACGATGATTCAGGATAAAAAGCAACAAACCTGGGAATAAAGGTGGATCCCAATCCGGTAAACCATAAAGATCTATGCATAAAGAAAACTCGGTCTATATACGCGGTCCGCTCTCCCGGATCTTCGAGCTGGCATCCAATATCGAGAACTGGCCGGACATTCTTCCGCACTATCGGTTCGTGACACTTCTGGAGAGAAGCGACGATGAATGCCGCCGCGTGGTGGTAATGGGCGCAGTCCGCCCTGACTTCCCCGTTCCGGGCGCAAACTTTCCCGTAACCTGGACGAGTGTACAGATCTGCGATGAAGCCGCCGGCACAATAGTCTTCAAGCATCGGCATGGGATCGCACAGGGGATGTGGGTTGAATGGAAGCTTGAAGAAGATCCCTGGGATCGCGGCATCAAAGTGACCATATCCCATGATCTCAGGTATCCCATCAGCCTGTTAAATGGGTGGTTTGCGCAGAGTGTCGTGGGCGACACCTTCGTTTCCAATATCGCCGGCCGAACTCTGGCAACAATTAAAGAGATCGTGGAGCGGGAAGAGCTAGATAGACGGATAGAACAGGACAACCTAACGTGAACTCACAGTCAGGCCGCCGCGTGGTGGTCACCGGGATCGGCGCAGTCACCCCAATCGGCATCGGAGTAGACGGCATGCGCGCCGGGCTGCGCGCCGGATGCTCGGCCGTCCGCACAATTGCCTCCTTCGACACATCTCCGTTCGTCACACACATCGGCGCAGAAGTGCGAGACTTCGATCCCACTCCTTACCTCGAAGGCAAGAAGCTAAAGCGCCTGGACAAATACTCGCAGTATGCTGTGGCATCGTCGAAGATGGCAATCAGCGACGCCGCTATTGACCTCTCGGCTGAAGATCCGGATCTCATCGGCGTCTGCCTCGGAACGGCTCTTGGCGGTGTGGGTTTTGCGGAGCAGCAGTACCCGGCCTTTATGCGCGATGGTCCCCGCGGCGTAAATCCAATGCTTGCATTGAGCGTCTTCGCCGGCGCAGGGCCATGCAATGTAGCCATTGAGTTAGGGCTGACCGGTCCTACAACTGCCAACGGCGACTCGTGCGCCTCATCGCCCATCGCAATCGGTCGCGCCATGGATCTGATCAAAGACGGCACCGCTGATGTGATGCTGGCCGGAGGCTCAGAGGCCCCCTTCTCCACGCTCTGCTTCGGCGCATTCGCCCTGATACGAGCGATGAGCCAGCGAAATGGCGATCCCGCCACGGCATCCCGCCCATTCGACCAGGGCCGAGATGGTTTTGTGATGGCTGAAGGCGCAGCCGTACTCGTTTTGGAAGAGTACGAGAGAGCTAAAGCGCGCGGCGCAAGAATCTACGGAGAAATCCTCTCCCACGCCAGTACCAACGACGCCAGCCATATGACACAGCCACGCCCCGACGGCAGACAGGCCGCCCGCTGCATCACACGCTGCCTGACCCTGGCCGGCATAGAGCCCTCGCAGCTTGGCTACATCAATGCCCATGCCTCCAGCACACCGCTGAACGACCCCATCGAATCGTTGGCAATGAGAACGGCTCTGGGCGATGCTTCCGATACCATTCCTGTCAGCGGGACGAAAGGTCTCCATGGCCATGCGCTCGGCGCAACCGGCGCATGGGAAGCCGCCATCAGTCTGCTCGCCCTCACCGACGATTGGCTACCTTCCTGCACCAATCTGTCCACTCCGGATCCGGCCTGCAACCTAAACCTGATCCGCGACGAAGGCGGACGCAAAGCCCACGTTGACTACGTTCTGAGCAACTCATTCGGCTTCGGAGGCATCAACGCCTCACTGCTGTTTGGAAGGGTTTAGTGTAAAATATTGAATATGAGAGCTGGAGGTGATGGTTATGGCAATAACAGAGATTGAGACTCGCCTTTCTGCAGTAGAACAAAGTTTGGGAGAGAGGATCGGCAAGCTTGAGGAGCAAGTCTCGCATCTCAAGGAACAACTTGAGGATGGTCCGCTTCCAGCGGAAACAGCTTCATGGAAGGGAATCATCGGTATATTTAAAGATGATCCGTTGTTTGATGAAGCAATGCGTCTGGGAGCTGAATATAGAGAAGGCTTAAGGAATGAAGATGAGCAGGATGAAGGTTCCAAAGCCTGATGTTTATTCTTGACACAGACTGCCTTAGCTTGCTCCAGCGAGGTAACGCGGAATCCGTCATATTTCAAATACGTCTGAATAACCTGACGCCAAGTGAAATTGCAACTACGATCATCACCTATGAGGAACAGATGCGTGGTTGGCTCGCGGTCACTAAAAAGGCCCAATCGATTGATGAACTTGTTGCTTCATACAGTCGATTATTCAAGCACAGCGAGACCTATAAGTATATCAAAGTTCTTGAATTTGACTACTCAGCTGCCACCACATATGAACAGCTACGAAAAGAACATCGCCGGCTTGGCGCAATGGATTTAAAGATTGCAGCAATAGCTATTTCCATGCAAGCAACTCTTCTAAGCCGTAACCTTAAGCATTTTGGCGAAATCAGCCACCTCCGGGCCGAAGACTGGACCGTCTGAATACAATCTTTTCCAATCCAAGCAACCAAAACGACATTCACAAAATTCACACAGAGAGAAGCTCCGCAACGATCTCCCTTAGCGCAGCCTCATCCCTTTGCTGAAGCGCATTGGCACAGCGTTCGATGTCGAGGGCGAGGATACGGATGTCGCCAAGGCCGCGTTGGTCTTCGAAGGCGTGGAACGATAGGCGTGTTTCCCCTACCTTCTTCACATCGGAGGGGTAAATAATGCGGGCAGGCACAGGTTTCTCGCGAGAGAAACCGACAGAGTACAGCGTCATCTGGTAGATGTCGGCCGAACCTGGCCTTACTCCCGCGCCGAAGCGTTTGTATTTAGTGTCGAGGATAATCCTGGGCTCGCCGGATGCATTGCGAACGACAATATCCGGCCGGAGCCTTGACCTCTGCCAGCCATGTGGGTTGGAAGTCATGCGAAAGGCGCTGCTGTTTGTGTCCTGCGCATCTATCACCATGGACTGCGGCGCATACTCCTGAATAAGGCGTGACACAAACCTTTCGAACAGGATATTCATGTCGAACAGAAATCCTGGAAGCTCTGCTCCGACCTCGCCCGAAAAACCGATCCCAAGCCCCGCAAGAATGAATGCAGCCAGGTTGACGACAGGCTGATAGTAATTTGTACGCCGATCCAGCGTTTCCACAGCCTCGGACAGCAATGAACGAGTCAATGGCTCTCGAATGCAAACTTCGCTGAGCATCGCCTCGCGCGCGTGGAGATCGAATGCCAGCGCATGGTCCGATACGGATCGCCTCAGTGAGCCTAAACAAGCGAGAGCTAAACGATTGAGTGGAATGTCGGTAACACGGCGTTGAAAGCGGCACGGTAGCGCTGCAGACGCTCTTGTGGGATTGCGCGCAAGAACAGAAAATCTTACGGAGCCGCGAGGAAGACTCGTCCACTCTTCCACTTCCTGGTAATCCGCCGTTAGACCAGATCGCGTCAGAAGATCTACCTCATCGCGAAGCACAATTCCTAGCAGATCGAGAAAGCCGTACGACGACAGCAAAATGGGACTATCGTCGAAGATCTCGATCTGTCCCAGCCTCAATGCATACCGCATAAATGCCGGCATCGACTTCGCCGCAATCTTGGGCACGATCCGCACCGTGAGATCGCCAAGAGTGACGTTTCCGACAAAGGAATTGGCGCCGATCCTGAGCCCGTCACGCAGTTCCAGGATATCCAGCCGATTCGTCTTACGCAGCCGTTCGACATCATCGCGGGCGGCGTCCGGAAGTGCAATCCGCAGCGCCGCGTTATGATAAGGCCAGATCGTCTCCCATTCGGTCATCTGTACAACGGACGTCACGCTGCGATATCCATTGATGTATCTTCTCTTGCAGCAGGCGCTCCCTCAGCCGACACCAGTCTCAAGAGCGCCAGGTACATCGCATCGGCATTGTTCATAACGGCTGCCGCAGGTACAAGCAGGTTCGTATCAATGATCTCATCGCCCAGGATTCTGGCCATTGTCCTGTAATCTTCGAAGCAATATTCGGAAATCAACGGGATGATATCGTCGCGTATCACCTGCAAGAGTTCACCTTTCTCCTGAATGGCATGTCCGTTGCGCATAAAGTATGCGTGGCCGATCTGGAGTTCACGCGCGTTACGCGTCACATAGCGACGGATTCGTTCATTCATCGTTATCAGCAGAGCTGCCGGCGAAAGGTCGCCGATCTTCATTTCGATCAGGCTTGTATCCGGCATCAACTCTACGAAACCAAAGCGGCGGCGCAACGCTGCATCGAGCAGTGAGATGCTGCGGTCGGCAATGTTCATGGTCCCGAGCAGCCACAAGTTGCGTGGAACGGTGAAAATGTCTCCGGAAA
>Ga0105238_10008380_pt1 | contig 10341 bp, 8 predicted proteins | sample KBSC34metaG_FD_81526 | JGI IMG/M metagenome (GOLD analysis project Ga0105238, IMG submission 81526) | Corn rhizosphere microbial communities from Kellogg Biological Station, Michigan, USA - KBS C3-4 metaG | ecosystem: Host-associated > Plants > Roots > Rhizosphere > Soil | place: Michigan, USA...
CGATTCAGATTGATGCGAGATCGCGTCGTCTGGGGGACAGCATCATCATCGGCCATGCCTGTTCCTTCGCATGAATGTGAAACTGACCGCCTGCACCCATTCCCACGCTTGCGGTGCGGCTTTCGACTGCAATTGCCGCGCGGCGCGAGGGCGTCATGGTCGGCTTGCAAGGCTACGCCATAAGGGCGGCGTTGGGTGTCGGCGTCGAACTGATCCACGCGTCGGACAGGCATCGCCGATGCGCGCCCGTCTGCTGTCACCGGAATCAGGGCCTGCGCGTGCGGTCCTGCGCCGTTTCGAGCAGCCTCCGCGCCTCGGCCACGGCCGAGACACGGTTGTGCACGTGAAGCACGTCGAATATCGCCGCAACATGGCTCTTTACCGTGCCTTCAGTGACGTCGAGCCGCTGCGCGATCGCCTTGTTCGAAAGGCCGGTCGCGAGCAGCTCGAACACCTCGCGCTGGCGGCCGCTCAGCATGTCGAGGCTCCACGGCGACGCCGGCGCGGGTGACGATGGCGCCGCGAGCCGAGGAGGCCCCGGCGACGGCGGCGCAATCACGCCGGGAGTATCGGCCGCCGTCCACGTCTTGAACAGCGGCGGCGAGTCGAGCTCTCGCAGCGCCTGCGGCGGCACGTACTGCCCGCCGGCAAGCACCAGCCGTATCGCCTGTACGAGCACGCGTGACACCGCAGTCTTCGGTATGAAGCCGGCTGCACCGGCACGCAGCGCCTGCTCGGCCGCGACACCGGGGTCGGCACCGGACAACACGATAATCGGCACGGTCGGATGCGCGCGGCAAACTTCGGCGATACTCGACGCGCCCTCCATGCCCGGCATGCCGAGGTCGACCAATGCGAGATCGAGATCGGCGTGCTCATCGAGCACACGACCCAGCGACTCGGCATCCGACGCCTCGACGAACTCGACCGCCGCATCGAACGCGGCGAGCTCGTTGCGAAGGCCCGCGCGGATCAGTTCGTGATCATCGGCCAGAAGGATCTTCATCGTGATCCCCCATATGGGTCGCACCGAGGTGCAGTGCGAACTGCGTGATGACTGCGCGCAGCTTTGCGGGGGACACCGGCTTCTGCAGAAGCGGTATGCCCAGCTCGCTGGCCGCGCGCCGAGGCTCGGGACCCGTGTCACCCGAGATCAAGACAGCACCGACAGGTGCGGTCGTCAGGCTACGCAGACGGCGCAGGAAATCAACACCCCGTTGCCCGTCGCGCAGCCAGAAATCGCACATCACGAGCAGCGGATGGCTACCGAGCTGCGCGGCTGCCGTCTCCGCGGAGGCGATGTCGTTGGCCGTCGTGACGTCACAACCCAGTGCCGCGAGCAAGGCGCGGTTGCCGGCAAGCACCAGCGCATCGTCGTCGACCACGAGAATCGGCAGCCGCGGCGCGTCATGCATGGGTGGGCTGACGGACGCCATCTCGGGCTTCGCCAGGGACTCCACCGCCACGCGTGCGAGCCGTATCGCGAACACCGAGCCGCGTCCGGGTGCCGATCGCACGTCCACCTTCGTCCCGAGCAGAGTGGCGAGCCGCTCGACGATGGCGAGTCCGAGGCCGAGTCCAGCGGCCGGTGCTTGCTGGGGTGTAGAGAGCTGGTAGAACTCCTGAAAGATGTCGCGCTGGCGCTCCCGTGCGATGCCGATGCCACTGTCCCGGACCTCGATCTTCACCTCGTGGACGCCGTGCCCGCGACGGCAGCGCACCAGCACCATACCCTTTCGTGTGTAGCGAATCGCGTTCGCCACCAGGTTGCCTAGCAGCCGATGCAGCAACAGCTCGTCGGTCATGAGCACGACGTCCGTGGCTCGGATATGCAGCCGCAGGTGCTTTTGAGCCGCCGCGTCGCCGTGCTCCGCGAGCAGTTGCGAGAACAGGCGCTGCAGCGGGAATGCCCGCGGATTGACGGGAAGGGTTCCAGCGTCCAGACGCGAGATGTCGAGCAATGAATCGAACAGCCGTTCCATGATCGTCACGGCGCGCTCGAGGTCGCCGACGACCATTCTGAGGTCGGCATCCGCAACGCGGCGCTGCAGCGTCGCGGTGAACAGCTGGATGGCGTGCAACGGCTGGCGCAGGTCGTGCGAGGCCACGGCGATCAGCCGGGTCTTGGCGCGGGTCGCCTGCTCCGCCGTGTCGCGTTGCAGGGAAAGCTCGCGCGTCGCAGCGTCGACGCGCTGCTCGAGATCGCGCGCGCTGGCCTGCAGGCGTGCCGCCATCTCATTGAACCCTGCATCGAGCGTGCCGAGCTCACCGCCGCTGCTCTGCGGCAGCGGGCCGACATGCTCGCCGCGCGTCAGCGCGGCCATGGCGCGCGCCAATCGCTGGATCGGACGTATGACGCCCTCGCCGATCGTGATCGCCAGCACTACGGCGATCACCATGCTGGCGGCCCCGAGACCGAGGGCAAACGTCAGCAGGCGGCGCTGCTCAACGTGCGCGGCGAGGCGCGACATCTCGACGGTGATCTCGCCCAGTGCTTCGCGGGTGTCGCCGGACGCCACCGGCTCGGGGAATTCGGCGGCCGGCAGCCGCGTCTGCGTCACGGGCTGGGTGAACGTCACCAGGTCGGCGGCGCTCCCCGCTGTGCCCGACCGGCTCGCGGCCATGGGAATGCCATCCTTGTCCTCGATGGTCACGCTCGCCACGTCGCGTTCGCGGGCAGCGGCGTCGGTGAGGTGCTGCAGCGCAGCGCGGTCGCCGGCAAAGAGCGCGAACTCGGCCGCCGGACTGAGCTGCCGCGCGAGGGCAACACCGCGCTGGGCGAGCAGCGTGTCGACTTCGGCAATGAGCGTGTAGGTGAAATAGCCCACCAGCGAAACCAGGATCATTACGCTCGGCAGTAGCGCCAGGAACAGGACGCGTGCTCTGATGCTCCATGTCTTCATGGCGCTTTCCCGGCGGCTACGAGCGCGGCCGCGAGCATCGCTTCATCAGGAAGGACGATGCCGAGCGAGCGCGCCACGCTGTAGTTCACGCGCACCGTGAACTGACGCGGCCACTGCGGCGGCGGCAGCGCTCCGTCCGGCGCGAGCGCGCGACTCGCCATTTCGGCACCCTGTGCGCCGACCTGCTTCGATGAAGAGTACAGGCCGACCAGCGCCCCCGCCTTAACGAGTGCTTCCGAGAAACCCACCACTGGCACCTGCGCGCGATAGGTCGTCAGCAACAGGCCATACGCTGTCGACGCATTGAACACAACCGGATCAGGGAGCGCGAGCAGCGCATCGCTGTTCGGTAGAACTTCGCGCAAGCCCGCGTAAACGCCCGACGAGTCCGCGATGTCGGCCGTCACGACTGTCAGCCCGCGCTGGCGACCCGCATCGCGCAGCTCGCCGGCAAGGGGCCTCGAGCTCGAACCGAGCAACGCACTCACGCGCGTCGCGTTGGGCAACGCCAGGCGCATCAGGTCCAGCTGGCGTGAAATGGGCTGGTCCAGGTACAGCGCGGAAATGCGACGCCCACGCAACCCGCCGCGACTGGCGGCCAGCGCATCGAAGGCTTGGCGAGGTATGAGCAGGCAGAGCACGTACGGCGGCTGGGCCATTGCATCGCTGCGCGCGATCACCGCTTCGGCCGCCGCCGAGCCCACGGCGACGACCAGCTCGTAGGCGAGCGGCGACGTGCGCGTTGAAAGCTGTGCCGCGGTCGCGGTCTCGATCCGCAAGCCGCGATCGTTGGTGAGCCCGGCCTGGAATGCCTGCGCGACGTCCTCGTAAATCGCGGCGTCCGCGCTCAGGACGATGAGCACCTGGGCCGAGGCCACCGGTGTCGCTGCCAGGGAGACGTCGGCGAACACCGCGAGGAGCACGGCCAGGGCAACACGAAAGAGCGCTGCAGCGAGGTTTTGCACGTTCTGCGCGTTAGTAACTCAGGTTCACCGACAGCCACGCGCGTCGGCGTGCGACATTCGCCGAGGAGAATTCGGTGTACTGGCGATCCAGCGCGTTCTCGACGACACCCGCGATCTCGACGCTGGTGGGACCGGCTCTCATCTGTCGAGCGAGCCGCAAGTCGAGCCGCCCGAACCCGGGCTGCGTGGACGTCATGCCGAGCGGCCGGTACCCGCTCTGTTGATGCCACGTGATCGCGCTGTCCCATGATCCCGGGAAGCGCTGCGTCCAGAGTGCATGCAGCGTGTTCCTCGGCACGGACGTCGAATACGCGGCAAAGCGATCGGTGCTCGCCGTTTCCACGTGCGCGACCGAAAGAATCAGCGAAGCCGCCGGCAGCGGTCGCCAGATCAACTGTGCTTCGGCGCCTCGCTGCCGAGCGCCGTCGCCATTGACGATGGTCCGCGGAAATGTCGACGGTGGAAACGCCGTCGAGTCATTGACTAGCGCGATGAGGTCCGAGAGGCGATCATGGAAGAGCTTGACATCGACCGAGGCATGTAGAGCCGGCAGGTCGCCGAGGTAGTCGAACTCGGTGGAAGCGATCGACTCGGGTCGAATGCTGCCCGGCACCACGACCGGTACGCCCCCCGGGCCGACGATGATGCTGCCGACGCTCTCCTCGAACAGTGTCGGATTGCGCGAGGCACGCGAGATGCCGAGGCGAACGACATGGCCCGGCACGATGGTGTAGGCCACCGCGATCTGCGGCTCCACGTGCGTGCCTGCGAGATTGTTGTGCTCGACCATCGCACCGACATTGAGCAGAGCGCGGGTCGTCATCTGCCACTCGACGTGACCGAACAGCCGCGACAGATGCAGGTGCTGGTCGCCGCGGAGGATGGAAGTGGCTTCGGCGACGTCCTCCCGAGCGCTCGCTCCCCACACCCAGCGCGAGGTCGATGCAATACTGAACGTGTGTTGAAGCTCGATGTCCGCGCGGGAAACCGTGCTGCCGTTGTCGACATGCACGCGCAGCCCGCCGAATTGTGGAATGGGGTCGGTGACGAAGCGATCGCCGAAGTTGAAACGGTAGTAGTAAATTTGCGCGCTGAACCCGTTGTCGGCATCGACGTTGCGCTCCCAGCGCACCTGCACGTATCCCGTGTCGGAGCGCTCGTTGCGCGCAGGATCGAAGGTCGAGCCGGCGCCCGCGTCACTGTTGCGGCTTGTCGCACCCGCCTGCAGCATCACGCTGTCGACGGGGCCGAGCTGCCAATCACCCCGCATCGTCGCGAAGTCGAGACGGCGCTGGTCGGCGATTCCACGGAAGCCGTCGTCCGATTGGTGAGCCGCGGTGATCCTCAGGTCGAACGCTTGTCCCCCGCCGGCATACCGGGCGACCGCATCCAGGATGCCGTCGCCGCCCGCGATGACGCTTGCGTACGCACCGCGCTGCTGTGCCGGGTGCTTGGTGACGAAGTTGATCGTGCCGAGAAACGCGCCGACACCCTGCGTCGCGGCGCTGGGTCCGCGAACCACCTCGATGCGCTCGATGTCGTCGAGCGCCAGCGGCAAATCGCTCCAGTCGACCCCGCCGAGTGTTGCGTTGTTCATCGAGCGACCGTCGATCAGGACTTGCAGTCGCGAGAAGAATTCGCGGCCGAGGCCGTGATAGGTCACGATGGGCTGCAAGCCGTTTACGTTGGCATAGCTGACATTGAAGCCGGGGACCAGCCGAAACAGCTCGGCGATCTCGCGCACGCCCGACGTGCGTATCGTGTCCTGATCGATGACAGTGACTGCCTGCGGCGTTTGCGCCGCGTTCTGGCGCAGGCGCGAAGCGGACAGCACGGTGGGAAAGTCCGTCAGAAACTCGCGCTCGGAGAGATCGTCGGCGCGCGCGGGCCCGGTCGCCATGACGAGCGCGCAACAGGCAATCCGCGACGCCACGGACCTGTTCATGCCGTTCCCCTGCGACCACCGCTCGGGGATTGGAGGCTTGCCGGGAGAGCCTGTCAATAGAAAGCGTGCGCGCTCCTACTTTCGGGTTACGCCGGAATGCGCATCGATATAGCCCACGATCGGGGAAAATAGCCGTCCAACTGCCAGCGACTCAGAGCGGATGGGAAAGCGCACGTCCCGGGCGATCACGCTGCTCCTCGCATGCGCCTGGATGCGCTCGTGCAGCGCGCAGGCCGTGTTCTCGTTCCAGATCACGGCCGTGTTCTCGGACCCGGCGGGCCTCTATCAGTTCATCCAGCTCACCGAGGTGCTGGGCCAGGACGACCAGCAACACTTCACCGGCCTGCAGCTGGTCTCGACATCCCGAAGTGGCGTCGTGAAGCGATTCACGTTTCCCAACGACTTGCCGGATGGTCGCACGCGATATGAGGATGGGCTCATCGCGACCGCCAGCATCAACAGTCCACGGGATTTCGAGATGCCGGATGGCTTCGTCCCGACCGAACCGGGTGCCAGCCTCGCCATCGTTGATCCGAACAGGCCGGACACACCGCTGGCCGGGTTCTCCATGCCTAATGGCCTGCCGACCGACGGGCTTGCGATGCTGACCTTTGACGGCAGCGCGGTTCGTCCTGCGGTGTTTCACCGGTTTCATGGAGCAGCTGCCTTCAACCCTGTCGTGCAGCGCGACCCGGTGATCGAGTACTACAACGCTACGCTCGATCACTATTTCGTCACGATGTCGCAGCCGGACATCGATGCGCTCGATTCCGGCCGTATCGCCGGCTGGACGCGCACGGGGTACGCGTTCGGCACATGGATCAACCGGTTCCAGCTCGCGACGTCCGAAACGGATCTCCCGCCGCTCGATTCGATGCCGGTGTGCAGGCTCTACATCCCACCGACCGAAGGCGACTCGCATTTCTTTTCTGCGTCACCCGCGGAGTGCGCGGCCGCAATTGCCCAGCACCCCGAGTTCGATCTGGAGACATCGCAGGCGTTTCTCGCGGTGTTGCCCGATCCGGTAACGGGCGCCTGCCACGGCGTGAACGTGTATCGACTGTGGAACGGGCGCGCCGATTCGAACCATCGCTACACGACCTCGACGACGGTGCGTGACGCCATGATCGCCAAGGGCTACATCCTGGAAGGCTACGGCCGGGATCCCGTCGCGATGTGCGTCGATAGTGCCAGCTACTTCAAGACTTCCGGTCCATAGAAACCCTCCGTCGCAACGGCGGACTACCTCGTTGTGAACATGCCGTTCGACGAATTGCGTCGAGGTGCTTGCACGCCTTAAATGCAGGCGTGTCGTCGATGTTCGTTTCGAGGCGACGCCAGGTCCTCAAGCTCAAGCCGGCACGCGAGCGAGGCAGCCAATGAAAGCCATTGCCCGGGCGATCCAGCGCACTTGGACGATCGACTGGCCGCAAGACCACTTGCTCTTGATACGCGATTCGCGTTCGCAGGTGTCGAATTCATCGCGTTCAAACGAAAGGGAGAACCCGTGAAGATCGCGTCACGCAGGTTGTTTTGCATCGCCGCAATGGTCGCGCTGTCTTTTTCAGGAGGAACTGCGGCCGGGGAGCCGAATCCGATTCCGCTCGGCGCACACGCGTTCGGCACGGGTTATGCCGAGCTCACTGCAAGTTGGCTGGAATGGAGCTTGGCGATTCCCACGTCGTCGAATCCGCTGCTGGACCCGGACGGAGCCTTTACCGCACTCGGTCAATCCGGCAAGGTCTGGTTCCTCGCCGGCACGGTCGGCGGCACTGCCACGCGCAACGTAACGATTCCGACGGGAACGGCCTTGTTCTTCCCCATCGTGAATTACCTCTGGGTCAACACGCCTGAGTACGGCGATGCGCCATGGTCAGCGGCACAGGACACCAACGTGCGCGGCATCCTCGCCGCCAACATGGATACCGCGTATGGCCTGACCTTGGAAATCGACGGACGCACGACTGCAAACGTCAACGCCCTTCGAGTCTCTGGCCAAGTCGGCGACTGCACGCTACCCGACGACAACATTTTCGGAGTGCCCTTCGACCCCGTGCCTCACAAGTGCGTCGCCGACGGGTATTGGGCGCTGCTTGCCCCGCTGCCCGCGGGCAGCCACACGGTTCACTTTGCCGGCAACGTAGCGGCGCTCCTCTTTTGGTTGGATGTCACGTATCACATCACCGTCAGAGGACATTAGTCGCAGGTGGAGCAAAGCCAACGATTGCACTGCTCGGCCCTCACGTGGGTCAGGCGCTCCAAAATCAGCGTTCGCAATCTAGAGAGGGAATCGCCATGTCAAACGTCGAATCCAGTAGCACGCGTGCTTGGCCACACCAGGCGCTCGGTCTCATTACGGCCTTCTTGCTCGCCGTTGCCTTCTTGGCAATCAGCTTCGGCAGCATCGCACGGACCGTCGATGATCCGCGGATCGTTCCACCAAACGGTAAATGGGAGGGCATGACGTACGGCGAGTGGCTGGCCGCATCACAACAGTATTTCTATGCGGTGCCGGCGGCAGACAATGCGGGCCTGCCCGGCAATGAGGACAAGCTGCCGATCGGGCAGCCGAGGCACGTATGGTTCCTGGCCGGCACGCTCCCCGTTATGGATCGTCATCTGACCGTTCCGTCCGGAACGGCGCTCTATGTCACGATCTTCAATGTCGAATGGGACAACTTCCTTTGCGCCGATCCTGATACCGACTACACGCTGGACGAGCTGCGGGCGATCGCAAAATCCGTCGTCGATACGCTCAAGGATATCGAGGTGGCGATCGACGGCGTTCCAGTGCCGAACGTCACGGCATACCGATCCATCTCGCCGGTGTTCACGCTCACGCTTCCCGCCCAGAACATCGTGCAGACCTTCGGCTGCACGGACGCACTTCCCGGTACTTACGGGCCCGCCATCGCCGACGGGCGCGCTCTGCTCGTCAAGCCACTCTCGGTCGGTGAGCACACCATCCACCAAACGGCCGTCGCCGTGGTCGACCCGACGGACCCATCGCAGGATGTCGACGTCGACATCATGTTGCATGTCTCGGTCGTTCCTCGCGGTCGGCTCGATTGACCAGCGAGCCCCCAAAGTCGCGTGGCGCGAACCCAAACACACAACGGAGGCCTGCATGCACGCGCGCGTTGTTGACCGTATCGCAGCAATCACCGGTCTTTCAGCACTGCTGGTTTGCGCGGCGGCGTACGCCGAACCCGCCGCGCATTTCAGCCGTGCCTCCATCCTGTTCGGCGGGACGGTGGCGGGAAACACCAGCTTTACGCAGCCGCTGTTCGTCACCAACACCGGCGATGCCGACCTCACGTTCATCTCGCTGACCATCACCGGGCCGCAGGCGAGTTTTTTCCAGGTCAGCGGCGGCACCTGCGTCGTCGGCGTCCCGCTGCCCGCGGGGCAGCGCTGTCGCATCGACCTGGTCATCAAGCCGACCCTGCAGGGTAGCGGTCCCCAGCTCGGCAACGCGGCGACCTTGACCGTCCAGACGAACGCGATTCCCGCATCGACCGACGTCGCGTTGAGCGGCGACACGGACGACGGTCCGTACGTGGGCACGTTGATGCCGGTGCCGCAGTGGCTGGATTTCGATCCGCAGGCGGTTCAGACGGTCTCAACACCGCGCACGCTGGTGATCACCAACACGACACGGTTCCTGATGCACATCGAGCGGTTCTTCGTGTCGGGCAACGACGACGGCGACTTCGAATTGGCGCTGAACCCCGAGTGCGTTCCGGGCTCCGCGCTCGCCTCGCACCAGTCGTGCACGGCGACGGTCACGTTCTCCCCCTCTGCAGCAGGACCGCGGTCGAGCGAGATCATTGTGCGAATTACGAACAGCAACGATGGTCTCTGGATCAACAGCTACTCGCTCACAGGCGTCGGGATCGGCACGAGCGCGCCGGTCGCGGTCATCGAGTACTACAACGCTGCGCTCGACCACTACTTCATCACGTGGCTACCGGCGGAGATCGCGATCCTCGACGCGGGTGTGCAGATCCGCGGCTGGGTGCGCACGGGTGAGACGTTCGACGCATATGTCGCGCCGGTGACGGGAACCTCGGCAGTATGTCGGTTCTATATACCGCCACCGTTCGGCAACTCGCACTTCTTCGGACGCGGCCAACAGGAATGCGACGAGACGGCCGCCAAGTTCCCGCAGTTCGTGAACGAGGATCCGCGATTCATGTACGTGTACCTGCCGGTCGGCGGTGTGTGTCCCGTCGGTACGACGGAGATGCATCGCGCCTTCAGCAACCGGCCCGATGCGAATCACCGCTATTTCACCGACCCGAACATCGGCACGCAAATGGTCGCGCAGCACTGGCTGCTGGAGGGAGACGGACCGGATCTCGTCGTGATGTGCGTTCCGGGACCAACCGCAGCGCTTGATTAGGGTGCCGGCAGAGAGACTCGAACTCCCGACCAACGGTTTACAAAACCGCTGCTCTACCAACTGAGCTATGCCGGCCCGTGCCGGCAGTTTACCGCGGTGAGACGGATCGTTCGGCGGTTCCGA
>Ga0105238_10008381_pt1 | contig 10340 bp, 10 predicted proteins | sample KBSC34metaG_FD_81526 | JGI IMG/M metagenome (GOLD analysis project Ga0105238, IMG submission 81526) | Corn rhizosphere microbial communities from Kellogg Biological Station, Michigan, USA - KBS C3-4 metaG | ecosystem: Host-associated > Plants > Roots > Rhizosphere > Soil | place: Michigan, USA...
AAGGGCGGCACAGCCCGCCAACATGGATGCGAGAACGACGGCCACTTGCGACACGCGATCCACATTCACCCCAAAGGCAGCGGCCACATCCGGCCGCTCTGCCACCGCGCGCGTGGCGCGCCCGTACGCCGTGAGGCGGACGTAGTAGCTCACAATCGCGAGTGATCCCAACGAGACCAGGAGATTGACCATCTGCGGCTTGGAAATGCTGACAGCTCCTAGATCTATCGGCTGGCGAGAAATCACGGCGGGAAACGCAACGACGTCGGGGCTGATGAGCGCCGCAACGCCGTTCTCCAGCATAATGCCAACACCAAGTGTAGCGATCAGCGTCATCAGCGTGTCTCTTCCTCGCAGCGGCCGCAACACCGCGCGCTCGAGTGCGAGCCCGACGAATCCCGCGGACAGTGCGCTCGCGATCGCGACGACAAGGAAATTGCTGGTCACATAAGTCGCGCACAAGAGCCCGCCAAACATGCCAACCATGAATATGTCGGGATGGGCGAAATTGATGACGCGAAGGACCGTGAACACCAACGCGAAACCGATAGCGATGACCGCGTACGTGCTTCCGATAATCACGCCGTTGAGAAGCTGTTGCAAAAATAGATTCACATTTGACCCTTAGGAAGGAGAGCGTTCATGAATGACCCCCGAGGAAGATATCCTGCACGGAGCGCTTGGTCGCGAGCTCGGCTGCAAGGCCGCTTTCCACGACGCGACCAACTTCGAGGAGATAGGCTCGCGTGGCGATTCTCAGGGCTTGGCGCGCGTTTTGTTCGACGAGCAGGACACTGACTCCCAAAGCGTTCACTTTCTTCACAAGCTGGAACACCTCTGCGACGACCAAAGGCGCTAACCCGAGAGAGAGCTCGTCCATGAGAACGAGCTTGGGCCGGGCAATAAGCGCGCGAGCGAGTGCGACCATCTGCTGCTCGCCGCCAGACAAAGAGCCAGCCAATTGATGCTGGCGTTCCCGCAGGCGTGGAAACCAATCCATCATTTCCTCAATGCGTTGAACTGTCTCCGCAGGGTCGGCCGCAAATCCTCCCATTCGCAAGTTATCCATGACAGTCATCGTGCCCCATAGCTGGCGTCCCTCGGGAACCCAGGTAACGCCGAGCCGATGTATTTCGTGCGTCTTGAGCTTTCGCAAATCGTGCGAGCTTCCATTCATGCGCAGCGATATGCCCCCGCGCTGAATATCAGTCAGTCCCAAGATCGACTTTATGATCGTTGTTTTCCCGGCTCCGTTTGCTCCCAGGATGACCAGGATCTCGCCCTCAAAGAGTTCGATGCTGACGCCCGAGAGCGCCGGCACGGCCTTGTAGGCGACGTGAATGTCGGAGACAGAAAGAAGCGGAGTCATGTCTCCGCTCCGAGATACGCCTCGATCACGGCGGGATTGGTCCGCACCGCCGCTGGACTACCCTCGGCGATCTTCGAGCCAAAATTGAGAACGACGATATTATCGGAGACGGCCATGACCACGTTCATGTTGTGCTCGATGAGCATCAGGGTCATGTTCGCATCGGTAAGCTTTCCCATCAGCTCGACGATCTGATGAGCCTCGTGCGCAACCATACCCGCCGTGGGCTCGTCCAGAATGAGAAGCTTGGGATCGGTCGCAAGCGCGCGCGCGATCTCGACACGACGCTGATCGCCATACGAAAGCTCGTTGGGCATGCGCAAGCGGCCTTCATACGCGCCAACCCATTGCAGCAGTTGCTCGGCACGTTCGCGCGCATCGCGCCGCTCGCTGCGGTCGCGGTCAAGGAATAGCGCCGCGTCGAGCAAGCCGGACCGACCGCGAACCGTCCGGCCGACCATGACATTCTCGAGTGCATTCAACGTGCCGAACAGCCGAACGTTCTGAAATGTCCGTGCGACCCCCCTGCTCGCGAGCTGGTGGGAGGGGACACCTGTAACGTCCTCTCCGCCGAACCGGATCGTACCACTGTCGGGCGCGTGCAGACCCGCGATGCAATTGAACGCAGTGGTCTTGCCAGCTCCGTTCGGGCCGACGACCGACACAACCTTGCCGCGCGCCACCTCGAAGCTCAGATCGTTCACCGCGACGAGTCCACCGAATCTCTTGGTGATGTTCCTGACTTCCAACAACGCGGTCGAGGAAAGCTCCGTTGCACTATTCATCGGCGCCGTCCGCAAGCAGTGAGAGCCATAGAGGACAAGCGCATCGCCACGCGTGTCGTTCCCCGCCGCCTGGCGGTTTGACTTGAGCCGCGGCTCTTCAGATGAAAGACGATCCGACCGCGATCACTTCACGACCTCATACTTGCCGGGCCCTGTCGCGCGAACGATCAGAACCGTCGGCTTTCTGTTGTCGCCATCCGGCGGGTTTTGGAAATCGACGTTGGTCCCAAGAGGGCTGGTGTATTTGAAGCTCGCGAGGACGTCTCGGATCTTTGCCCGATCGGTCGAATTGGTTCGCTTCACGCACTCGACGACCGCGTAGACCGAGTCATATCCGAAGACGGATTCGGACTGTGCCGCCACCGGGAAGGCCTTGTTGTAGCTGTCGAGCCAGTCCTTGAGCTTGCCTTCTGCCGCGTCGACATCGACGCTGATCCATGTATATCCGCCCTTGATGCCGCCGTTGGAAGACTCCCAGACGGACTTGTAGGTCATCGCGCCGAAGCCGCAGAGAACCGGCACCTCGATGCCGGCGCCCCTCACCTGCGCGACCACCGAGCCGACCTGACCTTGCTGGGCTGCCACAAAGAGCGCGTCAGGTTTGTTCTGCTTTATCGTGGCGATTTGAGCCGAAAAATCCTGATCGTTCGCGCGGAATGCTTCGAAGGCCACCAGCGTATACCCAAGCGGACCCTGCTGCTCACGGCAGATATCGGCGTCGGCCTTCTGCAGATCGTGAGTGGACTCGAACAAAACCGCCAGGCGTTTCACCTTCTCGGCTGCGACAAGCGTCTTGAGCATGATGGGCGTCGCAGTGCGTGCGACAGGATTGATACGGTACGACCAGTTGTTCCATTCGCGGATCGGAGCGCCCGAGCCGTTGCTGATGAGTGGAAGCCCCAACTGCTGTGCGACCGGGACCAGCGGCACAAATCCCAAGGACGTGGTCGGCCCAACGGATGCCACAACGGCGGAGTCGGCCGCGTATTGCCTGAACATCAAGATAGCCTGGCGAGGATCGCTCACCATGTCGTTGCTGATCAGCTCGATGGAATATGCGTTACCCGCGCTATCCTTGAAGCCTCCCGCCTTGGTGATTTCCTGCACAGCGAGCACCGTGCCGTTGCGTGCACTAATGCCGGGAGGGGCGCTCGGACCGGTCAACGACTGGATGCTTCCGATTTTGATGACCGTCGCTGCTCGCGCCGACCGAACGAGTGCTGGACTTGCAAGAAGTCCGGTAGCGGCGAGCCCTGCAAGCTTCAGTAGCGAGCGACGAGTCACATCTTGCGTGCGACCGGTTTTCGGCTCTTTCGCAAGGCTTCGTTTGCCAGCCATCGACTTCCTCCCTGATCGGTACTCAAAGGCCGACGCTTGCAATCTTTGCGCTTGCCGATGTGCCCGCTCTTTCGACGAACGCTAGAGATCGTCAACCCGCGCGTCAACTGTGGGGAAAAAATGTTTCCTGGCAGGAACGTGCGCACAGCGCGATCAGTGATTCCTTGCAGTGAGGGCCGCGATGGACTCGCAGTGCGGCCAGCAATCGAGCTCGTCGGACCGCGGCGGGAGAATGTGGAGCGGTTCGCGCAACACGATGTCGCCGGACGCAACCCTTGCAGCGCGGTCGAGGCGATCTATCAAGGCGGACGTCCGCTGCTTGAGCTTTTTCCATTGGCGGCAAGCGAAGTGCGCGTTCGCGCCCGGCTGCAGACCGCCAACCGGGTTAATTGGGAGATGTACCTCAAGGCGGATGAAACCTCGCGGTGCGCTGACTTGTGCAGTCCGTGTTGATCTACGCCAATGGAGGCGTGCCTTAGCGCTTAAGCTCCACGAGTTTGCCCGCCCTCATCGACAGTCTGGCAGTTGGCAGATGCTCCGATGCACAATAGGCGAGGAGGCTCGCACAACGGCACGTTCTGGAATACCGGCAGCACTTTGCGACGACAACGCTCAATTTCCTTAGCTGCTGCAGCGCGGTCGCCTTACCACGTCAGAGTCGTCCGCTGTGCAGTTCTGATCAATTCAATGTCACAACGTTGGAGGCCACAGGGCGCCGACGTACGGCCTCGCGATGGAAGGTGTACAAACCGCACGCCACGATCAGCGCTGCGCCGATGATGCTCCACCGGTCGGGAACGTCTCCGAACACGAGATAGCCGGCCAGCCCACCCCATAGGAGCAAGGTGTATCGAAACGACGCCACGACCGACAGCGGCACGATTCGACACGCTTGAACCATGAGAAGAGTGCCGATCAGCCAACTCACGGCCTGCACGATAACCAGGAAGTGCAGGGGCTGCGTCGGCGGCACCCAGGACTGACCAATCCCCAACATCAGAGCGCCGGCGGCCGTGAGGACCGCGGAATAGAACGTCACCTCAATCGCCGGTGTCCTCTGATCGATGGTGCGCGTGACCGTTTCACGCGCGGCGGCGGCAGCAGATGCCAGCAAGCCAACCAGCGCCCACTTGTCCAGAGCGAACGGGTCCGGCTTGATAATCAGGAGCACCCCGCAGAAGCCGCCGATGATCGCGAGCCAGCGTCGATAGCCGACCGGCTCACCGAGAAAAACGGTCGCGATGATCGTCATCATAAACGGCGACATCAGGAGAATGGCATAGATTTCAGCAAGCTGCATATGAACGACGGCGGCCGTGAACCCGAAGATGTTGATGCAGTCGAACACAGTGCGCGCGAGCAACGAAGGAGCGAACGCAGTGCGAAGTCTTGGCGGTTTTCGCATCACGACCATCGCCAGTGCGATCGCGACCGCGATGACTGTGCTCCGGATGAAGATCAGCTCAATCGGCGGAAAATGGCGACCCAGGGCCTTCAGGATGGCGTCTCCGACCGCAAAGGAAAACATGCTGGCGTTGATCGACAAAACGCCACGGAGGGAAGATTCGGATCGGTGCTCGGGGACGGCCATCGTGTAAGTCAGTTGAGGTATCGCAGAGTCAAAATCTGCATCGTGAATGAGGCTTGATGGACGGCGGCCGTAGGCAGCCTTCTATCCGGCCGACAGCCACACATCGCTCGGGCAATGCCCCTCGGCCAACGGGTCGCCGGGATCGATGTAGACCTGGCTTTGGCTCGTGATCCACGCTCTCCCCGATATCTCGGGCACGACCGCCTGGTACGCACCGACCTGCTGCGTGCCCGCGATCTTCGCGCTGAAGGTGGTGCCAAAAATCGATCTGTGAACCATCGACGCGCCTTGGCTGATCGCGCCTTCGGCGAGCAGCAACGCCATGCGCGCGGCGACGCCTGTGCCGCATGGCGAGCGGTCCAGCCGCCCGTTGCCGATAACGGTTGCGCTTATGGTTTCCTTGATCCCGAACGACGCGTTGGTGGTGACAGGTCCCGTCAGGATGACGTTGGCAACACCGCGGATCTTTGGGTTTTCCGGGTGAATGGCGGAGAACTGCTGATTGACCGCATCGCGTATTGCGATTCCCGCCATGACAATCTCTCTCGCCGAGATCGCGGCCAGCGTAATGCCGAGAACGGCGGCCGGCACGATCGCGTAGAATATTCCGCCGTAGCAGATGTCGACGCGGACAGCGCCAAGCCCAGGGACTTCGATCGCTAGATCCCGCTGAAGGACGAAAGAGGGAAGCATGGACAGCGTCACGCTTAGAACTTTGCCGTCGCGGCAGACACATCGCGCCTCGACAAGGCCTCCAGGGGCCTCGAGGACGAGCCGTGTCTCCGGCTCGCGCATTTCACGGATGCCGGTTTCCAGCACGACGGTTGCAACGCACATCGTGTTGGAGCCCGACATTGCCGGGTACTTCGTGGCCTCCATGATGACGAAGGCAAGATCAGCGTCGGGGTTCGAGGTTGGCAAAAGCACATTCACCGCGTGGCAGACAGAACCCCGCGGCTCGAACAACAAGGCGCGGCGCAGCGAGTCTTGCTTGTCGCGAAGGAACTCCATCTTTTCGAATGCAGTCGTCCCCGGAACGTCAGCGATGCCGTCAACGAGGACGTTTCCGACCTCGCCCTCGGCGTGGGTGCCGATCACGGTCACGGACTTCCTGATCCTCATCCTTCGTTCCATTCCCGGCGCGATCAATGCTTACGAAGGCGCCGCACGCCAACCATCGAAGTCGCGACGCGCGATTGACCTGAAGCACCGCATCGCAAAGGCTCCCCGATCGCGGCGGATCGACGCTTCCTCGTTTCTTGACAGAATTGTATTCAATATGAAAGACTTGGATACGATACAAACTGCAGCGCATTGACGCTGGCGCGTCCGCTTGGCGCCGAAGCGACCATTCATTCTGCTCGGCACCGGCGCGGGAGGAGATGAAGGCAGACCAGGCGCCGCACCTCTCGACAGACTTCGGCGATGCGATCGTTGCCCGTTCGAGACAGGATGCCTCGATTGCAGCCAGTCCTGATTGCAGTCAATCTTGCCTATCCGGAAAACTTGCCTATCCAGAAAAAAGGGGAGTTGGAATGAGGACAACAATCAGGTTCGCGGCCGCCGTCTGCATGGCCGTGGGAGTTCTATCGGGGATCTCCTCGAGCGGCGCCAACGCTGCCGACTTCCCCGCAGGCTCGAAGATGGCCGAGCTTGCCAAACTCGGGAAGATCAAGGTCGGTACGCAGACCCAATATCCCCTCATCGGCATGAAGACGCTCTCCGGCTATGAGGGCTTCGACGTCGAGGTTGCCAAGTTGATCGCCAAGAAGCTGGGCATCTCCGAGAGCAATATCGAGTTCGTCCCGGTCACGACGCCGACCCGCGAACCGTTCCTGCAACAGAACAAGGTCGACATGGTCATCGCGGCCTACACCATTACGCCGTCGCGTTGGAAGGTGATCGACTTTGCGGGACCGTATCTGCCGTCTCCAAGCGGAATCATGGTGCAGACTGGCAATCCTCTGAAGGTCAAGGCATTCCCCGACATGGAAGGGAAGCGGCTCTGCGCCCCCAGTGGCAGCTCCCAAGAGGCTTACCTGAGCAAAAATTTTCCGAAGGTTCGGGAGACCGCCGTACTTTTCGACTCGAGTGCAAAGTGTGCTCAGGCCGTGATCAACGGCCAGGCCGACGCGTCAACGACAGACATTCCGATCCTTGCCGCCCTGGCCAAGCAGAACGACGGGAAATTGGAGGTGATCGACTTCCAGTATGATTTGGCGACCTGGGGCATCGGTCTTCCAAAGACCGACGACAAGTCATTCTGCCAGTGGATCAACAAGGCGCTGAGCGAGTCATACAGCGATGGATCCTGGGCAGATGCTTACAAGAAGACAATCGGCACAGTCGTACCTGGAGCGGTTCCAGCACCACCGAAGAGCAGCAACTGTTCTGAGAACGGTTAGAAGCGCATTGATCGAGCGTGCCGCTGGAGCGGCGCCTGATCAATGACGAGAGCGGCGAGTGGTTGGATTTGACTGCTCGCCGCCGATACTCGGCAGAGCTTGACGCCAGCACGAGCATATTGCTTTGAACGAGATTATCGAGGTTCTACCGACACTCCTGCGGAGCTTCGGCACGACGCTCGAACTCGCATTGCTGTCGACCATCGCATCGCTGCTCGTCGGGACCGTCGTGGCGATCATGCGCGTTGCGCCCATCCCTCCGCTCAGGTGGGCCGGTACGGCTTATGTGCACTTCGTGCGCAACACGCCGATCACCATCATCTTCTTCATCATCGTATTCGGCCTTCCCCAAGTCGGCGTCATCTTTTCGTTCTTCTGGTTCGCCGTGCTGGTTTTGACGCTCTATACGGGCACATTTGTCGCGGAAACGGTACGCGCGGGCATCCAGGCGATCCCTGCTGGCCAGATCGAAGCTGCACGATCCATCGGGTTGTCTTTCACGCAGGTGATCCGCTACGTCGTTCTGCCGCAGGCGCTGCGCAGCGTCGTGCCGCCGCTGGCAACAGTGTTGATCGCGCTCCTGAAAAACACCTCCGTCGCAAGCGCCTTCGGTGTGGCGGAAGCCATCAACTCGATGACGAATCTGGTCAATGTGCACAGCACCGTGGTGCTGGGAATCATGGGCGCAACTGGCTTCGCTTACATCAGCCTGGCGCTGCTCCTCGGGCGAGCCTTTGCGTGGCTCGAGCGAACGGTGGCGATCGTTCGATGACGACCGCCAATCTCTTCGACCAGCCCGGACCGAAAGCGGCGCGACGCATTACGCTGTTCACCATTGGCGCTGTCGTGTTGATCGCCATTGTTGTGGCCTATGCGGTGATGGAGCTTGCCGCGAGGGGGCAGTTCGATGCGGCGCGGTGGTCGCCGCTGACGAACCCGAAGCTTATTCTCTTCCTGCTGCAAGGCCTCCTGAACACATTAGGAGCGGCCGCCGTATCCCTTGTCCTTGCGCTCGTGATGGGGATTGGACTGGCGATCGGACGCCTGTCCGACGTGCGATTTGTTCGCGGGCCTTGCGTCGTCATCGTGGAATTGGCACGCGCCGCACCGGTGCTGCTGAGTATGCTGTTTCTCTTCCTGGCGTTCCCACTCGCGTTCCATATCGATCTGTCGGCGTTCTGGACGGTCGTTCTCGCTCTCACGCTCTACAACGGAGCTGCCATCGCCGAAATTGTGAGGGCGGGTGTTCTCACCTTGCCGTCCGGCCAGCAGGAGGCCGCCTATGCGATCGGTCTTCGCTGGTGGCCGACGATGCGATTGGTTCTTCTCCCGCAGGCCTTGAGGGTGATGCTCCCGGGGCTGATCGGCCAGCTCATAGTCCTGATCAAGGACAGTGCGCTTGGATTCATCGTCGGCTATCAGGAACTCGCCGCGCAGGCGCAATCTGCGGCGCTGCTGTTCAACAATCCGCTGCAAACCTATGTGGTGGTGGGCCTGGTGTTCGTCCTGCTGAACTCTGCCCTGTCCTGGGTGAGTACCTATGTCAGTGGGCGACAGGTAGGCGCCGATAGTCGCGACCAAGCGATCACCACCGTCGGACTAGAGCCTGAAGCCGCGGCAGCCTTGCGGGCGTTGGATGTCGAGCGCCGGATGGGGCGATGATGTCGATGTCCGACTCCATAATCGTGCTCGAGAAGGTCAATAAGTGGTTCGGGCCGGCGCACGTCCTGCGCGACATCGACTTGAGCGTCGGCTTTGGAGAGGTGGTCGTCGTTGCCGGCCCATCAGGCTCGGGCAAGTCCACGATGTGCCGAACCATCAACAGGCTCGAGACAATCAACAGCGGCGCGATCCGGGTGAATGGTCAGCCCCTTCCCGAAGAAGGCAAGGAGCTTGCGAACCTTCGATCCGAAGTCGGAATGGTGTTCCAACAGTTCAATCTCTTTTCGCACCTGAGCATCCTCGACAACGTCGCGCTGGGGCCTCTCAAGGTGCGGAAGCAATCCAAGGCCGAAGCAGGAGAGCGCGCGCGGTGGCTGCTTGACCGTGTGGGCATCGGGGATCAGGCACAGAAATACCCGGCGCAACTCTCAGGCGGCCAACAGCAAAGAGCGGCGATTGCGCGCGCGCTGGCCATGGACCCAAAAGTCATTCTGTTCGACGAACCCACGTCCGCTCTCGATCCGGAGATGATCAACGAGGTGCTCGACGTCATCGGGAAGCTGGCCGAAGACGGCATGACGATGCTCGTCGTTACCCACGAAATGGGTTTCGCGCGGCAGGTCGCGGATCGTGTCGTGTTCATGGATGCAGGTCAGATCGTCGAGCAGGCTCCGCCCGAGATCTTCTTCACGCGACCCGAAACAGCACGGGCGCGCGATTTTCTTGCGAAAATCTTGAAGTGAGGCCTCGATGAGCAGCCGCGCACTTTCGTCCGCGCTCGGCCCCAAGGCGCTCGGCCCCAAGGCGCCCGCCCCCAAGACATTCGCGCATGATGATGCTGCCGCAAGCTTGGGGAGGGCGTGAAATGGCCAAACGTGCTCTTCGCCGAAAGGGTCCGCCCGCCCTGGAGCTTGACGGTTTGCGGACAACCTCCGCTCCTGACCTTGTGCGCGAGGGGTTGAGGCGCGCGATCTTCAGCGGGGAGCTGGTTTCCGGCATGCAGCTGCGCCAGGACGAGCTCGCGGCCCGCTTCGGTACCAGCCGCATTCCCGTGCGCGAAGCGCTGCGACAGCTCGAGACAGAGGGGCTCGTGAAGCTTCAGCAGAACCGCGGGGCTATTGTTGCCAGCCTGTCGCTGGATGAGGTTCTGGAAATGCTGGACATTCGCATCGCGCTGGAGTGTCGCGCCT
>Ga0105238_10008382_pt1 | contig 10340 bp, 10 predicted proteins | sample KBSC34metaG_FD_81526 | JGI IMG/M metagenome (GOLD analysis project Ga0105238, IMG submission 81526) | Corn rhizosphere microbial communities from Kellogg Biological Station, Michigan, USA - KBS C3-4 metaG | ecosystem: Host-associated > Plants > Roots > Rhizosphere > Soil | place: Michigan, USA...
GCGAAGGAACGCGGCGTTGAAAGGACAAGGTTCCTCGCCCCACGAGGTGGGGAGAGGTGGCTCGGCGAAGCCGAGACGGAGAGGGGAGCGCCCTACGAAGGCCCCCTCTCCCCCGCCTTTGGCGGGGGTGAGGAACCCAGGCCTTGATATGTCGGCGGGACAGCACCCCCTCTGGCCTGCCGGCCATCTCCCCCGCAAGGGGGGAGATCAGCAGCTCCAGCGCCGCGCTCCAGCGGCCAAGGTAAGCTTTCCGTCCTTCATCTGGTGACATACCGCTTCCCCTGGTTATATGATAAAAGCACTCCACTAAAGCGGAGGTGCCTCCGTTTATTTAACTGGGGTCTGGCCAGTCATGGTTCAACCCCCCATATTGCGTTCAGTGGAGAAAAAAGTGCCCGAGCCTCAGCCGACCGCCGAAGCGATGCGCGATGCGCCAGCGCCAAAGCCGCTGCGCGCCGATGCGCAGCGCAACCGCGACAAGCTTGTCGAGGTGGCGGCGCAGGCTTTCGCGGCCGACGGTGTCGACGCCTCGCTGGAGGAGATCGCCAAGCGGGCAGGGGTCGGCATCGGTACGCTCTACCGCCATTTCCCGACGCGCGAGCACCTAGTGGAGGTGGTCTACCGCCGCGAGGTGGAAGGGCTCTGCCACGCCGCCGAGGAACTCGCTGCGCAGCATCCCGCCGATGTCGCGCTGGAGATGTGGATGCAGCGCTTCGTCGACTACATCGCCACCAAGCGCGGCCTCGCCACCAGCCTGCGGCTTCTGCTCACCACCAACTCGACGCTGTTCTCCGACACATCCGGCCGCGTCTCCGGCGCGATGCGAAGCCTGATCGAGGCCGCCGCCGCCGCGGGAAAAATCCGCGCCGATGTCGACGCCTCCGATGTCATGCACGCGCTGGGCGGCATCTACTCCGCGCCCAACACGCCGGACTGGCGCGAGCGTTCAGGGCGGCTGGTGAAGCTGCTGATGGATGGGCTGCGGTTCGGGGCGAAGAACCAGTAGGGACGGCGCTCTACGAACCTAGCCCTTCTCTTCAACCAGGATGACCAGCGAATCCGGTACCACGCCGTCGAATTCCATGGCATCGGCGGCTGCTTTGCTCTGCATCATGGCCGCAAGCTTATCCATATCCGGAACGTCCATCATCACCGCCACCCGCGCAGGGTTTTGCGGATCGACGAAGGTGCGGATGTTGGTTATGCCAAGCGCGCCGAATATCTCCTTGCGCTTCGGTGACGTGAGCCAGTGCTTGGCGCCTTTTGTAATGTTGTGGTGGCCGATGACAGTTGGCATGAAATCCTCCCGAGGTGACGCCGGCAGGCCAAATCGACCGCCTTGCTGCGATCCACCGCCAGCCAATCAGCGCCTTTTCCGCAGACCTGTCAATTAGCGATTGCTGATGGATGGGAGTGGCCCGGCGGCTACAAGGTCGCCCATTTTTCCGGATGTCCGCTCGTCATTCCAAATCTGGAAACTACATAGGCGGGGCCAACCACCGTGCAGAAGGAACGATTCATGCCCGAACAGCTCAAACTCAACGACGACGCCGCGATTCCCCAGATCGGGCTCGGCGTGTGGCAGGTCGATCCGGACATCACCGCCAAGGTGGTGCGCTGGGGCATCGAGGCCGGCTACCGGCTGATCGACACCGCCGAGGGTTACCGCAACGAGGAAGGCGTGGGCGAGGCGATCCGCGCGGCGGGCGTGCCACGCGGCGAGCTCTTCATCACCTCCAAGCTGCGCAACGGCGCGCATCAGCGCGATGCGGCACTGCGCGCCTTCGACGACACGATGCGCAAACTCGGCATCGACCAGATCGACCTGTTCCTCATCCACTGGCCGGTGCCCAGCCAGAACAAATATGTCGAGGCCTGGAAGACGCTGGTCGAATTGCGCAAGGCCGGCCGCATCAAGTCGATCGGTGTGTCGAACTTCAACCAGGACCATCTGGAGCGCATCATCGGCGAGACCGGGGTGACGCCCGTCGTCAACCAGATCGAATTGCATCCGCGCTTCCAGCAGCGCGACAAGCGCGATTTCCACAAGAAGCACAATATCCATATCGAAAGCTGGAGCCCGCTGGGCAGCGGCAGGCTGCTCGCCGATCCGACGCTGCAGAAGATCGCGAAGAAGCACGGCAAGTCGGTCGCGCAGGTCATCATTCGCTGGCACCTGCAGGAAGGGCTGGTCGTTATCCCGAAATCGGTCCACCGGGAGCGCATCGCCGGCAATTTCGACGTCTTCGATTTCGAACTGGATGCCGACGATATGCAGACCATCCGCGGGATGGACTCGCGCGACGGCCGCACCGGGCCGGATCCGGCGACGGCGGCGTTTTTGTTCTGAGGGCTGGCTTCTTGTCGGAGCCGGCGCCGAAGCTGCCAATCTCCCCCCTAGTGGGGGAGATGTCCGGCAGGACAGAGGGGGGCGCTGTCCCGCCAACCTGTCCTTCGTCATTCTAGGGTCTGCGCGCGTCGCTTCGCTCCTTGCTCCGTCCTAGAATGACGAAGGATAGCACGGCGTCCCTTCGCCCTCCTCCGTCCCAACGCTCTTTCGCCAATCGCCGAAGGGAAGGGCGCCTAAATCCCCGAGCCATCCACCAGCGGCACGTCGTCGCCCTCCCATGGCGTCGGCATCGATCCGCGCCCGGCAGACGGCAGCGGCATCCAGCATCTGAGCTCCGGCTCGGCATATTCGACGACGCGGCCGGGTGAGGAATCCGACGCCCGCCAGCCTTCCTCGCCGAACTGGTCGGCGCGTGACCAGTAGGCCATGTCGACCTCGGCCGGTCCCTGCTCGGAGGAGCGCACCGTCACCAGGATGCGGCTGCCGTCCCGTGGCGCGCTCGCCATGTTGCGCCAGTGGTCGGTGTCGTCCATGCGAAGTCCTCCTGCTGAAAGCAATTCCAGGAAAGTGTGCGGCGGTTGGGTTCGGCGATTTCGCCGTAACCTTCCGTCCGGAACTGCGTCGAAACAAATCGTCCGCGGCAATAGTCGCCGCCCTCCGGGGAGGGGTCAACCTGAACTTGGCGCGAGACAGGCATTTCATTAACAGCTAATATGTGGTCCGACCGCAATCGGATAGACGACCATGGACGAAGGATTGCTGTCTCAAGCCACCCGTCTCGGGCCGGTCCATCTCAGGGTGACCGACACTCCGGCGGCCCTGACCGTCTGGCGCGGCACGCTGGGGCTCACGCTATTCAATGAGGACGATGCCGCCGCGGAGCTCGGCGCCGGCGGCCGGACGCTCGTCGTGCTCCATGCGGGCGCGGACTTCGCCCTGCCGCAGAAGTCGCGCGATCTCTTCCATGTCGCCATTCATGTCACGACCCGTCGCGACCTCGCGCACACGGCCGCCCGCCTCAAGGCATCGGGCCTGCGATACAGCGCCCAGGACCACCTTATTTCGGAATCGCTCTATGTCTCCGACCCGTCCGGCAACGGCATCGAGATCTGCTTCGACACGCCGCAGCGCTTGCTGCGCCGGGAAGTCTCGGCGGACGGCCACGTGGCGCTGATTGCCACCGACGGCAGCGCGCATTCGGGGCTCGAGCCGCTGGACCTTCCAGGCCTGCTGCGCGACCTCGGCAATTCCGGCCATGTCGAGCCGAAGATGGCGCATGACGCCTTCATCGGCCACATCCACCTGCGCGCCCGCTCGCCCGAGACGCTGATGGAATTCTATCTCGGCGTGCTCGGCTTTCGACCGCATATCCAGTCCCGGACCTTCGGCATGTTCGACTGCGGCACCGAGCGCCGCGCGCATATGATCGCCTTCAACATCTGGGCGCGCGACGAGCTGCGCGAGCCGCCGCCCAATGCCGCCGGCCTCGACCATTTCACCGTCGAGCTTGGTTCCGCGCAGGAGCTTGCCGCTGTGGAGCGCAGGCTTGAAGCGGCCAACATGCCAGCGAGAACGGATGGCGGCGCGGTTTCGACCGCCGATCCGGAAGGCAACCGCTTGCGGTTCCTGGTCCAGGGAGGCTGACCACGGCCGTTTGACAGGGGAACGTGGAGGAGAGGGGAAAATGTCGCTCAGAGTGATAGGGACCGGCTTCGGCCGGACCGGCACGGATTCGATGCGCGAGGCGCTGACCATGCTTGGCTTCGGCCCTTGCCACCATATGTCGGAGGTGATGGCGCATGCGCAGCAGAAGCGGCTCTGGCGCGCGCTGGCCAAGGGCGCCGCGCCCGACTGGGACAGGCTCTTTGCCGGTTACAAGTCCTGCGTCGACTGGCCGTCGGCGCATTACTGGCGCGAGCTGATCGAAGCCTATCCGCAAGCCCGCGTCATTCTCACCTGGCGATCGCCCGAAAGCTGGTGGGAGAGTTTCGAAAAAACCCTGCTGCCGGCCTTCGCTGGCAGCACCGATCAGGAATCGCTTGGCATCGCGCTTGTCGCCAAGCAGGTCTTCGGCGGCCGCCCGCAGGATCGCGCCCATGCGATCGCCGTTTACGAGGCCAATGTCGAGGCGGTGCTGAACACCGTGCCGGCGGAGCGCCTTCTGATCCACAAGCTCGGCGACGGCTGGGGGCCGCTTTGCGCCCATCTTGGCGTTCCCATGCCGGACGAGCCCTATCCCGCCCGCAACACCACGCGGGAGTTCCGGACGGCGCTGTCGCTGCGATGAAGGCAGTAGGGGAATAGGGGAATAGAGGTCGCGGTGTGGACGCAGTCTGATTCCCTTACTCCCATACTGCCCTACTTGTCACACATGCACGTCGCCGAAGGACAGCTCGGCATCCTCATCTCGGATCAGGATAGCCGCGGCCAGCATCGCGAGATAGAAGACCACGACCCCACACACCACCGCGACGCCGGGGATAGGGCCGAGCGTCGCCACACGGAACGTGTCGAGCAGCGAGGCGCTGAAGCCGACCGGGGCGCCCTCGCGCGCCAGGCTGGGCGTCGTGATCTTCAACACCCAAGCGAGCATCAGGATCGTGTACATGAAGATGTAGTTGCGGCGCAGCCGCCTGATGAGCGCAGAGCGCTGCGAGATCAGGAAACGCGGCGAGCGCAGGCCTTCGCCGACGATGGCCAGCCAGTTGGAAGCGTAGTCGGGCTGAGGCGAGAAGATCTGCGCGAAATAGTAACGTTCGAACTGCCGCACCCTTGTCCGGTAGACGTCGAAGAAGCGGTAGCGCCGCGCCTCGATCCACAACAGCAGCGTGATCAGGAGCATGGCGAACAAGAGCACGCCGTGATGCGCGCTCGGCGTCGACAGCGACACCGACAGCATCGCCGCCACCACGGTGATCGCCCAGTTACTGGTGCGGTCGAGCCGGTCGCGCCAGCCGGCCATGCGCGCGATCTCGGCGCGGTGGAAATGCGACAGCGTCGTGGTGAATTCGGAGGAACTGAGTTTTAGCGCCAGCGTGTCGGAAGCCCGCGGGGGTGCCGCAGCCTCGGTGGATGTTGCCGGCGCAGCCGCCGCGGTCGATTTCAGCGCCACGGCCGCGTCGGTGGATATTGCGGCCTTCGTCTGTGACATTTTCTGCCATGCGCCTCCCGCCGCCATGGCTGGCCGCTCCCGACTGAAGAACAGGCCGGCCATACCCCATATAACACAACGTGCGGCCGGCCCAAAATGTTCCCGCCTTTTCAGGCGGATAAGTCAGGATGCAAGTGGGGGAAGACCGCCATTCGCGCGCCGCGGAAAGGGCAGCACCTCTGCCACGGGCCTGGCATGTTGGGCGGCCGCCACTGCGTCGATCACAAGGTCGAGCGCGGCAAGCGCCGCGCGGCTCGTTTCATCGTCGCCGCGCAGGTAATGGCACGCCCGGTCGAGGTGCAGGTGGGCGGCGGCAAAGTCGCTTTTCATTAGCTTCTCCTTATTGCCCCGCCTCGCGGCCAACATCGTCGAGTCGGTTTACCGGGAAGCAAAGACGCGCGGTGGCATTTGATTAGAATTGTAGGGATGCGAGGCGCTGAAATTGGCGACGGAGCACGCGAGTTCGTCGTCCTGGGGCGAAGCAAGGAGCGAAGCGGTTGGCGCCGAACGCACTTCCTGCAACCGAACTTCGCGGCAAACCGTTATAAGCGGACAAAACCGAGGGGTGCACCGCCTTGCCTTTCCTGCTCATTCGGCGCCGGTCGCTGTCGGTCTGGATCGCGCTTGGAGCTGTGGCGCTTGCCCTCATGCCGGCCGTCGCCGTCGCCGCCGAGAAGACCGGCATGTCCTCGGAAGGCATTTTCGTCGCCGAGCTGATCCTGCTTCTGGTGGTTGGCCGCGGCATCGGCGAGGTGCTGGAGACGCTGGGACAGCCGGCGGTCATGGGGCAGTTGATCGGCGGCATACTGCTCGGCCCTTCGCTGCTCGGCTGGGTCTGGCCGGCGGCCGAGCGGCTGATCTTCGCCGGCGATCCATCGCAGAAGTCGATGATCAACGCCATCGCCCAGCTCGGCGTGCTGATGTTGCTCCTGCTCACCGGCATGGAGACGGATCTCAGGCTTGTGCGCCGCGTCGGCCGCGCTTGTTTCTCCATCTCGGCCGCGGGTGTCGCGGTGCCGTTCGCGCTCGGCTTCATCGCCGCCCAGTTCATGCCGGATACGCTGCTTGCCTCCGGCAGCGAGCGCATCGTCGCCGGGCTGTTCCTCGGCACCGCGCTCTCCATCTCCTCGGTCAAGATCGTCGCCATGGTGGTGCGTGATATGAACTTCATGCGCCGCGACCTCGGCCAGGTCATCGTCTCGTCGGCCATCATCGAGGACACGATCGGCTGGGTGATCATCGCCATCACCATCGGCATCTCCACCAAGGGGCGGATCGAGATCGGCAGCCTGGCCTTCACCATCATCGGCGTCGCCGCCTTCATGGCCTTTTCCTTCACGCTCGGACGCCGCATCGTCTTCGACGCCATCCGCTGGACCAACGACACGTTTCGCTCGGAATATGCGGTCGTCACCGTCATCCTCGCCATCATGGGCGCGATGGCCCTGATCACCGACCTGATCGGCGTCCACACCGTGCTCGGCGCCTTCGTCGCCGGCATATTGGTGGGCGAGTCGCCGATCCTGTCGCGCCACATCGAAGGGCAATTGCGTGGGATCATCACCGCCCTTTTCATGCCGGTGTTCTTCGGCGTCGCCGGCCTGTCGGCCGATCTCACCGTGCTGATGGACCCTGAGCTTGCGCTGCTCACCGTCGCGCTGGTGGTGATCGCCTCGATCGGCAAGTTCGGCGGCGCCTTCATCGGCGCGGAAGTCGCCGGCATGAGCCGCGCCGAAGGCATCGCGGTGGGCTGCGGCATGAATGCGCGCGGTTCCACGGAGGTCATCGTCGCCTCCATCGGCCTGTCGATGGGCGTGCTCTCGCACAACCTTTTCACCATGATCCTCACCATGGCCGTCATCACCACCCTGGTCATGCCGCCGACACTGCGCTGGGCGCTGCGCCGCCTGCCGATCGGCGAGAAGGAGAAGAAGCGCCTGGAGCGCGAGGAGATCGACCAGCGCGGCTTCGTCGCCAATCTGGAACGGCTTCTGGTGGTGGTCGACGAGGGCGTCGTCGGCCGCTTCGCCGGCTATCTCGCTGGCGTCATCGGCGCCGGCAAGCCGACGACGGTGCTGCATTCCAGCGGCGAGATCGATGCAGAGCCGACGGAAGGGCTGCATCTGGATGAAATCGAGAGGGGTGCGGAGGACAGCCGCGAGGCCGCCAGGAAGTCCGACGAGACCCCGGCGCGCGAAGCGCCTGTCACCCGCCGCCAGCATGAGATGCTTTCGGCCGAGGGGGTCGCCAGGGAAGCGCGCAAGGGCTACGGCATGCTGCTCGTCGGCCTTGGCCGCGCGGTCACTGCCAAGGGCGGTTTCTCGCATCGCCTGAACGAAGTCGCCGGCGCCTTCGACGGGCCGCTCTGCCTGGTGCTGAAACCGGCGACCGCCGGCCGCCAGATGCCGCAGCTCGGCCCCGGATCGGGCAGGATACTGGTGCCGGTCAACGGCACCGCGGTTGCCCGCCGCGGCGCCGAGCTGGCGCTGGCGATAGCCGCCGTCACCGGCGCACCAGTCAAGATGCTCTATGTCGCCAGGGCCGGCCGCGACGAGCCGCGCGACACCGTCTCGCATCGCCGCAGGGAAGCTGTCCTGAAGGATATCGTGGCGCTTGCCGACCGCTACGGCGTCGAGATCGAGACCGCCATCCGCTCCAGGGCCGCGGCCGCCGACGCCATTACCCGCCAGGCTGGGCGGAACGCGGCGTTGATCGTCATGGGCGTGGCGCGGCGCCAGGGCGAGGAGCTGATCTTCGGCGAGACGACGACGGCTGTGTTGCAGCGCAGCCCATGCCCGGTGGTGCTGATCTCCGACGAGCGGGTGAAGCGCGACGAAAGCGACCGCGAGGCGGTGCGCACGGGGACGGGGGCAGGGTGACTGGCCGATCTCCCCCACAAGCAGGGAGATTGCTCGCTCCGCCGCCGGCGCCTTGCCTTACTTGCCTTCGAAAAACGCGTGGATCGCCGCTTCCAGTTTCTCGATGAGCTCGCTATTGCGGGTGCTGCCGGCCCAGATCAGTGCGTTGAGCCGCATGTCCTTGTTGAGGAAGTTCACTTTCCTGGTCTCGAGCAGATACGCCGCAACCGCGAAGTGCCGTCCCTTGATGGCCTCGATGAGGGCGCTGTTTCGCCCTGTCTTGTCGGCCGCATTGACGTCCGCGCCATGCTCGACGATAAGCTTGACGGCATCGAGATGCCCGTTCCTTGCCGCCTCGATCAACGCGGTGCGGCCATAATAATCGGCGCGGGCATCGATATCGATCCCGGGGTGTCGCACCAGCGCCTGGATGCAGTCGTAATGGCCCTTGGCCGATGCCAGGCTCAAGGGCGTGCTCTTCCATTTGTTCCTGGAATTGACGTCGATTGCCGGCTCAGCGACCAGCGCCTCGAGCGCGGCCAAGCGGGCATTGTGGGCGGCAAGATGCAGCGCCGACCAGCCGTCTTCGTCGGCCTGGTTGATGTTCGCCCCCGCCGCGAGCTCCGCCAGCAAAGCCTGGGTGTCGCCTTTCTCCGCCGCGATCAGCAGGTTGGACCAACCCCTGGCGTCTTCGGCTTCCAAGCTTGCGGTCACAGCGATGCTCCCGAACATGGATCACGCCGGCATGCGGCCGGCCTGTCTGGCAAGCGTTTCATACTCGCTGGCGCCCGGCAATGGGGTTTCGGGTCGATGGTGCGTGATCTCCCCACAAGGGGGAGACCAGCAATCCCTCACGCCGGCTGCAGCTTCTGCCGGCTCGGCTGCGGCGGGAAGGCGATGGCGATGCCGGCCGCGCCCAGGCCGATCAGCGCCGAGCCGATGAACAGCCAGTGGTAGCTGGCATAGGCGTCGTAGATCATGCCGCCGGCAAGCGGCCCGAGCGACATGCCGAGGCTTGAAAGCATCGTGGCCGCGCCAAGGATCGTGCCGATGATGCGCAGGCCGAAATATTCGCGCGCCAGCACCGCGTAGAGCGGCATCACGCCGCCATAGGTGGCGCCGAAGATGACGGCCAGAAGGTAGAATTGCTCGAGCTGTCCGGCGGTGAGGTAAGCGGCAATCACCAGCCCCTGGATGGCGAGCCCGGTGACCAGCACCGGCTTCACGCCCAGCCGGTCGGCGAGCACGCCATAGAGCACGCGCCCGCCAAGGCCGGCCAGCCCCTCGACGCTGTAGATCGACACGGCCGCCATCGGCGCGACGCCGCAGGACATGGCATAGCTCACCATGTGGAAGATCGGGCCCGAATGCGCCGCGCAGCAGGCGAAGAAGGTGAGGCCCAGCACGATGAATTGCGGCGAGCGCAGCGCCTGGCCGACGCTCAGGCCGGGATCGTCGGAGGCAGGCGCCGGCGTGCCGTCGCTTGCGGCTACCGCCACGGGCGGCTGGCGCACCAGGAAGACGGCCGGCAAAAGCAGCACCCAGGCCATGACGCCGATGTCGAACATGGCGGTACGCCAGTCATAGGCCGTGATCAGCCAGCGGGCGAAGGGCGAGATCGTCATCGGCGCGACGCCCATGCCGGCCGAGACCAGCGACACGGCTAGGCTGCGGTTGGTGTCGAACCAGGCGGTGGTGAGCGCGATCATCGGCGCGAAGAAGGCGCTGGCCGCCAGCCCGACAATGACGCCATAGCTGAGCTGGAAGACCAGGAGCGAGGTGGCCCGGCTCGCCACGACCAGCGACAGGCCGAGCAGCACGGCGCCCGCAAGCACCACGGGCCGCGCGCCGACCCGGTCATAGATCGCGCCCCAGGCGAAGCCGCCGAGGCCCATCACCAGGAAGTTCAAGGTCATGGCGCTGGAGATGCCGGTGCGCGACCAGTTTGTGTCGAGCGACATCGGCTCCAGAAAGATCGCCA
>Ga0105238_10008383_pt1 | contig 10339 bp, 9 predicted proteins | sample KBSC34metaG_FD_81526 | JGI IMG/M metagenome (GOLD analysis project Ga0105238, IMG submission 81526) | Corn rhizosphere microbial communities from Kellogg Biological Station, Michigan, USA - KBS C3-4 metaG | ecosystem: Host-associated > Plants > Roots > Rhizosphere > Soil | place: Michigan, USA...
GATCAAAAACGTTTGTGTTGCTGCTGCTGGTGCTTTTCCTTTCTGGTTTGGGCAGGTTATTCTCACCCGCTTTGTTCACGGCCATGCGCACAACCGGATGGTCCACAATAATGTCGCGGACATGCCATTTGCGATTCAGCAATGAATCAATCGTCAACCCCACCTGCAAATGGTCCACGGCCATCAACGGCTTGCTGGCGTCGGGTTCGGTGCCATGCACCACAACGTTGTACAGATCCAGGCTCAGATTGGAGAGCCTGAGGTTGAAGTCTCGCACCTCTAGCCCCGCGCCGGTCGACTCACGAACGCTGTTCTCCACCTTGGCCAGGATGCTGTGGCGAAAGCCTTGATTGTGGTCGAGCAAAAGCACCAGCGTTACTACTGTGCCCACAAGCAGCACAATGATCGCCGCCAGACTCCACAGAACAATTTTTTTCCACTTCTTCACTGATTCACCCTTTTCAATGCCCCAACCTTTTCAAGAAGCTCACCTTTTTTAGAATGCCTGTCCCAGCGTCAAAAAAAACTGATATGTCTTCACGCCCTGCGGCGCATTCAGCAGATGTCCAATATCAATGCGGACCGGCCCAACCGGCGTCTTGTAACGGAATCCGAACCCGACGGTGTGCGTAAGGTCGGAAGCTACGTTCTTAAAACTCACGTTGGAGTAAACATTGCCGGCATCATAAAATGCCGCGCCGCCCAAAGCTCCACCTAAAAACGGCACCGAAATTCCCAAAGGGAAGCGCAGTTCTGAATTCAGGATTACAAGCTGCTTGCCGCCTACAGGCACTGCAATTTTTTCTCCGCAGTTTGGATTGTCCGTCGGGCAGACAACAACCTCGCGCTGCGGCCCAGCGCCGTTCAAGCTGAAGCCGCGCAACGTGCTGCCGCCGCCTGAGAAGAAGCTTTCACTGATAGGAATGTGCGCGCCTCCGAATGCATGCTCCATTCCCAGCCGCAGACTGTTGGCCCACACCAGCGACCCATCGCTCGTCAACGACTTGTAATATGCCGTCTGTCCAAGAAATCGCCCAAAGCTCGTGCTCGAACCGAGAAAGCCGGGGTTCACATCCAGCTGGAAACTCTCATAAATCCCCTTGTGCGCATCCAGCGAGTTGTCCCGTGAGTCACGGCTGAATGATGCAGAGAGCGATGACAGCCGCACGTTCTGGTCTTCCGGTAGCACCAGGTCTGGTATCAGTATGTTCGAGAGATTCGTGCGTCGGAAGTCATAGCGGAAAATCACAGACTTTTGCCGGTTTCTATCCAGGTAATGCTGGAATTGCCATCCCGCGCCAGCCAGACGCGCGGTGTAGATTGGATTTTCGCTGGTGCGCTCGCCGGAAAGCGTTACGGTGGAATTCCACCCGGTATTCCAGATTGTAGGATTGTTCCAGCTTGCTGACCCACGCTGGTCCAGCCTTCCGCCAAAAGCAGAGAGAGTTACCGTCTCCGCACGGCCGCGGAAATTCCTGCGCGTGTATTCGACAGATCCCTCCGGTCCCCAGAATGTTTTCTGGCTGGTAGTGAATTTCGTTGGCAGCCCTACCGGCGGAAGCCCCGGCAGCGCAATCGTTCCGCTCGGTATGCTTCCCCCGCGATTGATGACCTGAAAGCCGAATCCATAAGCAATGGTGTTGCGCTTTGATTCGTGCAGTTTGACCAGCACCGCCGCGTTCGGATCGTCGGTAATGGGCGCGCGCGTATCCACACTGGCCCAGTCAAACACGCCAAGCGTGTATAGCTGGCTTTCGCCGCGTAGCAGTGCCGTCTCGCTCAGCGGTTTATTGACTTTGATATTCGCATTCCGTGCGATGATTTCCGGACGCGTATGCTGCGCTCCTACCGGATCCACGCTGGCCGTATGCACCTGCGGCCCTTCGTCCACCTGGTAAACCACATTCACGTGGTGGGGATCGTCTTTCGTATGCTCCACTTTCGCTCTGAACGTCATATTCAAATAGCCTTTGTCCAGGTAGGTTGCCATGATCTGGTCGCGATCTTTGGTGAGCAACTGTGTTGAATAAGGCTTCCCGGGCTCCAAGTTCATCCCTTTGGGCGCAAGCGCCTGTTGCGTGAGCGATTTGTTGCCCTCTATTTGCAACGATTCCACAACATCGCGCACGCCTTCTTCTACCTGGAACGCAAGTTGCAACTCGTTGTCCTTGTTCACAACTTTCGGCGTGACTTTTACCTGGCTATATCCGGCGCCACGATACAGGCCTTCAATATTTTTCACGCTCTTACGCACCAGCTGTTCACTGTATTTCCCGTGGGAAAACGGGATCAGCGGAGTACGCTTGGTTACCAGAACGTGTGATTTCAGGTCCTTGTCGGAAAAATGATCATTGCCGTGAAATTCAATAGCCTCCACCTTGCCGCGTGGTCCCTTGGTGATCTGATACAAGACCGTCACACCGCCAGATGGGTCTCTTTGAATATGGCTCTGCACCTTTGCGCCGAAGAAACCTTTCGCCTGGAAGTAAGACGTCAGGTCCTGTGCGCCTTCGTTCACCAGGTCCGGATCAACACTATTTTCCTGATACATGGGAATAAGCTTCTTCTGCGTCCGTTTCCAAACGTGCGCTCCAGCCAGCTTGATCTCGATCTTCGGGCCTGGAGTTATGTCATATCGAATGTCAGTGCGGTTGGTTTCCGGGTTGTATAGTGTTGAGACCAGCTTCACCCGGGCGGCAAGAAAGTGCTGGTTTCCCAACTGCTGCCGCAGAAATGCCGTTGCAGCGGTCAACTTCTTCAGGCGATACTGCTTGCCCGGCTTGATGTATGCGCCCTTGATCCGGGCTCGAATGGAGTGGAGGCTGTCATTCAGTTTTTTTGTCTCTTGCTCTGACACACCGGCCAGGATCACGTTTCCAAACTTGGCCCGGCGTTTCAGGTTGATGTCATATTCCACGTTGACTACTCGATGCGCGTCATCTATTTGCGGCTTCGGCTCAACTGTGGCCATGAAAAAGCCGGTGCGATGAAAGAATTCCAGCAAGTTGGATTCCGCTTCTTCCACCTTCTCCTGCGTGAATGGCTCCTGCTTGGAATAGCCGGAAACTTCCAGCAGACGTGTGTAAGAAAAAACCTTCTCTGCCTTGGGAAACCTATAAACGCCAAAATAGTAAGCCGGCTTCAAAATGAAGACCACGGTCACTCCCTGAGCCGTCGGAGTTACCTCAACACCTACATCTTTGGCGCTTCCGGATTTTTTTAGCGCCGCAACGGTTTCATCTACCTTGGCCTGCGAGTATGGCGCATTCTCAGGCTGAGCGATCAATGCCCGCAGTTTGCGTGGCGTACCATCCGGCTGCCCTGCCAGTTGTACTGATGCTACACGCTGCCCTTCGTAAGAAATCCCCGCTGTCTCAGCTTGCACCTGCTGCGAGTGAAGCTTGGGCGAGAGCGAAGCGAGCCCTGCTGCCACCGCCACCAGAATTGAAGTGCCGATCCATCTCTGAAAAGTTTTCATTGCGCGTGAAGGTCTGCCAATCTGCGCGGTCAAAGAAATCCGCAGCTCTGCCAAAAAGCAACTCTTTTGTTAGAGTTGAAGGAGAGACTTCTCGTTGCTCCCTCTGAGGAGAACTGCGCGCAAAGCCGCGTAATTGGCGGCGAAGCAGAGCTGCTGCTGGCATGGTCTGCGCATCAGCAGAGCTGCTGATTGTCTTTTTGAACGCCTTCGAGCGGAGTTGCTGTTTCGAAATTCGTCCAGCAGTGTGGCTGGCCATTTCGGCCCATGCGCCCTCGCAGTTCAGGCCAGCGTGTCAACTCGCATATGGCACTAAAGCATCCAACAGACAAGAGGCCGGAGTCGCACCGGCCAGGAGACAAGCATGCTCTGGACCATCTTTGTAATTCTGCTGCTTCTATGGCTTTTAGGTTGGGGATTTCACATTGCCGGAAGCTTGATTCACTTGATTCTAGTACTCGCCGTGATCGTATTGTTGATTGAGGTGATTACAGGACGCAGAGCGGCTGTTTGATTTCACTCGCTCGCCTATCGGGACACTTCTGGTTTGGCTTCCGCCGAAGCCCGGCTTTGGCGTTCTTTACTGCCCATTCACCAGCTTGGCCAGCTTCTCGTCGATCTCGCTCAACGCCTGCTGCAAAGACTTGGTATAACGCTCACTGGTGGAAGCTTCAATCTGGTGCACAATATAAGCGCGCGAAAGTTTCAGGCTATCGCGCTCGTGCCGGGCTTTCTTCTCGTCGTCAGTAAGCGGTGATTTTGAACCTTTCCTCGCTCCGTCAGCAGTTTCCATTTGTGCTTCAACCGATTTGCTTTCCCATCCTCTCGCCATACCTTAATTATAAGGATTTTGGTCGCATTGCGAGCTGTTTTTTGCCGTCAGAATTTATAATCCACGCACGATGATTAAACGCTTTCTAGCCCTCATTTGCCCCATGGCCTTGTTGTGTGGCGGCGGCCTCGCCCAGCCACAAACTGCTCTTTCACCTGAACATCAGGCCGCCCGCGATATCTTTAAGCAGCTCATTGAAATCAACACCACTGACACGCCGGCTGGCAACGTAACCACGGCGGCGGAAGCTATGGCTGAGCGTTTTCGGGCGGCCGGCTTCCCTACTGAAGATATCCATCTCGATGGCCCAAAGCCGAACAAGAAAAATCTTGTCGTCCGCCTCCACGGACGCGGCGCGGGCAAGCCCATCCTGTTTATTGCTCATCTGGTCGTGGTCGAGGCCTTGCGCCAGGATTGGTCCATGGATCCGTTCAAGTTCAATGAAGTGGATGGCTTTTTCTATGGGCGCGGCACCTCGGACATTAAACAGGGCGATACCATCCTGGTCGCTAATTTTATCCGCTTAAAAAAAGAAGGATGGGTTCCCGCGCGCGACCTAATCCTGGCGCTCACTGCTGACGAGGAGGGTGGCGAATCCAATGGCGCACAATGGCTGGCAAAAAATCATCATGACTGGATCGATGCTGAATACTGCATCAACACCGATGCCGGCGACTTCGAAACTAAAAAGGGTAAGCGCATGCTGCTGGGCATGCAGACCAGCGAAAAGAATTACGTCGACTTCCGTCTGGAAGTAAAAAGCAACGGCGGCCACAGCTCGCGGCCGGTAAAAGACAACGCCATCTATCATCTCTCAGAGGGGCTGGCCCGTCTGGCCGATTTCGACTTTCCCGTGAGCCTTAACGAGACCACTCGCGGATATTTCGAGCGCACCGCCGCATTGGAATCACCAACCACGGGCGCCGACTTCCGCGCAGTCGCTGGTTCCGAACATGCCAAAGTAGAAGAAGCCGCAAAGCGCCTCAGCCAGTCCGCATTCTTCAATGCGCTTTTGCGAACCACCTGCGTCGCTACTCGACTTGAAGGTGGACACGCCAACAATGCGCTGCCGCAAACCGCTGCCGCAAACGTGAATTGCCGCATGCTGCCCCAGGATTCTTTGCAGAATGTTCAGGACACACTGAAGCGCGTGCTGGCGGATGACCACATCGTCGTCACCGTGGTGGGTGAAGCCATTCCCGCGCCTGCGTCTGCTATCAATCCTTTAATCGTCAGCAAGCTGCAAGCACTAAGCGCAAAATTGTATGGCGGCCTTCCCATTGTTCCCGTAATGGATACCGGCGCCAGCGACGGCAAATACCTTCGCATCGACGGAATTCCCACCTACGGCGTTCCCGGGGTATTTGAAGACGTGGATGACGTCCGCGCGCATGGCAAAGATGAACGCATCGGCGTGAAGGATTTTTATGATGGCGTGGACTTCTATTATGAATTCATCAAGTCTCTGGGAGCGCAATAATCGTGATGGGACCTGGCGAAGTCGAAGGAGATCCGATGTCAGATCCACTAGATAGCGCCTGGGCCATCACCATACGCCGCAGTGAGCTCGCCTGTCCCGCGCATTCTCTCAAGATGATGGCGAAAGCCGCTGCCAGCGAAGCCGATGAAGTCGTCTTTGACCTGGAAGATGGCTGCGCTCCTTCGCAGAAGGTTGCCGCGCGAAAGACACTGGTCGAAGCATTCACGACCCTCGATTTTCGCGGCAAGATTCGCGCCTTCCGCACCAATGGGATTCACACGAAATTCTTCTATCGCGACCTGATCGATGTTGTGGAAGAGGCCGGCAGAAACATTGATGTCGTTGTGATCCCAAAAGTGCAGGATGCGGGTGATGTGATCTTCGCTGACCGCCTGCTCACGCAGGTTGAGCAGAACATCGGGCTGCCTGCTGGGCGTATCCGGCTGGAGGTGCTGATTGAGAGTGCAAAAGGCGTTCTGCATGCTGAGCAGATTGCAGCTTCAACTCCACGGCTGGCTGGATTGATCTTCGGCGTAGTGGACTATGCCGGGAACATTGGCGCACGCGACCCCGTGCGCGAACAGTTCGCGCTTTATCACTACCCCAAAGCCAAGACCGTGGCCGCCGCACGGGCCGCCGGCATTGATGTAATTGACGGCGTCACCCTTCAATTTCGCGATTTACAACAATGCGAGCACGATGCGCGTTCCGCCGCGCAGATGGGTTTCGACGGAAAATGGGCCATTCATCCCGATCAGGTGCCGGTCATCAACCGCGTCTTCACGCCTTCAGCCGAAGAAATCACCCGGGCGCGTGAAATCATCGACCTATACCAACGCGGTGATGTTGATTCCGGCGTCGGCGCCATGGTCTATAAGGACGAAATGGTGGATGCTGCCAGCTTGCCCGCCGAACGCAAGAAGCTGGCCATCGCCAGAAAAACAGGTTTACTGTAAAGTGCAGTCGCGGTCAGCTGAACCATTCATGTCTTCTCTCCCCAATACGGAATTGCGTCAGGAACTGAAGCGAGCAGTCGTCGAGCTGTGCAGCAATTTCCCGGACACTTACTGGCGTGAGCTCGATAGCCACCGCGCCTATCCTGAAGCTTTTGTTCAGGCGCTGACAAAAGCTGGCTACATGGGTACGCTCATCCCGGAAGAATATGGCGGCGCCGGGATGGGTATCAGTGAAGCCGCGACCATCCTGGAAGAAATCCATCACTCAGGAGGCAATGCCGCGGCCTGCCACGCCCAGATGTATGTGATGGGTACGCTATTGCGCCACGGCTCGGAGTCCCAGAAGAAAAAATATCTGCCTGCGCTGGCCCGCGGTGAGCTTCGGCTTCAGGCCTTCGGCGTCACCGAGCCGACCACCGGTTCAGATACCACGCAGATGAAGACATTTGCGCGGCGCGTTGGTGATAAATACGTGGTCAAGGGCCAAAAGATCTGGATTTCCCGCGCTGAACACTCCGACTTGATGCTGCTGGTCGCGCGCACTACTCCAATCGAGCAGGTGAAGAAGCGCAGCGAAGGACTTTCTGTTTTCCTGGTAGACCTGCACCACGCGAAAAATCATGGGCTAACGATTCGGCCAATCCGCACCATGATGAACCATGCCACGACTGAAATCTTTTTTGATGACGTAGAAGTTCCCGCGGAAAACCTGATCGGGGAAGAAGGTCAGGGCTTCCGCTATCTGCTGGATGGCCTGAACGCCGAGCGAATACTGATTGCCGCAGAATGCATTGGCGACGGGCGCTGGTTTCTGGAGCGTGCCTGCCGTTACGCCAAAGAGCGCGTTGTTTTCGGACGGCCTATTGGACAGAACCAGGGCATCCAGTTCCCTCTTGCACGCGCATACGCCAATATTGAAGCCGCTTCGCTCATGGTGGAAAAAGCGGCGGCCCTGTTCGATGCGCATCAGCCTTGCGGGCCGCAAGCCAACATGGCCAAGCTGCTGGCCGCGGACGCATCCTGGGAATTGGCTAATGCCACGGTCCAGACCTATGGCGGCTTCGGATTTGCCGAGGAGTATGACGTAGAACGCAAGTTCCGTGAGACGCGCCTCTATCAGGTGGCCCCGGTTTCCACCAACCTTATCCTTTCTTACATTGCCGAACACGTGCTGGGATTGCCGCGTTCGTACTAACGCTGGAGAGTTACATGACGCTTAAACAAGGCTGGACCGGACGGATTTTTGAGGACTTCGAAGTGGGAGACGTTTACCAGCATCCGCTCGGGCGCACGGTAATTGCAGCCGATAACATCTGGTTTACGCTGCTCACGCAGAACACAAATCCCATCCACTTTGACGCGGCTTATAGCGCCCAAACCGAGTATGGCAAGCCTCTGGTTGATTCCACGTTTACGCTGGCTTTGGTTACCGGTCAATCCGTCTCGGATGTATCGCAAAATGCCATGGCGAATCTGGGCTGGGATGAAGTCCGCCTGCCTAATCCGCTCTTTGAAGGCGATACCGTTTATTCCCGCACTGAAGTTCTGGAAAAGCGCGAATCCAAATCAAGACCGAACGTGGGTATTGTGAAGGTAAGGACGATCGGGTACAAGCAGGATGGCAGCGTGGTAATTGAATTTATCCGCACCATGATGATTTACAAACGCGGACACGTCCCGGTAATCCCGCAGCCCAGGATTGCTCCGTCTAAGAGATAGGCGGGATCACGCTGCTTCGCGCGCGCCCTGTTGAAAGCCACGTATCGAAAACTCCAGTTGTTCGTGCAGGCTTTCGCCCACCAGCATCATGTCTCCAATGACCGTGCTCAGGTCCATGCGAATGAGGTTATGCTGAAGCACCGCCGAGAGGACATGCTGAAGCAATCGCATTTCAATCACAACCAGGGGAATGCTGTACCCTTGCAAGGCCCGCTGTTTGCCATGAGCTACTGACGCTGCCTTTGCCTCCTCTGTCGTAATGTCAGACCCTTTATCTACCCGCCTTGCCATTTCATCAATGAGCACGGGCAAGTGGTCAATGCGCTCCTTATCGCTGATTCGGATCGCGCCCAATTCGTGATGCGCTTTCACCAGCCTGAGCCAGTCCCTGGTTATTTCGCTCAAGCTCTCTTCCATCAGGTCTGAGACGCGCTTGATTGGCCGATCGGGAGGAACGTGCCGGCGATTCTCCAGCCGGCTCTGTATCGCCTGAATCAATGTTGGGACGTCGGTCGGCTTGAGCAGGTAGTCATCCACCTGGCTGCGAATGGCCTGCAAAGCGGTATCAAAATCCGGATAGCCGGTCAGTATGAAAGTCGCGGCTTGCGGCTGCACACGGCGCATGGCGCTTACCACGGTAAAACCGTCTCCTGGCTGCCCGATGTTCAGATCGGAAAGCAGCACATCAAACGTTGCGTGGTTCATGGCTTCCAGCGCTTCAGGAACGGTTGCTGCCGCAGTCACTTCAAATCCGTGTTGCTCCAGGATCGGTTTTAGCGTGTTGCGTATCCCCGCCTCGTCATCGACGAACAAAATCCGGGTCGCCATTTTCTACTCCAGCAACTTGGATGGCTTTTGCATCCGTACCGTTGGACACGTACAAAAGATTAAGAGGATGAGCAGGAGGTCAGATGTCCATTTGGCGGAAGGTCTACTGTACGAAAGGCCCATCCTAGACAGATGGGCCATCCTGATTGGAACGCTTTTCAGGCCTACTCCTGGTTCTTAAATGAATAGCCGATCGAGACTCCAAAACGGGAAGCGCGTGCGCCGCTGAACTCGACATTATTGTGCACTTCATAGAAATGCGCTTCAGGCCGGATGAAAATTTTGGGGGTCACGTACAGACGAATGGCCGCGCCAAATTGCCCAAGGAAGTGATTACTGCTCACGAAATTTGTGCATCCGGTGAAGGAGCATTGAAAAGTTGGCGTGTAAAAGCGCACGCTCTCAGCCCCGATTCCGGCGGAAAACTCCAACTGCGCGCGTTTGCCAAGCGGCGGCGCATACACGGCATCTACGTCATAGAAAAAGGGCCGGAACGGTAACTGCCCCTGATAAAGGTTCTGCTTGGCGCGGAAAGCCGCGTTAAATCCGACTCCCAGGTTGTGAAAGAAAAGAAAATCCAGGCCAAAAGTCGGGTATGCGCCTCCCCCGATGGTCTGTAAATCGGGCGTGCTGGATGGACCAGTCAACCCGGAAACGCCAGCCGAAAGATCAAATTGCTGTGCCTTCGCCGGGCTTCCCAGCAGAAAAATCATCGCGAATGTCATCACAAGAAACGATAGTTTTCTCAAGTGTCTCTCTCCAATACTGTGAAGCTGGATAAGATCAATGCTAAATCAATCCACCTCACGCTATCAGCAACTATGGGCGATTATCCTACCAGCGCCGAGCTATGTCCAGAATCCGATGGTATCAAGCTGGTTTCATGCTTTTGCTCGATCCACCCATTTTGTTTTGTTAAGCCCAGACACCAACCAATGACAAGCCTTGCTGTTATTCTGGAAGATGATTTTCTTCGCCAAAGCAATTCTCTTTGATATGGATGGCGTGTTGATGGATTCCACCCCATCCGTGGAACGCGTGTGGCGAAC
>Ga0105238_10008385_pt1 | contig 10338 bp, 10 predicted proteins | sample KBSC34metaG_FD_81526 | JGI IMG/M metagenome (GOLD analysis project Ga0105238, IMG submission 81526) | Corn rhizosphere microbial communities from Kellogg Biological Station, Michigan, USA - KBS C3-4 metaG | ecosystem: Host-associated > Plants > Roots > Rhizosphere > Soil | place: Michigan, USA...
CTGCGCGAATTTCTGCGAGAAGACGAAGCGGTCGAAGAGGCTCCTGCGGCGCTCGGCGTCTTCCAGGATCTGCCGTTTGATCTCGGCGGTGCCGATCCGCTTGGCCCATTTGTAGATACGCTCCAGATAGCGGGCCTGCTCGCGATACATCTGGACGAGCGCGACGATCACCTCCAGCGCCTCGTCCTCGGTCTTGACCAGACCGAGCACTTCCGTGCCCTTGATGTCGAGGCCGGCGGCGCCGGCGAAGTGGATTTCGTAGCCCGAGTCGACGCAGACCACGCCGACATCCTTGCAGGTCGCTTCCGCGCAGTTGCGCGGGCATCCCGACACCGCCATCTTCACCTTGGCCGGCGTCCACGAACCCCACATGAACTTCTCGATGCGAATGCCGAGACCCGTCGAATCCTGCGTGCCGAAACGGCACCAGTCGGAGCCGACGCAGGTCTTCACCGTGCGCAAGCCTTTGGCATAAGCGTGACCGGAGACGAAACCGGCCTTGCCGAGATCGGCCCACACCGCCGGCAGGTCTTCCTTGCGGATGCCCAGCATGTCGATGCGCTGGCCGCCAGTGACTTTCACCATCGGGATTTCGAACTTGTCGACCACGTCGGCGATGGCGCGCAATTCGCCAGCGCTGGTCACGCCACCCCACATGCGCGGCACAACCGAATAGGTGCCGTCCCTCTGGATGTTGGCGTGCACGCGCTCGTTGATGAAGCGCGACTGATAGTCGTCGGCATATTGGTCCGGCCAATCGCACACGAGATAATAATTCAGCGCCGGCCGGCACTTGGCGCAGCCGCAGGAGGTCTTCCATTCGAGCTCCTGCATGACGGCCGGTATCGTCTTCAGGCCTTTCGCCTTGATCAGGCGTCGCACGTCGTCGTGGCCAAGGCTCGTGCAGCCGCACATGGGTTGCACCGCCGCCGGATTGTAGGCCTCGCCGAGCGTGAGTTTCAGCAACTGCTCGACGAGACCCGTGCACGATCCGCACGAGGCCGAGGCCTTGGTGTGGGCGCGCACGTCGTCGAGCCCGGTCAGCCCCTTGGCCGTGATCGCGCCGGTGATCTTGCCCTTGCAGACGCCGTTGCAGCCGCAGATTTCCGCATCATCCGCCAGTGCCGCAACGGCCGCCAAAGGGTCCGAGGAAACGCCTCCCTGGAACGCCTGGCCGAAGATCAGCGTATCGCGCATCTGAGAGATATCGGTCGCCTTCTTCTTGAGGTCGTTGAACCAGGCGCCGTCGGCCGTCTCGCCGAACAGCACCGTGCCGATGATACGATTATCCTGCAGCACCACGCGCTTGTAGATGCCGGCAGACGCATCGCGCAGGATGATCTCCTCGCGGTCATCGCCGTCGGCGAAGTCGCCCAGTGAATAGAGGTCGATGCCGGTGACCTTGAGCTTGGTCGGCGTGTCGGAATGGACGAAGCGCTTGTCCTCGCTATCCGCCAGCCCGGCCGCCGCCACCCGCGCCATCTCGTAGAGCGGCGCGACCAGCCCGTAGACATGGCCGCCGACTTCGGCGCATTCGCCGAGTGCCATGATCGCCGGATCGGACGTCCGCATGCGGTCGTCGACGACGATGCCGCGATTGACCTCGAGCCCGGCCTCCTTGGCCAAAGCGGTGCTCGGGCGGATGCCGACCGCCATCACCACCAGCGTCGCCGGGACGATCGTGCCGTCCATCAGCTCGACGCCCTCGACCTTGCCGTTGCCGAAAATGGCCTTGGTATTGGCCTTGGTCATGACCTTGATGCCGCGCGCCTCGACCGCTTTCTGCAGCAGGTAGCCGGCCGCCGGGTCGAGTTGGCGCTCCATCAGCGTCGGCATGACATGCAGCACCGTGACGTCCATGCCCTGCTCTTTCAGACCCGCGGCGGCTTCGAGGCCGAGCAGGCCGCCGCCGATGACGACCGCCTTGGCGCGCGACTGCGCCGCAAGCAGCATGGCGTTGACGTCGTCGAGGTCGCGATAGGTGAGCACGCCCGGCAGTTCCTTGCCGGGCACCGGGATGATGAAGGGCACCGAGCCTGTGGCGATGACGAGACTGTCGTAGTTTTCGGTCACACCATGGTCGGAGGTGACGGTCTTCGCCTCCCTGTCGATGGCGACGATCCGGTGACCCTTGTAGAGGGTGATGCCGTGCTTGATGTACCAGCCGTCGCCATGGATGACGATTTCCTCGAACGCCTTCTCGCCCGAAAGCACCGGCGACAGCATGATGCGGTCGTAATTCACCCGCGGCTCGGCGTTGAAGATAGTTACGGCGTAGCGGTCGGGCGCTGCCTCCAGCAGGTGCTCGAGCATCCTGCCAGGCGCCATGCCGTTGCCGATGATGACGAGTTTCTCGGTCATGTTCGGTCTGCTCCGATCTATTCGGCGGCGTAGGAAAGGGACGATGTCTTGACCGCCCCGGCGCGCTCCATCCGGCGGATGGTTACGTGCATCCAGAGCAGGCAGGAGACGACGATGAGGAAGAGCAGCATGAAGCAGCTTGACCAGACACCGGTGAGGTCGTTCAGCGCGCCGAAGGCGATGGGCAGGATGAAGCCGCCAAGCCCGCCGATCATGCCGACCACGCCGCCGACTGCGCCGACGCTCTGCGGATAGTAAGCAGGGATGTGCTTGTAGACGGCCGCCTTGCCCAGGCTCATGAAGAAACCGAGCACGCAGGCGACGGCGATGAAGGCGAGCGGGCCGATCTCGAAGTGGAAGGGGATCGGCCCGCTGATGCCGCGCACGACATAGTCTGCCGAGGGGAGAGACAGAACGAGAGTCGCGACGGCAGAGACGCTGAAGGTCCAATAGAGCACGGTGCGGGCACCGATGCGGTCCGACAGCACGCCGCCATAGGCACGGAAGACGCTGGCGGGGATCGAATAAGCGGCGCCGATCATGCCGGCGGTGGCAATGCCGAAGCCGTAGACGCCGATCAGGTAGCGCGGCAGCCAGAGCGACAGCGCCACGAACGCGCCGAAGGAAAAGAAGTAGTAGAAGGCGAAACGCCAGACCTGCAGGTTCTTCAGCGGCGCGAATTCCTGCCAGAAGCTCCTCGCCGGCGCCACCTGGCCGGCCCGGCGCTCACGGATGACCGGATCGTCGTTGGTCGTTAACCAGAACACGACGGCCATGACGACCAACGCCGCGGCCCAGATCAGCGCGACCGATTGCCAGCCCCAGGAAAGCAGCACGAAAGGCGCCAGGAACTTGGTGACTGCGGCGCCTACATTGCCGACACCGAAGATGCCGAGCGCGGTGCCTTGTTTTCCAGCCGGGAAGAAGCGCGAGACATAGGCGACGCCGACGGCGAAGGAGCCACCCGCAAGCCCGACGCCGAGCGCGGCAGCCAGCATCTGCCCGTAGCTATGCGCGAAGGCGAGCAGGAAGGTCGCGACCGCGGCCGCCAGCATGGTCATGGTGTAGACCAGGCGGCCGCCATAGCGGTCGGTCCAGACGCCGAGCACCATGCGCACGAGCGAGCCCGTCAGGATCGGCGTGCCGACCAGCAGGCCGAACTCGGTTTCGTTCAGGCCGAGCTCCTGCTTGATGCGTACGCCGATGATGGAAAAGATCGTCCACACCGCGAAGCAGACGGTGAAGGCGATGGTGGACATGATGAGCGCCTGCCGGGGGGCGCTGTCCTGGCTGGGCGCGGCTGGGAGGTTTGCGGTCATGGTCGGCTCCGGTTTGCGGCGTGGGAGGCGCCGCGTGCTGTGTTGATCAAGGGGCGCGCATCGATCAGCGCGGCGGGGCTTGCGCGGTCACTTGCGGACCTTTGCCTTCGGTCTCGTGACTGGCGGGAAACAAAAGCAGCGCGGCGACGAACAGCGCCGCCGTCAGGACGCTGCTCGCCAGGAAATCGCGACGGGTGAAATCCCTGAGCGAAGGTCCGATCCGTTTCGTCATCGTCGTCTCCGGTCCAAAAACAAAAAAGCTGCCGTTCAGGCCCCTCGCGTCCGTACATCCGGGATCGCGTGGTGACCTGAGCGGCAGCTTTGCCTGTGGCGCCCGCCATTGGACGCTGTTCTATTGCCCACGGGGGGCTCGGTTACTCCAAAGCACGAAGCGTGCCAGTCTTGTATCGAAAAAGAATTTCAAAAAAAATCAACGCGGTAGCCGCATCGATCGCCGATCGGGTCGAGTGGGAGCACGATCAAACATTGATCAGCGACACGGGCAAAGCGCATAAATTTTGTGCAGCGCACAAGAATGGCGCGCAAATGATCAGGCGCGCTTCTGGCCCGCAATGTAGGCGTCGATCCGGTCCGGGTCGAAGATCTGGCCGTCGAAGAACCCGTCAGGGCCGAGCAAGAGACTCGCCCCCGCGGAGCCGACAGGCGTCGCAACCTTCAGCGCCCCCTCGACCTTGGCATTGGCGCCGGGCAGCGCCACGCCGAGCGGCTTCAGCGCCGAGCGGTAGAGATCGGGCCGATAGCAGTCGCGGGCGATGGCGAGGTTCTGCGGCGTATGCGGCAACTGGCCCCAGCGCACCATCTGCGTGTAGAACCACAGCGCGTGGCTCTTCCAGGGAAAATTCGCCGCCTTGTCGAAGGGCAGGAAGAAATCCTCGACGCGTCGTTCCGCACCGCCGCCGACCTGAAGGCGCCCGGTCAGAGCCGGCATCTGGATCGCCTCCGGCTGACCGAGGAAGGTGGGCCTCGCCATCAGCGCGGCCAGCGCGCCGCGGTTTGCCGGATCCTGGCACCAGCGGGCGGAATGATGCAGCGCCCTCAGCAGCGCCGCCAGCGCATCCGGATTCTCCTCCGCCCAGGCCTTGCGGACGCCGAGCACCTTTTCCGGGCTGTTGCGCCACAGCAGCGCCTTGACCGTGACGATACGGCCTGTGCCGGCGGCAACGGACGCGCTGTTCCAGGGCTCGCCGACGCAATAGCCATCAATGCGACCGGCGGCCATTGCGTCGGCCATGAAGGGCGGCGGCACGATGACGATCTCGATGTCGCGGGTGGGATCGACGCCGCAAGCGGCGAGCCAGTAGCGCAGCTCGTAATTGTGCCCGGAATGCGGATGCACCACCGCAAAGCGCAGCGGCTCGCGACCGGCGCCCTCCCGCTCGCGGATCAGTGCGCCAAGCGCCGCGCCGGCATGCGCCGGATCAAGGTCAGGCGCGGCCCCATGCGCCGCCATGCCGTCCCACACGGCGTTGGAGACGGTGACGCAATTGCCGCCAAGGCCGAGCGAGAAGGGCACAATGGTTTCGGAGGCAAGCGGCGTCAGCCCAAGGCTGCAGGCGAGCGGCATCGGCCCCAGCATATGGGCGACATCGAAATGGCCGATGGCGATGCGGTCGCGGATGTTGGCCCAGGAGGTCTCGCGATGCAGCTTGAGCTCGATGCCCTCGCGGATCGCAAAGCCCATCTCGCCGGCCGCGACCAGGACGGCGCTGTCGAAAAGCGGCATGAAGCCGGCGGTGATCTCGTACGCCATGCTCATTCGCCCTCCGGAGGCCCCAGCAATCCCGCCGCCGTCACCAGGCTTTGGGCGATGTCGGCGATCTTGCGGTTCTGGTTCATGGCGGTCTTGCGCAGCAGCGCGTAGGCCGCCTCTTCGCTTAAGCCCCGCGACTTCATCAAGATGCCCTTGGCGCGATCGATGACCTTGCGGTTCTCGAGTTCGCTGCGCGCCTCCTCCAATTCGCGCGCCATGCGCGAGAAGGCGTTGAAGCGGCTGATCGCCATATCAAGGATCGGCTTGATGCGTTCCTTCTTCAGCCCGTCGACCACATAGGCGGACACGCCGGCATCGACGGCCGCTTCGATCGAGGCCTGGTCGGAGCGGTCGACGAACATGGCAATCGGCCGTTTCACCGCGCGCGAGAGCTGGAACATGTTCTCCAGCATGTCGCGATTGGGATTTTCAAGATCGATGACGATGACATCCGGCTCGACCTCGGCGATGCGCCGGGCAATGCCGGCGACGTCATGGACCACCGTGACATGCCGATGGCCAGCGTCCCGCAATCCGGCCTCGATGATCGAGGCACGGATGCGGTTCTCGTCGATAACAAGGATGGTCAACGAACCGGCGGACATGCGCCTATTGTGCAGGCGGATCGGAATTGTGCAATGCGGTAGCCGGTTGGAGATGGATTCCAGCCGCTCTCAAGGCGCGGGATGCGACGCTATCGCGGCCTGCCCTGCGTTGCCGCTACGGGCCAGGAACACTATAGGTGTTCCATCGTGCGCGAAGATATTCACACGGCGGGCATCCCGGTGCTCTGCGCTTCATGCGAGGCGCGGCACCGCGGCATATGCGGCGCGCTCAACTCTGAGCAGCTTGTCGCCCTTGCCAGATCGACGAAACGACACAAGGCCGAAGCCGGCAAGGAACTGGTGGGCGATTCCAGGAGCGTCGAGCGCTTCTCGAACGTGCTTTCGGGCGTGGTGAAGCTGACCAAGACGCTTTCCGATGGCCGTCAGCAGATTGTCGGCCTGCAATTCGCTCCCGATTTCCTCGGCAGGCCCTTCCAAAGCGAGAGCACACTCACGGCCGAGGCCGCGACCGATGTCGAATTGTGCTCCTTCCCGCGCCAGGTGCTGGAGCGCATGATGAAGGAGCAGCCGGATCTCGAGCATCGCCTGCTCGAACAGAAGCTGCGCGAGCTCGACCAGGCGCGCGACTGGATGGTGGCGCTTGGCCGCAAGACGGCCTCCGAGAAGATCGCGAGCTTCCTTCTGATGATCGCACGCAACATCGATCCCGCCGCCGGACCCGAGCGGCGCGGTGCCGCTTTCGATCTGCCGCTGTCGCGCGCCGAGATCGCGGATTTCCTGGGTCTCACCGTCGAGACGGTGAGCCGGCAGATCACCCGCCTGCGGGGCGAGAATGTCATCCGCATCGAGAACAACCGCCACGTCATCGTCGAAGACATCGGGCGCCTGGCCGCGCGGGCCGGGGACTGATTCCCACGTCTTTTATCGATCGGCGACAACCTCCGGCAGCACATGGTCGCGCTCGAAGGCGATGTGGCGGCGCATCGCTTCGAAAAAGGCGCGCAGCATATAGCCGAACGCCTCGGGATTCTCGATCGACCGCCCGTGGCCGTACGCCAGCAGCGCCTCGCTCAGATCCGCCGCAGCGCTTTCGTCCTCCAGATGCTCGAGCTTCAATCGCGCGACGGTCTCCCCCTGGCCGGTTCGCAGCATAAAGGCGGGGAAGACGACCTCTTCCTCGAAGCGATGGCACTCGCGCAGCAGCGGCAAGAGGTCTGCCGCCACGGCGAGACACTGGAGCCGGTCGACGCGCGACGGCAGATCGTCGGCGATTCCTTCGAGCATGAGGCAGAGCGCGAGCTTCTGCATATGCGCCCGCCTCATGTCCGCCGGACTGTGCAACGGCTCCGGCTTTGCGCCCGTCATGACCGCTTCTCCGTCATGCCCGTCTCAAGGGGTGGGCAAGGCGACGGTGTCTTCGACGGGTTCTTCGCGGACGGTGCGCAGCTCGTACCAGAGCGCGTTGAGGATGCCAACGGAGGCGGCCAGTCCTAGGCCGAGTATCCAGGAAAAATACCACATGGTCAGAAACTCCGGTTGGATCAGTAGGCCGACGAGCCCGCTTTTTCGATGCTCTTCTCGCCGACCTTGCCCCACAGCACGCTGTAGACCCAGGCGGTATAGGCGAGGATCAGCGGCAGGAAGATCACCGTGGCGATCAGCATGTTGCGCAGCGTGGCGCGGCTCGAGGAAGCGTCGAAGACCGCCAGCGAATGGCCGGGGTTGCTGCTCGACGGCAGCAGGATCGGGAACATTGCGAGCCCCACCGTGGCGATGATCATCGCAACGCCGAGCTTCGAGGCGATGAAGGTCCAGCCTTCGAGCCGCGCCTGGAAACCGGCGGCGGCAAGCAATGGCGCGACGATGCCGAGCGCGGGCACGATCCAGAGCAAGGGATGGGCATGGAAGTTCGCCAGCCAGGCGCCGCCGTCCGCCACCACCGTCTTGATGAGCGGATTGGACGGCCCGTCCCAGACGATCGGCGACGTCACGCGGTAGCCGCCAAGCAGGCCGAGCCAGACCAGCACGCCGCCGCCGGCAAAGAGCACCGACGTGACGATGGCGGAACGGGCGCCGACGGCGCGGGCGCGGTCGGCGACCGTGCCTTCCGCTTTAAACGTCAGCCAGGCCGCGCCGTGCGTCACCAGCATGGCGAGCGAAACCAGGCCGCAATAGAGCGCCAGCGGATTGAGCAGCCCGAAGAGGCTGCCTTCATAGATCGGGCGCAGGTCCGGCGTGAAGTGGAACGGCACACCCTGCAACGTGTTGCCGACGGCGACGCCGAAGATCAGCGCCGGCACCGCGCCACCCACAAACAGCGCCCAGTCCCAACGCGTGCGCCATGCCGGATCCGGCCGCTTCGAGCGGTACTTGAAGCCGACCGGGCGCATAATCAGGGCCAGGAGCACCAGGAACATGGCAAGGTAGAAGCCGGAGAAGCTCATCGCATAGAGCGCCGGCCACGCCGCGAAGATGGCGCCGCCGCCAAGGATGAACCATACTTGGTTGCCTTCCCAGACCGGGCCGATGGTATTGATCGCCACGCGCCGTTCGGCGTCCGTCTTGGCGACGAAGGGCAGCAGTGCGCCAACGCCCATGTCGAACCCGTCGGTCGCGGCGAAGCCGATCAGAAGCACGCCGAGCAGTACCCACCAGATCACGCGCAGCGTTTCATAGTCGAAGAGAAACTCGATCATCGTCGTGATCCTTTACTCTGCCGGTTGCATTGCGGGGTCGGCGCTCGGACGCAGGTCATCGATGACCTTCGCGACCTCCGGCCCCTTGCGGATGGCGGCCAGCATCAGCCTGACCTCGATGACGGCGAGCACGCCGTAGACGAGCGTGAAGCCGGCGATGGTGAGCAGGAGGTCGCTCACGCCAAGTTCCGACGTGGCGAGGAAGGTCGGCAGCACGCCGTCGATGATCCAGGGTTGGCGGCCGAACTCGGCAACGAACCAGCCGACCTCGATGGCGATCCAGGGCAGCGGCATGGCGATCAGCGCGGCGCGGAACAGCCAGCGCGGCGCTTCGGTCTCACGCGTCGTATGCCAGAGCGATACGGCAAACAGCGCCAGCAGCGCGAAACCGCAGGCTACCATCAGGCGGAAGCCGAAGAAGAGCAGCGGCACATAAGGCACCGTCGACCAGGCCGCGTCCTTGATCTGCTGCTCGCTCGCCTGCCGCGGGTCGGGCAGGTAGCGCTTGCAGCGCATAGCCGAGATCCTTGGAGCTGGCATCGAAGACCGCGCGGGCGGCGGTGTCGCTGCGGTCCGCCTTGATCTTCTCCAGCGCGTCGTAGGCCACGACACCGTTGCGGATGCGGGCCTCCGCATGGGCGACGAGCTCGTCGATGCCGGCGATCTGCTTGTCGACTGAGCGGGTGCCGATGATGCCCATCACCCATGGAATGCGGATGGCGAAATGCGTCTCGCGATCGCTTTGGCTCGGGATGCCGAACGCCGTGAACGATGCCGGCGCCGGCTCGGTCTCCCACATGGCTTCGATGGCCGCGAGCTTCATTTTCTGGTTGTCGGTCAGCGCATAGCCGCTCTCGTCGCCAAGCACGATCACGGACAGCGCCGACGCCAGTCCGAAGGCCGAGGCGATCACGAAGGAACGCTTGGCGAGCTCCACGTGGCGTCCACGCAGCAGATACCAGGCCGATACGCCAAGCACGAAGGTGGAGGCGCAGACATAGCCGGCCGAAACGGTGTGGACGAACTTCGCCTGTGCCACCGGGTTGAAGATGACCGCCATGAAGTCCGTGACTTCCATGCGCATCGTGTCCGGATTGAAGGCCGAGCCGACGGGATTCTGCATCCAGCCATTGGCGATCAGGATCCAGAGCGCGGAGAAATTGGTGCCGAGCGCCATCAGCCAGGTCACGGTCATGTGCGCACGCGGCGAAAGCCGGTCCCAGCCGAAGAAGAACAGTCCGACGAAAGTGGCTTCCAGGAAGAAGGCCATCAGCCCCTCGATGGCGAGAGGCGCCCCGAACACGTCGCCGACATAGTGCGAGTAATAGGCCCAGTTCATGCCGAACTGAAATTCCATGGTGATGCCTGTGGCGACGCCGAGGGCGAAATTGATGCCGAACAGCACGCCCCAGAACTTCGTCATGTCGCGCCAGATGGTTCGGCGGGTCATCACATAGACGGTCTCCATCATGGCAATGAGGATGGAAAGGCCGAGCGTGAGCGGGACGAACAGAAAGTGATAGAGGGCCGTTAGGGCGAACTGCAGTCGGGAAAGGTCTACGAGGAGAACGTCGGACATGGAAGTATCCTTTCTGGGTACGCCTCATAACGCGCAGAGGATATAC
>Ga0105238_10008387_pt1 | contig 10338 bp, 9 predicted proteins | sample KBSC34metaG_FD_81526 | JGI IMG/M metagenome (GOLD analysis project Ga0105238, IMG submission 81526) | Corn rhizosphere microbial communities from Kellogg Biological Station, Michigan, USA - KBS C3-4 metaG | ecosystem: Host-associated > Plants > Roots > Rhizosphere > Soil | place: Michigan, USA...
CCAATAACAACGCAAGGGTGGATCAAGCATCGTCGTCTCACGGGTGTTCGCGCCTGACCGACACGTCATCTTCGATGATGGAGGGTTTGGGCGACGGCAAGCATGGCACCTAACGAGACGTGTGCAGAAGAGAGGTAATCATGATCAATTGGACTCCCGAGCAGCTGCAACTGCGCGACATGGTGCGTCGGTTCGCTAACGAGAAGGTTGCGCCGCGCGCCAACGATATCGACAATTCGGCTGAATATCCGCACGACATGTTTGATCAGCTGCGGGAACTAGGCATCTTCAGCCTTCCGGTTCCCGCCGAGTTTGGTGGCATGGCCAGCACCGTCGCGGCCTGTCTGGCGGTCGAAGAGCTCGGCCGGGTTTGTTATAACACGGCCTATCTCTTGGTCGTTCAGTGGACGCCGTTTGCGGCGATTCTCGCGGGTGGGTCCAAGGAGCAGAAGGAACGTCTACTGCCAGGTCTGTCCACCGGCGCGCTGCGCGCCTCGATTTCGATTACCGAACCGCAAAGCGGCTCCGATGTCGCAGGGATACGTACCCGCGCCAAGCGCGATGGTGATGACTACGTCATCAACGGTTCGAAGATATGGTGCACCAACGCTCTGTATGCTGATTTTATTCTCGTTGCCGCCAAGACCGGCGAAGGCAACGAACCCGGAACGATCAACCTGTTCATTGTCGACGCCAAAGCCCCTGGCCTGAAGATCGGCAGCAAGGAGCCGAAGATGGGTGGGCGCGGCGTGCCATCCTCGGCGTTATTTTTTGATAATGTTCGCGTCCATAGCAGCGATCGGTTGGGCGAAGAGGGGCGCGGTTTCGGGATCGTGATGGAAGCCTTCAATCAGGCTCGGCCGATCATCGGCGCGCGCGGCGTAGGACTTGCGCAAGGGGCGATGGACCATGCCATCCAGTTTATCAAGGATCGGCGGGCCTTCAACCAGGCGGTTAGCGACTTCCAGGGTGTGCGGTGGATGATCGCCGATATGGCCATTCAGATCGAGGCTGCTCGGCACCTTGTTTACAACGCCGCCTCTTCGGTCGATGCCGGTGTCCGCGGGAGAGAGATGGGACTATTGGCCGCGTATGCTAAATGCCACGCCACGGATACGGCGATGAAGGTAGCAACCGACGCCGTGCAGCTTTTTGGAGCGGCCGGCATCTCCAATGAATATCCCATCAACCGTTACTTCCGCGACGCAAAAGTGCTGCAGATCGTGGAGGGTACCAATCAGATCCAGCGCAACATCATCGCGCGGACCATTCTAGGAAAATAGTCATGAGCGGACATGGTAAATCGGAGATAGAAACTCTCGGGCTTGGGCTGTTTTTTGAAGACATGCCCGTAGGTCGCCGTTACCAGACCATTGGGCGCACAATCACGGATGCGGACATCACCAATTTCGTCAGCATCACCGGCATGCTCGAGGTGCTGTTTACGAATCTCGAATTCATCCAAAATGAATCGGGTTTCAAGAGGCGGATTGCTCCGGCGGCGCTCGCCTACAGCATTTCCGAAGGTCTTTTGATCCAGTCTACAATGCAGCACACCGGATTTGCATTTCTCAACATGGAATTCGACGTCAAGAATCCGGTATTCTCAGGCGACACCATTCATACGGAGTGCGAGGTAATAGAGGCCCGGCTCAGCAGCAAAAATCCGAGCCGGGGCCTCGTCCGTACGCGAAACCAGGTCGTCAAGCAGGACGGAACCGTCGCCTTGATCTACACGCCCTTGCGAATGATCAAATGTCGCAAGAAGGCCGCGGAATAATCGCCGCATCCCACAGAATCGTAGCCCAGGAGATCGGAGTTAAACGATGGGGCCGTTGAGCGGATTCAAGGTTGTTGAGCTTGCTGGCATCGGTCCGGGACCGATGTGCGCGATGTTGTTGGCCGATCTCGGGGCCACAGTGTTGCGTGTGGATCGTCTCGTCCCGAGCGAACTCGGTTTGCAGCGTCCGCTGCAATATCATCTGTTGATGCGGAACAGGCCGAGCATTCGCCTCGACCTCAAGAATCCCGAGGCGGTCGAGCTCGTTCTTAAATTGACTGAGAAGGCGGATGCTCTGATCGAGGGGTTCCGTCCCGGCGTCACAGAGCGCCTGGGGCTCGGGCCGACACACTGTCTCCAGCGAAACCCGAAGCTTGTCTATGGACGGATGACAGGTTGGGGACAGGAGGGGCCGCTATCGCAATATGCCGGCCACGACATCAACTATATCGCGCTGACGGGCGCGCTGCACGCCATTGGGCCGAACGGCGGGCCGCCGACGGTGCCTCTGAATTTGGTCGGCGATTTCGGCGGAGGTTCGCTCTATCTCGCGTTTGGAATGATGTGCGCATGGTATGAGGCGCAGCGCTCGGGGAAGGGTCAGGTTGTCGACTCCGCGATTGTGGATGGTGTCGCATCGCTGATGACTATGTTCCACGGCCTGGCTGCCGCAGGCATGATGACCAACGAGCGCGGCTCCAATAACGTCGATGGCGGCGCGCCTTTCTACGGCGTGTACGAGTGCTCCGACGGCAAGTTCCTCGCCGTCGGACCCGTCGAGGAAAAGTTCTACGATGAATTAGTGCGGCTATTGGAGATCGATCCCAACACATTGCCTGATCGCTCCGACCGCACGAAGTGGCGCGAACTGCGGGATAGGCTGCAAGCCGTCATCCGCACTCGCAGCCGTGACGAGTGGGCGGCGCGGCTGGAGAAAACGGATGCCTGCGTCTCGCCGGTGTTGACCGTCGACGAGGCATCTCGTCATCCGCATATGCAGACCCGTAAGACCTATATCGATCTTGATGGCGTTGTTCAGCCGGCGCCCGCGCCGCGCTTCAGCCGCAGCATCCCGGCGGCGCCTACTCCACCGCGCGAGCCTGGCGAGACGCCTCTTAAAGACGTGCTTACCGATTGGTTCAGTGCCGCCGAAATCGCTACTCTCTCCAAGAGCGGTGTGTTTGACCGGCTCGATCCGGGCCGAAAATAACGCCTGCAGCAAAGCCGTCGAGATTGTTAGCTGCACGATCGAGATCGTGGCCTAGTCCACAGGAGCGCAGACCAAGATGAAGGACGTGGGCAATGATCGCGTTCGATTGAGCGTGACCGAGGCGCGCAACCTCGGCGAGGCAGCCATGCGCGGCGCCGGATTTGATGCGGAGGAAGCGCAGATTTTGACCAGCCATGTGCTGGATGCGGCACTCTGCGGATACGAATATTCCGGCCTTCCGAAACTCCTGAATGTCGTGGATGTTCCGGACTATCGAATGCCACGCAGACCAATGTCCGTGCTCCGCGAAGCCACGACAAGCGTTCTTCTGGATGGTGGCAACAACAACGGAATGATAGCGGCCTTTCGTGCCGCGGAAATCACAGTCGAGCGCGCAACTGCGCACGGCCTGGCGATCGTCCTTCTTGCCAATACCTGGATGACTGGTCGGAGCGCCTTCTATTGCGAAATGATTGCGCGCGCCGGCCTGGTTGCGATGCATACGGTTGCATCGCCGCCCAAAGTGGCTCCGTTCGGGGGCGCCCGCGCGGTACTGGGCACAAATCCCATCTGCTTCGGTTTTCCGACCGAAGGTGATCCGCTCATCATTGACATGGGCACATCGGCGTTCATGGGGACGGACCTGAAGTTTCGGTCCCGGACGGGAAGGCCGATTCCGCCGGGCGTTGCGCTCGGACCAGATGGCAAGCCGACCACCGATGCAGATGAAGCGCAAAAAGGTACACTGCTTCCGTTCGGAGGGCCGGAAAACGGCTACAAAGGCTTTGGTCTGGCGTTGGCGATGGACGCGTTCGGAATGCTGACGGCGGCGGCCCGACGGCCCGAGAATTTCGGCGGGCACAGCTTCATCGCTTTCAAGCCGGATTTGTTCTTGCCGCTGGATGAGTATCGCCACGCGCTAAGTGAGCGTATTGCGGAAATCAAGGCGACCCCTCGCCAGCCCGGCGTCACCGAAATCAGGATACCAGGAGAGCGAAGCAGCGCGACCAGAAAGCGTCTGATGGACGAAGGTATCGAGATCGACCGGAAAATCTATCAAGCTCTCGTTCGGGTATCCGAAGGCAATCTGGATCATGGGGTTGTCTATCCGGGGGGACGATAGCGCGCGGTCTCAACGAGCGGTCCATACGATCTCGAGCGCCAGGCTCGGGAGAGCGACGGAAGTGCTCAAATGCGTCAGGCAATCGCACTTGGCGATTGCCTAATGAAGACGAGGGCTACTCCGCCAGCGCAGCGCTAGCTCGCTTCGTCTTTCGTGCGCCCTGTCTCTCGCCCCGACGCGGATTCTCATCGAATTCCATCGGTGAGGCCTTCGTACCAGCGGCCCTGTTGCTTGCAGCCGACCGAGGTCGGCTGTGTAGGCCATAGAGCGTAAAATTAACGAAGGCGTCAGCGATTTCGGCCCCCGAACTTGGACCGTCCGGCGAATACCAGCGCGAGATATTATGGATCGAGCCCATGAAGAAGGTAACCGCGAGCTTGGGATCGCATCGGGGCAGCGAGTGATCGGCGATGGCGTCCCGGATCAGGTGTTCCAATACTCGCCCGAATGCCTTTAACCGGGCTTTGATTTCGGTACGAAACTCAGGATCGAGTGATGACAATGGCTCGGCCAGGGCTGCATGCGAGCCGAACTTTCCCGTCAACAGCGTGATGTAGGTGTGAAGGAGGACGCGGAGGCGTTCGAGCGGCTTGTCGGAGGCGGCCCACGCCGCTAACCGGGCCTGCTCGCCCAATTCGAGGGCGTAAGCGCGACACTCGAACAGAATTTCCTGCTTGGTCCGGATATAGTAATACAGCGCCGGCTTGGTGACGTTGAGCGCCTTAGCGACCTCGTCGAGCGACGTGTTGTGGTAGCCTTTTTTGCCGAAAGATTTTCCAGCTTCCAATATCAACGCTTGGCGCTTGAGTTGGTACTGTTCCTCCCGGCCGGGCACCGCCATGCTCCACCGTGCCCCGCTCGTCTTCTTTGCCATATCAATTTTCCCGAAATTGAAGGACCGCCGAGCTTCATGATGGCGGGAGGATGCAGTCAACGCAAAATGATATGCCTCCTGTCAGTAACATCAAAAGAAAAAAATGGCCACGCTCGCATCGCGCTGGATGAGAGATATCGGTTGGTGAAGCCTTCGTCTGCTTCGGGTCAGCCCCAGTTGCAAGGGCTTCTGTCTCCGCAGATGACTATTGAGCTCCAGAGTAAAAAAGCCTAGTTTACGGCAAATTTTCAGGGGGGCGGTTCGGCGGGCGGCAGTGGGCCGCATCGTGTCAGGCCGATGTTCCCTTGGGAGAGGTCTTGCTGATGCTCTTATCGCAGCAACCCCGAGACCCCCAATCCGACGTCTTGTTTTTCCTCCTTAACGGCTGCGAGGGGTAGTTTGATGAGTGTTCACGTCCCGATCAAGCATCCTGATCGCTTCTTCGTCAACGGCGCCTGGGTCAAGCCTTCCACGTCCGCCATGTTCGAGGTGGTCGACTCAACGACCGAAACCCCTTTTGTCCGTATTGCCGAGGCGAAGGAAGAGGACATCAAGCTGGCCGTGGCCGCCGCGCGAGATGCCTTTGATAAGGGTCCCTGGCCGCAACTGAGCCATACCGAACGTGCGAAATATCTTTTCGCCATCGCCGATGAGCTCGACAAGCGCGCCGCCGACAGTGCCGACATATGGGTCATCGAGTCCGGGATCGTGCATAGTGTCGCGAAGGAGCGGATGGTCGGCGTCGCCGAGGTATACCGCTATTATGCAAGGCTGGCAGAGACTTTCCCATTTCAGGAACGCCACAAGCCGGTGGTCGGAAATGTCGGCCTTCTAGTACGCGAACCGGTAGGCGTGGTTGCGGCTATCATTCCCTGGAACGCACCGCCCAATCTCATCGCCCACAAATGCGCCCCGGCGCTTCTCGCGGGCTGTACGGTTGTTCTCAAGGCTTCTCCGGAAGCGCCAGGCGCCGCTTATATTTTTGCGGAAGTTTGTGAACGGGTAGGTCTACCGAAGGGCGTGGTCAATGTTGTGACCGCTGAACGCGAGGCGTCTGAATCGCTCGTGCGCAATCCGGGCATCGATAAGGTGACATTCACCGGCTCCACAGTGGCGGGGAGAAAGATTGCATCCATCTGTGGCGAGCGGATCGCGCGCTGTACGCTCGAACTGGGCGGCAAGTCTGCAGCCGTGATTTTCGATGACTACGACGTGGCCACCGCGGCCAAGACCATCGCCAGTCGCGCGACATTCCTGAGCGGTCAAGTCTGCTCTTCGCTGACGCGTATTGTCGTTCCGCGCCGGCGGCACGACGATCTCGTTGAGGCGCTCAGCGCAAGCTTCGGGAAGGTCAAGGTTGGAAACCCCTTTGAGTCCTCGACCGAAATGGGTCCCTTGGCCATGCAGCGCCAACGCGACCGGGTCGAGGGTTATATTGAGAAGGGGAAGGCCGAAGGGGCGGTGCTCGCGACCGGGGGAAATCGGCCAAGTCATCTCAATCGCGGCTATTTCATCGAGCCCACGGTGTTCGGCAAAGTCAGCAATGATTTCGTCATCGCGCGGGAGGAGATTTTCGGGCCTGTCCTTTGCGTGATTCCCGCCGAAGACGAAGCAGACGCGCTCGAGATTGCAAACGACAGCATCTACGGTTTGAACGCTTCCGTCTTCACCTCCGACGTGGACCGCGCCTATTCGGCGGCGCGAAAGCTTCGTTCGGGAACGGTCGGCCATAATGGATTCAGGACCGATTTCAGCATCGCGTTCGGCGGATTCAAGCAGTCCGGTCTGGGGCGAGAAGGTGGCACCGAGGGTCTGCTGCCGTTCCTTGAGGCGAAAACCATTGTCCTGGATGGTCTGCCAGATAACGCTGGCCGTATTACGTAACGACAATTGCGGGCGAGAAAACCTGCAAAAGAAGATCGGGGGGTGAACGACCGATGTCGAGTGAAGATCAATTCGATTACGTTATCGTTGGTGCCGGTGCGGCAGGATGTGTCCTCGCGTCACGTTTGACCGAGGATGAGAGCTCTACGGTCGTGCAGCTCGAAGCCGGGCCGGATAACAAGCATCTTTATCTGCGCATCCCCGCAGGATTCACCAAGATTGTCGGCAGCCCCAAATTTGCGTGGCGCTTTCAGACCGAACCCACGGAGTCCCTGGGCGGAAGAACGATCGGCCTGACGCAGGGCCGCGTCGTGGGGGGCGGCACCTCGATCAACGGGATGGTCGCCGTGCGTGGCCAGCGGGAGGATTACGAATCCTGGGCTCGGGAAGGTGCCGAGGGCTGGAATTATGCCGGTGTGCTGCCCTATTTCCGCAAACTGGAGAAGATGCGAGATGCGTCGTCCGAAGTCCGCGGAAACACCGGCGAATTTGAAATCGCTACGGCTACCTTGCGAAATCCCGCGTGCGACGCCTTCATTGAGGCGGCGGCTGCGGCCGGTGTGCCAAAGCATGCAGATTACAATGGAGAGGATCAGGAGAGCGTCTGTTATACGCAGCAGGCGATAAAGGGGCGGTTTCGTGTCTCTTCCGCCACGTCCTTTCTGAGCAAGGCCCGCAAGCGTCCCAACTATCGTTTGGTGACGGAGGCGAGGGCAGATAAGATCCTGTTTGAGGGTAAACGCGCCGTCGGCGTCAGGTATCGCTTGCCGGATGGTTCGGTCCGTACCGTCCGCGCCAGGCGCGAGGTGATCCTCAGCGGTGGCGCCATCAACACCCCGCGTTTATTGCAGATATCCGGAATTGGGCCGGCAGACTGGGTTCGTGCCCTTGGGGTCGATGTCGTGGCTGACCTGCCCGTTGGCAGGAATCTTCGCGATCACTACCTGATCGTGATGAAGGCGAAGGCGGAGGGCTTTCCCTCGATCAACCGAATCGCCAAAGGGCCCGCACTATGGGGACAGATCGGTCTTTGGCTGCTCAACCGCCCCTCGATCCTTACGATGGGGCCGGCCTATGTCAGTTACTTTATCAAGAGCAATCCCTCATTACCTGTTCCCGATATCCAGGGGATGTTCACGCCGGGAAGTTATCGTAGCCGGGAGGGCGGACGCTCCTTCGACGATTATTTGGGAATGGCGTGCGGTATCTGGCAGCATCGGCCGTACAGCGTCGGCGAGGTGAAGGCGCAATCGACAGATATTTCTGTTCAGCCGTTGATCCGGCCGAACTACCTGGCGGATGAGCGCGACCACCCGGTGGTCATAGCCGCCATGAAGTTTGCTCGAAAGATGTTTGAGAGCCCGCAAATGGCCAAGTTCAAGCCCATTGAAACCGCGCCCGGTCCGGAAGTTCAAACCGATCAGGAATGGCTGGATTACGCGCGTGAGGTGGGCTCCACGGCCTACCATCCCATGGGGACCGCGCGGATCGGTCGGGTAGGGGATCCCGCAGCGGTGCTGGACCCGATGCTGCGGGTTCAAGGCGTCGAGGGACTTCGGGTGGCCGACTCGTCGGTGATGCCGACCATGCCTTCGGGCAACCTGGCGGTGCCGTCGATGATGATCGGTGAAAAGGGTGCCGATCTGATCCGAGGGCGAACCATTCCGAACGCCTGACGACCGCCTGCAAAATCTCGATGTCGCGCGCCTGAACCAAGACGGCTCCCCGATCTGGGACGAGGCGCGCGTATTCGAATTCTTGCCGGATCTTCAGCGGTTCAAGGAACGACGTGGAGGATTGCTGAGCGCCGCATCGGGCCTTTCGCAAAAAGGCAGCGGTTTTTATGTGTCACCCTGTGTGGTTAGGCCACTGCCTTGGGAGCGGCGAGGAGCGCCTTCAGGTCAACGCTCGGGTCCGCGGCCTGCTCTGGCGTCGGGCTGATGCCAGCGCGAAGTAAACGACGTCCCAGCATGTAGTCGGGGGGCCGGCTAACCGACTCGACAGCGACCAGCCGATCGCCGCGATAGCAGAACACGGAAAAAGCCGTACTGGTCGGATCGCCTCTGACCACGGCCCGGTCGCCTGGCATGGCGAGGCCTGCCATCTGCAGACGTAAGCCAGCCTGGTCGCTCCAGAATGTCGGCACCTCGTTATAAGCGGTGGGCTTGCCCATGAGCCGTTCGGCGACGCAGCGCGCCTGATCGACGGCGTTCTGCACGGATTCCAGGCGAACCATCCGCCCGCCATCGGCGGCGAAGGGAAACGCAGCGCAATCGCCGACCGCGGAGATTGCCGGGTCCTCGGTCAGCAGCAGTTCATTGACGACGATACCATTATCCACCGGAAGGCCCGCGGCGGCAGCCAGTTCGGTGTTTGGCGTCACGCCAACGGAAACGAGAACAAGGTCTGCCTTGATCCGCTCGCCGGAGCGGGTCTCCAGGGCATGATCATGTACGCCCTTGCCATGGAGCGCGACGACGGTCTCGTCAAAGTCGAAGCGGACACCCCGCTCCTGGTGGCAGCGGCGAACGACTTCCGATACCGGCTCGGTGACGGCACGGCCGAGCGGGCGCGAGCCTGCTTCGATCACGCGCACGTCTCGGCCCGCGTCAACCGCAACCGTCGCTGCCTCCAGGCCGAGAAAGCCGGCGCCGATGATCACGATATTGGCGGCTTCCTCCATGCCCTTGGCAAGCATTTTGGAGTCTTCGAGTGTGCGAAGGGACAGCACCCCCGCCCTCGCGTCGGGGGCACAGGGCAATGCGCGATTGCGCGCGCCGGTAGCGAAAACGAGGTGGTCGTAAGGAAGGCGGTCGCCGGATTTGAGATTGACCTGCTTTAACTCGCGGTCAACCGACTGAGCCTCGGTGCTGGGCATGAAACGAATGTCATGCTTGGCAAAGAAGTCGGGCTCCTGCATGAACAATGCAGTTTCCGGCGTCTTCCCACTCAAGAATGCCTTGGAGAGAGGCGGTCGCTGATACGGCGCGACCGGCTCCTCCCCAACAATGTGTATGGGGCCTCCATAGGACATTTCTCGCAGGGTTGAAGCGAGCTGGATGCCTGCCTGGCCTGCGCCCAGGATGACCACGCCGCTCATCAGCCTTCCTCTTCAATCTCGATCGCCAGAGCCGGGCACTTGCGGGCCGCGCCACGTACAGCATCGTGATACTTGGGATCGGGATGCTCTTGTCCTGGGACGAATATCACGACCCCATCTTCGTCGCGCTGATCGAACACTTCCGGGCTCGACACCACGCACAGTCCGGCGCCGACACACAGATGCTGCTTCAGATGAACTCGCATGTTTCCTGTTTCCTTGTTGCTTCACCAGGCAATCGGCAACGCTTCGACGCCATAGACAAAATGGTCCGGTTTGAAGACGATCTTCTCAAACGGAACGGCCAGTCGCAGGCCGGGGAAGCGCTTGAACAGCGTCGAAAAGACCGTCTGCAACTCGGCCCGCG
>Ga0105238_10008388_pt1 | contig 10337 bp, 13 predicted proteins | sample KBSC34metaG_FD_81526 | JGI IMG/M metagenome (GOLD analysis project Ga0105238, IMG submission 81526) | Corn rhizosphere microbial communities from Kellogg Biological Station, Michigan, USA - KBS C3-4 metaG | ecosystem: Host-associated > Plants > Roots > Rhizosphere > Soil | place: Michigan, USA...
CGCCTTGGCTGCCATATCCATTTGACGAACTTGGTTCGAAACAACCGACACCAGGGAACAAAAATTTTCGTTGCCTGTGCTTCATCGACCCCTATGGAAATGTTGTGTTTAATTTGCTGCAGATGGACGATCTGCGACGCGAACTCAAATGTCTGGCGTCTTTAGATATATCCGCCGAAGATAAAGCATTGCTGATGGCAATTGACGATCTGGCTGCCCGCTGCGAGATGCACACATATCTGAAATTTTATGGCGACTAGCGCTCGCTGGGGATGACAGCGGGGCTTAAACGTAACGCACACCGTCATGGCCCGGTTTATCCGGGCCATCCAGTGGCCGCGCGTCCGCGCGGCCGAAAGATGCGCGCGTGATCACCTGGATGGCCCGCACTCCGGCGGGCCATGACAAAGGAGGCTACGCACTCGCTCCGCGCGATCCTCCTGCCCAGCCCGCAAAATCCTGCGTGGCGAAGCGTTGTGTTGGGATCGGCATCCTCTCTTGTCATCCCCGGCGAGCACGAGCGAAAGCGAGTGCGAGGGAAGGGGATCCAGGTCTCTAAACGCGGACGGTCATCAAATGAACTGGTGGCGAATCTGATTTGACGCCTGGGTCCCCTTCCCCTCGCGATGGCGCTGCCATCGCTCGGCCGGGGATGACACTTGGGCTTTAACTCGCCGCTTTGGCGATCACTTTGCGCAGGAAATTCTCGCACGCCTCATATTCGCTGAGGGCGCAGAATTCGTCCGGCTTGTGGGCCTGGTCGATGGAGCCGGGGCCGCAGATCACGGCGGGGATGCCGCTCTGCTGAAAGTGTCCGGCTTCGGTGCCATAGGCCACCGCTTCCACCCGGTTGGCGCCGGTGATTTCGCGGGCGAGCGCAATGGCCGGCGAGTCGTCGTCCATCACCAGGCCGGGATAGGCGGCATGCAAAACCGTCTCGAACGCGGCTTCGGGGGCGCGGCGGGCATATTTGGGCAACAATTCGTGCCGGGCGCGGCGCTTCACCGTTTCCACGATCGCGCCCGCGTCGCGGTCGGGCAGGGCGCGATATTCCCAGGTCACCAGCGCCTCGCGCGCCAGGATGTTGGTGGCGGTGCCGCCGGAAATCATGTTCGCCTGCACCGTGGAATGGGACGGATCGAACCGGGGATCGGCATCGGCGCGCAGCCCGTCCCACACATCGTCCAAGAGCTTGACGAATTCGCCCGCCATCATCACCGCGTTGGCGCCTTTTTCGGGGGCGCTGGAATGACCTTCATGGCCGCGGCAGGTGGTGTGCAGCACCGCGCCCGCCTTGTGCGCGCCCACCACCGTCATCAAGGTGGGTTCGCCCACGATCGCCAGCGCCGGCTTGATGTTGGCGTCCTTCAAATCTTCCAGCAGGCGAAGCACGCCGTTGCAGCCCACTTCCTCGTCATAGGACAGCGCGAAATGGAGGGGGCGTTTCAGCTTCGCCTTGGCGATGTCGGGCGCCAGCGACAGCGCCACGCCGACAAAGCCTTTCATGTCGCAGGCGCCGCGGCCGTATAATTTTCCGCCCCGCACTTCGGCCTTGAAAGGATCGGACGACCAGGCCTGGCCATCCACCGGCACCACATCGGTATGGCCCGACAGCACATAGCCGCCATCCGTTTCCGGCCCGAAGCTGGCGAAGAGATTGGCCTTGGCGCGGGTGACGTCATAGCTGCGGCGGCAGCGGGCGCCCGCCGCCGTCAGCAATTCCTCGGCATGATCGATCAGCGCCAGGTTGGAGCCGCGGCTGGTGGTGTCGAACCCGATCAGGGTCTTGATCAATTCCAGCGCGGACATGGGCTAGTGTCCCGATTCCGAAATTCGCAAAGTATCCATATCAAGCTCCGATCGAATTTCGGAATCGAAGGACACTAGCAGATTATTGAATCCTAATGTCGCCCCGGTTTCGAAGCTCGCATAGGCGCTAATATCAAGGTCGGGCGAGCTTCGAAACCGCGACATTATCGATCCTGTCGGCTGGCGGGATTGCCGATGATGTTGAGGAATTCGCGCCGCGTCACGTCGTTGGAGCGGAAATCCCCCAGCATGGTCGATGTCACCATGGTGACGCCGGTCTTGTGCACGCCCCGCGTGGTCATGCATTGGTGCGCCGCCTCGATCACCACCGCCACGCCCTTGGGCTCCAGCACGCGCTCGATGCATTGGGCGATCTGGGCGTTCATTTTTTCCTGCACTTGAAGACGGCGGGCGAAGGCATCCACCACCCGCGCCAGCTTGGAAATGCCCACCACCTTGTTGTTGGGCAGATAGCCGACATGGGCGCGCCCGATGATGGGGGCGAGGTGATGCTCGCAATGGGATTCGAAACGGATGTCTTTGAGGATCACCATATCGTCATAGCCCGACACTTCCTCGAAGGTGCGGGCCAGATAGGCTTCCGGATCCTGGGCATAGCCGGAGAACCAGTCCTCGAAGGCGCGGGCCACCCGGGCGGGGGTGTCCAACAGGCCCTCGCGGGCCGGATCGTCGCCCGCCCAGCGGAGCAAGGTGTGAATGGCCTTTTCGGCCTCCGCGCGGGTGGGGCGGGTCAGGGCGTCGGTCATGGGGATTCCGGGTCTCTTCTAATGGTCGCACGGCCGGACGGGAAACCGCTACGCACTTTCCCTGGCCGATGCTCCGGTTACCGACATTAGATGCGGGAGCGCTGAAAAGTTGCAACCCGGGACGCGATTTTGCGGGCGGTGAACCGCTATGCCGCAGATTTCGGGCGATTCAGTGGACCTGGCGCCGCTCGAACGGGCTTTCCAGCAGGAAGGCGGGGATTTCGGCCTCGAAGCTCTCCCCCGAAGCGGCCTTCATCTGGTAGCGGCCGCTCATCACCCCGGACGCCGTGTCCAAGGGGCAGCCGCTGGTATATTCGAAGCTTTCGCCGGGGGCGATCACCGGCTGGGCGCCCACCACGCCGGGGCCGCGCACTTCCTGCACCCGCCCGGCCGCATCCATGATGTTCCAGTAGCGGGAAATCAGCTGCACCGGCTCCTCGCCGCGATTGGCGATGGTGACAGTGTAAGACCAGACATAGCGGTCGTCCGCCGGATCGGACTGGTCGTCCAGATAGGTGGGCTTTACCGCGACATGGATGGAGCGGGTCTCGCGCTCATACAGAAATTGCGCGGGCGCCGTCGGTCCAGGATCGGGAGTCTGTTTCTCGAACATGCGGCGATTATCGGGGCCGCGTCCCGCCCAGGCAAGCAGAACCGCTGCGACAGTTAATTCCGCTCACAAGCCAGGTTCCGGGGACATTTTCTGGGGGGGCGCACGGCCGGACGGAAAACCGCTACGCACTTTTCCTGGCCGATGCTCCCTGGGGTTCCACGCGCACATCCGTCTTGACCGAATTGGCGATGAAGCACTGTTCGTGCGCCATGTGATGCATCTGGTCCACAGTCGCGGCGTCGGGCGTGTTTTCGAACGCGATCCTGGGCCTGAGGACCACCCGCGTCATCCACAGTCTGCCGCCCTCATTTTCCAGCCAGCCGGACGCGTCATCGTCATAGGACAGCACGGTGATCCGTTTGCGCGCCGCGATCGCCAGGAAGCTCAGCATGTGGCAGGAGCTGAGCGCCGCCACGAACATGTCTTCCGGATCGCCCTTTGTGGGATCGCCGCGATAGACAGACGCGGCGGAGAAAGTTTTGGCGACGCCGTCCTTGAACGTGATCTGGTGGTTGCGGGAATAGGTATCGTAGGTGAAAGCGACGTCGCCCTTTTCCCATTGCAGCTGAATCTTGTGCTCGGCCATTATGGATTTCGCCTTTCATGGCGCGGGTCTTTTGTCCCCCGAGTTCGTCGCGCGTGCTCACGGGCTATACGCCCGCTCCGCGCGACGCTCCTGCTCAGGCGCCAAAATCCCTCGCGCTCGCCCGTCTCCACTAGAAGGCAACTGTAGACGTTTTCCGTCTCTATTGCGGCGCGTTGGCAGCAACCCCGCCATGATCCCACGCTATAGCGTCAACGCCATGAAGATGGTGCCGGGAATGGGCGTGTCGTAATAGGCGGGAATGCGGGCGAAGCCCATGCGGTCATAGAGGCCCACCGCGGTGGTGAGCGAGGGCAGGGTGTCCAGCAGCATTTTGCGATAGCCGATCCGCCGGGCCTCATCGACCGCCCGTTCGGCCAGCGCCTTGCCCAGGCCCAGGCCGCGCCCCTCGGGCGTCACATAAAGGCGCTTCATTTCGCAGGTCCCGGCTTCTTCCAGCGGCCTGAGCCCCACACAGCCCAGCGCCGCGCCGTCGCCGCCCCGCGCCAGCAGCAATTCGCCTTTGGGCGGGGCATATTTGCCCGGCATCGCCGCCATCTCTTCCACGAATTTCTGGTAGGAGAGGTTGATCCCCAGCGACGCGGCATAGGCGTCGAACAGCGCCTTGGTCGCTTCCAGGTCGGCGGCCGACCGCACGGGATGGATTGTGAAAGAGGCCATGGCGCCATGATAGGCGATGCCCGCTAGCCCGTCGAACAATAGCAGCGCTTGTTATCGCCGCGCCTGTCCTGCAAATTCCGCGTATAGCGAGGAGCCCATGGCGAATATTCCCGACGATATTTTCACAGAACCCGAAAACTCGCCCGATACCCTGGCCAATCTGGGGCCGCTGGCCCGCCTGGCGGGGGAATGGGCGTCCGATCAGGGCGTGGACATCAATCCCAAGGCGGACGGCCCCGAACGGCGCGTCTTCCGCGAGCATATCCTGATGGAGCCCATCGATTCCCAGGCCAACGGGCCGCAGCTTCTCTATGGGCTGCGCTATCACATCCATATCAATACGCCCGAAGAACAGATCACCTTCCACGACCAGGTGGGTTATTGGCTGTGGGAGCCGGCCACGGGCCTGATCATGCAGTCCATCGCCATTCCGCGCGGGCAGGTGGTGCTGGCGGGCGGTTTCGCCAAGCCGGGCGACAAGCAGATTTCGGTGGAAGCGCGGCGGGGCGATCCAAGGTTCGGCATCTGCTCCACCACCTTCCTGGATGAAGCCTTTCGCACCGACTATTACCGCATCGACATCACCTTCAACGATGACGGCAGCTGGACCTATGTGACGCGCACGGACCTGGCGGTGAAAGGCAAGACGCCCGCCTTCGATCACCGCGACACCAATACGCTCAAGCGGATCGCGGCGCCCAAGCCGAACCCGCTGGCGCTGCTGGCAAAGGAAGGCGAGGCGGTCTAGAGCGGTTCCCGGAAAAGTGTATCGCGTTGCTACGCCGACGCTAGCAACTCCGTCCGGAACCGCGACAAAATTCAGGCCGCCTTGATCGCCTGTTCCAGGTCTTCGCAGAGATCGTCGGCATCTTCCAGGCCCACGGACAGGCGCAGCAGGCCCGAGGTCACGCCCAGTTCGGCGCGCGCCTGCGGCGTCAGCTTGGAATGGGTGGTGGTCTCCGGATGGGTGATGATGCTTTTGGCGTCGCCCAGATTGTTGGAGATGTCGATGATGCCGAGCGCGTTCGACAGCTTGTAAGCCGCCTTCTTGCCGCCCTCGATCTCGAAAGCGACGATGCCGCCGCCCGCTTCCATCTGGGCGCGGGCCAGATTGTGCTGCGGATGGTCGGCGCGGAACGGATAGAGCACCCGCGTCACCTTGCGCTGGCTGGCCAGGAAGTCGGCCACCTTGGCGGCATTCTCGCAATGCTGGCGCATGCGCATGTCCAGCGTCTCCAGGCTCTTCAGATGCAGCCAGGCGGTGAAGGGGCTGATCGAGGGACCGGTGTTGCGGATCCAGGTCTGAAGATACTTTTTGTAGAATTCTTCCGTGCAGCAGACCACGCCGCCCAAAGCGCGGCCCTGACCGTCGATATATTTGGTCGAGGAATGCACCGAGACATGAGCGCCGAATTCGATCGGCCGCTGCAGAATCGGGCTGGCGAAGGCATTGTCCACCACCAGCCAGGCGCCCGCGTCATTCGCCACTTTCGCCACCGCCTTCAGATCGACGATCGACAAGGTGGGATTGGACGGGGTTTCCAGGAACAGGATGCGGGTGTTGGGCTTGATCGCCGCCTGCCACTGGGCGATGTCGCCGCCATCCACCAATGTGTGGCTGACGCCGAAGCGGGGCAGGATGTCCGTCACCACATTCAGGCAGGAGCCGAACATGGCCTTGGCCGCCACGATGTGATCGCCCGCATTCAGCGCCGACAGCAAGGCCGCCGACACCGCCGCCATGCCGGTGGCGGTCGCCTGGGCCAAGGGCGCGCCTTCCAGCATCGCCATGCGCTCTTCGAACATGGTGACGGTGGGATTGGCGTAGCGCGAATATTGATAGCCGGGAATTTCGCCCTTGAAGCGGGCCTCGGCTTCCTCGGAATTCTCATAGGCATAGCCGGAGGTGATGAACAGCGCTTCGCTGGTCTCCTGGAAGGGCGAGCGCATCGTGCCGCCGCGGACGCCCAAGGTGCGCTTGCGCCATTTGCCGGGGGTCTTGTTCGTCGCCATCGTGTGTCGGGCCTTTGGAATGTGCAGTTTTGTGACGCGGTTGCGGGCCTTGGGTCAAGATCATTAGAGTCGCGGCTGATTTGCGCGAAAATGCGGACTGCCGGCCATGAAACGCCTCTATATCCTGCGCCATGCCAAGGCGGCGCCGGGCGAGCCCGGCCAGGACGACCATGCCCGCGCGCTCACCATGCGCGGCATCGCCGACGCCGAAGCGGTGGCGCGCTATCTGAACAAGAACGGGGCGGCGCCGGACCGCGTGCTGGTTTCCACTTCCGCGCGCACGGTGCAGACCGCCGATCTGGTGCTGCGTGAGCTTGCCTTGGCCCCGCGCGCCGATTACCGGGACGCGCTTTATCTTGCCGAGGCGGGAAAGATATTGGCGATGATCCAGGGCCTGCCCGTCCGGACCGGCGCCGTAATGGTGATCGGGCACAATCCGGGGCTGGAGGAACTGGCGGCGTTCCTGGCGCGCGAGCCGGTCCGGCGCAAGGAGCGCGAGCGCCGCGACGTGCTGGAGGAAAAATTCCCGACCTGCGCCCTGGCGGTGCTGGATTTCGACATCGAACGCTGGCGCGACATCCAGCCGGGCGAGGGCGAGCTGGTGGATTTCGTGAGGCCGAAGGACTTGTGAGCGCTATCTGTCATCCCCGGCGAACACCGCCTGCTTGACAGGCGGTGTGAGGGAAGGGGACCCAGGTATCAAAGTTCGGCCGCTGCCAGATCATTCCACCCGGAATTGTCTTTTTCGATCAGCCGGATTTTCCAGGCGCGATTCCAGCCTTTGATCTGTTTCTCACGGGTGATGGCATCATTGATATCGCCGTGGATTTCATACCACACCAGAATGTCCACGCCGTATTGCTTGGTAAATCCTGGAATGGTTTTACTTTTATGTTCAGCGGCCCTTCGGCTCAAATCGTTTGTGACGCCGGTATACAAGGTGCCGTTACGCCTGCTGGCGAGCATATAGACGAAATATTTTCCGTGCACCAAGACCTGGGTCCCCTTCCCTCGGCGCTGGTCGCGCCTCGCCGGGGATGACAAGTGGTTACGTCGTCAGCTTGCGGCAGTTGACGGCCAGCTGCTTCCAGCCGAACGCGACTTCGCTCACTTCCTGGCCGCCCATCATGATCTGGCGGTTGCCGCTGCGCAGCCCGCCCATCGCTTCATAGAAGAAGCAGGCATTGTTCTGAGCATGACTCCAGATCAGGCAGGATTGAAAGGCGCGCGCCTTCAGCGCCGCGAAGGCACCGAGCAAAAGCGAGCGGCCCACGCCCTGGCCCTGAAAGCCGGGCGCCACATAAAGCGTATAGACCTCGCCGTCGAAGCCCAGGCCCCGGTCGCGGGCTGCGCCGAACCCGGCCAGGCCGATGGCGCCATGGCGGGCATCCTCGGCCACCAGCACGGCGCTTTTGCGGATGGCGCGCTCGATCCGGGCGGTATGGACGCCGACCGACATGCCGGCCAGCAGGTTGTGAGGGAGAATGGCGGCGTAAGTGTCCTGCCAGGCCTCGACATAGATGCGCGCGAGCGGTGCGGCATCCGCGGGCCGCGCCAGTCTCAGACTCAGCGCGAGATCACTCATGACACGAGCGTGACGCAACGGGGCAGGAGGGGCAAGGATTAAATCTTTCGTCGCGGGCATTGATTTTCCTCGCTGTGGCTCCTTGGTCGTGGCTGGCCTGCGTGCCGGTGCAGAACCGGAATGTCATTTTATCGGAAGTCCGCTCGCGATCCGCGCGCTACAGAAAGCGCGGGGGAGTTCATGCTGTTCGCGCGTGCGATGTCTGCGGCGATTTTCCTGGCGTCTGCCGGGACGGCTGCGGCGCAGCAAAATGACAGCGAAGCGGCGATCCGGGCGCAATGGTTCACCGGCACCTTGTTGTCGCCATCGCCCGGCGTGCCGCGCCAGGGCGTTCTGGGGATAGAGCCTTATCTGATCGACAAGCGCGGCATCGGCGTGTTCGACGCCAACGGCATCCTGCATTCCGGGCCGGTGGGCGTCGAACAGCTGCGTTCCTTCACTTCGGCCAATTACGGCTTCACCGATGCTTTTTCGGTTCAGATCGTGCCGGCGGTGGCGCATGTCTCCCATGATGGGGATGTGGAGACGGGGCTGGCCGATTTTCCCATCAAGCTCCATTACCGGCCTTTTCCGGGGGCGCTGGATTTCTGGCATCCGTCGCTCACCACAACTTTCGGTATCACCTTTCCCACCGGCAAGTACCAGCGCCTGCATCATTCCGCCGACGGCTTCGGCACCGGCGCTTTCATGGCGATGGAGGAGTTGGAACTGCAGCAGCGTTTCACCACCTGGCTGCATCCGCACCGGTTGCGGGCATGGGCGCGGGTATCCCAGCCGCTCAACACGGTGGACCTGCGCGGCATCAGTTCCTACGGCACGCCCGCGGGTTTTCTGGGCACGGCGGTGCCTGGATCGTCGGCGGAGCTGGGCATCGGCGACGAAGTGGGGCTCGACCAGCAATGGGCGCTGGCGCTGGATGTGGTGCAGGATTTCGCCAAGGGCCCGCATGTGCGTTCTTCCGGCATGACGGCTCCGATGGCCGACATCGAAGGCTCGGTTTTCTGGGTGGCGCCGGGGATCGAATATAATCCCACCGAGCATCTGGGCATCATCGCCGGCGTGGAAATTTCCATGGCCGGGCGCAACTCACCGTCGCAAGTGATCCCGCAGATCGCGGTGAATATGTTCTTTGAGTGAGAGGAGCGGTTCGCCGCAGGCGAACGAAATGGTCCAGTGGACCATTTCGAGCGACGAGCGCCGCGAGCACAAGCGAGCGGCAGGAGTGGCGCGCGTAGCGCGTGAGCCGGTCCAGTGGACCGGCGAGAACGACGAACGCCGCGAGCTTGAGCGAGCGGCAAGAGCCAAGTCTGTCATCCCCGGCGAGCACGCGCGATAGCGTGTGCGAGGGAAGGGGATCCAGGTATTTGTCGCAGACGCCTGGATCCCCTTCCCTCACGCCGCATCTTCGATGCCGCGCTCGCCGGGGATGACAAATGGAGTGTCGGAGCACCGCTCGCTCAGGCAAGTATTCGTGCGCCTTGGCGCAGGCCGTTCGCATGGCTGGTCGCCATGCTCACCCCCTCTGCGCGGAGCGCATGGAGGGGGAGGGTGAGTAGCGGCAGGGTGCGAACGTAGCAGCGCTTGCGATGCGAAGGCCGGAGGGGTTTAACCTATTAAAGGCGTATCCTGAATTCTCGCAAAAAACTTCCCGTTCTGCTCGCCGCCTTGTGAGTAATGCTTGGCGTTGTCGAAATCGGCGATCTTCTTGAAATTGTCCGCCACATCGTCGGCGCTGGCCTTGTGGCCGAGATTGACGCCGTCGGTTTCCACCAGCTGCGCCGCCGCGAAGACGCCGGCCGCCGCCGTCATGATGATGCCGCTGGGCGCTTCGTCCGAGGCCAGGAAGACCACGGCGGGGGTGACGAATTCGGGCTTGAGCATTTCCAGCACCGCGGGCGGCATCAGGTTTTCCGTCATGCGGGTGGCGGCGACGGGGCAGATGGCGTTGACCTTGATATTGTCCTTGTCGCCTTCCAGCTTCAGCGAATTCATGAAGCCCACCAGGGACATTTTCGCGGCGCCGTAATTGGTCTGGCCGAAATTGCCGTAAAGCCCGGTGGAGGAGGTGGTCACCACGATGCGCCCGTATTTCTGCGCCTTCATGATCGGCCAGATGGCGTGGGCGGGTTTCACCGTACCCATCAGATGCACATTCATCACCGCTTCGAAATCGCGCATCTCCATCTTGGCGAAGCTCTTGTCGCGCAGGATGCCGGCATTGGCGATCAGGACATCGATCCGGCCCCATGTGTCCATGGTCTGCTTGACCAGATGGGCCACGCCCGC